>Ga0326728_10009923_pt1 | contig 22555 bp, 24 predicted proteins | sample MB3enrmetagenome_FD_207602 | JGI IMG/M metagenome (GOLD analysis project Ga0326728, IMG submission 207602) | Lab enriched peat soil microbial communities from McLean, Ithaca, NY, United States - MB31MN | ecosystem: Environmental > Terrestrial > Soil > Wetlands > Peat | place: USA: New York... | reverse complement strand
AAGGTGACTGGTCGTGTGCCTACTGTTTTTGAGCTTTCGCAAGCGTGGAAGACCGTAAACCCGCATGAAATCTAGTTTCGACTAGAAGAATTTGCGCTAAATGTGCCTATTTCGCAAAAACCCAGGTCGTAGCCGTACACAAAATCCTGGGCCGCATCGCTCCCGGGAATCGTGGTGCTCAGCTCATGCAGCCGGTTGGTGGTCTGCTCGTAACTGAAGGCGGTGTTCACCCCATTGGCAAATGCGATGTTTCCGACCTGCCCGAACGCGTTGTAGTTTGAAAAGGCGGCATACTGCGACGTAAGGCCGTTGTTCCACACGGAGGCCATATTTCCCGCCGGGTCATATCCGTAATTCACCTGGTCGTCGTCCGGGTAAGCAATGTTCGTAATGCGGTTAAGCGGGTCGTATTGGAATTGAGTCGTGTACTGTGTCCCGTCAATTGTCCTCAGCACTTGCGTAGTCCGGCCCTGCTTGTCGTAAAAGAACCGGGTCGTTCCCGAGGAATTCTCATATGCGTTGTCGACCACAGCGGCGAGCCTTCCGGTCCCGTAATTCGTGAGCGGCGCGCCGTAGTAGGCATAGGTCGATCTGTCGTCGTAAAAGTAGGTGATGGCAGCGTCGTTGGGATAGGTCTTACACCACAGCCTGCTCAGGGCGTCGTATTGAAAATAGATTGTCTGGCCTTTTGAATCGGTCTGGCTGGTGAGGTTTCCGTTCCCGTCATAGCCATAGAGCCACTCCCCCATGGAAGGGTCGGATATCTCGACTTTTCTTGAAAGCAGGTCGTAGGCGATCCCGGTGGTATTGCCCTTCGCATCGGTAACGGAAAGGAGGTTTCCGATGGAGTCGTACTGATAGGTGGTGCTGAAGCTGTTGGTCGAACTGAGAAACTCGGTCACCCCGGTGATTCTTCCGAAGCCGTCGCGCTTTTCGGCTCTAGGGGTATTGCCGTTTCGGTCCGTGTATGTGGTGATGCCGCCGGAGTAGGCCGTTTGGCTGTTAGTTCCGTCGGGGTAGAGCTTTTCGACCGTCCTTCCAAGACCGTCGTACGCGCAAGTAAGGCGCCTCGGCGTCTCCAGCCGGTTCCCGCTCGTGTCGAGGAGATAGGGATAAGACTTTTGATATACCCTGCCGTTCTCATCGTATACCGTATCTACGCCTATTTTGGTTGAGCTGTTGTTATAGAGCGGTCCGTCCGAACGGGTTGAGATTTCCCTTCCGAACAACTCCGGCATTGGGTCCGACCCCGTGACCCGCGCACACAATGCCGCCCTTCTGCACGCTCCTGCCATACCCTCGTTTCCTCGCTTAGAACGGGCATTTCTCCGGCAAAATGGTGGTTCTAAGCCCGTAAAATACCCCTATGAATGGCTATTCATTTGTAAATTCGCCAACTTCACTTGGGCCGACCTAATGCCGCCCTGGAAGCAATCTTTGTAATTGTGAACATAAGGAACCACGCAACTACGGCAATGAATACTTCTATAGGTAGCACATGTCCAAAGGATATCAGCGTATCCTTAACATGGACAGGAAGTGAACTATTATTTAGAAATAAATAAACGGTTCGACTTAACACAAGTAAATGGTGAGTCATGATAGATATACACGAATAACATATAACTTTAACAGCATTATTATTAAATCGAATACTAAATAACATGGCAACCAGAAATGGAAAACACATTGTTATTACTATATATGTAAGTAGTTGTGTTTGTGAAAAGAAGAAATCTCCTAGCCACATAACAACCCCAAGTGTCACAGCAATACCTATACCTATAGCCATGTTTATCTCCTTAAATCAATATGGAAACTGTCTGTCAACATTCTGAATACAGCGTTGATAGGCTGCCTGGGCTTTGTTGTAGCAGTCGGGAGTCACTATAGGCCCTTCATCACATTGCAAATTATTAAAACTCCATTCAGTTCCACAGATCCATTTTCCTAGGAAATTCCAGAGGATATTGAAATGTGATCGAGGTCCATTGAAGTTCGGATCAGCGGGTGGATTTGGCCTTATTTGCCCTGTATCCCGCTCGCCTAGGTTATCGAAACTTCCATCACCATCGTGTTCCGAAGTAGTCACCGCCGACGATTGGCTTGCGAACTGGGCATTGACGACATTATCCACAGACTCGCTCTTAATCAGGGTCTGTTGATTCGTGTTATAGTCGGCCGCCTGCGCAACATTCGAGTTAATGGCTTTTTTCAAATAATCCCCGACGTATGGCGCGAGGTATGAACCAGCCAAGCCCCCGGCAAAGCCCGCAGCAAAACTCTCCAGACCCTTCACCCCTCCGGTCCCTCCTGCGACGGCAAGCCCTCCAGCAGCCATCGCCTGCCACGGGACGCCTCCAAGGTAAGCGCAGCCACCGATCATTCCTCCGATAGCGCCGAAGAATGCGCCTGTTACGACAGCCATCATGTTGCCTCCGTGCATCGCGGCATCGGAGGCTCCCGCCGCCATGCCTCCCAGCATGAAGGCGATCGGGGCTCCAGCGCCCCAGGTGGCGATGGTTATGAAAGCACCGATGAGCGCTGCAAAGAAATCCTCAAGAAAACTAAAAAACCCAAACCCATTCGGGTCCACAAACGCCAAGGGGTTATTTCGGGCGTAAGCATACCTGTTGAGCGTCTACGGATCTCCCGGACTCTGCACTGTCGTATCCGGCGTCATAAACCTCCCCTGCGCCGCATCGTAATATCTTGCCCCGAAGTAGTAGAGGCCGGTTTCGGCGTCGAGCTCCTTGCCGGTGTAAGTGTAGGGGAGAACCGACCCGGAACTGTGATTCGGATCGACATTTCCATAAGGATCGTATGCGACAGTCTGCACCCGGTTGGGGTTGGGCTGCTGCATGTCGGTTGCAATCCTGAGGCTTCCGATATGATCGGGGTGATAGAAGTAGGTGCTTCCTCCGCCAACGGAGGCGATCCTCCTTCCGCCCGCAAAAACGTGCTTCATTGCCGCGCCGTTTCTGATTTCGTAGAGCTCGCGGATTTGCTACGCCTACTTCTGCAAGCAAGAACTAGCGATCCGGCACCTCAAGTTCGAGGATTGCAGAACTTAAAGATTTACCGTGCTGGTCCAAAGCAAGGGTCCTCGTTACGCCGCCGCCAAGGGCTTTTTGCATTACGAAGTTAAGAGCGCCGATCTTTGGCAGTGTATAGCGGACCACCTCGCCCTCAACTATAGATGCCAAAAACTCTTTTACCCGCTCGGCGGTGACATGGCGCACGAGAAGCGGATAATCTTCCTCGCGGTAAGCGATTACAGATATATTGGCGGTATTGCCCTTGTCCCCTGTTCTCGAATGCGCCAACTCCCGCAGCTTCATTTTAGACTACCTCATATATTATTTCAGGTGAGACCAGGTTTTTCGGGATAAGGGTAGAGACTATCGCAATGACCTCGCGGGCCGACTTCGTCGCACCGCCTCCGCCCGCGGGCCCATTGGTATAGAGTGTTTCCACCTCGTTTCCGATGCGGGCCGCTTCCAGCATGCTTGCCGTCCGTCCGGCCACCCTCAACCGAACCTCGTAAGGACCAGGGTTCGCGTGGGACAAAACCGGGCCGTGGAGTGCATTGATGCCGATAAGGTCGGCTCGGACCTCGTCGCATCGAACTCCCGTGAGATTCAGCCTTTCGATGACGATATCCCGGGCGAGTGTGGCCCTTTCAACCGCCCCCGGCCCTGCATAGCTTATCTGCCCTTCGCCGATGAAGCTGTCAATATAGCCGATGCAAACCTTGAAAGTATCGGTCGCCGGCTTTCCCCGGCCTCCAAGGACCAAAACCCGGTCGTTTCCGGCCTGTTTCAGTTGAACTCCTGTAAAATCAGCCACAACGTCAGGGGTAACATATGATGAAGGATCATGAATTTCGTATAGCAGTTGCTCTTTGCAGGTCGAGATCGTGACCATGCCCCCTGAATCTGTCACCTTGGTGATTACCGCGGTCCCGTCCGCGGAAACTTCCGCAATCGGGAATCCAAGCCTGGCAAGTTCCGGCACGTCCTTGTAACCAGGGTCCGAAAAATAGCCGCCCGTCACTTGGCCGGCGCACTCGAGCAGATGGCCTATAACGGTTCCCCTACCGAGGATGTCCCAGTCGCACATATCCCAATTAAACTCATATATGAGCGGCGCAATAAAGAGAGACGGGTCGGCAGTCCTGCCTGTAATGACAAGGTTTGCGCCACTCTGAAGGGCTGAAACTATCGGGGCCGCGCCAAGGTATGCATTCGCCGACACCAGTCGAGAATCAAGATCTTTCAAGCTCCGGCCGTCTTCGCTCAACCGGTAGTCCCCTTTTTTAATCAGCGCAAGCACATCGTCCCCCAGCACCGTCGCGATCTTAAGACCTCCAATGCCGAGCTCCCGCGCCGCTTCCACCACTTTCTTCATGCCCCATAACGGGTTTGCGGCCCCCATGTTGGTGATAATCTTTGTTCCTTTGCGGCGGCAGATGGGCAGGACCCTCTTCATTCGTTCCACCAGAAGGGGATCGAAACCCTCTTCGGGGTCTTTCATCTTTAACTGCTGGTCAATGGCGATAGTCCTCTCGGCAAGGCATTCGAAAACCAGGTAATCGATTTCGCCCTTCTCCGCCAACTCCACTGCCGGCTCGATTCGATCCCCGGAGTACCCTGCTCCCGAACCTATCCTGACCTTCTTCATAACTTCCTTCCTCTTCAGCCTGCGCTCCGGAATGGGAAAACCCCTGTAATTGTGCTGGAGATTGTCATGATAATCGAGGCAGCCCACGGGTATAACATTGAAAACTTCCGGCGTGCAAAAATGTAATGGATGGGCTTACTGAATTTGGCGGCTCTCAACCATTTTTTTCAAATCGGGTTTGGAAACCTTCCCCATGGCGTTTCTTGGCAGTTCCTGAAACTGCAGGGCATCCTTGGGGACTTTGTAGGTGGCGAGTTGCTCTTTACACCAGGCTCTCAACATATCGGGATCCAAGCCCTTCCCTTCCCTCATCACCAGCGCCGCTACAACGCGCTCACCCCAGGCGGGGTCCGGAATTCCCACTACCGCGCATTCTTTAACGTCCGGGTGAGTCAGTAGAACTTCCTCGATTTCCAGGGCCGAGACCTTGTAGCCGCCGGTTTTGATGATGTCCACACTATTGCGCCCCAGGATCCGGAATATTCCGTTCTCTTGCACGGCGACGTCACCGGTCAAAAACCAGCCGTCTCGAAAAGCTTTTTTTGTTTCATCCGGTCTGTTCCAATATTCGATAAAGACCGTCTTGCCCTGCGCCACGATCTCTCCCGGCGTCCCCTGGCTTACGGGCGTCCCTGATTCGTCGGTCAACATGACCGCCACTCCGGGCAAGGGGGTCCCCACATATCCCGGGAACCGCTTCCCATGCAGGGAATTGGAGATACCCATGCCAATCTCAGTCATCCCGTATCTTTCCAGGAGTATATGTCCCGAAATCTCCTTCCATTTTTCCAGTACCGGGACCGGCAGCGCAGCCGAACCGGACACCATGAGCCTCATCGCACGGCAGCCCTGTGACATTCGGTCCTTTTCGACGGGAGATGCTTTCTCCCATGCGTCTATGAGCTTTACGTAAATGGTGGGAACGGCCATGAATAACGTCAGACCACCCTGTGCGATCCGGTCCCAGACTCTGCGGACCTCGAAGGCCTCAAAAATCTCGCATACCGCTCCCGCCCAGAGTGCGCAGGCTATGACGTTCACTATCCCGTGTATATGATGCAGCGGCAAAACTTCCAGAATTCTGTCAGCGCCAGTCCAGCCCCATGCCTCAACGAGACTGCTTATCTGGGCAGCGATATTCTCGTGGGTCGTCACCACCCCTTTCGGCTTGCCCGTGGTTCCGCTGGTATAAAGAATCATCGCCCGCCTCGCCGGCCTCACCGATGGAAGAGGACCCGCCTCATGTTCCAGGGTCTCGTTGCTCGATGCAAACCTCACGTTCCGCGCTTGGGCCAGCGGACTGAGCCGGTCACAAAAATCCGGGTGGGCTACCACTGCTGCGGGAGTAGTATCATCGAGCACATACTCCAGTTCCGGCTGCGGGTGAAACAAAGATAACGGCACTGCAATCCCGCCCGCTCTCCAGATACCCCATTGCAAGGCAACATACTGGAACCCGGGAGGAGCCATAAAAGCTATAGGCCTTCCCAGCAGATCCTCGGACCCTCCAAGAAGAAACGATGCGACTTTGCCCGATGCGTCCAGAAGCTGCCGGTAAGTAAAGCCGCCTTCAGGAGCAATTATCGCCGTGCGCTCCGCATACCGCTCTGCCCGTGGAACGAGAAGAATAGACATGCCAACACCTCCGGATACATTTGCTTGAACCGCCTATGCGCAGCAACAGTATTCAGCGTCCCTGAAAGGCAGGTTTTCCCCCTTCTCCCAGCATGGCCACCCGTGGCGGCTTCAGGGCAAGACAACACAGGGAGGCGGCCATGGCCACGCCGGCTAGAACGTAAAAGCCGCTTACAAAGGCGCCTGTTACATCCACCAGCCTTCCGATGACGGGCGGCAATACCATCACGCCTATCGCGCCCCAGGTGTTTACGAATCCCATAGCCACGCCGGGAGTAGCCGGACAATTGTCCCTGGCGCTGTTGAAAATACCGGCAAAAGGCAGCCCTGCCATAACGCCGGTAAAAACGATGGCCAGTGCGGCCATGCCCATAGTGGTTGAGAGGCCGATCCAGGCAAACCCGACAGCAAGGCCGGCACAGGAAGACGTAAGCAGTTGCCTGGCGGAAAGTATGTTTTTCCCCAATATGAGACCGCCCAGGGGCCGTGAGATAATCCCGAGCAGCAGCACTATGGAGCCTACCATACCAGCCGTCTTGGGCGCGAGGTGTATACTTTTGATCAAAAGGGTATTCACCCAAACTCCGGCGGCAATTACGACGCCGAAGCTGCCCAGTTGCGCCCATGACAACAGCCAGATATTTGGATTGGCCAGGACATTAGCCCATTCTATCTTGGGGCTGGTGGTGTGGCCGGGAGTATCGGGAGCAAAGAAGCGCCACAGCAACGCCAACACGGCAGCCATTCCGCCTGTTACGAAAAAAACTCCATGCCACCCTACGGCTGCCAGAAGGCGAGGAACACCGTAAAGAACGAACCCGGACCCGAGAAGAATGGAGCCTCCATAGATCCCTTGCGCCCGCTGGATCTCTTTGCCCGCAAAAAATGTTGGAACGTAGCGCGCCCCGGCGATAAAAGCCGAACCCGTGCCAATACCGATGATGAATTTTAATGCGAGGATTTGATAATAAGAGTTGGAAAAGCCGATAAGAAAATTGCCGATGGTAATGATTACAAGTGACCACTGGGCCACTTTTTTAGCTCCGAGTTTGTCTGCCAGCGCCCCGCCGGGTATCTGTAAAATCCCGTGCGTTAGAAAGATGGCCGTGGTCAGAGCTCCGGCAAGCGCCAGGGTGATATTCAGCTCTTTTACCAGCGTAGGCACAAGCGGACCATGGTTAGTGTAGTTGGCGGAAAAAACGAATCCCAGGGCCGTGACAAATCCCAACGCCTTCCATCTCTGAGCCCAGAATTTTTCAGTGTCCATTTTCTCCTCCTTAAAGAAACCGGACAAGTCCCGGCTCCCGCGAAGGTTTACCTGAGGATATGAAAAATGTTCTTAAACCGTCAATGCCTTTGTCTCCTTGGAAGGCCGCGGGGCTTTTATGCACAGGAAGTGATTTATTCGGGAAAATGCATCAGTTTGAGTGTTGCGCATCTGAAACGAACTTGGGGTCGGAATTTCCCCGGCGAACCTCCGGTTGCGTCCCCTGGACCGCAAAACCATACAATTTGCCGATTGAACATGCAAGCGCTATCTCCAGGAACAGGGCTTTGCGATTCGCCCCGGACCAATCTTCACCCACTGCCGCCTTGCTTCTCAAAACCCGCTGCTATATCATCGGGCATTCACGGCAGGTCGGATCATTTCCGGAACACCGCCTTAGAACAAGAATGGTTGGGACAAATGCTTGACCTGGCTGAATACATTAAGATCTTCACCGCCATACTGGTCATCGTAAATCCCATCGGCGCAGTGCCTGTGTTTGTCACCCTGGTCAGCAATCAGTCGCAACAGGAGCGCCGCAGGATTGCAAGGCTTGCTTCCTTTTCCGCAGGCATAGTCTTAGTTGCGTCGTGCATGTTTGGAGAATCGCTGCTGCGCCTTTTCGGCGTCAGCATGGCTTCGTTTCAGGTAGGAGGCGGCATTCTCGTCATGCTTATCGCCATAGCCATGTTCCATGCCCAGCTAAGCTGGAGCAAGGCTACACCGGAAGAGACCAGGGAGGCGGAACAAAAGGCGGATGTCGCCGTCGTGCCGCTTGCCATACCTCTGCTGTCGGGTCCCGGCGCCATCAGCACCGTGATCATTTTTGCCGGCCATTCTCCCGCTTTGGCTCATAAATGTTTTCTCTCGGCAGCTTGTATCATGGTCGCCATTGTCATATGGATTTCACTGCGGCTGGCCATACCTATAGGCGCATGGCTGGGGAAGACCGGTATTAACGTCGTGACGCGCCTCATGAGCCTTCTTCTTGCAGCCATCGCCGTAGAAATCATCGTCAGCGGCCTGGCCAAACTTTTGCCGGGACTGGTTAGAGGATAGGGTAAGATTTAATTTCGCCTTGCTTCAACCGACGCCAAGGGCATTCCTCTTTGCAGGACTTGTCTCATGTTACCCGGCGAAAATCGTTTCTTAGCTTATCTTCGAAAACAAAGTTATTTCAGGTGGTCCCGCAAGCAGGTCTTTTACTTTGGATAGAAATTGCTGTAAATGCGGAGTGCTGAGATGCCTATCCAAGAGATCTTTACTCTCCCAGATTTCATAAAAGACAAAGACAGCAGAGTCATCGATCGCCTGGTGCAACTCGTAGGTAATGCAGCCCTCATCGGCTCTGCTTGGTGCAATGAGAGCCAGTAGCAGTTCTCTAAGTTCCCCGACCGCCCCTTCCTTCGCCTTCATGCGGGCGACAACGGCAATTCTTTGGCCCATCGCATACTCCTCAATATTAATGTCACTTCATAGTGCAGAGGCCGCCGCCTCAATTCCCCCAACTTCCAGTTCCCCGCCCGGAAATCTAAATGATCCGGATCGAAATCCTCACAAGCCTTGGCAGTCGTATTTTCATATACATCATAGCCGGATTTGGAAAGGGCTTTCAAGAAATCTTAACGGCTTCAAGAATTTTCAACATTTCCGGTGGGCATTTCCTTGCAGCCATGGAACAATTGTGGAAAGATATTTGCGGCAACCCAGAATCAGTTCCTTATTCACCTGCATTGGCAGACTTCCTACGAGGTGAGAATCATGGCCGGGCAAAGCAGGGCCCTTCTGGAAGTTTTTTCTGACTACACTTGACCCTGGTGTTACTTCATTACCGGGCGTATTGAAAAACTTAAAAAGGCATACGATCTCGATGTCAAGTGGATTGCCTTTCCATTGCATCCTGAGACGCCTGAAGACGGGCTGACGCTGGAAAAGCTTTTCGCAGGAAGGAACGTTGACATCCCTGCCATGCTGGCTCGCCTGAAATTCGTGGCGGCCGACTGCGGCCTGCCTTTTGGCGAGAGAACTATGACTTACAACAGCCGGCGGGCACAGGAGGTTGGGAAATGGGCTGAATCCCGAGGCAAAGGAGAAGCCTTTCACCTGGCTGTGTTCAAAGCTTATTTTGTCGACGGGCTCAATATTGCCAAGGTTCCGGTTTTAGCCGAATTGGCAGAATCGGTTGGCCTCTTGGGAGCAGAGGAGGTTTTATCCAAAAGGACTTTCAAAGAGGCAGTGGATAATGACTGGAAATACTCCCGCACCTGTGGCGTCACAGCCGTCCCTTCGTTTCTGTGCAGGGGTCGCATGGTGGTAGGCGCCCAGCCTTACAATGTTCTGGAGCAACTGGTGGAGTGGAAAGAACAGCCGTGACTCTCATTCAGAGGCTTTCAAGCGCACTTCCGTAGTTTCAGTTTTTACCTGTCATTAACCTGTATATGTTTTGTCTCGATTTTCACCTGCCGCTATGCCATCTTTATCGCGGGGAGAGAAGGCCCGGCGAAAGGGCGACGTCTTATGCGCCCGGCAACGCCGGGCCTTCAATTTATTGGCTCTGGCGGCATGATCACGTAACAGGTTTCGCGAACTGGAAAGATTATCAATGACGTAGGAAGGACGGGCAAAATGCAATGAGAGAAAAGGATGCGGTCTCATTGAAACAATTCAACAGTGAAACGTACTTGTCCACTACACCGCTGTGCGAAGTCAAAAGCTGCTACGAACTCGGGACGAACACTTATATTATCGAATACCTCATCAATTTAGTTGAATCAAGAAACTATAGATTTATAGTTGTAAACAGCATTGCCGATCATTTTGGTCTTAAATATGGGTCATTGATAACAAAAATCAATGGTTTTGATGAATTAATCAATAAAGCAGAACCATTAGCGCATATTGATCATCATTTGTGGAGTGAATGGACTGACAGGATAGCCGGGAGCAGTTTCGCTTCAAAAAAGCTAAGCAGCGTAGCCAAAGAAATAGGACTGGAGTGGTCGTATAACCGTCGAGATGAAGTCGTTTCCGAATATGTCAATTACGATCTCGAGGCTCTCTGCAAGATGAGGGGTTTTGGAAAAAAAAAGTTAAACATTCTGGTCCTGTGCATGGCCAAGGTCTATTCGGATCTTTTGGCGCTGGGTCCTCCCAGAGGTGATTCGACCATGGGCGCGAGCGGGGCCGAAGTTGCCGTCGAAAATTCCCGCCTTTTTCCTCCATCGATTGATTTTGAAAAACTTCTTCGTGTGGAATGGCCACATCTGGTTGTTTCTTTCGATGAATGGCAGCGATGGACCGGAGCGCTCCGCGAGACGGAATCGGCCACTAGAAAAATCATCGAAATCGCTGATGAAATCGGTGTCTCATGGCCGAATTCGCGAAGTGATGAGAATTTGAGCGATTACATAAACTTAACACTGACTGATCTCATGAAGTTGCCGGGTTTGGGAAAAAAGAAACTTCGCGTTCTGGTCCTCTGTACCGCGAAAGCCTTTGTCGATTGGCAAACTGCCGGGCATGCGAGTGGAAAGAACATTTTTCCTGCGATTTCGGACGAGCCGGAGAATTTTGCGGCGGAAGCCGGCCGGAAACAGCCGGAATATGGTCACCAAAGTCTTCCTGAGATTATTGAAAGATGCTTGGAACTGCTGAGCCAAAATCAGCGGGAGGTCTTGTCCTTACGCTATGGCCTGCATGCTGAAGACAGGCGCACTCTCCAGCAGGTGGCCGACCGAACGGGTGTGACCCGTGAGAGGATACGCCAGATCCAAAAGGCGGCGATTAGAAAGATTAAAAGAAGCAAATTCCGGAAGATCCTGCTCGAAACCGTAATTCGAGACAGCGAAGAAATATGGTCGGAGCTTTCCCGGTACAGGCACTACATCCCCAAGTCAAAATCTATTAAAATGATGAGCTTATCGATAACAGGACATGCGCTGGTTGCCATCGACTGCTGTTATGGTTCTTTAATTAACTGGCTCAACGCGAATTTCCGGCAAAGTTCGGGAGTCTGGTACAGCCCTGCCTGCGAGCCAAGTCCGGATCACGCGCGAGCCATATTGGAATGACGCAGCATTTATCCCGACTATCCGTTACGAAAAGTTCGTCGGGGCTGGAAGCCCCTCCTACAAAAGATTACGAACTTTTCATGGTTTCAGAGTGTCCCGAAGGGGCATGAGGAGCTGTCTCCCCAAGTCCAATCAGACCAGCCTGACCAGGACCAAGGAGCCGGATAGCACTTCACTCGCTTCACCGCCTCGATATGCTTTTTGCCCTGAAGATTCAACAAATTCGGGGTGGTTCGTCCACTCCCCGTGCATTTTGATGACTTCGCCGGGCATAGGGGCCATGATGTTTTCGATCACGCAGACAATATCCTGCCGACCTGTAACCTTCACCTTCGCAATGGTGAAGCCGTTTTCCTCATTGGTGAAGGCGGATCATCTCGATCAGTCCTTGTAGTTCGCTCAATATCCCGTTATGCTGTTTTCTCATTGGTTTGCCTTCAGTTATACTTATCACCTTCGAGTAAATCTTCCAAAATGGACCAGAGGATGCAGATTCATGACCGACAAACTCTCTCGTCGAAAATTTCTGAAAACTGGGATTGCCGCAACAACGGCGGTATTGGCTGGACCCCGATTGACCGGAGCCGATAAAGATAGTCTGTTCGAAAGAAGTTGGATCAAATCGCTGGAACTGCGCAATCGTACTGTCAAATCCTCAACATGGAGCGGCACAGGAGACCAGAAAGGCTATGTGACAGACAGGACCATCGATTTTTATGGTGAACTTGCCAGGGGAGATATCGGGCTCATTTTAACGGGCTACCAGTATGTCATGACCAATGGTATGAGCTTGCCTTACATGGTGGGTAACTATGAGGACACGCAGGCGGAAGGACTGAAAAAACTGGTTGAAACGGTTCACAGGGGAGATGGAAAGATTGCCGCGCAACTCGTCCACTGTTTGGCAAGAGCCAATACTAAGCTGTTCTTCAAGGAAGGCGATGAACTGTGGGGCGCCTCTGCCATTCCCTATTCTGCCGTGGACAAAGTTCCAAAAGAGATGACACAAAAGGATATTGCCCAGCTAGTGGAAGCTCACGCCGCTGCAGCGTCACGGTGTCAAAAATGCGGCTTTGACGGAATTCAGCTTCATGGTGCTCACGGGTATGGCGTCAATCAGTTTCTTTCCCCGGCCTGGAACAGGCGCGGCGACATGTATGGCGGCAGTTTTCAGAACAGGTATCGCCTGGTTGGAGAGATCATCGAAGCTATCAGAGGAAAGGTGGGAAAAGATTTCCCCGTCATGTTCAAGCTAAGCGCACAGGATTTTGTCGAAGGCGGGCTGGAGCTTTCCGAATCTGTCGAAATTGCTCGCCGCCTGGCAGACGACGGGATAGACGCCATCCAGGTAAGTGCCTGCTGCTCAATTTCGTGTGAGGACAAACATTGCACAAAGCGCATGATCGTTAAAGAAGAAGATGAAGCCTACCTGGCGGACTTTGCTCAATATATTAAAGAAAGGATTAAGGTTCCCATCATAGTTGTCGGGGGCATACGGTCAGTGCCCGTAATAGACGGGATTCTGAAGGAGAGACGGGCAGATTACATTTCCATGGCCCGCCCGTTTATTCGCGAACCACATCTAATCAAACGGTGGAAGGGCGGAGATGCTACCAGCGCCAAGTGCATTTCATGCAACCGCTGTTTCGAGACAGGGATGGAAGGCCTGGGGATTTCGTGCTACTGGGAAAGGATGCTCAAGGAAGAGCGCCAAAAGACATAGATAGGCAGGAGCATTGTAAGAAATACCTTTATGTTTGACATGAAAAAGAAGCCCTCCGGCAGCGAAACCCGATCAGGATCTGCGGACGCCTCCAGGATGAGCAGGGCGCTCGTCTTGCTGATGGCCGCCGGCGCCGGATTGACCATTGCGAACATTTACTACGCCCAGCCCCTGCTCGAGGCCATTCGTCAGAGTTTCGAGATGTCCGTTGCCTCAACGGGGATCATCATCACGGCCTCCCAGTTGGGGTTCGCTTTGGGGCTGACTTTCCTTGTGCCGTTGGGCGATCTCATAGAGCGCCGGGTCATGGCGGTCTGGATGACTGTTGGAATCTCGGTCTGCCTGGCGGGAATGGCCCTGGCTCCTTTCTCCTCGATAGTGCTCGCGGCAGCCTTCATGATTGGCGCACTCTCGGTGGTAGCCCAGATTCTGGTCGCCTTTGCCGTCACGCTGGCCGGCCCAGCCGAAAGAGGACAGGTCGTCGGGACGGTGATGAGCGGGCTCCTGCTCGGTATTCTTCTCGCGCGCACCGCGGCTGCTTACCTGGCCCAACTGGAAGGTTGGAGAGCGGTTTTCGGGGTCGCCTCAGGGCTCATGATCGCGCTTGCAGCCGTTTTCTACAGGGACTTGCCGGCGCACCGCTCCAATATCGGCGTTAGCTACCCGGCATTGATGAAGTCCATGCTCTCCCTGCTCATGGAAGAACCTGTCCTGCGCCTTCGAGCTTTTTACGGTGCGATTGCATTCGGTTCGTTCAGCGTGTTGTGGACCCCTCTGGCCCTGCTGCTGTCCCGGCCCCCGTACCGGTACCCCTCCGGAACAATCGGGATATTCGGCCTGGCCGGTGTTGCAGGCGTGCTGGCGGCTTCCGTGGCCGGACGGATGGCCGATATGGGCTGGACCCGTCAACTGACGGGGATCACGTCAGCGCTTCTTGCGCTCTCATGGCTACCTCTCAAACTGGGCGGCCACTCCGTCCTGATGCTTGTCTTCGGTATTCTGGCGCTCGACCTTGCCGTGCAGGGTCTGCACATAACCAACCAGAGCGAAATCTATCGCCTGAGACCCGATGCGCGAAGCCGCATCACATCGGCGTATATGGTCAGCTTCTTTGCCGGCGGCGTTTTCGGCTCGGCGCTCTCCTCATTTGCCTACGCTCATTCCGGATGGGAGGGCGTCTGCACTGTGGGAACCGGTTTTGGAACGGTTGCCACGGTCTTATGGCTCTTAACGCTCCGGCGAAGGTGAGCATGTGGGGAATTATATAAACTCCCCGCCTTTTTATCTTAAGGATGAAAGTAACAAGCATGGCGAGAAAAAAGCGTTGGATGTACGTACCACCGAAGCCACCGAAGCCCAAGGTCCCCGAATACCTGAAATCAGTCGTCAAAACAAAAGCTGACGAGTTCGTGGAATCTTTTCTCAAACCCAATTTCATCAAAGAGCCGCCCAAAGATTACCAGTGGAACTATCCAGTCGATATCTTCACGAAATGGCATCAGCGGTACTTCTATTTTTGCTCAACGTGGCGTTCCCCGGGTCCCGATGCGATTTCAGAGTATTTCGAATCAAGGTTTGCAAGGCTGGAATATGGCGGAGATCAGAAATTCAACATGGCTTACATGCGGTATACAGGCCAGTGGTGGGAGGTCTACCAGAATTTTGAACTGGACGAGTGCATTGAGGAAATACGGATCAACCCTCTCTTTCAGCCAGCTACTTCGATAAACCGAATTGGCTAGGCTCTGAGCAATGTTACAAGATAAATCACTGATGCAATAAAACTCAGTCCGCTTCGGACTGCGTGTAACCTTCCCCATTTCTCGAGCAACTCCCGTGTTTCATCGGAAGCAAGATCTCGATCAGGCGCCAGAAGTTGATGGTTGGTGGGCATGATGGCGACAAAAGTGAATGGAACCACTGAGCCAATTACAACCGCGCCGATGAGCCAGATGATGCCGCCACCGAGTAACCATGTTAATACGCCGGCCGTGAAACTGAGGATAGCCAACGAAGCCTGCATGACCGTCGCTCGTTTATAACTTGGCGCCCAAACGGTCGCAGCGGTTTTCGTGGCCAAGCCCATACGCGCAGGGTGTTCCACAAGATTGACGTAAATGGCGGCTCCAGTAAAAAGCGTGCAACTCAATATAGCGATAAATTTAATGACGGCAGCCATGAACACTCCCAGCCTCCTGCCCTGCGGTAATCGGAATGTGCCTCCGCATTTCACGAAGGCATATCACCACGTGCCACCTTTGTCACGCGCCAATTCTGCCCGGACTTTCATCCCGCCGAAGGGATTTTCCAGTTCAGGAAGATGGCAATGAGGCCAAAGTTCGGAGGGTGCAAAATTACTCAGACTCCGATTGGTTGCGACGTTCTCCTTGAAAAGTGAGGAAGTATCGGCAGAAATCCCCGGACCGGAGAACTGATTCCGGTGGCGCCGAGAAAGGTCGTGACATTCAAGTGCTCTGCGGTTTTGCGGGCTGCGATGAACGGAGGCGATGCCCGAAGAGTGCACATTCCGAGAGTATCCTAAAGCGGGCGCCCCACCGCAATGGCAAGAACTACCCGAATTGGATCGGATTTCTCCGGGCACAAATTGAAGGGCTGGAAATCGCTTCTCCAGCCCTTCGGATTCCTCCGTGAATAAGCAGTTAGATCTTCTTTACCCTGACTGCCGATGGTCCTTTGGCGCCCTGCTCAATTTCGAAGCTGACACGATCTCCCTCCTGGAGGCTTTTGAAGCCGGAACCTTCGATGGCGCTATGGTGCACAAAGACATCTTTTCCCTCATCAGGCGTGATAAATCCATAACCCTTCTGATCGTTGAACCACTTTACAGTACCTTGGGGCATAACTCTTCAAATCCTTTCATATTGTTGGTTTGGATCCTTCTGATTGTAGGCAACATTAATGCCAAATCGCCATCGACGCAAGAGATAAAGGCATGAACCCCCAGTCAGAAGAGATCAAAAACCATTTCCACCAACTCCTGCCTGCTTCTCACAACATAATCACACGCGCACTCTATCATCGCATTCACTACGGCGCCCTCCCCTGAGAAATTTAAAAACGCGAAAGGAAAAGGGCCCTAAAACGAATTGTAAAATTATATATTCACAGTGCGAAGATCTTTTGAAGGTCTCCAAAAGTTCCTCCCTTGTCTCTGCGCAATCCAATCGTACGCCCCCTCAATCATCGCGCTCACTACAGCGCCCTCACTCTCTCCGACTCTTCGGAAATCAGTCCGGATACCAATAATTTTCTGTTTTTCTGACGTAAAAATAGCTGGTCTCCCGGGAGGCGCCATCCCGGTTATGGCCCGTTTTGAGAGAGGAGTTGCGACCCCGGCGAGAGTTCACACTCGACCAGAATCGTTAAGAATTCCGCATGCCGTTGCTCCCGAAAACAATTAAGCTTATCGTTTCATATATAAACCAAAATGGAGGCCAAAATAATGATCTCAAAACATTTAGTTTTTATTATTGCAGGAATCCAGTTGTTTGTTGGTGTATACGCCGTTGCTCAATCTAAGGCGGATATTTTCACCCCCACATGGGCAACAACGAGCGGCCCTTCGGATCAAGCATCGATGATTTCGACCGGAGCTGTGGCTGACTTGACTTTCAGAGCTGAGGCGCCCTTTGCAGTTTATTCACAGGGCGTCACTCCTGTTGCATACTATTACTACCACCATCACTGGTACCATTATCATCACCCTCATGCCCGCTTATGCAGAACAAGGGGCTGGGCGCCAGGCCATCATAACAGGTATGGAAGATGGGTGCATGGTCATCACTATTGCAGGCTGTGGGCATAAGGGGAGGAGGTTGCCGGACGCATCGCGATGGTTGACAAGCTTTTCCTTTAACCTGTAGCCGACAGCTCAATGGCAAAGTGTGTGAGGGAAAAGATAGAGATGGCCTGAGGGAACACAGGGAATGTGTTAAATAAAAGGCGTTGCCTTATCCGGTAATTTACAGCGGGCCTTATTCCCCTCCCCTCTCTCTTCAGGCACGCCAAGGGAAGGGGAAGGGAATTCAGTCAGAGGTTTATAACACTATTTGTAGAGTTTCCCGTGGAAGGCGCCATTAAAATCAGCGCCGTTTCCGGTGACGAAGCCTGAGATTTCGAATGTACGTTCGACGGGGTATGGCGTAGTCCCTTTAGTTCTATCCTTTGTGAGACCTACATCCCATATCTCGCCACTCACCAGGGCGCCCGAGGCAGTCGTTCCTTTAAACGTCCAGTGGGTCACCATTGCTTTATCTCTTATAGCGGAGATGGTGAAAGTAACCGGTACCACAGGGGAGCCGCCTCCGACGGGCAAAATGATAGCGCCGCTAAACAGGTCCAATCCATTCACTGTATCCGGCACTGGCGGTGACGAAAGTGGAGTAGCCTGGACAAGTGTGAGCTGAAATGACGAGGCGGTCAAATTCGGGGTTTCAGAGTAATAAAAAGTTACAACCTCTCCGGGGGGCGTTACGCCTTGCGGATAGAAATATAGAAAGCCGTCGTTTTCAGCCGTGTTGATTTCGGCGGGTGTAAATGTCGTTATTGCTGAAGCAAAACCTGCCGTCAGAATAATCATAAAAACAATCGCACTGCCGATCACCTGTTTCTTCATTGTGTTCCTCCATAACATGAAAAAGTTACACTGGTTGCGTTCATTACTTCCACGGCGCCCACAAATCAATCATGTGCGAGACGTCTAACCCTCCTTTCGTTTTTGCCATTGGCAGAAAGTTGATAATTAGCCTACGGTGATAACCATTCTTTGTCAATATCTATTGACTCATTACTGGTTTTGATGGCCTTTACGATGAGCAAAATGCATGTCATTCACCCGTCCACTTTGGTATGGGCGAGGATCGAGCAACCATCCAACTCTCTCCGTTTTCAATTCTTACTGACGAAATTTTTGGCAGGCGCGTCTACAGGTTTCAGTTGATTTTCGATTTTCATTGGCCCAAAAGAATAGTTGTCACGAAAATGTAACATACAAAAGGATTAAACCTGAATAATGCGTCAACTTGACCTCCAACCGGAGCCGCCTCATTTCCCGCTCAGGGGTAGTGAATTACCTTCACACCGTGAGCCTCGAAAGCAGGTAAAGGTGACCGAGATTCCTTTCACTATCCCTTGGGGTCATCCAGAAAATAGGGAGAATCTGTGGATAAACCTTAAGGTATCCGCTCCGGCGTTTTCTTTCCGAGGCAGAGCTGGCGGTGCGACGGGTGAGAGTATACCGAGCCGTGCGGGGCACGGGATGGGAGGTAGGCTGGTGCAAAACTTCAAAGGAAGCGGAAAATTCTGCTTCCTTTTTTGCAGAAAGCCGCTCCGAAAATGAAAGATATCATTATCAATGACGAGAGCGCCAAATCGAAAATGCCTTAAAGCTCCTTCATCCCGCTTCCCGCGTAATCTACTGAAACAAAGGTCTTGAACGGGCTTGAGTGGAGTTACGCCGAGACGAACACGCGACACGGGGCCACCATAAAGTCTTATTAGACAGATGAGTCTCTGTCCGTTGCAAGCTAACATTAGGATGTGATGTTTTTCATCACTCTTGCCAACCCCTTCCGGCAGGCTGGCGATCTTGTCATCACCGATAGAACCGACTAAAGGGCGCAGAAAATCGCTCGGCCCACATGGGAGGCAAGCAATCACGGGACAACCTTCACCCGACTGTGGAAAATAAACGAAACAATCTGTATGTATTAAATTGCGACGACTCAGCGACGAGTCAGCCTATTTGACAACAGATGGGAAACGCATAGAATAACAACATCACTCTATGGAGATTGCCCACTGGGTGGCTGTTCTTTCTATAACCCCGTCACGGAAAAGGAAAGGTAATGGCCAATTTCATTGAAATCGATGGCTTGGACGACGAGGATATCAAGCTTTTGGAAACCCTGGCGAAACGGCTGAAGAAAAGAACGAAGGCCAAAGGGGCCCTTCGAAAAGGATCTGAAGCCGCTACGGCTAAAGATGTTCTAATGGCTACCGCCGGAGGCTGGAAAGACACCATTGACTGCGAAGAACTCAAACGGCGGATTTATGAGGATCGCCTCCTTTCGACCCGACCGGAGGTCAGACTATGAAAGTCAAATATCTGGTGGATACGGACTGGGTAATCGACCACCTGAACAACATTCACGCGACCACGGAGAGGCTTCTGGAGCTTCAGCCCGAAGGAGTAGCTCTCAGTGTCATCTCCCTGGCCGAACTCTACGAAGGTGTCTATTACTCCCGAGACCCGGTGAAAAATGAAACTATTCTCAACATTTTTCTCTCCCAGTTCCCAGTAATGGAAATAGATCAGGATATCTGCCAATGTTTCGGCCGAGAGCGGGGGAAACTGAGAAAAGCGGGAAAGATGCTCGGCGATTTCGATCTTATGATCGCCGCTACCTGCCTCTGCCGCAATCTGACCCTTCTCACCAATAACCTCAGCCATTTTGAGCGAATCGAAGGGCTGCGCCTTCTCTCCATCCGGAAATAGTCCGTTCCTTGTTTTTTGAAGCCAGCCTGAACAGATTTGCTTTTTCCCTTTTCTTTGCATTTTTTGCCAATCGCCGCGCCCATTCTGTCAAGGTCGTTCCTTCGGACTCCACCTTGACGGCACGCGGCTCGATTTGCTTTTATGCTGGTAGGAGAGAAAACAAAAGCTTATGCCTTCTTTGGCCGAGTGGAAATCAGCCGATCAGCGTAGATGTTGCGGATTAACTCCTGCCCATCGATGAGGCCAGCCCGGGAACCAGCACTCTTTTCGAAACTGTCATCCTTCGGTCCGGACATTCCCCTCTTCGCCTTGCCTCGGATGGCCCTGAGGGGTTCGACCAACGATTCAAGGAGCTTCACAGCTTCTTCCTCCAAGTCGCGCACGTTGATGACGTTGGTGGGCATGGGTTTTCCTCCTCCCGCCTTATTGCTCGACGCTAAAACATTAAACATATTGATAGTTTAACTGCTTATGACTTCTTCCAATTTAGAAAATTGGGTGAGGGTTGTCAAGGAAGCGATTTCCCTGGTTTTCGGTAATGGACTGTAGTTGACCCCGATTTTCAGACCACGCTCTAAGGTGGATTTAAGGGAGAATCCGTCTGATATGGGGAGGGCCAAGCGGATCGACAAAACGAATTCCGGATGATGCCTGATATCCAATAACGGTAGTTCAGCCCTTTTGAGGCGCCGGAGCGCGACCACCACCGCGAAGTATCTTCACAACCTTCGAAGGTCTAAAGGCAGCTTTCGGAGAGGCATTCAAAAGGAAAAGCCGACCAGGGACTCCTGCGAAAATCTCTGATCGGCCTTCGTTAAAAGCAGTGAATTTTCGGAAATCGACTCCCAAATCGACTCCTACGATTCAAGAATAGTTTAATAGTCCCAACGGGGTTCGAACCCGTGTCTTCGGCGTGAGAGGCGATTGATGCATTTGGCTAAGCTGGCGAAACCGCATGGAATAAGAATGGCCCGTTCCAAACTGTGGTCCTTTTGGTGGTATTGTCCGCCATTTTCGGGATGAAAGTACCACGAAAAGTACCACGGGTAACACACGTGGAACACTGAATCGGGGATACTGGATTTGAACCAGCGGTCGTCCTTTGCTGATGGCTGCCCGGACGCATCTTGAACACAAGTAGAATACATAGGCAAGAACGGATATCGGAGAGCATGCAATACCTCTCCTCTTTTTAGCCCAAGTTCGACAGATACCTTGGATAATCGCTGTTGACGTCAGTACAAGCTGTTGAATTGGCGTGTCCCAAAATCCAAAAATTTAAAATCTTTGTAGTACGAAAAAATGCTTCTTGAAGGCAGAGGCTGTGACTTGATAAAATAGTCAGAAAATTACGACATCCGAATCACAAATAACATCAAGCATTTATCTAGCTTGTAGTCACGAAAACTGTTTTTTGACTCAATAATTTCAATAGGTTACGACCCATCTGTCGAAGTCGGGTTTTAGGAGTGGATCGCTCGTGGGACCCGAAAAAGTGCTCATCTGGGGAGAACGAATAACTGCGAAATCTGGTGAATGCCTGAGTCAGTATGTCAAGAAAAAGCTACGGGCTCGTCTTGGGCAGGGTTTGAGGGGGTATATCGACCGCGGCCTGCTCGAGCTGCTGGGTCTGCTCAGGACTACCTGAGTCGTCACGCTTGAGCTGGTTATCCAAAAATTTCGGCAAGAAAGTAGCGCAATCCTCGGTAGCCCTCATTATTCTCTGAGTATCGAAGTTGGGGATGCTTGCCTTGAATTTCCTCCGTACTTTATCTGCAATACTACGATCTGGGTCAACCACGAGAAGCTTCAGGTCTGGCGAGGTCTGCATGGACTTACTCAACATGCGGGATATGTAAACATCGGCCTCTGCAAAAGAAAACCCAATTACTACAATCAGGTCCGCTCTTCCAAAAGCAGTCTCAGCATGGCCCACAAGTGGCGTCAGAGGGGGAGCTAGATCAAACTTCATCGCTAAAGGCGGCACCAGCAGCCCACGACTCTGGCCGCCGCAGTCCGTACAGATACCGATGACAGGGTATGGGGCTTTGCCTAAATTCTCGACCATGTACCTAATGTCAGCGAGTTGTACCTCCTGACATGTTTCACAATAAAACCAATTAAGGCTCCCGTGCAGTTTGATCAAGCCTATCTGATTCCTTGTTTCCGCGGGAGGTATATTTGCAAATTCTACTTTATAGATGAAGTCCTTACTTAGCTCACCTAATGCTAAGTCCATACAACAATCATAATTGGTAGTGACAATGCTAACATTGTCACCCTGCTTGGCATAACGAGCTATCGCTTCATGCGCGGTATTGGGTTTCGCAGGCAGCATCGTACTGGACAAAAGACCGAACAGGACTTGTAAGGTGTCTTGTAAAAACGCCACGGAAGACAAATTTGCAGATGGCTCACGGGACCATCCCCCCCTGCGGGCGTACATATACTCATCAGGTTCTGCTTTGCTGCCATAGAGTAGGTGGTTGATCAGCCGGAGCACCTTCGGATTGCGACTGGAAAAGGTAGCAAGCTGAGCGGCGGTTAATAGGTCTTCAATATTACTAAGACTTTCATAAATACGCGAACATGTGCTATGTTGGTGGCATGAACGAACTCGACGGACGAAAACTTGGACGAAAGACTCTCGAAGAGATCCG
>Ga0326728_10009922_pt1 | contig 22555 bp, 23 predicted proteins | sample MB3enrmetagenome_FD_207602 | JGI IMG/M metagenome (GOLD analysis project Ga0326728, IMG submission 207602) | Lab enriched peat soil microbial communities from McLean, Ithaca, NY, United States - MB31MN | ecosystem: Environmental > Terrestrial > Soil > Wetlands > Peat | place: USA: New York... | reverse complement strand
TAGGAGACATTCCCACCGAAATCCAGCCGAAGCTGCTGCGTGCCTTGCAGGAGCGGGAATTTGAACGGCTGGGCAGTACTCATACCCGCAAAGTGAACATCCGCCTCATCGCGGCAACGAACCGCGATCTGGAGAAGATGGTCGCCAACCGCGAATTCCGGAGCGATCTGTTCTACCGGTTGAACGTGTTCCCGATTCGTATTCCGCCGCTACGGGACCGACGTGATGATATTCCCCTGCTGGTGAGTTATTTCGTGCAGAAGTTTGCCAACCAAATGCAGAAGAGAATCGACGCCATCCCGGTTGCCGTAATGAAGGGACTAACGACTTGGGAATGGCCGGGCAACATCCGCGAACTGGAGAACTTCATTGAGCGTGCGGTGATCCTTACGCGCGGCAAGTCGCTGGAGGCGCCGCTTTCAGAGTTGCGCAGGCCGAACGCAGACACGCCAGCCGCGATGTCGGCACACCCGGCGGGAGACGACATTGCCCGAATCGTCAAAGAAACAATCAGTGCTCTAAACGGGAAGAAAGATCGTGCCGGCGAATTTGCCCAGAAGCAGCGCGAAGAAATCGTGCGCGCACTTACTGACAGCAAGGGGAGGGTTGGTGGTGCAGATGGAGCTGCGGCACGAATGGGCATCAATCGCACGACCTTGCTGGCGCGAATGAAGAAGTTCGGAATAGACCCCCGACAGTATGCCTGAAACCGCCTGCCTCTTCGCGCTCAGACTGCGCCGTGCCAAGTGACCTTCTGATGAGCGCACCCAGCAACCCACTCCCGAATCCCTCTACTTAACGAGCTGTCAATCGTGTTTTGACATAATTGACTGTCAACACATCCTCTTCCGATCCCGCATTGAAAACTCATCACTTGCACGTTCGTGCGTTTGGCATGCGGGTTGCTTTCCTCTAAGTGCGAGGAAACGGCACTGTTGAGGATTTCCATCATTGAGCGGCGTCACGAGCGGCGGCTGGTCTTAGAAGGCAAGCTCATCGCGCCCTGGACAGCGGAACTCAAGAGCACATGCGAAAAGGCCAGGCAGAACCTGAAGGGCCTCGAACTCGTTGTCGATTTGAAGAACCTGACAGTCATCAGCCCGGAGGGTGAAAACCTGCTGGTTGCGCTGATGAACGAAGGGGTCAAGTTCCGCTGCTGTGGTGTGTTCACGAGACAACTGTTGCGGCAACTTGGCCGCAGAGCACGCACGCAGGTTTAGGAGGCAACATCGTGACATTCAATTGAGGAGGTTTGCCGCTCCTCGCGTGCCACGAAAACCACGCGCAAGAGGCGGATTTTGTTTCTGCCGACTGCGGAATCGGCCTTCCACGCCAGCCACGCGGGATTGTGCCCGACAAACGCCCCGCCTGAAATTGGTTAATCTCCCCGACTACCCCCTCACGAAACACTTGACAACCTATTTCCAGGGTGGCATTCTATATCCGACTCTTATAGTCGGATATCGCTATGCTGAAACTATCCAAGAAGGCAGACTACGGGTTAATCGCTGTAAGGCATTTGGCTGAGCAGCCTCTGTCGACGGCGTGCAGCGCCAAGGAAATCGCCCGCGCCTATGGAATTCCGACCGAATTGCTCGCCAAGATACTTCAAAAGCTGGCTAAGAACGGCCTCCTCGTCTCCCAGCACGGGACGAACGGCGGCTACGCCTTGGCGCGCCACCCCCGGGAAATCTCAGCTTTCGAGGTGATCCGCGCCATCGAGGGGCCGCTCTTCATCACCAGTTGCGTCACCGACAAGCGCGAGTGCGGCCAGATGACCAGTTGCACCATCCGCGAACCCCTGAAAAAGGTGAACGAGACGCTGGTGAAGGCCCTGAGCGCCGTCACCATTTCCAGCCTGTCGAGCGAGCCCCCCGGCCTGGTGCAAATCGAGGGGGGCCTGTTGTGAAGCTCCCCATTTACCTCGATTACCACGCCACGACCCCCGTCGATCCGGGCGTCCTGGAAGCGATGCTGCCTTTTTTCACCGAAACCTTCGGCAATCCAGCCAGCCGGAACCACCCGTTTGGATGGGCGGCGGCGACGGCGGTGGAAAACGCCCGCAAGCAGGTGGCCAAGCTGATTAACGCCAGCGCCAAGGAGATCGTTTTCACCTCCGGCGCCAGCGAGTCCGACAACCTGGCCATCAAGGGCGTGGCGCACCGCTATCGCGATCGGGGCGACCACATCATCACCGCGGCCACGGAGCACAAGGCGGTGCTCGATTCCGCCAAACGGCTCGCGCAGGAAGGCTTCCGCGTCACTTATGCGCGCCTGCGGCCGGATGGATTAGTGGACCTTGACGACCTGAAGCGATCCATAACCGATAAGACCTTACTGGTCAGCATCATGGCGGCGAACAACGAGATTGGAGTGTTACAGCCGCTGGCGGAAATCGGTCGGATATGCCACGAGCGCGGGGTGCTGTTCCACACCGACGCGGCACAGGCGACGGGCAAGATTCCGCTCGATGTCGCGGCCATGCACATCGACTTATTGTCCATCGCCGGGCACAAGATGTATGCCCCAAAAGGCGTAGGAGCCCTTTGCGTAAGACGGCGCGGCACGCCGGTGGAGCTTACCCCCATTTTGGATGGTGGCGGGCACGAGGGCGGGCTGCGTTCCGGAACGCTGAACGTCCCAGGGATTGTGGGTCTGGGCAAAGCTTGCGAGATTTGCCGCCAAGTGATGCCGGAGGAATCGCGCCGCCTTGCCGCCCTGCGCGACCGGCTTAAGGACGGACTGCTGGCGGCGGTCGAGGGCATCCACATTAACGGCAGTCTCGATCATCGGCTGCCCAACAATCTCAGCGTAAGCTTCCCCGGCGTCGATATCGCCACCCTGCTGGCGGCTTTGAACGACATCGCGCTTTCGACGGGCTCCGCCTGCACCTCCGGGACACCCGAGCCCTCGTACGTGCTGCAAGCGCTGGGCGTCTCCGACGAGGTGGCGAACACGCCGCTGCGCTTCGGTCTGGGGCGCTCCACGACAGTCGAGGAAGTTGACTATTGCGTGGGACGCGTTGTGGAAACAGTTAAGCGCCTGCGGGAGATGGGCGGAACGGCAGCCGCGTGAAATTAGAACAAGTCAAAAGTCAAAACGCAAAAGTCAAAGGTCAAAAGTGAAGGACTAAACACGAGGCATGAAAGAACGGAAGGGGAAAAGGGAATGGCCAAAAGTGCAACCGGCTTTGACTTTTGCGTTTTGACTTTTGACTTCGCTCTTGGCTCTTAACTTAGGAGGATACGTAATGGCAACACCGCAAACCGACGTCGAATTACTGGCGACACAGGAATACAAATACGGATTCGTCACGGACATTGAACAGGAGACCGTGCCGCCGGGGTTGAACGAAGACGTCATTCGTCTGATCTCCGCCAAGAAGGGCGAGCCCGAATGGCTGCTGGAATGGCGCCTGAAGTCTTATCGCCACTGGCTGAAAATGTCGGAGCCGACGTGGGCGAACGTGAAGTTCCCTCCCATTGACTACCAGGCCATCCGCTATTACTCCGCGCCGAAGAAAGCGGGCTCGGGACCGAAGAGTCTCGACGATATCGACCCCGAGTTGCTGAAGACGTACGAGAAGCTGGGCATTCCGCTGAAGGAGCGCGAGCTGTTGGCGGGCGTGGCGGTGGACGCGGTGTTTGACAGCGTCTCCGTGGGCACCACCTTCAAGGCGAAGCTGGCCGAGTTGGGCATCATTTTCTGTTCCTTCTCGGAGGCGGTGCACGAGCATCCCGAGTTGGTGCGCAAGTATCTGGGCTCGGTGGTCCCTTACACTGACAACTTTTACGCCACGCTCAATTCCGCCGTGTTCAGCGACGGCTCGTTCGCCTACGTCCCCAAGGGCGTGCGCTGCCCCATGGAGCTTTCCACCTACTTCCGCATCAACGCCAAGGATACCGGCCAGTTTGAGCGCACTTTGATCATCGCGGACGAAGGGGCTTACGTAAGTTATCTCGAAGGCTGCACGGCACCCATGCGCGATGAGAATCAGCTTCATGCCGCGGTGGTTGAACTCGTGGCGCTGGACCATGCGACGGTAAAGTATTCCACCGTGCAGAACTGGTATCCCGGCGACAAGAACGGCAAGGGCGGCATTTACAACTTTGTGACCAAGCGCGGCAAATGCGCGGGCGTGAATTCCAAGATTTCCTGGACGCAGGTGGAGACCGGCTCGGCCATCACCTGGAAGTATCCAAGCTGCATTCTCCAGGGAGACAATTCCGTAGGCGAGTTCTACTCCGTCGCCGTCGTGAACAACTACCAGCAGGCCGATACCGGCACCAAGATGATTCACATCGGCAAGAACACCAAGAGCACGATTGTTTCGAAGGGCATCAGCGCGGGGCGCGGCCAGAACAGCTATCGCGGCGCGGTGCGCATCCTCAAAGGCGCCGCCAACGCCCGCAATTATTCGCAGTGCGATTCCCTGCTGATTGGCGACAAGTGCGGCGCCCACACGTTCCCGTACCTCGAGGTGAAGAATTCCACGGCCACCGTCGAGCACGAGGCTTCCACCTCCAAGATCGGCGAGGACCAGATCTTCTACTGCCGCCAGCGCGGGATTTCGACGGAAGATGCGGTAGGCATCATTGTCAACGGCTTCTGCAAGCAGGTGTTCCGCGAGTTGCCCATGGAATTCGCGGTCGAAGCGCAGAAACTGCTGGGGGTGAGTCTGGAAGGCAGTGTGGGGTAAGGGTGAAGGTTAAAGGGTAAAGGCTAAAGGATGAAGGGTGAATTGAAAGGGCGATCGCGAAACCGGAGACCGAAATGGTTAACATTGGGGCAATCACAACTGCAGTAAACGGTGCGGCTGGTGTTCTGAAAGAAATCGGGAGCATAGCCAAGAAAGCGGGCAACCGCGAAATCAATGAGCACCTGATTGACCTCCAACAACGGGTAATCGATATCCAAGGGTTGCTCACAGAGCTTATAGCCGAAAATGAGGCTCTCCGCAGACGAATCGCTGAACTCGAACACTCGGCCGACATTGAGAGGGAATTGAAATTTGAGGAGTCTGTTTATTGGAGGGTTCGAGACGGGAAGAGAGTGGAGGGCCCCCTATGCCCAAACTGCTGGGATAGTAAGAGAATGTTTGTGCACCTGACGCCAAGCGAATCGCGCGGGGTCTATTACTGTGGGGTATGCAAGGCGGGTCCCATTACCACTGGCGAGCATAAGCGCCTCTCGCTAGATCCCCTTTCATTAGGCCCAAGCAGGTTTAATGAGGATTTCTAGAACGGTGCACGGAAAAGGGCAGCGAGCCCCGTAGGGGCGAAAGAAACCGGTCCATCCGCCGGCGTGGAAGGAGACAACAATGAACAATTGTATGGAGGAGCAGGTGTCCCTGTTAGATCGGATGAGCCGTATCGAGCGTTCGTCAAGGCAAATCATCGTAAGTTTCAATGGCACTGACAGCCACGAGGCGTGGCCGAACGAGCTTACCGGCACCGTTGAGGACGGCCTCACGGAGGTAGAGGCAGTTACGCTTATTCCTTCTGGGCGGGACCCCGCCGAGTTGGCCGAGTTGTACGTTACGAACCGGTTCACTCGTGAGGGACCCCGCAAACGGTACTTGCTCACCAACTTGCAGAAGGAGCTGTCCGGACGTTACATCTTCACGGCAAAGCGTGACTTTGATCCGGGCTTACGAGCTGGACCGAAATGACGATTCAATATTTTGAGGACACGGACACGCTGTATATGACTTTGAAGAATTGCCAGGTGGCTGAGACGAGGGACTTGGACGAAAACACTCTAATTGAATTCGACGCCCAAGGAAATCTGGTCGCTATGACCATTGAACACGCTCGGGAGCGTGCCGAGCTTCCCGACTTCACCTTTCAGAGGGTGTCAGCAGCCAGCACACCGGCTTGACGAGTAACCCATGGCTACGAAAACGCTTTTAACGGTTGAAGATTTCCTGCGGCGCTCAGAGTCGCCCGACACGCACTACGAGCTTGTGGAGGGAGAACTCATCACCGTGTCGCCGACGATGCCGGAACATAATGACGTCCGGGATACCTTGTTTGTCGCGTTGAGAAACTTCCTGGCGGGACGTGGGTTGGGTCGAGTTTGGTCGGAGCAGGCTTTTCACCTGTTTGGTGACACTGTCCGAATTCCAGATATTGCGTTTGTTCGCGCTGGGCGCTCAATTGAGCCGCGTCAACTGCCGGAGGGCGGACCCGATCTGGCCGTGGAGGTGGTGCCGGATGGTACAGCGGTGCGGGAACACTACTGGCGCATCGGCGATTATTTTGCCGCGGGCGGCAAGCGCGTTTGGACAATCTACCCCGACCATAACGAGGTTTACATCCACGGGCAGCGCGGAATCACGTGCAAGCAAGGAGACGATCTCTTGGAAGACCCCGAACTGCTTCCAGGCTTCTCCGTCAAGGTCTCGAGCCTGTTCGAAGCGGCGTAGGGGCGGCTCGCTTGGGTTTTAGCATTTCCTGTTCAGCACCACCCCGTCGCCTCCGGCGCCACCCCTCCTCACCTGAGGAGGGGAGCTTTTAAGAACTCCCCTCCTGATTCAGGAGGGGCGGCGCGGGAAGCGACGGGGTGGTTACTGGAGTGACACAAGCATGTCCAAGCTGGCCGATCCCGTTTTCGCCTTGACGCGGGTGGTATTTGCGCTCCTGTTCGCCTGCCATGGTGCGCAGAAGCTGTTTGGGGCATTTGGAGGGCATCCCATGCTCCACAATGGCGGGTGGATATCCCTCAACCCCTGGATGCTGGCGGCGGGAATACTGGAATTTGGCGGGGGCATCCTGATCGGATTGGGATTTCTCACGCGGCCGGTGGCCTTTGTGCTTTGCGGCGAGATGGCCGTGGCTTATTTCAAGCAACACTTTCCGGCGGGCTTCTGGCCCATCCAGAATCACGGTGAGCTGGCGGTGCTTTACTGCTTTTTCTTTCTTTACCTGATGGTGCGCGGCGCGGGCAAGCTGAGCATCGATGGAGCGCGGGGGAAAGTTTGAATTATGAATTCTGAATTATGAATGATGAAAGCGGAAGGTAACGGCCAAGATGGCCGTGCCACAAAGCTGAAACGAAAAACCCGGATTGCGCAGAGCTTCGCTCTGCGCAAGCCGCGATCATTGCCAGGGGAAAACGGAGAACTGAATGTTAACCATCAAGAATCTGCACGCCAAAGTAGGAGACAACGAAATCCTGCGGGGGATTGACCTGCAGGTGAACGTGGGCGAAGTGCATGCCATCATGGGGCCCAACGGCTCCGGCAAATCCACGCTCGCGCAAGTCCTCGCGGGCCGCGAACTTTACGCGGTTACGGACGGTGAGGTGACGTTTGAGGGCAAGAATTTGCTCGAGATGTCGCCGGAAGGCCGCGCGCGCGAAGGCATCTTTCTGGCCTTCCAGTACCCCGTGGAAATTCCCGGCGTCTCGAACACCTATTTTTTGCGCGCCGCGCTCAACGCCAGCCGCAAGCATCGGGGCATTGAGGAGCTTGACGCCATGGACTTCCTCACCATGGTGCGCGGCAAGATGAAGCTGCTGGAAATGGACGAGAGCCTGATGTCGCGCTCCGTCAATGAAGGATTTTCCGGCGGCGAAAAGAAGCGCAACGAGATTTTCCAGATGGCGGTGCTCGAACCAAAGCTCGCCATTTTGGACGAGACCGACTCCGGCCTGGATATCGACGCGCTCAAAACCGTGGCCACCGGCGTCAACGCCCTGCGCGCCCCCGACCGCGCTATCATCGTGGTGACGCACTACCAGCGCCTGCTCAACTACATCGTTCCAGACTTTGTCCACGTGCTCTCGAATGGCCGCATCGTCAAGTCCGGCGGCAAGGAACTGGCCCTGGAGTTGGAAGACAAAGGCTATGGATGGCTTGAGGAGGCGGTGGAAAGTGGTGTGGGATTGCAATGAGCGAGTGTAGCGCGGACCTGATTTGGAGGTCCGCGGCTTTTCCTGACCAATGGGGGATGGGTTGCAGTTATGGAAGGACAAGTCAAAAGTCAAAACGAAAAAGTCAAAAGTCAAAGCCGATGGAATTTCACTTTTGCATTTTGACTTTTGCGTTTTGACTTTTGACTTGTCCTTTCGAGCGAGCTAGTGCAATCGAAAGTTGTAGAGGAAGGAAAACAGAAACCTAATGACTGGTGTTAAGGAACAAGAAGGACTCTACCTCGAAAGTTTCACCCGGCTGGAGGGCGCCCTCAGCGAGCATGCGCCGGCCTGGCTGTCCAAGCTTCGCCATGCGGCCATCGGGAGCTTCGCGGAGCTCGGTTTCCCCACGACTCACGACGAGGAGTGGATGTACACCAACGTCTCGGCGCTGGCCTCCACGCCCTTTGCGCCGGCACGCGTGAGGCTGACGGATAACCTTCGCCAAAAGATTCAGCACCTGCCGCTGGCCGATCTGGGTTGCAGCCGCCTGACGTTTCTCAACGGTTGCTACGTTCCGGAACTCTCGAAACTGCGGGAGGTTCCGCAGGGACTGAAGGCGGGCAGCATCGCCTCCGCCTGGAAAAACCACGGCGCGCTGCTGGAACGGTATTTGGGGCGATACGCAAACGCGGCCACTCACGCCTTCGTGGCGCTCAACACCGCATTTTTTGAAGATGGCGCGTTTATCGAAATCCCCAAGGGCGCGGTGCTCCAGAAGCCTTTGCACATTTTGCAGATTTCCCACGGCGGCGGCCGGACCACCGTCTCGCACCCCCGCAACCTGATTCTCGTGGGTGACACGGGCCAGGCAAGCATTATCGAAACCTTCCTCAGCCTGGAGGACGACACGACTTTCACCAACACGGTCACGGAGATTGTGGCCGGTGAGGGCGCGCTGGTGGACTACTGCAAGGTGCAGCAGGAAAGCGACGCGGCGTTTCATTACGCGCGCGTGCAGGTGCATCAGGAGCGCTCCTCGAGCGTCACCACGCACAGCGTCCAACTGGGAGCCGTTGTGACGCGCGAGGAAGTGCAGACGGTGCTGGACGGCGAAGGCGCGGAGTCCCTTTTGCACGGCCTCTACGTGATCAATGGGCGGCAGCACCTGGACAACCACACCACCATCGACCACGCCAAAGCCCACTGCTCCAGCCGCGAGGTTTACAAGGGCGTGCTGGAGGGCAAGTCGCAGGGAGTCTTTAACGGCAAGATCATTGTCCGCCAGGACGCGCAAAAGACCGATTCCAAACAGAGCAACAAGAACCTGCTGCTTTCCGAGGACGCGATTATCAACACCAAACCGCAACTGGAAATTTTTGCCGACGATGTGAAGTGCACACACGGCGCCACGGTCGGCCAGATTGATCCCGAGGCGGTTTTTTATCTGCGCTCCCGCGGCATTGCCGCCGACGAGGCGAAGAAGCTGCTCACCTACGCTTTCGCCAACGACGTGATGGAGCGCATCAAGTTCCAGCCCCTGCGCGAAGAGTTGGCAGAGCGGCTGTACGCGCGGTTAGCGACGAAGTGATGTTTGAAGGAATTGCCGATTGCTGACGGTCGATTGCCGATTGAAGAAATTGGTGATTGGTGATTGAAGGAATTGGCGATCGTAGCACGGCCATCCTGGCCGTGACCGGCACGGGCAGGATGCCCGTGCTACGAGACCATGCCGCCGTGATGGCGGCTTTGGAGTGCGGTAGCAGCAGCTACCGCTTTCCGCTGGTGCTCGACAATGCAATCGGCGGAAAACTCGCACGGGGTCACGGTGAACGAAAAGGAAAAGCGGTAGCTGCTGCTACCGCACTCCAAAGCGCTTCGCGCAGGCTCGAAACGCGACCTGGCTTAAGTGGCGGGGCGCAATGGCAGGAGGCACGATGGCAACAATTCGAGAAATCGTAGACGCTGCGGTCAAGGAAAAAGCGCAGGATCTTCAAGCTCGCGCATTTGATGTGCGGAGAATCCGCGAGGATTTTCCCATCCTCAAACAGAAGATGCATGGCAAGCCGCTGGTGTATCTGGACAACGCGGCGACCAGCCAGAAGCCGCAGGCGGTCATCGATGCCCTGGTGAACTATTACACGCAGTACAACGCCAACATCCACCGGGGCGTTTACCTGCTCAGCGAGCGCTCCACGCAGGCATACGAGGATGCGCGCGTCAAGCTCCAAAGACTCCTGAACGCTGCCGACCATCGCGAAATCGTCTATGTGCGCGGCTCCACGGAAGGCATCAACTTGGTGGCGCAGACTTTCGGCCGCCAGCACATCGGCGCCGGCGACGAAATCCTGATCACGGCGATGGAACATCATTCGAACATCGTGCCCTGGCAGATTCTCTGCGAGGAAAAAGGCTGCCGCCTGCGCGTCGGCCCCATGAACGATCGCGGCGAGCTGATGATGGACGAATTCGAAAAGCTCATCAACGAGCGCACGCGCCTGGTGAGCGTTGCCCACGTTTCCAATGCGCTTGGCACCATCAATCCGGTGAAACAGATTGTGGAAATGGCGCATGCGCGGAACATCCCGGTGCTCATCGATGGCGCCCAGGCCGCGCCCCACTTGAAGATCGACGTGCGCGCGCTGGACTGCGATTTCTACGCGATTTCGGGCCACAAGCTTTTTGGGCCGACGGGCATCGGCGCCCTGTATGGCAAGGCGAAGTGGCTGGAATCCATGCCTCCCTACCAGGGCGGCGGCGACATGATTCTCTCCGTCACCTTCGAGAAGACCATCTACAATCACATCCCGAACAAATTCGAGGCAGGGACGCCCAACATCGCGGGTGCGATTGGATGGGGCGCCGCGCTCGACTACCTCACGCGCGTGGGGATGGAGAATGTCGCTTCCTACGAGCATGCCCTGCTGACTTACGCCACGGAGGCCCTTGGCCAGATACCCGGCGTGCGCCTCATCGGCACGGCGCGCGAGAAAGCCGGAGTTCTCTCCTTTATGCTGGAGGGAATCCACCCACACGATGTCGGCACGGTGCTGGATCAGGAAGGCATCGCTGTGCGCACCGGCCATCACTGCGCACAGCCGGTGATGGAGCGCTTCGGCGTGCCCGCCACGGTGCGCGCCTCCCTGGCCTTTTACAACACCAAGCAGGAGATTAACGCCCTGGCGGCGGGGCTGGAACATGTGAAGGCGATGTTTGCGTGAGAGAATTGCCGATTGAGGGGATTGCCGATTGCCGATTGCCGATTGTCGATTGTCCAAGCGCCCATCGCCAAATTTCCGATTGAACGTCATCCGTTAACGATTTTGGGGCTTTTCAATCGGCAATCGACAATCGGCAATCGGCAATGGCAAATCGGCAATCGAAAATCGGCAATTATAGAGGATTTATGTCAGATCTAAGCTCGCTTTATCAGGAAGTTATCCTGGACCACAGCAAGCGGCCGCGGAATTTCCATCCGATCCCGGGTGCTGACCATCACGCCAACGGTTACAACCCTTTGTGCGGCGATAAAGTCACGATCTATCTGACCCTGGTGGATGATCGCATTACGGACATCAGCTTTCAGGGTTCCGGCTGCGCCATCTCCACGGCTTCGGCATCGATTTTGACCGAGACGTTGAAGGGCAAAACCCGCAAGGAAGCGGAAGCGCTCTTCGAGGAATTTCATAACCTGGTCACCGGCCGGCCCTCGCAATCCGCCGGCGGGCCCCCCCTCGGCAAGCTGGCGGTTTTTTCCGGCGTCTGCGAATTTCCCGTGCGCGTCAAGTGCGCCTCATTAGCCTGGCACACGCTGAAAAGTGCGCTGGAGGGCAGCCCGGCGGTGGCGAGTTCGGAGTAAATAATTGCCGATTGCCGATTGATGATTGCCGATTGAAAGGAATTGCCGATTTTCGAATGCTGGTTGACGATTGAAGGGATGAAGGATTGATGATGGCCGATCGTTGATGGCTGGTTTTCGGCTTTTTCAATCGACAATCGGCAATCAGCAATCGGCAATTCCCTCAATCGGCAATCGGCAATAAGAAGGAGTTTAGATGCCTGAACAAATTCCAGCGGTGGATTCGAATTCGCAATCCACCATGAATGTTTCCGAAATCGTGGCGCTTAACGACAAGATCGTCGAGAAAATGCGTACCGTGTACGATCCGGAAATCCCCGTCAACATCTATGACCTCGGATTGATTTACGAGATCAAAGTTGAGCCCACCGCTGACGTGTACGTGAAGATGACTCTGACTTCCCCCGGTTGCCCCGCCGCCGGCACGCTTCCCGGTGAGGTGGAAGACAAAATTGTGGTGATCCCGGGGGTCAAGAAGGTCAAGGTGGATGTGGTGTGGGAACCGATTTGGGACAAGAATATGATGTCGGAAGCGGCGAAACTACAACTAGGATTCTTCTAAATTCACGATTGAAGCGGATTGCCGATTGCCGATTGTCGATTGCCGATTGAAAGGAATTGCAGAAAATCCTGGATTGCGCAGAGCGAAGCTCTGCGGTCACTGAAACCGCGCCGAAGGTACCATGGAGTGCTGACCCGTTAATGAGTTGGGCTGTTCAATCGACAATCGGCAATCGAAAATCGGCAATTACTTCAATCACCAATCGCCAATCACAAATCACCAATGCTTAAATCCCCTCTCGCCGACTATCACGTAACACAGGGCGCCACGCTGGCGGAATATCACGGGGCGATCGTTCCCGCGCGTTTCACCGATCCTGCGGCGGAGAACCGCGCCGTGCGCACTGCCTCCGGGCTTTTCGATTTTTCTTTCCGCGCCCGGTTCCGGATGAAAGGCCGCGACCACGCGAAGCTGCTCCAGCGGCTGGTGAGCAATGACCTTAAGAAGCTTACGTCGGGCCAGGGCACGTACGCCACGCTCCTCAACGCGCAGGGGCACATTGTGGTGGACTTGCGCCTCTACTGCGCCGAGGACAGCTTCCTGGTGGATAGCGAGGCCGACCTGTGCGGGAAAGCCATCCAAAGTTTTCGCCGCTACATTATTGCCGACCAGGTGGAGATCGAGCCGCTGGAACTTTACGCCCTGGCGTTCCAGGGAGTGCGGGCGCGCGGACTGCTGGAGAAAACCTTGCACATCGACCTGCCGGCAATGCAGGAGTTTGACCACTTCGCCTCAAACTACGCGGGCTTTCCCATCCACGTGGTTCGCGCCACGAGTACGGGTGAAGAAGGTTACGAAGTGTGGGTGAGTGCCGCGGGGATGGAGGCCGTGTGGGGCGCAGCCTGTGGCCAGGCGCCGACCTACGACATGCTCCCGTGCGGTTGGGAGGCGCTGGAAAGTTTGCGCATCGAGGCCGGCATTCCGCGCTACGGGACGGAATTGGGCGAGGACGTGATCCCCCTCGAAGCCGGTCTTCTGAACGCACTCAGCTTCAACAAAGGCTGTTACATCGGGCAGGAAATTGTGGAGCGCGCTCGCAGCCGGGGCCATGTGAACTGGAAATTGATGGGCTTGATCGTGAATGCCGGCAAGGCGCCCGCGCCGGGCGAGAAAGCCGTGGTGGAAGGACGCGAAGTGGCGGAAGTCACCAGTTCCTGTGTCTCGCCCACGCTCGGAAAGACGATTGCCCTCGCATACGTGCGCCGCGAGTTCACCGAGCCCGGCGCAAAACTCACCCTCGCTTCCGGCATCGCGGCGGAAGTCGCCGCGCTGCCGTTCCTCCCCCGTGCCGAAGGCTTTGGACTGCGGTAGCAGCAGCTACCGCTTTCCCTTACGCGTTTGACGTATGAACCCGAGGTGGAAAGCGGTAGCTGCTGCTACCGCAGTCCAAAGCGCTTCGCGCATTTTGTTCATAGCGGCGCCCCCAGTTGCAACGCCATCAGCACGAACGAGGCGCCGATAATCAGCACGGAAAGCACGGCCAGCATATTCCAGAGATTTTCGCTGGGCCGCGTCGTGGGTTCGCCTTCAGGGATGAAGTAACCCAGAGCCAGGCCGCTCACCAACCCGCCGAAGTGCGCGGCGTTATCAAGCCCCATGGCGAAAAACCGCCCAAAAACTCCTATCAAGGCGATATAGATTACCCATTTCCAGAGCTGGCTGCGGTATGCCTTGCCCATATGTCCGTGGTGATAGCTGGCGCCGATTAGGATTCCAATGAGCCCCATGATGGCGCCGGAGGCCCCTACCGACATCCCCAAGGGGGACAACCAGGTGCTCAGGATGAATCCCGCGACTCCCGTCACCAGATAGAACACTGTGAATTTGGTGGTGCAGAACAGCGATTCCACCTCCGGCCCCAGATCCATCAGGCACCACATGTTCATTCCGATGTGGAACAGGCCGGCGTGCAGGAACATGGCCGTCACCAGCCGCCACCATTGACCAACCAGGATGTAGGGAGCCTTGGCGCCCAGCCGCAGCAGCACGATTTGATCGATGCCGCCCATGGGGGGCGCTCCGTTCATTTGCGCCGCCACGCTATTCTGCGTCATATACCAGGAGATCGCGTAGAGCGCGAGGTTGGCGACGATCATCACGGAGCTGGCCGTGGTGGGAATCGGGATCACGCCCATGATGCGGCCGGGGGTGCTGCTGCTGCCCCGGGCGCGCGCGGGGCCGGTGGCCTCGCCGCACAGCGGACACATCCTGGCGTCACGATCAATCAGCGCGCGGCAGTGCGGGCACATGCGCACCGCACTGGCGGGCGCGCTCTCCTGGGCGTCAAAGAAAACTTTCTTCAGCCGCCGCCACTGGAACCATAGTTTGGGAGGTAGGGACATTCACCGGCCTTTTCTTCCATACGCGAAACTAAATTATATCTGACGTTCTCCGGCTTCAGGAATTTCATTTGTCGCGCGCTCGCAGCTTGGCTAGAATAACTATCATCAGGATTGGAGCAGGGCCATGAATTTCGAAGACGCAGGGCGCGCCATAGATCGCGAATTCGAGAAGCTGCGGAAGTTTTTTGATGACGAAGTCCGCCCCGAAACGAAGAAGGAGGCGGCGGAGTTCCTCAGAAAATCCGCAGACCGCCTGACGAAATTGGCCGAGCGATTGGAAAAGACCAAACCCTCACCCCCGTGCTGAACCACATTACGGAAGGACCGCTCGGAAGACCGCACTTCCCCGCTGCCCGCATCGGCGTGGCGGTGGCCATGCTATTCTGCGCCACCGGATGCCTGCATCACCACAAAACGGCCGCGCCTTCGGCTCAAGGAATTCCTCCGCCGGCTCCCGCCACAACGACAACCTCCCCGCGCACGCCGGGGGCTCCGGCCGCGCCCATCGTTCAGGGGGAAGAGGGCATCGCTTCCTGGTACGGCCATCCCTATCACGGTCGCCGCGCCGCGAGCGGTGAGATTTACAATATGTACGACATGACGGCGGCGCATCGCACCCTGCCGTTTGGCACCCAGGTGCGCGTGCACGACCTTGAGAACGGCCGCGACGTGACCGTGCGCATCAACGACCGCGGGCCGTTTGTGGAGGGCCGCATCATTGATCTCTCTTACGCCGCGGCGCAGGCTATGGGGATGGCGGGTGCGGGCGTGGCGCGGGTGCGGCTGGAAATCCTGGGACTTGGTTCGACTACCGAGCCCGCGGTCTTTGCCGTGCAGGTCGGCGCTTTCCGCGACCCCTCCAATGCTGACCGCTTGAAGGCCCTCATCGAGGCAAGCTATGGGCCGGTGGTGATCCAGAGTTTCGACCGCGGCGATGGCCTGTTCCACCGTGTGCGCGTGGGCCACGAGAGCACGGAAGGCGCGGCGCGCGAATTGGCCACGAAGCTGCGCAGCGCGAATCTGGCCACGGAAACCTTTGTCGTTAGGATGAACTAATCGTGGATTGCCTCTTCTGCCGGGTCATCGATCGCAAGGTCCCCGCCAAAATCGTCCATGAGGACGAGCGCGCGGTGGCCATCGAGGACATTCACCCGCAAGCGCCCGTCCACCTGCTGGTGCTGCCGCGGAAGCACCTGCCCTCGCTTAAGGAAGCCCTTGCCGAAGACGAGGGGTTGCTCGGCCATCTATTTCTTGTGGCGGCGCAACTGGCGCGCGAGCGGGGACTGGAATCGAAGGGCTATCGCACCGTCATCAACAACGGCGCCTGGGCGGGGCAATCGGTGTTCCACCTGCATGTGCACGTGCTGGGAGGCCGCACGTTTCACTGGCCGCCGGGGTAGATCATTGGTGCACCACGGCCAGCAAATTTTCCTCATCCATCATCACGCGCAGGGGTTTGCGCGGCACGATGAATTTGAAGTGCGCCCCCTCGGCGCCCACCACCACCTGCCCCAGCGTAACCCGCCTGTCGTGGGGATAGAGAGCGACCACGCGAATCGGCATCTCAAAATCCTCGGGAACATCGCTCTGCGTGATGGTCCCTTGCACAACATACTGGCCGGTGGCAAGGGCGCGACCTTCCGTCTTGAAGGCGTAAGCGGGAATGCCCGTGTCGTACACCCACTCGCTGAAGAACCAATCGAGCTGGTGGTTATGTTCCAGGTCACTCTCCGCGGTCATGTACTTTTCCGCGAAATGAATGAAATCCTGGGTGGAGACGGACTGGCCCTGGTAATGAGCAACGAAGTCGTGCAGCATGCGGAAGAAGCGGGCGTCCGAACCCGTCTTCGGATCGGTCATTAATCCGCGCAGCATGTGAAGAACCCAGCAGCCCTTCTTGTATACGATGTTGGAGTAACCCTCCGGATCGACGGAACTGGAAAGCCTGTGCCCGAGCCAAATGGGGCCGCCCGACTCCACCGTCGCGCCCTCGCTGGTCTTAGCCAGCAAATCGTCCTTGTAGACGTGCAGCAGATCGCGGAACTGGTGGCTGCCGTCCTTGCCCTGGGTCAGGAAGAGGGCCGCCGCGTAACTGGCGAGTCCTTCTGAGAGCCACTGGTCGTGGTAGGTCCGCCAGCCCAGAAGATTTCCCCACCACTGATGAGCAATTTCATGCGCGATGACGACCGGTCCCAGCGGGTCACCTCCTCCCCGGCTTAAGCCCATCTCCGACCGTTCGATCTTGGGAAGAAAGGAAAGCGTGGATAGATAGACAAGTTCCGGCCACCCCTGGCCAAAACTCCCGGGAACTTGCGAGATGGCCAAGCGGGGATAAGGATAAGGGCCGAACAGGGTGGAATAATATTGCACAGCCTGCGAGGCGATGTCAGCAACGTTGCCAAGTTGGGCGGAGGGCGCCAGCGGCACCGGCTCAACGTGCAGCGGATTGATCAAGGTCCGGCGCGTCCCGGGAATAAGCAGGGGCGTGGCGTGCTCCGTGTCATGCCTTTTTTCCAGCGAACTCTCCGCTTCCGGTGTGGCATAAACCGTGATGCAGGTATTGCCCGGGTGCCGCTCCACCGAAGTGTAGGGGCCCAGGTTAAAGCCTGCCACGCGGAATACGCCGTCCGACCGCCACCGGCTCTCCGTCCAATCCTCTGAAGTTTTTTCCTCGACGCGGGCGCCCGTGGCCACCAGCACCAGCTTGTGGGGGTAGTGAAAGGTCATGTCGTATTGACTGGGAAGGCCGATATCGAGGCGGGGGTACCAACTTCCCCGCGCACCGACATACAGCACCCCGTTCCCAACGTCGGCGATAACATTGCCGTGATATGTGAAGGTCAAACGAAAGCGTGCACCGACCGGGTAGGAATGGGGAAGCACGACCTCGACGTGATCGTAAGCGCGCGCCCCCGCCTGACTCCCGCCGGGCGACTGACCATCGATCACCGTGATGCTGCGCCCGCGATCGTCCTCGACTGCGGTGACCGCGAGCCAGCGTGAGAGCCCAAAGGAAATGACGCGATCTTGCGCCGAGCGTGATTCGAGCTGAATCTCCGCCCGCCCCTCCAGACTGTGGTCGGAGTGGATGCGAACGTCCAGGGTGTATGCCACGGCCCGTGCCCTGGCATCCACCGCCGCCGACCCGGACTGCGCAGTGTGTGTCGGGAAGGAACACCAGACATCGGTGAAGGTTTGGGACCCCACCTTGCGCAGTGCGCCGATGGAAAAGGGTTCGGCCAGGCGCTCGTCGTCAACCATCTCGAATACGCCCAGTTCCTCTCCTTTCACACGAGCATAGAAGTAAGGGTGGCTGCGGTCGCCGAGCAAGTCCATGAGGATGCGCACGGAGCTTTCCGGATTCAACGTCTGTGCCACAGCAGCCCACTCCTGCACATAGGGGCCAGGCTGCTCGGGATCATCCGGATCGGGGCGCCGCGCCGCCGCCAGCAATTCCTGGGCGGTCTGGTCCGTGAAGCGCATGTAAGCGGACTCAATTTTTTCTTCCAGGATGGGCGAGTGTGTGAACTGCGCAAGGTTGCGCTTTTCGGCGCGGTCGGGCGGGATCATCAAAACTTCGCCTTCCCCTGAGAAAACCGCCCCCGTGACCTCGCCCTTCACCGGCGTGGTTAAGGCCATGAAGCCGCGATTAAGGTAAAGGCTCATCCGCCCGCGGGTAATGTGGGCGTCGCGGATCACATAGACTTGCGTGGGATCCAAAGTGACGCTGTTCAACTGCTTCAGCAGTTCAAGCGGCTCCGGGGATTGTTGCGCCGCGCTGGGGGGAGCGTGCAGCGAGCCAGCGAGCAACCAGAACGCGAGTAATGCGATCATGCGAGCCATCCGGAAAATCCGCCTGGGAGTAATTCTTGCGAACCCCATGCCTGTCCCTCTGGGAATCCTTCCACTTACTGTAGCGCGGAAGTCGGCCATCCTCAACCATGGCCCTTCCTCAACCCTTGGCCTTGCTTAACTCGACGGAGTACGCAGCCCTGTTGTATGATGCAAACAGGATGGCAGGGTGCCTCAAGATTCGCAGGCGCTTCGCGCCCACCGGGAAAGCTGCATGGGGGGTGTGGTTGTTGTGCGTCTTTCTCCTTTTTCCCTCCTTTTTGCTTGCCGATGTTATCTACCTGAAGAATGGTCGAAAGATCGTCGCTCAAGTCACCAAAGAGGATGACAAGCAAGTCTACTACGAAGCGGACGGGGGCGAGTTCGCCGTCGCGAAGTCCATGGTGGACCACGTGGAGAAGTCGGAAACCCCGCCCGCGGCCCCGGCGCAGGGGCTTTCCAAGCCGAGTCGCGATGTCCCCCTGCCGATCACCCCGCCCGTGGACACCACGATTGAGGGCGGGTCGGGAGTCATCCACGACGATGCTGTGGATGAGGCCTACCTGACGCAATTGACCGACGACGCCATCCACAATGCCACGCCGGAGAACCTTCACAAGCTCAAACAGGCCTTTCAGGCGGCGGCGGTTTTTCTTACTCGCAAGGGTGACCCGGAGGCGGGCATCATCAAGTACCGCGAGGCGATCAAGTACCTGCCTCACGACCAGGGCCTGGAGTTGGCGCTCGGCTACTTGTTGTGGAAGCAGGAGCACTATCTGGAAGCCGTCGACCTGCTCTCGCCGGAGGCGGACCGTTTTCCCCAGTCGCCGGACTTCCGTGTGCTTTTGGGCTCAGCCTACTACGGGATGGAGAATCTCGATCAGGCTATTACCGAGTGGAACAAGGCGCTGGCCGTTGCGGACAATGCCCAACTGCGCGAAGCGGTGGCGAAGGCGCAGCGCGAGCGGGATGTCTCGGGCTCTTATTCGGAATTGCGCAGCGAACACTTCCTGCTTCGCTACGATGCCTCGCAGAACGAAAAGCTGAGTGGCGAAATTTTGAACAGCCTGGATGGCTCCTTCCAGGACCTGGTGCTGGACCTGGATTATTCCCCCACCGAAGCCATCGTGGTTATTCTCTATCCCAATCAGGCCTTCCGCGACATCACCCGGACCCCCTCCTGGGTGGGCGCTTTGAACGATGGGAAGATTCGCGTTCCCGTTTCCGGCCTGACGCAAATGACCCCGGACCTGGCGCGCGTCCTGAAGCACGAACTGACCCATTCCTTTGTCCGCCAGATCACGCTGGGCCATTGTCCCACCTGGTTCAACGAGGGTCTGGCGCAACTCGAGGAAGGCTCTACCACCGCCGCCCTGGGAAGCCAGTTGGCGCGAGCCATCGCCGCGGGGAGTATTCCTCCTTATCCCTCGCTGGAAGGATCCTTCGTGAATTTGCCCCCCGATCAGGTGGTCCTGGCTTACGCCAAGTCTTTGGCCGCCCTCGAATACCTTCGCGACGTTTTCGGCATGGGGGAAGTCCGCCGGATGTTGCGGCAAATGCCTGCCTCTGATTTCAGCGCCGTCCTGGAAGACGAGGTGCGGATGACTTATCCCTCCTTCGAAGAAGAAGTGGCCAACTACGTGGTGAAGAAGTACGGGTCGTAGTGGGTGCCGCGGCCGCCGGTGTCTCAACGGAAACGGTCGATAACCGAAGCAGGGAAGTGTGGGCGTAATCCCACGCCGATTTTCCGCACCGCGAACACTATTCCTCCGCAGAAAGTGTCACACGGGGGGAGAGTGGGACGTGGTCCGCAAAAGCCCTCAGGACCACTTGGGGGAGCGGGTGGGTGAAGTCCATTCAGACAAATTGTCCGTTCTAAACCGACCTTCGAAATGCGGCAGCCAAACCGTCTGCTGAACTCGACCTTCGCAAAGGCTCGCCCGATTTCAGTCAAGATGTCCGCCGCACGGCTTCGCAACTCCCTTCATCCTTTTGACCCCAACCGCCGATAACGAAGCGGGGGAGTGTGGGCCGCGCGCTAGGGAGAAAATGTGGCGCGGCCCAGCGCGGCGTGGCACGGGCGTCCGGCCCGTGTCCGGTCATGGCCGGGACGGCCATCGTGGCACAGCCACTCCTGGCTGTGCGAGAGGAAGCACCGCCACCGGCGGTGCCTGCGGGCGGCGCCGGCGCCCGGTGGGTCGTAGGGGCGGGCCTCGTGCCCGCCCTCCGCGTCGGCGTGGCCGACGCCAGGGCGCCCACAAGGGGCGCCCCTACGACCCACCGGGCAACGTGGCCTGAGCGGTGCGGGACGCGGAAGGGCAGTTGTCAGTTTTCAGTAAGAGCCCAAGACGTGCTGCCTTTACTGACGGCTGAAAGCTGAGGGCTGATAGCTTTTCTAAAGGCTTCGCGATAGGTCAACCCGTCGCCTGGATCGTCCACCAGAGGGCGTTGGACCGCGCCCCGATGCCTTGTATCGGGTGTTACCTGTTTCCTGCCTTGGAGTATTCGCATCCACCTTTTTCGAACCATTCGTCTGTCCCCGACGCCAGAAAGCAATGTGGACAGATTTACCGATTGTGTAAGATTGCCCTTTCGGTAAACTTTGTGCTAGAGAATCGCATCTACCGAAGATAAGGTTGTAGGGTTCGAATTGCGTGCGCGGAAGGCGTAGGGGAGATCCGCCATGGCTGATGATAAGTCCGAAGAGGATAAGGGTAATTTTAACCGCCGAACATTTATCGGGGCACTCGTGGGCGTGGGCGCGGGAGCGGTGCTGGCGAGTTGCCAAAAATCTTACGTGAACCGAGCCCCGGATGGCCCGCTTCTGAAAGCAGGTCTGGTCGGTTGCGGCGAGCGGGGAACCGGTGCAGCCCAGCAGTTTCTCAAGGCGGGACCGCATCTCCAGGTCGTGGCCCTGGGGGACGTCTTGCCTGACCGCCTGAATTTATGCCGCGACACTCTTACCAGGAAGTCAAACCAGAAGATTAGTGACGACCATTGCTTTATCGGCTTTGATGCCTACAAAAAGGTTCTGGAAACCGAGGTGGACGTAGTGTTGCTGGCCACGCCTCCGCATTTCCGGCCCCTGCACTTCGATGCCGCGGTTGACGCCAAGAAGCATTGCTTTATTGAGAAGCCGTGCGCCGTCGATGCTCCCGGCGTGCGCTCCATCCTGGCGACCGGCCAAAAAGCCAAAACCTACAATCTGTGCGTGGTGGCGGGAACCCAGCGGCGGCATCACCGCGCTTACAAGGAAACCTACGCCCGCGTCTCGCATGGGGCCATTGGCCAGATTGTGGTGGCCTCAGCGCGCTGGAACCAGGGTCAAACGTGGTACAGGCCCAGGAAGAAAAAGTGGTCAGACATGGAGGCTATGATTCGCGATTGGGTGAACTGGCGTTGGCTTTCCGGCGACCACATCGTGGAGCAGCACGTCCATAGTCTTGACACGGTTCGCTGGTTCACGGGAATGAACCCCACCCAGGTCACGGGGGGGGGGCGGATTCAGCGGGTGACGGGCGACCAGTACGACCTCTTTAACCTGCAATTCACCTACCCCCACGGTGGAATCCTGGAGAGCATGTGCCGCCAGATCGACGGTTGCGATGATGACATTTCTGAGGTCCTCGTTGGGACCAGGGGCTACACGAATTGCGAAAACACCATCTATGACCTCTCGGGCAAGGTGGTGTGGCAGTATCAGGAGCGCGGGCAAGATCCCGGCAGGACCAGGTACAGCCCCTACGAACTGGAACATGTGGATTTCGTCACCGCCATCCGCACCAACGAACCCCTCAACGAAGCAGAACAATTTGCCCAAGCGACGTTGGCCGCCATCATGGGAAGGACCGCGGCTTACACGGGCAAAGTAGTGAAGTGGGACGAGATGATGGATTCCAATGAACGCCTCGGCCCCACCGAATACGCCATGGGACCGGTGCCCATCAAGGCGGAAGTGCCTGTTCCTGGGAATGCCACGAACATTGCCAAGCACGCACGGACTTAGCCCCGATGTCGGATTGCGCAGAGAGCTTGTGACTTTTTTGCGTTTCGCCGGTGGGGCGGGTGGGGGGGGATAAGGATGGGGAGGGGCGAGGGGGTGTGGGG
>Ga0326728_10009921_pt1 | contig 22558 bp, 16 predicted proteins | sample MB3enrmetagenome_FD_207602 | JGI IMG/M metagenome (GOLD analysis project Ga0326728, IMG submission 207602) | Lab enriched peat soil microbial communities from McLean, Ithaca, NY, United States - MB31MN | ecosystem: Environmental > Terrestrial > Soil > Wetlands > Peat | place: USA: New York... | reverse complement strand
TACGGATGGGCCTGCAGCTACTCGCGGCTCGGCGAGCCTATGATCGACTCCTGGACTTGCAAGGAAAAGTGAAATTCAGCCTGACCTGGCAGGAGATGCGAGGGGAGGAATGATTTGCGCGGACACCAGTTCCGTCGTTGCCTTGCTGAAAGGCGACGCGGGCCGAGACGTGGAAGTGGTTCGCAACGCCCTCGTCGACGGGACTCTGGTGCTCGCTCCGGCGTCCGTAGCGGAACTGCTCAGCGACCCCGCAATCACGCCTCCCATTGAGGAATCGATTCTCGATATCCCTCAGTTGGAGGTAACGCCCGGATACTGGGAGCGGGTGGGGAGACTGCGCGCGCGGCTGATGCGGCACCGTTTCCGCCCCAAGCTGGCTGACTCCCTGATCGCGCAAAGCTGCCTCGACCACGATGTGCTGCTGGTGACGCGGGATCGAGACTTTTCCCCCTTCCAAAAGGTAGCGGGTCTTCGTCTCTCCGCCCACGATCGGTTGCAGTAAGCTTCCGCAAGTACGAAGAAAGGAAAAGGTCGGGCGAGCGGTCGCCAAGGTCATGCGTCTTCCCTATGTCATCGACAATCTGACTCACCGCCTCGCCGACATCCTCACCGAGGCTTTGGCCGAGCACGGCGAGCGTTCACTCGACGTTGCCACGGCCTACTTCACCGTCGGCGGCTTCGGGCTGCTTCAGCCGGGGCTGGAGAGGCTGGGCAGCTTTCGCATGATCCTGGGCGCCGAGCCAACCAAGGGGGAGCAAGTCGGCCTTCGTCCCGACTCCGGCGTGATCAAGGGGCTGATCGAGCGGGAAAGGGTGATCGCCAACGTTCTGCAGAGTCACGAAGAACTTGCTGCCTTGCAGGTAGCGCCTCAAGCCATCGATCCGTTGCAACAAACCGTTGCCACCGTGATCCAGAACCAGCTTAATCATCCGAATGTTGATCGCAAGCGGGCCATAGCCGCCATCGAGTTCCTTACTGCGCCGATGCTGCCGGTCCAGTTGAAGGAACTGCGCAAGCGCTACAAGGGATTGCAGCGAGACGCAAGTATCGCAAGCCTGATCGCCGGCATCGAGGCCATGCAGAGTGCCTTCGGTTCTGGGGCGGCTCCCGTCTCGAGTACAGAGAATTCCCACGCCATCAAGCTCCGGCGCGAGGACCTGCGGCTGATCTGCTTTGACGTGCTCTCAGACTGAATACGGCGCTGCCCCGGCAAGCAAGCGTAGCGCGGACCTGTTCCTCAAGGTCCGCGGTTCTTGATCTCTTCTTTCGCGAACCGCTACCCCCAAAACCCCCGAAGAGGTTATCACCCAGGCCGAAGGCCCCCGCACCGACCGGAGTTCTAGCGTGGGGCAAGGGGTATCGTTCCGCGAAATAGTTTTATTGACATCCATTTTTTGGTACCCTATAATTCTCTAGGCTCGTTCCAGGACCAATGGGCTGGGGCGGGATTCGGGAGTCGGGGTTCGGGGTTCGCGAAGAAAAGCGGAGCTCGGGACTCGGGACCCGGCCCAGGAGTCGGCCATGCTCATCCGATGGCAGGGGTCGGACGCCCGCCAAGTTGAACGGCTGGTGAGGCTCCTCACCGATCTGCGAGATCGGGGCCAAAACGGCAGCCCAACTCGTCCCTAGGAGAGAGAACGTGTGAAAAATAAGAGGTTTCTCGCAAAGTCGCAAAGGTGGGAAGAGGCGCAAAGAAGAACTTCTTTGCTTGCTTTGCGACTCTTTGGGAACTTTGCGCCTTTGCGAGAAACTCTTTTGGTTTTTGAATCTTTCCACAGCTTCAGAGCAAAGGGGAGGAAGTGAGACAAATTAATCGAAAACGCGGGAGGAACCCACTATGTTATTGAAAACAAAAGGCTAGACGAAACAAAGGCGAAGCTACCCTACTATATTACTGAAAGCAAGACGGAATGGCTGGATTAGGGATAAGGGCAGCGCCCGGGACCCGACGGGTTCGAGGACCATAGCGGGGAGAAGAGGGCTTCCCTGAGAGCTGGTGAGCAAGTCGATGCACTTTCCGACGAATACTTGCGGCGCGGCCGAGCTTGGGACATGGCCCTGACCCGACAGGCTCTTAATTTTGACGGAACAAAGCCGAGCTTTGTTGATGGCAAAGGACATTATGGGTTCGGTTTTCGGAACAAAGCCAATTTCCCGCCGCCACGGTGCCGGCTTGGCCAACGCCAAGGCGATGGATGTGGAGTCTTAGGGGCTTCACAATTCACAATATTCTGAGCATTTCCAGCCTTGCCTCCGCCCGTAGGCTTGGGGGTTCTTCAGCGGAATAATATGATTGATAACCATCGCTTGCTGTGTTATGCCGGATTTCCTGAGAAGGTCGACCCCAGACGGAACGAATTGCACGGAGCTAAGCCGCTTTGTTTCAATGGGATGAGTCATTTTGGGGCGGTCGGTCGCTCGGCATGAGAAAGTGGACCCCGGCAAAGCGAGTAGGTGATTGATAAGAAAAGACATTGTGGATTAGGTTTTTGAAAACAAACCGGAGAAAAAGCCCATCGCTGGTCACGTGGCGAGAGGGGGTCGGTCGCCCGGCATGAGAAAAGTGGACCCCCTCAAAGCGAGTATGTGATTGATAACAAAAGATATTGTGGTTTCTGTTTTTCAAAACAAAGCGGAGAAAAGCCCATGCCCTGTCACCTGGGGTCGAGAGGAGGTTGGCGGAAGGAGGGGACGGTCAGGACTCGCTGCTGCGAGCGACCACCAGGGTGATATCGTCCTGCTGCTCTCGGCTGCTGAACTGCTCCACGGCGCTGAGGATCGCTTGAAGGAGAGCCGGCGCGGAGAGGTGGCGATTGGCTTCGACGCTCCCGAGAAGCCTGGTTTCGCCGAACTCTTCGCCTGCGTCGTTCTCGGCTTCGGTGACCCCGTCTGAGTAGATCAGCAACGTGTCGTCTGGATTTAAGCTGACTTCGTTGATGGAGCACTCCCAGTTATCGAACAATCCCAGCACCGTTGCCGTGGCGGCGAGGCGCTCCACCGTGCCATTGCTTCGCAAAAGCATGGGTGGGCAGTGACCGCAATTCACAAAGCGCAGCCGGCGGCTGGAATCGTCGTAGTCCGCAAAGAACAGCGTAGCGTAACTGCTCTCCGGCGTGTTCTCGTAGAACAGGTGATTGACGGACCGCAAGAGCCTAGGGAGATCATCGAGCGCCATCGCATATTGGCTGCGAAGGTTGGCCTGCAAATTGGCCATCAGGAGAGCGCCGGACACTCCCTTGCCGGCGATGTCGGCCAGCACCAGCGCCAGGCGGCCCGGCCGCAATTCGAGAAAGTCGTAGTAGTCCCCGCCCACCTGCCGCGCCGGGATGCAGCCAGCCGTGTATTCGAGGGTCTTGAGTTGCGGCAGCTTCTGTGGAAGCAGCCGGGCCTGCACCTCTCTGGCAAACTCCATTTCTTGGGCGGTTCGCCGCTCCGCCTCGATGCGCTCGGCAATCCTCTCGCCCAGGCGAATGCTCTCCAATGCCGCGCCCGCCTGGCTCGCCACCGCCGCCAGCAAACTTTTGTCTTCGCGCGAATAAGGCTCCTCCGAGAGGCGCGGACCCAAGACCAGCAGACCCACCAGCCGGCTGTCGCGTCCCAACATGGGAACGAGGCAATCGGGATGAAGAGGCGCGAGCAGAAAAGGCTCTGGCGCGCCGTTCCGGCCCTCCTCGGAAACATCCCAGGGCCGGCCGCGCCGAGCCAGATCAGCTAACATCGGCTGCGTCGCCGAGAGGGTTTCCAGCTCCGGCGGGACATCACCACACGCGGCGGAAATTTGATGGTCACTCGTCTCAAGATAGACCGCTAAGGAGCTGGGTCGAAGGGCTTGATTCAGGTGGTGTTCCAGGAGTGCTGCCAGTTCTTGCCGGTCATTCGCCGTGCGGGTTCTCTCGGCCAGGTCTTGCAAGATCATGCGAGCGTCATAAGCACTGCGGAAGAATGCCCGGTCGATGCGCTCCGACGTGGCCTTGTGAACGCGGATTCCTCCCAGAGCCAACGCGGAGCCGAAGATTATTCCGCCGGTGAGACCCACAGGTGTCATCACTTGCGTGCGCGACAGGCCCCAGGCAAAAGCCACGGCCGCTCCCACACTCACCGCGACCTGCAGAAAGAGGAACCCCCGTTGTACCAAGAGGTAGCGGGCACTCAGGCGAAGCAAGACCGGGATCTCCAGCACCCGGTGCTTGACCACGGCATAAGCGAAGGACAACGGAAAAAGCCACAACAAGGCTACCATCGCGGCCTCAAGCAAAAGCGGCGGCTGAAATCCCAAGAAGTCACTGGCTCCGAGTATGAGTGTGGCAGGTACGACGCCCACCAGCGTCCCCCAGAGAATCACCCGAATCCTGCGGCGCGCTTCGGGAGTGGGGGCGCTGATCGCGTTCCATGTGAGCGAGACAAGGCCCAACGCAATGAGCCCGTATAGCAAGGACACTATCAAGATGTCGCCGAATCCCCTCGCCGCTTCCGGGAGTCCGCCGGTGCGGGGATTAATCACTAGCAGCAAACGCAGGGCAGAGTAAGCCCATAGCACCAGAGCCATCCATTTCAACCAGGGAAGACGGCGATCGAGCGGGGAGCGCGTGGGAAAGACGGCAAAGAAAAAATAGAACAACGAGGGAACCATGCTGCCGAAAATGGCGCGGTAGGCCATGCCGAATCCGCGCAAGGATGAAACAAGGCCCAAGAAGGGATTCCATGGGACAGCGATGAAGCCGGCGAACATCAAAGCCAGAAGCCACGCGTTCGGGTCTTCCAGGCGAAGAAACAAAACGGCCAGGCCGACCAAGAGGAAGGCAACAGGATAGGTGTCGGCGATGTTCGCCCCCACCCGCCTCGTCAGCCCTCCTTCCTTCGACGCCGCGAGGTGGGCCCGAAATACACCTTTAACGGTGAATGGGGCCGAGACGCTGGCACGCCGGATGGTTAGCTCAACGCTATCCCCTGGCTTGTGCCGCGCCCAAACCTCGGTGATCGAGAAGGCGTTCTCGATGGGGTGCCCGTCAATCGCCAGAATCCGATCCCCTGGCCTTAGCCCCGCCTTTTCTGCCGGGCTGTCCTTGGAGACACTCTTGACAAGCTGGCAATGTTCGGACTCAACATAGGCGTTATCAAAGCCCAGTTCCACCCTGGGCTGCCAGCGAGCGGTGTACATCCAAAGGACACTGTACAGGGTGGTGGCGACGGCAAAAAGCGTCGCCAAGGTCGCCAGCAGCGGTTTCGGGAGCGATGGAAGGTTGCACATGATTCTGAGGGTCACCATCGGGAGTTTACACCGATGAGGGCAGGGAAGTCATCCCTTCGCGTGTCTCCGCCCCCACGAGCCGTTGGTGGCACTGGCCAGCGTTCCTTGAGTGATCGGGCAGCCGCAGGGGACCGCTTTTCGTCATTCGTCGAAGTAATGTTCGATTCTTAGGTCCCCTTTTGCCCATCCGGTCTACTCCACCCGGCCAAGCGGCCTCCTTCCATATTTATGGCAAATGTGTGATACTCAAGTTATGAAACAGGAAACGATTCGGACCACGGTGGATATTCCCGCGCCTCTTTACCGGAAGCTGAAAGAGAAAGCCGCTGCGGGAGGCCACTCCATGCGTGAATTGGTTCTGGCCGGGGTCAGGAGTGTTCTCCTGGAAGGGCAGCGCCCCCGCCCCAAGAAAGTGCGGTTCCCGCTCATTGTCTCTGAGGGACCCAAGGTAGACCTGACCAACGAACAAATCTATGAACACGTTGAATTTCCTTGATGCCAACGTTTGGCTCGCGCTTCTATGGAGCCGGCACGTGCATTCGGAAAGGGCGAGGCTCTGGTTCGAGCACGCGAGCGAAGAGCAATTCTTCTTCTGCCGTTTTACTCAGCTCACCGTTCTGAGGCTCCTGACCACCGAGAAGATCATGGGAACCGACGCCAAGACCATGTCCGAAGCCTGGGGTCTGTGGGATCAAGTCTGGGCCGATGCACGCATTGCGTTCCTTCCGGAGCCGGACGGCCTCGAAAGGGAGTTTCGAGCGCGCTCGCGGTTGCCCAGCCGATCTCCCAAGGTCTGGGCCGATGCTTATCTCTTAGCTTTCGCTTCGGTCGCGGGCTTGAAGCTCGTCACTTTTGACCGCGGGCTCAAGTTGCGTGGGGCTGAGGTGCTCCTACTCTAGCCCGGACTTCTCACCACGAAGGGTCCGGGATTGATCCATTGCGCCATTGATCCATTGAGTCATTGAAGAAGAGAATGGCGGTCTTCAATGGCTCAATCAACCAATGAATCCATGGATCAATTCCCTGACTGGCTTCGTGGTGAGAAATCCGGGCTACCGGGAGTTCAAGCCAACTCTTTCGTGGCGCCGGCCGCCTTTTGGCCGGGCGGGTGCATGGCATGTTGGGCTGCGGGCCGGTGGCGGGGTCACATGGTGGGAGTAGTGCTACTTACGGCGGTGCGATCGTGACGTCGCCGAGTCAGAGACCTTTCCGCCGATCAGCCCGACGACAGCTCCAAATCCTAACTTCCAAGTCGTCGAGCAGGTTTCCGCAAGCCTCATGACTTCCTCGGAAGAATTGTCTCGGGTGACCAGATACACGCTCACCATCAATGAGGGCACTGTGAGCCCGAGCACACTGATGAAAAGCAACCTGAAAAGAGGGGTGAGACTCGGGCTTGCAACCGGAGGTAACCGTTCCGGTTCTGCTGTTATTATCACTATTCAGTTCTCGGTTTCGGGACGAGGGCCCTTTCTTGACGGATGAGTGAAAGCTGAGAGCTGAGAACTGACGGCGCGGCGTCTGCGGCGCCAGCATTTGAAGCGCCAACCAAGGTTGACGGCGGTCACGGGCTGAAGTGATGGCCGTCACAGCCAGCTTCGCCCCCGAGGTGGTAAGTTGCCGGAGTGGGGCCTTAGGACGGCTGCGTAACGGGCCGGCGGGCCGAGCAGGGCAAAACGATTGCAGATTTGAGATTCAAGATTTGAGATGCGTAGGTCGAGTTTGAGATTCGAGATTTGAGACGCGTAGACCCAGTTGAAGATTCAAGATCGAGAGGCGTAGACCCAAGGTTGCGAAGATCAGATTTGAGATTCAAGATTCGAGGCGCATCGATTCAGGATGGCGAAGATCAAGGGTGGATCCGAGATTGCGAAGGGCAAGATCGGCATGGGTTCCGCTTGAGTTGATAATCGCCAATCCGCCAATCGGCGTAACCGGGAGCGAGAAGCATGAAAAAAATCGTCATTTTGGGCGCTGCGGGCAGGGACTTCCACAATTTCAACGTCGTCTTCCGCAACGACCCGGCATTTCAAGTCGTGGCGTTCACGGCCACGCAGATCCCGAACATTGACGACCGTACCTATCCGCCGGACCTTGCCGGGACGCTTTATCCCGAAGGGATTCCCATCGTCGCCGAAGACGAGCTCGAGGACCTGATTCGCGAGCAAGAGGTAGACGCGGTGGTGTTTTCGTACAGCGACGTCTCGCATCAGACGGTGATGCACCTGGCGTCGCGCACGGTGGCGGCGGGGGCGGACTTCTGGTTGCTGGCGACTGAGCATACTCAACTGGTCTCCTGCGTCCCGGTGGTTTCCGTCTGTGCGGTCCGGACCGGTTGCGGCAAGAGCCCCGTCTCGCGGCGCGTGGCGGCGGAGTTGCGGCGTCTCGGTTGGCGCCTGGTGGTGATCCGCCATCCCATGCCTTACGGAAATCTGGTGCTGGAGAGGGTGCAGCGCTTCGCCACCATGGAAGACCTGGAGGCGCAGCAGTGCACGATTGAGGAACGGGAAGAGTACGAGCCGCACCTTCGGGAGGGCACCGTGGTCTACGCGGGCGTGGATTACGAGGCGATTCTGCGGCAGGCGGAGCGGGAAGCGGAAGTGATCCTGTGGGATGGCGGCAACAACGACACGCCGTTCTTCTGTTCCGACCTGGAGATTGTGGTGGCGGATCCTCATCGCGCCGGTCACGAGCTGGCCTACTACCCCGGCGAGGTGAACTTCCGGCGAGCCGACGTGCTGATCATCAACAAGGTGGATACGGCTCCACCCGAGAGCGTGGAGACCATCCGCCATAACCTTCTGCGCGTCAACCCTGCCGCCACCATGGTCGAGACGGAATGCCGGGTGACGGTGAAGGACCCGGAGAGCATTCGCGGACGCCGGGTGCTGCTGGTGGAAGACGGCCCCACGCTGACCCACGGCGGAATGGCTTTCGGCGCCGGTGCGGTGGCCGCGCAGCAGTACGGCGCCGCCGGGCAAGTCGATCCGCGTCCCTTTGCCGTCGGGTCCATTGAGGCCACCTTCGAGCGTTTCCCCCACTTGAAGGGACTTCTGCCGGCCATGGGTTACAGCGAAGAACAGCGGCGCGAGCTGGAAGCGACCATCAACCGCACTCCCTGTGACCTCGTGCTGGTGGCCACGCCGGTGGATCTGGCCCGCCTGCTGCGCTTGAACAAACTCAGTTTGCGGGTGGAATACGAAATCCATGAGCGCACCCAACCCGGGCTCGGGGAGATTCTGGAGCGCTTCACGGCGCTGAACCGGCCGCGGGTGGGAGCGAGGGTGGCCTGAGAAAAGCAGTGACGAGTGGCGAGTGGCTAGTGGCGAGTGAAGACCTGGGATGGGGCTGAGTGATGATGAGCGATGCACTCTGGGGTGTAAATTCTTCCGTTCATCATTCGCCGTTCCGCATTGGTCCGGTAGCCACTAACCACTCGCCACTCGTCACTGCTCCGTAGAAAGGAGAACTTACCCATGCGCAGGTTGAACGTTGTGCGCCGCACGGCCGTCGAACCCTGGCCGTTGCGCTATCCGCCTAGCCTGAAAGGGCACGATGTGCTGTCCCTCCACGACCTGACACCGGACGAGGTCGATTACCTCCTGCACTCGGCCTGGCGGGTGAGAGCTCAGCCGGGCCGCTACAGCCGCTCCCTGGAGGGAAAGTCGCTGGTCATGCTCTTCGAAAAACCCAGCCTGCGCACGCGGGTGACGTTTGAGCTGGGCATGAGCGCCTTGGGCGGCCGGAGCATCTGCCTGGGTCCGCAGGAAGTAGGACTGGGGAAGCGCGAAGCGGTGAAAGATGTGGCGCGGAACCTCTCGCGCTGGGTGGATGCGATCATGGCGCGGGTCCGGTGCCATCAATCGCTGAAGGAGTTGGCCGAAAACGCCACGGTGCCGGTGATCAATGGCCTCTCGGACTTCGAGCATCCCTGCCAGGCGCTGGGTGACTACCTCACGCTGCTCGAACATAAGGGCCGCCTGCCCGGGCTGACGCTTGCCTGGGTCGGCGACGGCAACAACGTGCTGAATTCTTTGATCTACGGAGCTGCCCGCTTGGGTGTGCGCCTGAAGATCGCGACGCCGCCCGGCTACGAGCCTAACCCATCCGTAGTGGCGGAAGCGAAGAGCGAAGGCGGCGACATTACCCTGACCCATGATCCTGCCGACGCCGTCACGGGCGCGGACGCGGTCTATACCGACGTCTGGGCGAGCATGGGCCAGGAGAACGAGGTGGAAGTTCGCCGGCAGGTCCTTTGCCCCTATCAGGTGAACGCAGAATTGATGCGGAAGGCCGGCCCGAAGGCGCTCTTTATGCACTGCCTGCCGGCGCGGCGCGGGGAAGAGGTCACCGACGAGGTGATCGATTCGCCGCAGTCCATCGTGTACGATCAGGCGGAAAATCGCTTCCACATTCAGAGGGCGATTCTGCTGGCGTTGCTGGCTTAGTTGCGAGGTGGCTGCGGCCAGTGGCTAGTGTTTAGTGGCGAGTGGCGAGTGGCGCGAGTGGCTAGTGCCTAGTGGCCAGTGGCTGGCGAAGACCACGATGCATGCAGAATGACGTGAATGATGATTGTATACACTTTGAGCCGCCTCTTCGTCCTCATCGTTCCGCATGCATCATTGGTCTTCACTAGCCACTAGCCACTAGCCACTAGCCACTAACTGCCACTAACCACTAGCCGCTAGCCACTGTTTCCGTGAGGAATAGGGATGCCAACGGCAGTCGTGGCGATCGGCGGGAACTCCCTGGTGCGGCCGGGCGAGCGCGGCACGCCGACGGAGCAGCGCCGGAACCTGCTCGCGACCTGCGAGGGCATTGCGGCGGTGATGAACGCCGGCTATCGGGTGGTGCTCACTCACGGCAACGGTCCGCAAGTAGGCGACGCCCTGCTGCGCTCGGAAGTGGCTTCCGGACAGGTCGAGCCCCTGCCGCTCGATGCCTGCGTAGCGGAGACGCAGGGCACCATCGGCTACTTGCTGCAGCAGGTGCTGCAGGAGACCTTGCAGCGGCACGGCCTGAGGCGCCCGGTGGTCACCATGGTGACCCAGGTGCTGGTCTCGGCGCGCGATCCGGCTTTCCGGAACCCCACCAAGCCGGTGGGACCTTTCTATTCCCGTGAAGAAGCCGAGCGACGCCAAGCCCGGCTCGGCTGGCACATGGTGGAGGAGGACGCCCGCCGCGGCTACCGTCGCGTGGTGCCTTCGCCTCGGCCTCAGGAGATCATCGAGCTTCCGGCCATCAAGGCGGCGCTCGCGAGCGAGGCGCTGGTGATTGCCTGCGGCGGCGGCGGAATCCCGGTGGTCTATCGCGGGGAAGAATTGGTGGGAGTTGACGCGGTGATCGACAAGGACCGCGTCTCCAGCCTTCTGGCGTGGGAACTGGAGGCCGGCCTTTTCCTGATCTCCACCAGCGTCGACCGGGTGGCTCTCAACTACGGAACGCCTCGAGAGCGGCCACTCCCCTATCTCAGCGTCGAGGAAGCTCGCCGCTACCTGGGAGAAGGCCAGTTTCCTTCCGGAAGCATGGGTCCCAAGATCGAAGCCGCCTTGGACTACCTCGAGCGCGGCGGCAGCCTGGTCATTATCACCTCGCCGGAGGGTATTCCTGAAGCTCTGCACGATATGACCGGAACCCGCCTCGCCCTCTGCCCCGAGCCTGCCACGGTGTAGCCTATCGACCGCTCGATGACGCCGCTTCTTGCACTGCCCGGCGTTGGTTCTATTCTAGGGATCGTGTATCATTACCAATTACGCCGAGGAGAACCAGTTGACACACGTCAAAGCATGTGACCGTAGTCCGACCGTCTAAGGGGAAAAAAGAGGAGGATTCGATGGTAAGAAAGATGCTCTGCTTGTTGGCTCTGGTCGCCGCGCTGATTTCGTTGGTTGACCAAGCGGTAGTGGCACAAGATGGCGAACAGGCGCCTAAGCCTGCGATCAGTGATCATGTTCCAGCGCCGCCTTCAGCGCCCGCGATGGCCATACCTTTCAGCCCCGCACCTGCCACCACCAAGCCACCCTCGTGGTGCAATCCGTGCTTGTGGTACGCGGGGGACTTTGATGACAACAACCCGGACTCCAATGGTGTGGCCAACGAGAAGACCCTTGAGGTCAGCCAGGCCGCAGTCTATGTTCCATTCACAGTTCCGCAAGGGAAGATGTGGAGCATAACGGGAGTAGCCGGAAACATGCTTGCGGCCTACGACGTGATTGACCCGCCGCAGGCCGACTGGTCCTTCTCGAAGGGGGTGAGTGCAGGCAACGGCGGAACGGTGATCAAGTCCGGCACCTCCCCGGCCACGATCAAACTGTTTGGCCGAGGCAGCATCCCGCAGTACCAGGTGCTGGTGAAAGTGAAACAACCGCTGGTGACGCTCAAGGCCGGTGAATACTGGCTGACCGTCGTGCCCTACTGCACGAACTCCAATGACTCCTACTGCAACGGGGCCTATTATGATTTGGCCGACGTCGAGGATGACCCGCCACCCAATCATTACGGACCCAAGAACGTGCTGGACGCGTCGTACTTCACCTCCAGTTACTTTGGGGATTACTACGTGCCCACCTGGGGTTCGAACGGCGTCTGCGGCGGCGTCGGGTGCGACATGTTTTCGGTCGGCCTGCTGGGGACCGTAAGGGCCGACGATGGCTCGCCGGCGGACAGCGACGTCGACAAAGTACAAAGCGTCGAGTGAGTCCGTGGCCGGCGAAAAGCCGTGATGAACGCGCATGGATGATAAGGCTGAGTCGGCATCGCGGTGGCTGACTTGGGCTTGCAACATCTGTGGGTCGTCTATCCCGGTCAGCATTCATATCAGCTCGACAAAACGATCACAGCCGTGCCGCTGGAGCAGATCAAAGAGCGCTTAATGCCTCGCCCGCCGGACGCTGCGCGAAATTCCTTACTTACTTGACGAGGTGGAGGCAGGTGAGGCATAATCGAATCGTCTCGTCGCCAAGTAACTGGTGGACGGCTTTTCTCGAGGTTTTGAGCCCTGAGACTGCCCCTTTCGATGTGTTTGCGGGTGGTCTCAGCAAGCCGGAGTTCCACCATATTGCGCTCGGGGACTGCTGGTGGGTTGTTGGAGAGTGTGAGTTTTTCCACCGGTGGGATTGCAGATCGCAGCGCTGCCATGCCTGGTGGACAGTGGGCTAGGTGCGCTTGGCCAACTTTGCCGGGGTTGATGCGATTCCCGACCCGGTCGGGGAGGAACCCAGGTCGGCAGGCAGGAATAGGTCGACCTGGCAAGGGAAGAGAAGGGTAATGCAGGCGCGTTCCGGGACCGGCAGGTCTGGGGGGCGACATCGGCTTAAGGGAATCAGTCCTGTAAGTCACAGGGCGGAGCTATAGTTTTGGACGGGCGCCGGCACGGGCGAAGGCTACAGTTGCTCAGGGAAACGCGGTCCGAGCCCTGTGAGCACGGAACGACCTGCGAGGCAAGTAATTGGGACCGGCGGGAGAGTTATCGATGAACAAACTAAGCTTGTTGGGTGTCGCAATTCTGCTGGCTGGGGGTTTATGTGCCTTTGGAGCCCAAAGCGATCAAGTGGCGTCCCGAGGTGGCGGTGCCGCGCCAACGGCGGGCGCAGACGTCAGCGGGGCTAGCGAGAAAGAGACAGGAGGGCCGCAACTGCAGCGGCGAAACCCTCGTTACAAGCTGTCGACCGGCGACGTCTTTGACTTGAACTTCCCTCTTTCCCCCGAGTTCAACCAGACGGGCATCACTGTCCAGCCGGATGGGTACATTGCGCTGCTGAATGCGGGGGACATTCACGTGGAAGGGCAGACGATTCCGGAGGTGAAGGAGACGATCGGGAAGGCCTACGCGAAGGTCCTTCACGAACCGGAAGTTAACATCGTCCTGCGGGATTTCCAGAAGCCCTATTTCATCGCCACCGGGCAAGTGGGGAAGCCCGGCAAGTACGATTTAAGGGGCGATACGACGGTGATGCAGGCGGTGGCAGAGGCCGGCGGCTTCACCGAGAAGTCCAAGCACTCGCAGGTGCTGCTGTTCCGGCAGGTGTCCGATGACTGGGTGGAAGTCAAGAAACTCGATATGAAGAAGATGCTCGCCACCAAGAACCTTCAGGAAGATATTCACTTGCGGCCAGGCGACATGATCTACGTACCCCAGAATGCCTACTCCAAAATTGAGTCGTACATTCCAAGAGGCAACCTGGCCTACTACCTGTGGCACTGACGAGCCAGAATAAGTCCGAGTGAGCGATAAGGAGCAAGCGCTATGTCAGATCAGAGTTTGACCGTCATCGAACCGGGGCGGAGCCCCGTCCCCGCTGTGAGGTTTTCCTCGACTTTGCGGGACGTCGTCGCCATCGGGTTTCGTCGGCGACGGCTGATCGCCTATTGCTTTTTCGGAATCCTTCTCGGCACGGTCCTCGCGGTGTTATTTGTTCCCAACCAGTACGAAGCCAACATGAAGATCCTGGTGAAGCATGAGCGCGTGGATCCCGTGGTGACCGCGGAGAAGAGTGGAGTGGTGGGAATCTTCGCCCCGCCGGCCGTCACCGAGGAGGAGATGAACTCGGAGGTGGAGCTGATCCACAGCAACGATTTACTGGAACAGGTTGTCGTGGCCTGCGGTCTTGATCGGAGGAGTTCCCCGCGCTCTGCTTGGTTCCCAACACCAGAGGCCTTGAGGATTCCCAAGGCCATAGAGAGGCTCAAGGGAAAGCTCATTGTGAATCCGATTACGAAGTCGGACCTGATTGCCGTGACCTACAGGGATAGGGACCCGCAGATGGCGGCTGCCGTGCTCAAAACGCTGGGGAACCTTTACCTCGCCAAACACCTGGCCGTCAATCGGCCTCCCGGGGAGTTCGAGTTCTTCGCACAGCAGGCGGACCGGTACCAGAAGGAACTGCAGGACGCTGAACAGCGCTTGGCTGGTTTTGGGCGCGACCAAGGGACCGTCGCTGCCCAGGCCGAGAGGGACATCGCTCTGCAAAAAGTCAGCGATCTGGAGGCGATACTTCGTCAGACGCAGGCCGCCGCTGCGGCGCAAACGGAACGGATAAGCAATCTCCGGGCGCAAATTGCTTCGACGCCGCCCCGCCTGAGCACCCAGGCCCGCACCTCCGACAACGGGCAACTTCTTCAGAACTTGAAGTCCACCCTCTTGAATCTCGAGTTGAAGCGCACTGAATTGTTGGCGAAGTTTGCGCCCGGCTATCGACCGGTTCAGGAGGTCGAGGCACAGATTGCGCAGACCCAAGAGAGGATTGCCGCGGAGGAGAAGTCGCCGGTGCGGGAGGACACCACAGATCAGAATCCCACGTATCTTTGGCTCAGCGAGGAACTGGCGAAAGCCAAGGCGGAGCTCCCGACCCTGCAGGCAAGTGCAGCATCGATCGAGGGCAGCCTCCGCGCCTACCGCGAGAGGATCACACTTCTTGATCAGAAGGGATTTGTTCAGCAAGATTTGAGCCGGTCCGCCAAGTCTGCCGAAGAGAGTTACCTTCTTTACGTCAACAAGCGCGAGGAAGCGCGCATCTCCGACGCGCTGGACAGCAAGCGAATCTCGAATGTCGTTATCGCGGAGGCAGCAACCGTCCCCGCGCTTCCGGTGAACTCGCCTTTGTTGTTGATGCTCCTCGGTGGATTATTGGCGACTTCGGTCAGCGCGGGTCTGGCCTTCACAGCCGAGTATTTCGACCCCTCGTTCCGCACCCCTGATGAAGTCAAACAGGTGCTCGACGTCCAGGTGCTCGCTGCGATCCCCAAGAACGGCCACTAGCTCCCATGTTTCTCAACTACTACGGGCTGCGCGAGCAGCCCTTCGGCGTCAGTCCCAACCCGCGCTTTCTGTATCTCAGCGCGACGCACCGCGAGGCGCTGGCTTCGTTGTACTACGCCATCGAAGCGGGCCGTGGTTTTGTGGCCCTGATCGCCCTGCCGGGAATGGGCAAGACCACCCTGCTCTATAAGCTTCTCGAGCGGCTGGAAGGGTCGGCGCGCACGGTTTTCCTGTTTCAGACGCAGTGTGACTCGCGGGAGTTCATGCGCTATCTGCTGGCTGATTTGGACATCGAGGCGGACCAGAACGACGTGGTGGCGATGCATCGGCGATTGAACGAGGCCCTGGTAGCCGAGTCGCGCGCCGGCCGGAAGGTGGTCGTGGTAGTGGACGAAGCCCAGGGTCTCAGCGAATCGGTGCTCGAAACCGTCCGTCTGTTGTCGAACTTCGAAACACCGAGCGCCAAGCTCATGCAGATCGTTCTGGCCGGCCAGCCCCAACTGGCCGAGAAATTGGCCCGGCCGGAACTTGCTCAACTGCGGCAACGTGTCTCCATCTTGAGCCGGATTGATCCTTTGAACCTGGTCGAAACAGCCGCCTACATCGAGCACCGGCTGCAGGTCGCCGGCTACGGCGGCGATCCCCTGTTTACCCCCAATGCGCTCGGCTTGGTGGCCGAGCACAGCAATGGCATTCCGCGCAATATCAATACCATTTGCTTCAACGCCTTGGGGACAGGCTATGCGCTCGGGAAGAAAAGGATTGACGCTGCTGTGATCCGGGAGGTGGTGGCTGATCTGGAGGTTAAGCCCCTGGCCGCGGACCAAGCCAAGGTGCCGGTCCAGGTGGCGACAACTGCTGCTGCCCAATCGCCGGATGTGCTGGCGCTCCGCGGTTTCGAGCGGGGCGATGTCGGGGGCCGCGGCTTCCGCCGGCAGCTTCAACTCGACCAAGAGCGGAAGCAGCACCGGCCCCGGGGAGAGGATCAACGGCATGGGATGGGTCGGAAGGCATTACGCACGACCGTGGCGGCTGCAGCAGCCCTTGTTATGATCTCGGCCTGGTTCTGGGTAGGGAGAACCCGCTGGGGCCGTGGCCTCCGGCTTCCTGAACCCGTCAGCGCTTCGAGCGGAGAGCGCGCGACCGACACGCCGAAGGCAATCGATTCTCCGAAGTCCGGCGAGGCGGAGAGCGCGCAACCGCCCCAGCCGAGCACCGCTTTGAGCGGAGAGAGCGCGACCGACACGCCGAAGGCAATCGATTCTCCCAAGTCCGGCGAGGCGGCAAGCGTGCAACCGGCCCAGCCGAGCACCCGTGGCGCCAGGGCTGCAGCACCTGTAGCCTCGAGGGCGGCAAGAAGTTTCCGGGCATCTCCGTTGCGGAAGTCCGCCCCCGTGGGGACCTTGAATGTGGTAGCGAACGTCGGCGGTGCGAAGATCATCGTCAACGGAGAAATCCACGATGACTGGTTGACGCCGCGTGCTATCACGCTCCCCCCAGGAAAGTACCGAGTGGCGGTTGCGAGCGACAGCCATCAGACATGGCTCCAAGAGGTCAATGTCACAGCAGGAGGCGAGCAGACGGTCAGCGCGCAACTCCTTCCATTGTCCGGCGCCGTTGTACATTGAGACAGACCGAATGAGTGGCCGTCAGGCATTCGGGGATGTCGACTTGACACGTTTGCATTGGGTCCACCCTGCCGGCTGCGGACAACTGGAAGGGCGAGGCTCGGCTGGGAAAGCGAAAACGGGTCCCGGAGCTAGTCGGGAGGAACGAACTTGAGCCGAAACTTTGAGCTTTTGAAGCGAGCCGAGCGGGAACAGGAACTGCTAGGGGTCTCAGCGCCTGTGGTGGTGCCGGTCCCTACTAATGGCCGCCGGCGCTTGCCGAACGATGAGTCGGCGATCCGGGAGGAAGCCCTCAAGCTCGTGCAGCGCGTGTTCCTGCTTCCCAGCGCGGAAGGGCGGCGGGCGGTTGTGTTCTGCGACGTCGACGCAGGCAAGGGCTCAAGCTGGGTCTCGGCGCGTGCCGCAGAGGCGCTGGCCGGGCAGGTGGAAGGGTCGGTTTGCCTGGTGGATGCGAACCTGCGCTCGCCCCGCCTCCACAAGCACTTCGGGGTAAGCAGCGACCGGGGGCTCTCCGACGCCTTGCTCGACACCGGACCCATCAGGAACTTCGCGCGGCGGCTGCTGGGAGCTAATCTGTGGCTGGTGGTCTGCGGGTCTGGCGCCGCCGATTCCCTCGCTGTGCTCAAGCCCGACCGCCTGCAATCGCGGTTGGCCGAATTGCGGGCTGAGTTCGACTACGTTCTGATTGACGCTCCCCCGGTCCGTCTCTACACCGATGCGCTCCTGGTCGGCCAGTCGACCGACGGTGTGGTCCTGGTGGTGGAGGCCAACTCGACCCGGCGCGAAGCAGCCCATCGGGCCAAGATGATTCTCGAAGCTGCGAACGTGAAGCTCCTCGGGGCGGTGCTGAATAACCGCACGTTTCCTATTCCGGAGTCGATCTACCGCAGACTATGAGCCTGGAGCCGCTGGCCATCGTCAAGAATTGGGCGTCACAGCACACTGAGATCAACTCGGTGGGTAAGCACATCAGGATGCAGCGGCAACCTTCGGAATCGCACCAAAGTCAAACTGGCGGAGTTGGATAGCCTTGCCCAACGGTGCATTTGCAGATCAAAGCTCGGGGTCGGCGAACCTTCCGATGAGTGGGGCTGAGCCAGAACTCGTGGCGCCGATGGCGACCTCTCGCCAACAGGCTGCCGTTGATATGCCTCTATTGCAGTTGCCCTTCGATCATGCCCGGTCGGCCTCCGGTACTTTTAGAACAGCCGTTCAACCGCTTGCACTGCGTGGGAGCCTGACAGACTCGCTGAGGGTGCTTAGCCGGCAGGAGGATGCAACTCTCTTCCTGACGTTGCTCGCGGCCTTCCAGGCGCTGCTCGCGCGCTATACGGGCGAGGAGGTCATTACCCTCGGCTCACCCCATGCGCAGCCGAGTGAGCCCGGGAACGGAATCCCGATCCAGCAGCGTGAGGAAGTGTTGGCCATGTGCGGGGACCTCAGCGGCGATCCCACCTTCAGGGAGTTGCTCCGGCGGGTCAGACAACTAGGGATGGAGGCTAATGCGCATCGGAAACCACGGGAAGGATCGAGGAGGGGATTGGAATGGGCGGGAGGCTCTGGCAGTCGTCCTTTCGTTCAGGTGCTTTTCTCTTTCGCGAAGCCGGTGGCGGCGCTGAAGTCGGGAGACGACCTGAATCACTGGAACGCTGAGGACGCGGAAGTGCAGTTTGACCTGTGCCTCGAAATCAGCGACCGGCCAGACGGCCCTCTCGGGCGGTTTGCCTACAACCGAGACCTCTTCGAGGCGGAGACCATCGGCCGGATGGCTGTCCACTTTCAAACGCTGATCGAGGGCATTGCCGCCGCCCCGGATCAGCGTCTTTCCCTTGTGCCGATGCTGACCGAAGAGGAAGAGCGGCGGATCCTGGTGGAATGGAACGACACGAGGGCCGACCATCCTCGGGAGTCATGTGTCCACCACTTGGTTGAAGCGCAAGCGGCACGGACCCCCGATTCCGTTGCTGTCGTGTACCAGGACCGCCGGTTGACGTATGGGGAACTCAACGCGCAAGCCAACCAGCTTGCGCACTACCTGATCAAGCGCGGTGTGGGACCCGAAGTGCCCGTGGGGGTTTGCCTCGAGCGCTCTCTCGAGATGGCCGTGGCTCTACTCGGCGTTCTCAAGGCCGGCGGTGCTTGTATGCCGCTCGACCCCGACTATCCCAAGGAACGCTTGACCTTCATGCAAGAGGATGCGAAGGCGCCGGTGGTGCTAACTCAGCCGGGGCTGTTGCCGGAGCCCGAGGGCACGGAGACCGAAGTCATTCACCTGGCTCCGAACTGGGATGCTATTCAGCGAGAGGAACAGCATAACCCACAGAGCGGAGTCAAGCCTGAGAACTTGGCGTATGTCCTCTACACTTCGGGTTCCACCGGAAAGCCCAGAGGGGTTCTCCTCACTCACGGCGGGCTGGTGAACCATAATCTGACGGCGATCAAGCTCTATGGCTTGACGCCGAAGGATCGCGTCCTCCAGTTCTCGTCGACCAGCTTTGACATTGCCATTGAGGAGATCTTCCCCACCTGGATGAGCGGGGGATCCGTCGTCCTGAAGACGGAAGAAGTGTCACTGGAAGTTACCGAGTTCCTGCGGTGGATCGGAGAGCAGGGCATTACGGTTCTCGACTTGCCCACTGCTTACTGGCATGACTTGGTCCATCAATTGCCCGACTTGGCAGAGCCGTTTCCCGCGGCTTTGCGACTGGTGGTCGTTGGGGGTGAGAAGGCGTCGGCGGTCACCTTCGCGAATTGGCTGAAGGTGGTTGGGAATCGGGTTCGTTGGATCAACACCTACGGGCCCACGGAAGCAAGTGTCATCGCCACCGCCTATGAACCGGGGCCCTCGCCTGGGTCGCCGGACGGGCTCTCCGAGTTGCCCATCGGTCGCCCCATCGCCAATACGCAGGTCTATATCCTGGACTCCCATCGACGCCCCGTTCCCGTTGGGGTTGCGGGTGAATTGTACGTCGGGGGTTGCGGAGTGGCCCGAGGCTATCTCAATCGCCCTGAACTTACAACGGAGAGGTTCCTTCCTGACCCCTTCCGCCAAGAACCGGGGGCGCGCCTGTACAGAACAGGTGACTTGGCGCGCTACAGGTCGGACGGCAATATCGAGTTTCGCGGGCGTAGTGACCATCAAGTCAAGATCCGGGGCTTCCGTATCGAGTTAGGGGAGATTGAGACGACACTGAGCAGACACCCGGAGCTTCGGGAGGCGGTCGTCATAGCCTGGGAGAGCGAGCCGGGTGAGAAACGCCTGGTCGCCTACCTGGTGCCGGCGGGAGAGGCAAGGCCGACGGTTAGTGAGTTACGTGGGTTTTTGAAAGGGAAGCTACCGGAGTACATGGTGCCTTCGGCCTTTGTGATGCTGAAGGCGATGCCTCTGACGCCCAATGGCAAAGTCGACCGCCGCGGGCTTCCGGCGCCCGAACAAGGAAACTCCGCCCCCCACGAGGCTTCAGCGGGACCCCGAGATGCCTTCGAATCTCGCCTGGTGGAGATCTGGGAGGAGGTACTGGGGACGAGGCCGGTCGGCGTGAGGGAGAACTTCTTCGAGCTGGGTGGCCATTCTCTGCTTGCGGTAAGGCTGATGCATCGAATGGAGAAGGCCTTTGGAAAGAGGTTGCCGATTGTTACGCTTTTCGAAGCTCCCACCATCGTGCAACTGGCCGAAATCTTCCGCCGAGACGGATGGTCCGCCCGTTGGTCCTCGCTGGTTCCGATTCAGCCTGGCGGCTCGCGGCCTCCTTTCTTCTGCGTCCATGGCTTTGGCGGCACCATTCTCCGTTTCCGCGATTTGGCGCGGCGCCTGGGTCCGGACCAGCCGGTTTACGGGCTGCAGGCCCAGGGGCTTGACGGAATGCATCCGTGCCTTACGCGGGTGGAGGAGATGGCCGCTCACTATATTAGCGAAATACGCGCCCTCCAGCCCGAAGGTCCGTATTTCATTGGGGGCTACTCCCTGGGCGGCACCATAGCCTTTGAGATGGCGCGGCAGCTTCAGGCTCAGGGTCAAACGCCAGGCCTAGTGGCCCTGCTCGATGTGGTTCCGGGTAGGCCCGAGTCCAAGCTGGCTTTGATCTTCAAATTGCTGAAACTTTCCCCCCAAGAACAGTTTGCTTATCTCCGTCGCAAGATCAAGAAGAAGGTCAAAAGGCATTTCGCCCTGATCGGGCTGCCTCAAGCCCTTCGAAACGTCCGGGCGGGATGTGCCAGAGCCGAGGATCAATACCAGATGCAGGTCTATCCCGGTCGGGTGACTCTCTTTCTGCCCATCGAGAAGTCGCTGAGAGGATTCGACGATCCTCAGACTGCCTGGAATCAGTGGGCGACCGGAGGCGTGGAAATCTATCGCGTTGCCGGCGACCATGGCAGTATTGTCGAAGAGCCTGACGTGCGTGATCTGGCTGAACGGCTAGGAACTTGCCTGGAGAAAGCACAGTCGAGCCGAATTGCCGATTTACGATTGACGATTGCCGATTGACTGAGAAGAAGCTTTCAGCCGTCAGCAGTCAGCAATCAGCCAAAAGGAAGACGCTACTTGCCAGTTGCTTGGCTGAGCGCTGATAGCTGAAGGCTGTTTCTCAATCGGCAATCGTCAATCGAAAATCGGCAATTCGGAGTAAGGAGATGGCGGACTTGCCCGAAGTGACTGAAGGCCCGGCTGAAGAGCAGCCGCGCCGCATTCAAACCAAGCGGGGGGTTCTGGTTTTTGACTGGGAGACGATCTCCGAGGAACTTCTCCCTTGGGCGACCAAGGGCGGCCTCGCCCTTGTTGACCAAGGGTTTATTTCCGGATCCAATTTCCTGATCAGCATACTCCTGGCACGCTGGTTGCTCCCCGGACAGTACGGAGCTTATGCCATCGCGTACGGCGTTTTTCTCTTGCTATCGATGCTTTACGGATCCTTGCTGCTTGAGCCGATGGGCGTATTTGGAGGCGCAGCCTATCGGGGCTGCTTGCGGGGCTATCTGGGTGCGCTGCTGTGGATCCATCTGGTCATCGCCGTTTTGATCTTTTCGCTCTTGGGCGTCTCGGCAGGAGTGGCCCGCGTAATAGGGCAAGGGAACGGCTTGCCGGGAGCGCTGGCGGGAGTGACCGTGGCAGCTCCTTGCATTCTGCTTTTCTGGCTGGCTCGGCGCACGTTCTACGTGGAGCTGTCTCCCGCGCGTGCCGCGATTGGATCCGCCTTGTATTGCGCCGTCGTGCTTGGCGCGCTTTTCCTGCTGTATCGATACGGCCTGCTGTCCCCTTTCACCGCGTTCCTGCTCATGGGACTCGGGTCGCTGGCGACCGGGGTGCTTCTCCTGTTCTATCTGAAGTCGACCCTCCAGCCCAGTGCGTCGGCCCCAAGTGTGCGGCAAGCGTGGAAGCGACATTGGGAGTACGGCCGGTGGGCCTTGGCGGGCAACGTCGCCTCCTGGGTTCCCGCCTATATCTTTTACCCTTTGCTCAGCGGCTTTCACACACTGGCTCAGGCCGGGCAGTTGAGGGCGCTCATGAATTTCGTTCTGCCCCTGGCCCAAACTCAGGCCGCGCTTTCGATGCTCTTGATCCCTTACGCGGCGCGGGTGAACGCGCGAGCGGGGAAGTCCGGGTCCGCCGCCCTGGCCGTCAAGGTGACCCTGCTTTCGGCGGCGGCAACGCTCGCCTACTGGGCCGTCATTATTCCGTTCCGGGGCCCGGTCTTTCGTTTCCTTTATCATGGCCAGTACTCAGAGTTTACCTACTTGATCCCGATTGTCGCCATAGGATCGGTTTTCTGGGCCGCTGCCTATGGGTCTTCGATTCTCTTGCGGGCCATGGAATCCCCGGACTCGATTTTCGCGGCCTTTTGCGCGGCAACCGTCATCTCTCTGGTGGTGGGTGTTCCGGCCACCTGGGCGCTGGGACTTTCCGGGGCGGTGTGGGCCATCACCCTT
>Ga0326728_10009920_pt1 | contig 22559 bp, 10 predicted proteins | sample MB3enrmetagenome_FD_207602 | JGI IMG/M metagenome (GOLD analysis project Ga0326728, IMG submission 207602) | Lab enriched peat soil microbial communities from McLean, Ithaca, NY, United States - MB31MN | ecosystem: Environmental > Terrestrial > Soil > Wetlands > Peat | place: USA: New York... | reverse complement strand
CACCGCGCCGCGGTCCCGGCGATCTTGTATGACCACACCGTCCGACTCTTGGATTCGGTTAGTTTTACGTGGCACCGCGATAATTTGGCCATACACCTGCGGCAGTCGGGCGAGGTCGTGGGATTGTTTTGGCCATGCGACATTTCTGCGCCTGAAGTACTTGCCAATGCGCGTCGGCAGCTGAACCGACGCTTTGGAGAAGACACAGCGACCGGGGAGAATCGTCGTTGATTTCTGGACGATATGCTGACAGGAGACCCAATGTGAAGAATAAGAAACCGTTTCGCATCCGAGTGCTCACTGCCGCGGATAGACACGGGGGAGAGTTTCGCCTTTTCAGCCAGGGGTGCCCCACACAGGGCCGCGGCGGGATCAGTCGATACAAAATTGAAAATTCGACGCATGGCGAATCAACCGCTTGCAAGGCGACTCATGAGGAACCCACTCCGCCATCCTTTTAACGCAAATAGTTCGGCTTACCCTACGATTTGTCGCAACCATCGAATAATTCTTCCCAATCACACCGAAGTGTGGCGCGCAAATTCACCAGCGTTGGCAGGCTTGGAAAGTACTCGCCGGCTTCAACGCTCTGGATGTAGCGGGCGCTCAGACCTGTTTTTTCGGCCAGCTTTTCTTGAGTCAATTCCCGCCGCGCTCGCAATAAAGAGATGTTCTTTCCGAATTGCGTTCGATGCGGACAAGTTTTGGGTTTGCGCGAAGGCATTACCAAATACTTTCGGAAAATCCAACGGTCAAACACGAGGCTTTACATCGTGCTTACATTTGTTAATCTTTTGGCAGCGTCAATCGAATCGAACCGAAAGAGCCATGAAACATGATGAAAAAAAAGCGCAACAACCGCCGTTCGGCCATGTTTGCGGAATTCCGAAACGCAAATCAGGCGGTCGCCGCTGCGACGCCCCGCCGCCGCTCCATCGCGGAAATCAGGCGGAGCATTTTAACCGAATTGTCACACAGATTGAGAAAAACAATCCTTGACTCGGCAATCGCCTCATTGAAAAAATCGCACCAGGGCAAAGAATTGGGTTGGGATACGAAAACGTCAGTTGACAAAAAGGAACCAAGGCAACCGACCGGGGAACGGTCAACGGGGCCGCGCGGGCTTCTGCGGAAGCAAAGCCGCCGCTTCCGCTTTGAAAGCTTCAGCCAGAACAACCAATTCAACATCCGTGACACAACTCAGTTGCGCCTCAATTTTCGAGAGCGTTGCGCGAGTCACTTGCAATCCACGGATCGAGCAGCAAGCGGCGAACATTTCCTGCGTCAATCCCCGCTGATCGGGCAATGGCGATGGATATATGTGTGGCGGCTTGAAAAAGCCTCAGAAATGGAAGTGGCGACAAAGGGTGGTTCGCTTCGTCATTTTTCGGCCCGTGTTGGGAAAACAGCCAGCTTTTCACCGGCCTGGAATTGCGGCCCCACTTTGCCGAGAGGGACGTTTTTTGGAAACAGATCGTCAAGCGGGACTTCCAAAACACGAGCCAGGAAAAGCAATTCACAGTCCGGCACCCGGCGTCGTTGCGATTCCAAACTCGCCACGGAATCCCGGCTGATGCTCCAGCCGCGGAGTTGGAGCCTGATTGCGAAGGCGGCTTGGGACCAGCCTTTGCTTGCACGCCACTTCCGCACTTGCGGGCCGATGAGATTCATTGCGGGCTTCACGCCCTGCGACGGTAACGAATCGGCCAGAAGCGATTGTGTTCACACAAACACAGAAAGTGCTTGTAATTCACAAGGCGATGTTATAGAAATGAATCTAATGGTGAAACCGATGGGATTCGTCGTCATTCAAATCGCCCCATTTTGGCCGGGGCGTCGAATGTGGCGGAACGCGTCAACGCCAGCGAAACGTGCCAAATCAGGCGGAGCATTTTGAGAAAGTTGGAAGTCAGAATGTCGCAATTGCCCAGATCGAACGATGAGTTTTTTGTAAGCGAAAAATAACAGAAAATATGTCACGCCGCCCAAAAAAACGTTTGCCTTTGCCAGCCAACCCCGTCCGCTCCGGCGTGGCCATTCCCGGCATTCCCCTGAAAGTCCCCTGCCAGCGTGTGCCACAGCCGGGGCTAACCCGGGAAAATTGGAGATGGGGTTACAAACGGATTGTGGGCGCTTTCAGCATGCTGATTCGGAGCGGAAAAGACCTCAAACGCCAACAACGCGAATACAGCACATCCGCCGAAGCATTTTGCGGAAATTCTTGGCGCGAATTGACACTGGGCAGCCCGTTCAACGCTTTGCAGAAAGAATCAGCCGATGTCTCGAATCCACCAGAATGATGAACTCAAATGTCCTTGACCAATTCGGCGACGCGCACCTTGAGAGCGCCGGCAATCCTCCGCAACGCGGCCAGCGAAATGTGCTCTTCGCCGCGCTCGACCCGGCCCATGTAATTGGGGTGAAGCTCGGCCTTTTCGGCCAGTTTCTCCTGGCTGAATCCGGCGCGGTTCCGTTGTTCACGGATGGCTGCGCCAAGGATGACACGGTAATCAGAACGCGACCGCACCGTTATACACAACATCAAACCCGCCGGGCACTCTACACCGCTAAACGGATGATTTTGTTATTGCATTGGCGCCAATATGTTTGATAATTGCGACCAGTTTATGGAATCCACGACGAAAAGAGTCCTTTCGGACGCGCTGAGACGCCCGCTCTTTTTTGCTCCAGGGAGCACAGTTTTGTCACAGCAAATGAACAACATATATTTTGACTCGTGTTGGCATCAGGCATTGAATGGTGTGCGCCACAGTCAATCATGGCTTTGGAATCTGGAAACCAGATTTTATGCGCGTTTTTAAAATCGGCCAACGAAGTTTTTTATTTGGGTGTCCACAGTCCGGATTGGCTCGGCTTGCCAACCACGTCCGTCACGCGGCATTTAAATTCCATTCACGGCCAAAATCTGAAAATGGCGCGGACTATAAGCTCGTCCTTCCCCCAAAATGAAAAACAACCTTTTAAAAACACTCGGCTTGCTGGTCGCCGCCTCTTTTTTGCTAACCTTCGATGTCCGCTCGCAACCCATGCCGCCAGGCGATGGCGGCGGCAGCACCAACAGTGGCGGCACCAACAGCCCCGGCTCAGGCAGCGGTTATTCCGCGCCAAGCTACGTTATTACAACAAACTATTCAGACTACACTAATTTTTGGCTCCAAGGACAAGCGACGAACGGCCAGCAGGCTGTGGTGTCAATTATGAGTAGTTTACCTGGAATAACTTATGAAATCTTGACCAATTCAACGCTCGCCTCCACAGGCTGGGAAGTGTGGCAAGGAGACCTGCTCGCGTCAAACTCAATTACCCCTGCTCCACCCATAAATCTCAGTTCCAACCCACTTTTCTTCCTTGGACAGATCATTTGGGCAGCCGGTCCCAATCCCCTCCCGTTCAGTTATACAAATTGCGATGCCGCGGCCGGCGGCCAACTTGCGATAGAATCGCAGTCTTTCTGCATTGGAGTTCCGGTTGTTGACCAGGCAATTTGGACCGACGTTCCCGGTCAGGCTCGTGGAATCAATGTGGCAACCAATGGCGTCGTGACAACGTTTACGAATACTCTTTACTCGACGATTTTGAGCAATTGGAACGTGATATTTTGGAACGGCACATGTGTGACAAACGGGGGATCGGCCTTCTCTTTCCAGCCGACGAATTCAGGGGTGGGCACAAACATCTTTTATTATACTTACATCAACAATTCTCCATGTGGCGGCGGGCCGTTTACACTGTCAATTTCCAACACCTTTACGGTGGTGGCGGTGGCATCGCTCGCGCCAACGGGCAACACCAACTGCACCCTGGTGAGCAGCAATGCCACCTCGCAGACATGGGCTGTTCCTGTCTCCACCAACCCGGCTGTTCTGGAAATTATCGCCAGTTCCACTCCAAATCTCCCCGCCAGCAGTCTTCCTACAGGTTGGTCGCTCAATGGGGTATTAACAAATATAACGAATGTCAACATCACCCTTCCTGGCGTTTACACGATTGTTTGCACTGCCGGTACTTCCGCCATGACGAACATCATTCAGGTGACGGCTAATCAGCCTGATCAACCTGATGTTTCTGTCACTACCGGTTCAATGAACACCGCACGCTGCTCGCATACGGCGACGTTGCTGCCCAACGGGCTGGTGCTGGTCGCGGGTGGGCAAGACACAAGCGGTGGTGATCTTGCCAGCGCGGAGCTGTTCAATCCGGATACTGGAACGTGGACGGCGACCGGTTCGCTAAACACCGCCCGCTACTTGCATACGGCGACGTTGTTGCCCAACGGGCTGGTGCTCGTCGCGGGAGGGTGGAACGCAAGCGGTGAACTTTCCAGCGCGGAATTGGATACTCCTGCCACAGGAACGTGGACGGCGACCGGTTTGCTGAACACTGCACGTTGCGAGCATACGGGGACGTTGCTGCCCAATGGGCTGGTGCTGGTCGCCGGAGGGTTTGGCGCGAGCGGTTTTCTTACCAGCGCGGAATTGTATAACCCGTCCAATGGAATGTGGACGCCGACCGCTTCGCTCAACAACGCCCGCAACGGGCATACGGCAACGTTGCTGCCCAATGGGCAAGTGCTCGTTGCGGGAGGGTGGGGCGGGCGCGACTATACTCCTAATGCCAGCGCGGAGTTGTACAACCCAACCACTGGAACGTGGACGTTGACGGGTTCGATGAACAATGCCCGCGACTTGCACACAGAGACGTTGCTGCCCAACGGTCTGGTGCTCGTTGCGGGGGGATGGAATGGGAGCGTCGAACTTTACAGCGCGGAGTTGTACAATCCAGCCATTGGGACATGGACGGCGACCGCTTCGCTGAACACCGCTCGTTACGAGCATACGGCGACGTTGCTGCCTAACGGACTGGTGCTCGCCACAGGGGGAGTTGGCACGAACAACGAGGTTCTTTCCAGCGCAGAGCTGTACAATCCGGCCACTGGGACATGGACGGCGAGCGTATCGCTGAACACTGCACGCGACCGGCATACGGCGACGTTGCTGCCCAATGGGCAGGTGCTTGTCGCCGGGGGGTGGGACACGAGCGGCGAGCTTTCCAGCGCGGAGCTGTACGATTATGCGCCTTGCGGCACATGGACGGCGACCGGTTCGCTGAACAACGCACACTGGTGGCATACGGCGACCTTGTTGCCCAATGGGCAGGTGCTTGTCGCGGGGGGGTACGCCAATGGCGGTGTTATTTCCAGCGCGGAGTTGTATAATCCAGCCACTGGAACTTGGACAAATACTGGTTCACTGCATACCGCACGCTGCGGACATACGGCGACGTTGCTGCCCGACGGATTGGTGCTCGTCGCGGGAGGAGGTGGCGGGATCGGTATTCTTACCAGCGCGGAGTTGTACAATCCGGTCACTGGGACATGGACTTACACCGGTTCGCTGAACACCGGTCACTATTATCATACGGCGACATTGCTGTCCAACGGGCTGGTGCTCGTCGCCGGGGGTTATGACGATAGTGGTTTGTCTGCCAGCGCGGAGTTGTACAATCCGGCCACTGGGATGTGGACGGTGACCGGTTCGCTGAACACCGCCTGTGTCAATCAAACGATGACGTTGCTGACCAACGGACAGGTTCTTGTCGCGGGCGGACAAGGCACGAGCGATGTTCTAACCAACGCAGAGTTGTACAATCCGGCCACTGGAACTTGGACAAATACCGGTTCGCTAAATACTGCCTGCTTGTTTCATACAGCGACGTTGCTGCCCGACGGGCAGGTGCTCGTCGCGGGGGGTGAGGATGATATGGGCAATTCTCTTACCAACGCGGAGGTGTACACTCCATCCACTGGGATTTGGACAAATACCGGTTCGCTAAACACCGCCCGCGCCGCGCATACGGCGACGTTGCTCCCTGACGGGCAGGTGCTCGTCGAGGCGGGGGCTGGCACAAGCGATATTCTTACCAGCGCGGAGGTGTACACTCCGTCCACCGGGACTTGGACGGCGACCGGTTCACTGAACACCCCACGCTACGGGCATACGGCGACATTTTTACCCAACGGGCTGGTGCTCGTCGCGGGGGGGATTGGCACGAACGATTTTCTTACCAGCGCGGAGCTATATGAATATGCTCCTGCTGGCACATTGACAAATACCGCTTCGGAAAACACCGCTCGCTACTTTCATACGGCGACGTTGCTGCCCAACGGTCAGGTGCTTGCCGCAGGGGGGATTGGCACGAGCGATGTTCTAACCAGCGCGGAGGTGTACAGTCCGGCCACTGGAACATGGTTGGCAACCGGTTCGCTGAACACCGCCCGCTACTTGCATACGGCGACGTTGCTGCCGTTGCTGCCCAGCGGACAGGTGCTCGTTGCGGGGGGGTGGGACGAGAACTACGAACTACTTGCGAGCACGGAATTGTACAATCTGTCCAATGGAACGTGGTCAGCGACCGGTTCGATGAACACCGCCCGCGCCGCGCATACGGCGACGTTGCTGCCCAACGGTCTGATGCTCGTCGCGGGAGGGCAAGGCACGAGCGGCCAACTTTACAGCGCGGAATTGTTCAATCCGTCCAATGGGATGTGGTCGGCGACCGGTTCGCTGAACACTGCACGTTGGTTTCATACGGCGACATTGCTGCCCAATGGGCAAGTGCTCGTCGCTGGGGGTGAAGATGATACAGATGATTCTTTTGCCAGCGCGGAGTTGTATAGTCCAGCCACTGGAACGTGGTCGGAGACCGAATCACTGAACACCGCCCGCGCCCAGCATACGGCGACGTTGTTGCCCAACGGGCTGGTGCTTGTCGTAGGGGGTTTGGGCGGGAGCGCCTATGTTCCTTTAACCAGTGCGGAGTTATACGATCCGGCCACTGGAACATGGACGGAGACCGGTTCGCTGAACACCGCCCGCTTCGCACATACAGCGACGTTGCTGCCCAACGGGCAGGTGCTCGTCACCGGGGGGTGGAACGATGGTGATTATTTGCTTGCCAGTGCGGAGTTGTACAATCCGGCCACTGGAACGTGGACGGAGACCGGTTCGCTGAACACCGCCCGCGAATACCATACGGCGACATTGCTGCCCAACGGGCAGGTGCTCGTCGCGGGGGGGTTGTGGTGGTCGGGCGCTCTGTCCAGCGCGGAACTGTACAATGATATGACTACCGCCCCTTTGATACTCATCCAACCAGTGAGCCAAACGGCAATCGAAGGAAGCACTGCAACATTCAGCGTGACGGCCATCGGTGCGCCGCCATTGTCTTACCAATGGCAATTTAATGGAAACAACCTTGCCGATGGCGGACAGATTTCCGGCAGCACAACTTCGACTCTTCTCATTTCCGGCATCACCTCTGATAGCTTGGGGAACTACACGGTGGTGGTGGCAGACTCAATGGGCTCGGTGTCAAGCGCTCCGGCGGCGTTAAGCGCGCTCACGATCACCGTTCAACCAACAAATCAGACGGCAACCATCAACAGCACGGTTACCTTTACCGTGGGCGTCAGCGGAAACGCCCAGATCTCATTCCAATGGAACTTTAACGGTGCGCCTGTCCAGCCTCCTCAAACGAGTTCCACCTTGACATTGAACAATGTCCAGATGGCCAATGAGGGCGGCTATTCGGTTGTGATATCCACTTCTGCCGGGTCGCTGACCAGCGACGTTGCCTATCTGACTTTGCTGGATACCAATGGACTGTATGCAGATTGGGAGATCCAGTATTTCGGTCAATTGGGGCAGAACCCCAACACTGATTCAGGAGGGGATGGAGTCAGCAATTTGATCGAATCCGAGGAGGGCCTCGACCCCTTCAGTTTGGGAATACAGCCTGACACGACCGGTACATTTGTGGCCTTGCAAGTTTATTGAGACTCACATTGCGTATTGCCATCAGCTCATTTATGAAAAACAACGCCGAACATCGACAACTGCCGTTTTGGAATTTCCGGCTTCTGCTGGCGCTGACCGCGCTGCTCTTCAGTCGCCAATTATTCGCTCAAACTTGTTGGGTTAACAGCGACGAGCTGGGGAGCACTATTCAAGGACTCTCTTCTGGTCCGCCAAGCAGTGATTGCAGCCCGGAAGGCGGATACTTTGAAAAGTTCTACTTCGTGCCTGGTCCACCGAATTGCACCAATACATTTAGCGCGACGGACGTGATGTATGCTGGTTCAGCCTGTTGGTGCTGGGCGGGGTATTATGATGATCCCCAGGAGCCTTGGTGTACGGACGGGTGTGACATCGACGGCGCTGTGATCTACGTCTATCGCCTTAACTATGCCGCCGGGGAATATGAGGAAGTTTTTGAATCCGATGTTTTATCCACCCCAGAAGGTGACGATTATGACACAGATCCTTATGACTGTTCCATGTACCCGCAGTATGATGGTTTTACACTGGACGTGCGGGGCACAGACCTCATTCAACTCGAATATTATTCAAGTAGCGAAGTTGCCGAGGATAATCCGATCATCGGATTTGACTCCGTCAGCTATAACAGCTCTGACAGCAGCGCCTCGGCTAAAATTGAGTATCCTATGACGAATCTCCCCTCAGGCGATGCCACATGGACGTTTTCTCCGACGCTGACAGTGCCCGACAACTTTTTCGTTCCGACGTGGCGATTTGCTCCCGGCACCACCGTTCCCACGGGGTGGACGATTGACGAGAGCACCGGAATGCTAACGAGCGGCGCAGGAACAGGAACGATTACGGTAGAATGTTATGAGGGCTTGAACTTGACGTCGATTGAAGATCATGACGGTGATGGTTACTATTACGCTTATGTGAACTACCCAGGCTCTGGCGGCGAACCCTCCAACAATGTTCAGACGAATTTGACGATCTACACTCCGCCGACTTTCAATGTCGAAGGACAACAGTACGCGAGCGCCAGCGGCAGCCCGCCCCACCACCTCCAATTCTCCCTGACTTCGCTGGAGTTGTTCAACAATAACGCCAGCGACGTGACATGGTCCATTGACACCGGCGCGGGATCCGCTCTTGGATGCACCATGTCCACAAATGGTCTTCTTACGATAGGCAATGAGTCGGGAACCAATTACATTAAAGCTGCAAATGCCGCTGGTTATTATGTGGAGGAAGGCTTGGTAATATATCCGCCGCCAACCATCAGCGTGGATAGAGATTTGGTTCCTTACAGAGAAGGGATAGCCTCCGTTTCGGAGCCTGGTGCGTTCGCCGACATAAGCTGGTCCATTGTCTCTAATGACGGCTCAGGCGATGCAGGATGCTCCATTGTGACGGATGAGGGGTATGGAATCATCACGGCTGGCAGCGGGACTGGAACGATCACCATTCAGGCCACGGACACGGATGGTTACTATGTCCAACAAGAGGTGACGGTTTACCCAACACCGACGTTCACACTGGCTGGCATTATAGAGGGTCCGAACGGCCTTCCGCCTGCGTGCCTGGCGCTTGGTTTGGCTCCCGGTTTGAATTTCGTCCAACCCGTGTTGCTGCAAAGCTCGGTGGATATCTTTAAAGATCTCGAGTTTTTTGTTGTTACTAACAGTCCGGCGGGATGCGTTAGCGGGTATTTCAATCCGGATGACTCGATCATTACGTTATCCGCGGAAGCCGTTGGAACGGTGATAATAGCGGCGGAAGATCTTTATGATGATTATTATATGGAGGAAGAGTTTCCGGTGCGTCCAGCTGCTTCGGTCACGGTTTTTAACAACTTAGATGCGTTGACCACCAACTTGGCGGCATGGGGGTACTCTCCGTGTTGGGCCGAGGCGGGGGGAGAGTTTGGTGGGATTTCCTGGACGAATTCCGCGCCCTTTGCAATTGGTGCACCTGGAGTCACATACCCGGGGGATGTGCCTCAACCTCCCACGAATGGCGTCATCATCACCCCGGTCGCGGGGACCGAGAATGCGGACGTCGAGGTTACGTCTCCAGATGTTTGGAGTGTTTTGCCTTACTCCGTCACTGTGACAGTCTATGATCCGGAGTGCCCTGAGTTTTATTCCGCCTCTGCCACTCTCGAAGTTCGGCCGGAGAGTTTTCCTCCGCCGGGACCTTTTCCACAGGTGGCCCTTTCGCCAACCAACAGCACCCTGACCGGCGGTTCGGTGAAATGCTATGCCTCTTTGGTTGATCCTGAGCAAATGAATCTTCCAGTGATTTGGTCCGTTTTCCCTGCGTTGGGGTGCGTCATCACTCCAACCAGTTCAACAACTGCGACGATTACGCCCGGCACGAATGCCGGTCAGGTGACTGTGATTGCTGCTGACAACCTCGTTGCAGGATATTACGCTTCAAGTACGCTCACAATTGACACTCCTGCACTAAGCTTTAACAAGACTGTCCTGGTGGCTGATGGAACAAACTCAACAACCGCCACCCTGGCTGATGCGCAAGTCTTTCCGACCGTGACCTGGAGCCTGGGGTCAACCAGTCCTGCGGGTGTGCGGCTCACTACCAATGGAACCTCGTGCGTGGTGACTGCCGGCACCACTACCGGCACCGTAACGCTTGTGGCGACGTCAACGAGTGGATCGTATACCGGAGATTCTGTTTCAAATACTATTGGAGTTCATGCCATTCCGACCATTTCGTTTGGCATGCCGTACTTGGATCCTGGAAATACCGCGCAGGCAACCATATCCGACACGGAGGTGTTCCCTCCTTCGGCAACGACGTGGTCAATCATTTCCGCTCCGACAGGGGTTGTCATCAACCCGACCACCGGAATAATCACTGATCCGACTGGAACAGCGGCTGGAACAATCACGGTGCAAGCCCAATCATCTGCGCCAGACAACTATGTGATTACTGGGAGCCTTGGCACCCAACAACAGCCAGTGATTTCGTTTAGTCCCCCCTCATTGTCTGCAAATTCCCCAATTACGGCACTTGCCAGCATTTCGTCCGGGACGTGGACCAGCGTGAGTTGGGCGATTGTCGGCGCTAACCCAACTGGAACGCACATCTCGCCAAGCAGCGGCGTAATCACCGCCGGAACCCAGCCCGGAGTTGCGACAGTGCAGGCGAGCGACCAATATGGCAATTCCGTTACAAACAACTTCACCATTACTGCCGCGTCGATGGTGTTTGGCGTCAATCCGCTCCTGGCCGATGGCAATTCCAAATGTTGGGCTACCGTGCTGCCAGTGACAGCTTTTGCGATTCCCACTTGGTCCATTCAGGGAGAAACTTTGGGTTGCACCATCAGCGAGGATGGTGAAATTACAGCGGGCAAATCGGGTGGCACAATTGTGGTGACTGCCGTCGATCCGGCCAGCGGCGACTATGCGCAGGGAACGTTGACCTTGAAAAGCGACTGTTTGACATCGTGCAACAGCGGCAATTGTGTCGGCGGCGGCGGCGAGGCCAACAACAACAGCGTGGACATTGTCATTTCACTTGGCTATGCGGATTTCGGTCAGACAGAGGTCACTCTCACAGCGGAAACCAACGTGCCCTGCGCGGTCCTGACGACGCCATCGCTGCTGCAAGTCAACGGCAGCAACAGTCCTGACGTGGAAGTGATCGGGAATCCAATCCAGCAAGTCAAGTCGCCCACGATGCTTGCCGTCGTTCAGGTTGTGAACGCCTCCAGCTACACCGTCAGCCTGTATGACAACAGCACGGTCGTGACGAATCATTCATTGGGGTCGCCTTATGTGCTCAATTCGGGCGCAACTCCGTTTTGCGTGTGGACAATCGCGAACCCAGCCCCAGGCAACTATAATCTGGTCAATGTGACCGAAACTCGGGGATCGGCGTCTTATGTTGCAAATTACACTTATCGCACGGATCTGGGGGCCGTTGGCAATGGTTGGGATATGCTGGTGGACGGAGGCACGCGTCTGGAACGCCGCACACGAACCAGCAATCCTGTCTATAATACGGAAACCTACTCGATCATGGACGCCGCGACGCAAACCGTGAGATACCAGGAGGTGCGAAATTTCCAGGTCTTTGCCTGGGGTGAGGAATTGGTCGGGCTTACGGTGGGAACTGGCCCAAATCCCCTGACAACGACGTGGATTTATGACACGAATTCCGCAGACTCGAATCCCGCCGCGAACACCGGGAATTATCAACAGGTTTCGGAAGTGCTGCTGCCCAATGGCTCCTGGGAGGCATATCAATATGACGCGCAAGAACGCAAGGTTCTGGTGGTGAGCCAATTCCTTGACAATCCAGCACCCGCTTCCATTACCCCGGCTGTGGAGAGTGCCAATCGCGTCACAACGACCACTTACAATGATACTAACAATATCAGCGAGCAAATAGTCACTCTACAGGGTGTGCAAATTTCCCATCAGTACACCATTACGTCGAATTCCGTCAATGGCAGCGACGATGTCGTAATACTCGTGCAATGCCAAAACCCTGGAGTGACCTCCATCACGGCCCCGGGGAACATCTTCACGACCAATTGCACCTTTCCCGCCGGAAGCTCAAACCAGTATCTGCCCCACTTGACCACGCGCCCGGACGGCACGATTGTCCTTTATTCCTATTCCTACGCGCCCATCGCGCCCATCGGACTTGGGGCCTACGGGCCGGAAACCAAGACGGTGCAACAAGGGCAACCCAACGCTAATTATACCGCCGTCGTGGACGGCACGAAAACCGTGACCGTGCTGGACGATGCCGGGAACGTTGTCAGCCAACAACAGTTTGACATTATCAATTCCTCCCTTCCGCTCAGTTCAAAAATTGCCACTTCGCAGGACATCTTCGGCAGGCCTGAAACCTACACCTATGGAGACAATTCTTCCGAGAGCATTACCTACTCCTGCTGCGGCATGTGGAGCCTGACCGATCGGTCAGGGGTGGAGACCACCTATGATTACGACAACATGAAGCGGCTGTCATTGGTCACCACGGCGGGAGTGAGCACATTGTCCCAATACAACAGCATTGGAAAACTGGAAAGCGTGACTCGCATTACTCCCGACGGAACGGGTTCCGACAACATCGTGACGCAGTCCTACCAGTATGACACCGCCGGACGGCTCTCCCAGTCCACTGATCTGATTGGCACCACAACCATTGGCATTTCAACTGATGGCAACGGCCACGAGATTGTGACGACCACCTACCCGAACCAGAGCACATTGATTGAAACCTATTTTCTGGATGGCAGCCGTTTGTCGATTGGCGGAACAGCGGTGTATCCTTCCACATTTCAATACGGGGCCGATGCCACTGGATATTACAAAACGCAGATCAAGCCGGGTCAAACAACGAATTCCGAATGGGTCAAAGCATCGGTTGACATGCTCAATCGGCAATACATGGTCACCTATCCGCCCGGCATCAATCCAGCCCCCACCAACCGGTACTACTACAGCCAGACGACCGGCCAGCTCGTTCGGCAGACCGACCCTGATGGAGTGGCCACGCTTTACGCTTACAACAACCGTGGCGAGCTTTACCAGAAAGCCATTGACATGGATCAAAACGGCCTGATTTCAACGACCATCGACCGGGTCCAGCAATTCTCGACCACATTCCAGCCGAATTCCAGCGGCACCGAAATGCTGGTGGTGAAACACACCTTTATCTGGGATCAACCTGGCGACGGGTATCCCACCGGCTCGAACGAGACGTTTACCGCGACCTTTGCGATTGATGGCAGCTACACCAATATCGCCAGCATGGGCCCGGCTGGGCCAAGCTCAACATGGACGGTAACCTATAATCCATCGGCGCAGACCCGAACGCAAACCGAAACGCTCCCTGACAACACGCAGCGCGTTAATGTGTACGTCAACGGAAGGCTGGCTTCCACGACGACGCTGGATTCCAACGGGCATACACTTTTGGGAACTTCATACCAGTATTTTACCAACGGCCCACAATACGGTTTTCTCCAAAGCGCCACCGACAACCGCAATGGGACAACCTCGTACACATATAATGCCGCCGATGAGATAGCGAGCATCACGACACCCAGCCCGGGTTTCGGCCAGACAAATCCTTTGGCGACCCAATACACCTATGACGATCTTAATCCAGCGGGACGGATCGTCACGACCATTCTGCCTGACCAACGGGTTGTCACCCAGCAGTACGCGTTGACGGGGGAAATTGCGCTGACCGTGGGCGGAGACAATACCCCGGTCCAATATCAATACCAGCAAGGCCGCGTAACGAACATTACAACCTGGCGCACTTACGGGAACAACTCAACTGCCGAAACAACGACATTCACCTATACGCCCACTCGTGGGTTTCTCCAGTCCAAATCGTATGCCGGAGCACCCGGTCCGACGAACACGTATTACGACAGCGGTCGAACCAATTCCCGGACTTGGGGGAACGGCCAAACAACGACGTATGTGTACAACAACGCTGGCGATCTTGCCCAGGTCAATTATTCCGGCATGCCAAGCGTGACCTACACGTACAACACGCGGGACCAGATTCAACAGGTGACTGACCAGAGCGGCATCCTCAGCCGGCAATATGGTCTCAATGGCCTTCTCTCAGCGGAAGTGCATACCAACGGAGTTCTTAATGGGCTGGCGGTGCAGTATTCCTATGATTCTCTGGCGCGCCGAACGTTACTAACTGCTTCGCAGAATGGCGTGCAGATTTACAGTCAAAATTATACTTACAATGGGAACGACTCGTTGCTGCAAGAGTTCGCCTTTAACGGACTTGCTGTTAATTATGGCTATGCGGCTCAGTCCACGCTGCTCAATGACGTTGTCCTTGTATCAGGAAGCGCCAACATCCTGACAAATACCCGATCTTACAATTATTTGAACCAGTTGGCTCAAACAACCACGGCTGGATCAGGCGCTGCGTTGAGTTACAACAACCAGTTCAGCGCCGCCAGCAAACTCCAAACCGTGACCATGCAGGACGGGTCGTATTGGGTTTATGCCTACGGGTCTCATGGCGAGCTTCAATCTGCGAACCGATTCTGGTCGGACGGCTCTCCCGTCGCGGGCCAGCAGTTTGACTACACATTCGACGATGCCGGTAATCGGCTCACCAGTCAGACTGGCGGCGGCAGTTCGCCCGGCCTGATGCGGACAACCCAGTACTCGCCAAATGCTCAGAACCAGTATGGCAGCCGGACTGTGCCGGGCTATGTGAATATTCTCGGTTCCGCCAATTCCGCTGCAACGGTGACGGCGAACAACGTTCGGGCTTTGCGGAAAACCAATTATTTTTCCGTTGAACTTCCCGCCACTAACACCAGCGGCTCCGTCATCGGGTCCGCCACGGTGCTGGGGGTGTTGTTTAATTCCAACACGCTTCACGACATTGTGGCCACGAACACGAAGAGCTTCACCGTGCCACCGGCCAACCAGGTGTTCCAGTATGATGGCGATGGCAACTTGCAGGGCGATGGCATCAGCACTTATACCTGGGACGGCGAGAACCGGCTCAGTTCTGTAACAACTCCGGGGGCGACGGAGCAGGACGTAAGCTTCGTTTATGATTATCGAGGGCGAAGGGTGTCCAAGACGGCGTCCGGCACTGGCGGGAATTACACTCGGATCTTCCTCTATGACGGATGGAACTTGATAGCGGAGTTTGACAGCGCGGGAGGGGTGCGGACTTATGCCTATGGACCAAATGATCAAGGCGCATTGAATTACAACGGGTCCACCCCTCCAGTGTTGATCAACGACCAAATGTCCCCTGTGGGGCGAGGGTGTCCCGGAACATACTACGTGGCGGTTGATATGGAGGGCAATGTCGCCGGGTTGTTCAACGCCACAACCGGAATCCAGGCGGCCAATTACGAATACGGCCCCTTTGGCGAACCGTTGCGCGTCACCGGTGTCGCCTGTCCAGAAGGCCCCACCGTCACAACATGCGCGGAGGCTTGTCCTTTCCGTTTTGGCGGGAAATATCATGACGACGAGACAGGGCTGATTTATTACGGAAAACGCTATTTCAGTACCAGCATGGGACGTTGGGTGAACCGTGACCCGATTGAGGAAAACGGCGGTCCCAATCTGTATGGTTTTGTGGGCAATGACCCGATCAACCAGCAAGACCTACTGGGCTTGATCTTCTTCGATCAATCTTCCAGCTACTGGCAGATCGTTTTGGGCAGGATCATTGACCCGCGTGCATACTATGAAAACATCGTCTCGGGCGATTCGTTTACGGTGGCGTCCGCGTATTCCTACAATGTCCTCATGGCTCCCGTGCAATTGGGACGGGCCTTGCTCAGCCCACTGCAAACAGCCAATGCCTTGCTGTCAATACCGGGTATGATCAGTTCAGGCCAACTGAAGTGCCTCCTTGGCGACCAATATGATCAGTTCTTAAATGCCTCGTCTGATGAGCAGTTGAACATTTTGGGGGAAATTATTGGCAACGCTGCTGGCGGATTTGCTACCGGCGCGGCAGTCACCGCTGGGGCCGGCCAACTACTGGAATTAGCTCAAACGGCATCTCTTGGCGGGGACGCCGCAGAGATCCTAGGGCCTCCGAGTTTGATGACTGAACCCGGTCAAGCTTACTTTTGGTCGGGTCTGGGACCAGAAGGACCTCAAATAGCGACAGCAATCGCCAATAATGGCGGTGGCATGACACTCGAATCGGTAATTGAGTCAAGCGGATTAGAAATGCCTGTTTATGATCCTGCTGATCCCGCGTCTATAGCGGCGTGGCAAGATGCCTCTCGAGTTTTCGCTCAGGGTGCGAGTGGGGATGTCAGAGTTGTTCTTGGTGAGTCGGTTAATCCAAACGGTATTTGGGCGCAGATTGAGCAACCAGCACTGCAAGGCAATCAAAACGTTAACAGCATAATCCAAGTTAACCAAACCACAGGTGCGGAAACGATTATTTTTCAACGATAATAACATGGCTAATACCGATAAGCAAATAAACGCGGCTGTGCCCTTATACATCGGGTATGGAATAACTTCTTCTCCAAAACCGGATGGCTCGCGGTTGGCAGCCGAATTTGGTTCTGCCCTTGGCCTTCAGCTTGAATCCGATGTTAAACTGTTGCTCCATGAACTTGGGCAACTCAAACCTGATTGGAATTCTCAGAACTTGATCAGTGCCACCAAATGGGCGAGCGGAGAACTCAAGCGTAAACATCCTGAGCTGGATTCAAAGGCCATTGCTGCGCTTGAATGGATTTATAGCTGGGGATGGAAATAAATGGGCCAATATGAATCACGCGTGCTCCAACGTTCGACTGTAAGACACCGAGGAACGCCGTGGATAAAATTTATGAACAAAATAATGACATCAATCACAGTAAAGATGCTGGCGGGAGCAACCGTGGCCGGTCTGGTCAGCGCCAGCGCCTGTTTGGGCGACGGCGAGCCACAGGCGAACACCAATACCGTACAGTCTTCATCGACAAACGACACAGTTGCGTCACCAATGTCCGACTATGTCGTTTTACCGTCCGAGCCAGGCACCAATCAATCGGGCAAACCGCATAAGCCGGCGACACCTCATCCTCCGCCGATTCACCAATGGACAAGCACAAATGCAATTTTACGGAGGCAAAGGTCCAGCAACTCCGGACAGGTTGCTTGGGCAGGGGAGGGCGCGGCGGCGAAGTTTGACGCAGCCCGGGAGCGAATGGTGACAGAACAGTTGGCCGGACCGGGCCGGGGCATTACCGCTCAATCCGTGCTGGACGCGATGAGGAAGGTGCCGCGACAGAGTTTCCTGCCATCCGAAGTGGCAAGCAACGCCTACGTGGATGAGCCAGTGAACATTCGCTATGGCCGCACGATGGAATCTCCTTACGTTGTGGCTTCTGTGGCCGAACAGCTTGTCTCGAACCCCGCCGCTCGCGTGCTCGAAATTGGCACAGGGTCAGGGTATCAGACAGCGGTATTGTCGCTTCTGGTACAGCAGGTTTACACGATTGAAACCAACGCCATACTGGCGCGTCGGGCTGCGGTTGATCTGCAAAATCGGGGCTATACCAACAATGTTTTTGTGCGAACAGGCGATGCTGCCCTGGGTTGGCCGGAAGCGGCGCCTTTCGACGCGATCATTATCAATGATGCCAGCGATCAAGTCCCGGAAGTGCTCTCGAGCCAGCTTAAGGCTGGCGGGCAAATAATCATACCAGTTGACGCCAATGGCAATCTCGAGAGCGGTCAAAAAGGATATGGGAGTATAACGACACAAGTTGTCCGATCCGTCCGTCCGTCATCAATCCTTGGCAACACGGTCGAGCTTCCGCATATTGCTCGAGCAATGCCAGTTCAAGCACAGGCTCCCCAAAAATAATTTCTTGTCTGATATTGCAGGCCGGCACAACGGAAGGCTGAGGTGTGGGCAGTGAAAACCAGATCGCGGAGCCAATGGATCTCTCCGCAAATTGTAGGGCCGTTAAATCGGTCGCCGATCATCCGGCAGGATGCCCTACACACATGCCAGGGCCACTTGAGTGCTTGACTATTGTCCCCATTAATCACAGTTTCACAACATGAAACTGCTTAAAGACTATTCGACGGCTGAATTGCTCCAAATCGTTTCGATCAAAGAACACATTGAAAAGCTGCAAAACGAGTTGGAGGCGTTGGGCAACGAAACAGGTAACGGCGCGGTCGAAGCCCCGCTCATGCGAGGGCCACGAAGAATGTCAGCGGCAGCCCGGCGAAAGATTGCGATGGGGCAAAAGGCGCGCTGGGCGAAAGTCAGGGCGGCTAAAGGAAAATGATTCCAACCTGAACTCAAACGACCAGCAATGGTTGAACGAATGAAGGTTTATGACGCCGACCCAATCATCCGCCCATCAGGAAATCCATCGCGTTTTTGGCGAAAAGGGCTTGGAATGTTGGAAGCAGTTGGAAGGGCATCTTGAAGCCGGGGCCGCGATCCTCGTCCTTCATCTCCCGGCTTCCCACGCGGCAATTTGCGAACAGGCACTGACCGATTTCCTCGCCGGCCGCAAAAGCACTCACAAGTCGATGCGATTTCAGTCCGAGGGAGAAATGCTCCGCGCCGCTGACATGCTGGCAAATTTGAGCCTGGATGGAATCGGCGCAGTGTGGGTGAGTTTTGTAGGTCCGCGTCCTGCTGATGACGCTTGGAAGATAGCGTGCGGCAAAGCCCTTGAATCACTCGAAGAGTCCCGACAGAAGATTCTGGAACACGTCAAGGTCCCAATCATCTTTGTCGGCGAACACTGGTTTTATGACGTCTTTTATCAAGTGGCGCGGGATTTGTTGTCCATGCGTTCGATGCTGCTGGGATTATACACCCCAAGTGAAGACCCGTATTCTGGAAAACCGTTGCCGACCGGGCAACGGTCCTTCATTGGCATTGATGCTGCGAGTAATCCCGATTACACGCTCGAGCAAGCCAAGCGTCTTGCTGGACGGAAGGACCTTGTAACGCAACGCGCGGAGCTTCTCTTGCGAACGGCAGCGGGCTACCAACAGAACGGACGATTGGACTTGGCGGAATCAACTTTGCGAACGGCGCTGGCAGCACTACAGGAAGTGCCGGCGACAAATACTGCCCTTGCCGGTGAAAGGGCCAGAGTCCTGGCCATTCTTGCGAAGATGCTGGGGGAGATGGGCCGCCACAGAGACGCCTTGGCCAAAGCGCAGGATGCCGAACGCATTTGCAGGCGGTTGGTCACGGTGCAAGCGGACGTTTTCGAATTTACTTTGTTAGGTTCATTGGACGTTTTGGCTCGTATTCTTGGAAATATGGGGCGGCTCGACGAAGGGCTGCCAAAGGCCCAGGAAGCGGTTCACATTGCCGAGCAGATGGTCAAGACGAAACCGGGGGTATATGAAAGAGCCTGGGGTGACGCGGTTCAGACGCTGGGTTTTCTGCTGCTCAAGCTGGGACGAACGGAAGAAGCGTTGCTCCAGGCCCAGGAGATTGAGCGAATTTATGAGCCTTTGGCCAAGGCGGAGCCTGAATTTTTTGAGGGCGGCTGGGCCAGAACGCTGGCCACTCTGGGTGAAATATTCTATTCGATGGAGCGGCTGGAGGAAGCGGATTCAAAGTTCCGGCGGGCGTGTCCGATTTTTGAACGGCAGGCCAAAGCGTGGCCCGCTGAATTTGAATCGCAGTTGGCGGCTCTGCTGTATTGGCGGTCCCTAATTCTTGGCCAGCTAGGCCAAAAGAAACCAGGCCGGCTGAAAGCCATCTTTGGCATTTTCAGGCGGGCGGGTCAATTAACCGAAGCAGTGGAAAGCGCCAAGCGGGCGGTGGAGATTTATCAACGGCTGGCCAAAGCGCGGCCCGATGCCTTTGAAGAATGGGTGGCCAAATCACGGTGCAATCTTGGCGAAAGGCTATATGAGATGCGCCGCATGGACCCAGCATGGGATAGCATTACGGTGGCGATTCGCATCTACGAGCGGCTGGCCAAAACGCAGCCGGACACTATCGAGCCGTCATGGGCGAGAGCCATGTTGCTGAAAAGACGTATCTTAAAGGCAACCGATTCTCCCCAAACTGCGGCTGCCTCAACAGCGGCGGTGAACCTTTTGTCGCGCCAGTTCCTGCAACATCCGCAATTACATGCCACCCTGATGGTTTGTTTGGTCCAGGATTACCTGGTGGATCTGAAGGCGATGGGCCAGGAACCAGACAGAAAACTCCTTGGTCCAATTCTCCCAGTTTTGGAAAAACTCAGTTGGAATCAGTCGAAGGGTTGACTGTCATTCCGTCACTCATTTTCACGCCGACTCACGTCCGCTCGCTCTTTCGACGCGAGTAAATACCCAAACGAGAGCGGCGATGTTTCACCGCCCCGACCGTGACGCCAATCAACAGAGCAATCTGCTCGTCTGAGCGAGTGCCGAGAATCTTATCATCTTCCGCCGTCCAGGCATGAACTTTGGATTTAAAGACGGGAATACCTTTTCTGTGGCGGCGTACTTTTACCGAGACGACCGTCCGCTTGAGTCGTCTGGCAAGTCGCGAGTCGCTCATGGTTCCCAGCAGTTCGTTTTCTGCGCGAGTCCAGGCGCGCGGCCTGTTTGCAAACGGCGGGATACTACGTTGTCTTCGCCGATGGGCGACCACATAGGCATGGCAGCTCAACCGCCCCGCCAATTCGTGATCCATCATCGTGCCAAGCAAAGCGTCTTCGGCAGATGTCCACGCCCTTTGATTCGGACGCGGCAGCGGTGAAATTTTCTGCCGTGCCCGGCGATTTGCCACGGCATCGAATGACCGACCGAGCTTTCGAGCCAATTCTTCATCCGGCAGCGTGCCCAACAACCGGTCCTCTTCGGGTGTCCACGGCACAACATGACAAGTGGCGGGAATTCCCAATCGAACACGTCTTGCCCGAACGGTGACTTCATTGCAGCCAAGCCTTCGGGCGATGTTCGCATCGGGCGCGGTGCCCAGCAGTTTATCCTGCTCCGGCGTCCACCGTCCTTTCACTTTTGCCACAGATTCGCTCGTCATCATCTATTCCGCGCCGAGAATACATGGGCAGTCTGCCGTTCAGCAACCCCTTTGGTTGATACTGAATGCCACGCGCTAATACAATAGTGGAATCCCTGAAGCCAATTCCGCCAAAAGCTCCGCTGAACAACACCTGACAACAAGTGAATCATACTGAATTAGAGCGGGATAAGCCGTTGCTGGAGCGCTGGGATACCATCGCGCTCCCAGGCGACGAGCACACCGAAAACGCTTTTTCCAAATATCTCCAAGTCTTTGGCAAACAGCGGCAGGTACTGAATTGCGCCATTCCCCTCGCCCGCGCCAAAACCCTCACTGATTTTCAACTGCCCAAGGGAGTGGATATCCAAGCCTGCCTCGAAGCCTCGGTGACCGGCCATTTCCCCAAGGCGCTCCGGGACTGGAAATACCAGCCGATAATCAAGGCCGAAACACAACTCCCACAGATGGCGCAGCTGCCAGCGGAGCACGCGTCCCTGATCCAGGCACCCTGGCTCCAATCGCCATCGCAGGCCACCTGGCTTGGCATCAACGCCCGCCACTTGCGCTACCACCACCAGCTTTGGCAGGATCTGAAGCCCAAGGTAGTACAGGGGGTTAATACGACGCTGGTTCTCGCATTGCCCCAGATCGGCTTTGCTTTGGCGCCCCACATTCAACTTGAAAACGGGTTTTTGTTCCTGGGATCGCTCGCTCGCGGCCTGTGCCCGGTGCAATTGTTTCCCGCACGTTATATTTATCCAGATGCTCAACTGGGCAGCCTGGCTGACGTTCCCGCACCCGTCTTTGCCGACCTCCTGCCGCTGACCGGCGGGTTTTCCTATCCCACCGTTGACTGTGAGCCGGACCCTTGGAGGGTCTTGGCACGGTTCGGAAACGGAGACCGGTTTTACGGGTATCCGTTTCGTCAGGCCAAGGATTCGGTGGAGGATTTCACCCTGCATGGCCACGAGAATGGGGCGATGCTGCTGCCCAACGGACAACGGGGCACTGCCCGTCAGAGCCAAAGCTACGTCTACGCCACTCTGGATCCGAAGCTTAAGGATGAATTGATGATGGACCGGGACGAGTTTGAAAATGCCACCTGTTTATTGCGTGGCGCCGTTACACACGATGGCCTGCCCTTTCAGCTTCCGGTGGAACTGCGGTCGATGGTGTTTGCCATCGTGCTGACCCACTGGCGGATGGAGCTGG
>Ga0326728_10009919_pt1 | contig 22559 bp, 14 predicted proteins | sample MB3enrmetagenome_FD_207602 | JGI IMG/M metagenome (GOLD analysis project Ga0326728, IMG submission 207602) | Lab enriched peat soil microbial communities from McLean, Ithaca, NY, United States - MB31MN | ecosystem: Environmental > Terrestrial > Soil > Wetlands > Peat | place: USA: New York... | reverse complement strand
CGCCGGCCGGCCGTCACCGCTTCCAAAACGCGCAAAATTCTTCTCTGGATCGGGCTGGCCAAGACGGTCGTGGTTGCGATCAAAAGGAGACAGGTCTGTGCGGGCAAAAAGGAGAATAAAGCTCCAAGCCCTTCAACTGGAACACCCTTCAACTGTAAACGTTGACAGCGGGCGTCCAGTTGATTATAGCGTTGAGCAGCGGCTGGGATGTTTCCGCAGGAAGTGACTGCGGCCCCTTCCTTGAGGCTTGAATACAACCAGTATGATCGAAAATGATGAAAACTCAACGCGGAGCAATTGTGCAAGGAACTCCGAAACGCCCCGCTATTGCCGCCCGCCAACAAGGGTACCCGTCTCTGACCGGTTTCCGTCTCCTTACCATCTCTTGTTTGGTCCTTCCGGCCTTGTTTGCAGCCGGCTGCAAAAAAAAACCGGTCATGCCACCGCCGCCTCCGGAGGCGCAGGTCATCACGCTTGCACCGACAAATGTCCCGATTTTTGAGGAATGGATCGGCACGCTGGACGGATTCGTAAACGCGCAAATCCATGCCCAGGTCACGGGATATTTGCTCACGCAAAATTACGCCGAAGGCAGCGCGGTGAAAAAGGGCGATTTATTGTTTCAAATTGATCCCCGCCCATTTCAAGCCGCGCTCGGCCAGGCGCAGGCGAAACTCGCGCAGGACAAGGCGCAGGCGGGCAAAACGGAACAGGACGTAAAACGCTACACGCCGCTGGCGAAGGAACAAGCCATCAGTCAGGAGCAATTGGACGACGCCGTCCAAGCCAATCTGGCGGCGAACGCGCAGATCAAGGCGGACGAAGCCGCCATTGAAAGTGCGCAGTTGAATCTTGGGTTCACCAAAATCACGTCGCCGATTGACGGCCTCGCCGGGGTGGCGCTGGCCCAGGTCGGCGATTTGGTCGGGCAATCGGGCAGCGTGCTCACGACCGTTTCGACCATCAATCCGATCAAGGATTATTTCCAGGTCAGCGAGCAATCCTATCTCAAATTCTGGCGGCACCATGCGGCTGGCAGCGGCGCGGAAACCAATCTTGAATTAGAACTGATTTTTGCCGACGGCTCGGTCTATCCCGAAAAAGGGAAATTTTTCTTTGCCGACCGCGGGGTCAATCCGAACACCGGCACGTTGCAAATCGCCGGACTTTTTCCCAACCCGAATTTCATTTTACGTCCCGGCCAATATGGCCGGGTGCGCGCCCAAATGTACACGGTAACCAATGCCCTGCTCGTGCCGCAACGCGCGGTGACGGAACTGCAGGGCACTTTTCAAGTCGCGGTCGTGGACGGGACGAACGTGGTGAAGATTCAATCCGTCAATGTCGGCGGGCAAATCGGTGCGGACTGGATCATTGAAAGCGGACTCAAGCCCGGAGATCGTGTCGTGGTCGAAGGCACCCAAAAGGTGAAAACGGGCACGGTGGTGAATCCGCAACCGTTTGAGGCGTCCACCAACAGCGTGCCCGGTTCATGAAAAAATCCCGCGTCCAGGCTCCCGTCCGCCGGGCAGCTTCAAACTCGACAATCCACGGCTCAACCCCGGATAAATTTTGGCAACGCCATGGTTGGGCCTGCGCCGGCCCTGCGCGTCCGGCGGTTGGCGCCTCCGCCTGATCATGTATCGCTTTTTCATCAACCGCCCGATCGTCGCGATGGTCATCGCCATTTTGACGGTGATCGTCGGTCTGGTTTCGATGGTGAGCCTGCCGGTGGCGCAATTTCCCAGCATCGTTCCGCCGGAAATCCGCATCCAGACCACGTATCTCGGCGGGGACGCGCTAACGCTCGCGCAATCCGTCGCCACGCCGATTGAGGAGCAGATGAGCGGCGTGGACAACATGAATTACATGTATTCCATCAGCGCCAACAACGGGGTCATGCGCATGGGCGTGAATTTCGATGTCAAAACCGATCCCAATATTGATCAGGTGCTGGCGCAGCTCCGCGAAAACCAGGCCGCCTCGCAGTTGCCGGCCGCGGTTCAACAATACGGCGTCACCCTCCTAAAATCACCCTCGAGTCCCATGATGCTGGTTGCCCTGACGTCGCCCAAAGGCACGCACGATGCAACCTTTCTGGCGAATTACGCCTACATCAATCTGGTGGACCAGATCACCCAGTTGAAGGGCATTTCCAACATCAATGTTTTCGGCGCCGGACAATACGCCATGCGTTTTTGGGTCAAGCCGGATCAACTGGCAAAACTCAACATCACCGTCAACGACATCGTCACCGCCATCAATGCGCAAAACACCGTCAATCCGGCCGGCCAGGTCGGCGGCCCGCCCACGCCCAAGGGTCAGGAATTCACCTATGCCATCACCGCCCAGGGCCGGCTGGTTTCCGCGGAAGAATTTGGCCAGATCGTCATCCGCGAAAATCCGGATGGCTCCATCGTGCGGTTGAAAGACGTCGCGCGCGTGGAACTGGGCGCGCAACTTTACACCGTGGTCGGCAAACTGAATGGCCAGCCCTCCGCCATTCTCGCGATCTATCAATTGCCCGATTCCAACGCGCTGGATGATCAAAAGGCCGTCCTAAAGCTGCTGGGGAAACTCAGGCAGAGTTTTCCCGCCGACCTGGATTACGTCGTTTCGCTGGACACCACGCGCGCCGTTTCCGAGGGCATGGACGACATCCTGCGCACGCTGGTCATAGCGCTGGTGCTGGTCGCCCTTGTGGTTTTTATTTTTTTGCAGGGCTGGCGCGCCTCGCTGATCCCGATGCTGGCCGTGCCGGTGGCGCTCATCGGCACGATGGCCTTTTTCCCCCTTTTTGGATTCACCCTCAACACCCTCTCGCTCCTGGGATTGGTCCTGGCGATCGGGCTGGTGGTGGACGATGCCATCGTGGTGGTCGAAGCCACGGAACGTCACATTGAAGAAGGAATGCCCCCCAAGGACGCCGCGCTGAAAGCCATGCACGAAGTCGCCGGCCCGGTCGTCTCGCTGGCGCTGATTCTCGCGGCCGTTTTCATTCCCACCGTTTTCATCCCGGGCATTACGGGAAGGCTTTACCAGCAATTCGCGCTGACGATTGTCATTTCAGTCATGTTGTCCGCGTTTAATGCGCTCTCGTTGAGCCCCGCGCTCGCGGCGATGCTGCTGAAGCCGAAGGAAAAAAACAAATCGCGTGGGCCGCTCGGAAAATTTTACGACTGGTTCAACCGCCATTTCGACCGGGCCCGGGACGGATATATGAAGGTCGCCGGCTCGCTCATCCGCAAAAGCGCCTTCACCGTGATTCTGCTCGTAGTGATTTTGTCCGTGGCGCTTTTGCTGGGGGCGCGGTTGCCGACCGCATTCTTGCCGGTGGAAGACCAGGGCTACGCCTTCGTTGTCGCACAATTGCCCTTCGCCGCGTCGCTCGAACGCACCGACGCTGTTTGCAAAAAAATCGAGGCCGTCCTGAAGAACACGCCGGGCGTAAGATATTACACCACGGTCGAAGGCTTCAGCTTGTTGAGCCAGGTGCAGGCCACCTACAACGCCTTCTTTTTTGTGACCCTCAAGCCGTGGGCGGAACGTAAAAAGGCGGACGAGCAAATTGCCGCCATCCAGTCCCGCTTGAACGCCACCCTGTCCAAAATGCCCGAGGCGCAGGTGGTGGCTTTTTCGCCGCCCTCCATTCCCGGCATCGGCACCTCGGGCGGCTTCACGTTCATCCTCGAAGACCGTTCCGGCAGCCAGGACCCGTCCTTTCTCTCCCAAAGCCTGGACAAGTTCATGGCCGCCGCGCGCAAACGACCCGAACTGGGCGGCCTGCTCACCACTTATCTTCCGAACGTGCCGCAGATCTTCGTCAAGGTGGATCGCGACAAGGTTTTAAAGCTCGGCATTTCCCTTAACGACGTTTACACCACGCTGCAAACTTTCATGGGCGGAAATTTTGTGAATTATTTCACCCGTTTCGGACGCCAATGGCAGGTTTATGTGGAGGCCGAGGATCAATATCGCGCCCGCGCCGAAAATCTTTTGCAATTTTACGTTCGCAACAAGCAGGGACAGGCGGTGCCGCTCTCGGCCTTTACTGAAATTCAACACCGCACCGGGCCGGAATTCGTCATGCACTACAACGAATACACCAGCGCGCAAATCAACGGGTCCGCCGCGCCCGGTTACAGCGACGGCCAGGCGACAAAAGCCCTGGAGGAAGTGTTCGCGCAAACGATGCCGCCGGGCATCGGCCATGATTATTTCGGCATGTCGTTCCAGGAACAACAGGCCGCCGCCGGCGTGTCGCCCGTGCTTATTTTCCTGCTTTCCGTCCTGTGCGTGTTTTTGATTCTCGCCGCCCAGTTTGAAAGCTGGTCCCTCCCCATGAGCGTTTTGCTGGGCACGCCAACGGCCATTTTCGGCGCGTTCTTCGCTTTGACGCTGCGCCAGTTTCAAAACAACGTCTATGTGCAAATTGGCATGATCATGCTGATCGGTCTGGCCGCCAAAAACGCCATCCTCATCATTTCTTTCGCCAAAATGGAATACGAAAAAGGCCGGCCCATTGACGAGGCCGCGCTGACCGGCGCGCGCATCCGGATTCGCCCCATCTTGATGACTTCCTTTGCGTTTATTCTTGGCTGTATGCCGCTCTGGCTCGCGTCCGGTTCCGGCGCCATTTCGCGCAAGGTTCTCGGCACCGTGGTCATCGGCGGCATGTTGGGCGCCACCTTCGTGGACGTATTTATTGTGCCGGTCACTTTTTTCATCGTCGAAAAGACCATCGCCCGGATCAGCAAGAAAACCCGCGAGGCACACGCGCCCCGCCCGCCGGAGCCGAACGGATGAAAACCCCTGTCTCGATTCTCATGCCCCAGGTCCCTTCCCGGCGGAGCGTGCGCGCCTGGGGGCTTTGCCTTTTGTGCGTGGGGCTGATAACCCCGGCGGGTTGCGCGGTGGGACCCGATTACAAACGCCCGCCTGTCAATGCGCCGGAATCCTTCCGGGGCGAAATGCAAACGGGCACAAATTCATTCGCCAATCTTCCCTGGTGGCAGGTGTTTCACGACGACACTTTGCAAAACCTGATTCGCACCGCGCTCACCAACAACTACGATGTCCGCATCGCCGTCACGCGCGTCGCGCAGGCGCGCGCCGCCGCCGCGGAGGCGCGCTCACAATTCTTCCCGCAATTGAACTACGAAGGCTTTGCCGGCGCGGGAAAAAACGTCTCCGACAATCTGCCTTCCCCGACAGGCGCCGAGGGAAATCTTTTCGGGGGGGATGCCAATGCCTCATGGGAAATTGACTTGTGGGGACGAATCCGGCGGCTCAACGAATCGGCGCGGGCGCAGTTTCTTGCCAGCAAGGAGGCGCGGCGCGATGTTACGATCTCGCTCGTTGCCCAGGTGGCCCAGGCCTACTTCCAACTGCTGGCGCTGGATCAGCAGCTCGCCATCGCGCGGCAAAGCACCAATTCCTACGGCGAAAGTTTGAAGCTGTTTGACGAACAATTGCGGGGTGGAGTCGCTTCCAAACTGGAAACTTCCTCCGCCGAAGCGCTGATGGATTCCGCCGCCGCCATGATTCCCGAACTCGAACAGCAAACCGCCTTGCAGGAAAATCAATTGAGCGTTTTACTCGGGCAAAATCCCGCCGCCATTTTGCGCGGCAAGGTTTCGCTCGAAAAGCAAATGCCGCCGGAAATCCCCGCCGGCCTGCCGTCCGCCCTGCTGGAGCGGCGGCCGGACATCCGGGAAGCCGAGCAACAATTGCGTTCGGCCAACGCGCAAATCGGCGTGGCGAAGGCCAATTTTTTTCCGCAGCTCAATCTCACCGGATTGTTCGGCAAGGCGAGCACGGAACTTTCCACGTTTGCTTCCGGTGGCGAAGCTGCGTGGAGCATCGCCGCCGGTTTGACCGGGCCGCTGTTTCACGGCGGCCAGATTCGGGCGCAATATGCGCAGGCCCGCGCCGCCCGCGATCAAGCGGCCTTGCAATATCAGGCCGCCGTCCTGAACGCGCTGCAGGAAGTTTCCAGCGCGTTGATATCGCGTGAGACATTCGCCCGCGCGCGCGTCCAGCAGGCCCGTGCTGTGGACGCTTATCAGGAGGCCGTGAAAATCTCCCTGGAGCGCTACCGGCTGGGCAGCGTGGCTTACGATGTGGTTTTGCAGGAGCAGCAACTGCTGTTTCCGGCGGAAAATTCATTGGTGCAAGTTCAACTCAACCAACTGCTCGCGGTCGTGCAATTATACCGCGCACTGGGCGGCGGCTGGGAAGTGGAACCGACGCCCGCCAAGTAGTTTCAGACGCGACCGCCGCGCAAATTGGCCGATATTTTTTCAAAACCTTCGAGCATGGGGATGAACACCCCGTTGTTCGCCGCGGCCCCACAGCGGGAACCTTTCAGGGTTGGCCGGAACGGAGCCGCGACTCGACCAAACATTTCTTGCTGGAAACCCGGCCAGATTTGCGTCACCCTGTCGGTTCAATTTATGGATGTTAAACTTCCCAAGCTGGGTGAAGGCGCCGATTCTGGAACCGTCGTTGGCATTTTTGTCAAAGAAGGCGATACCGTGGCCAAAGATCAGCCCATTTTGGAGCTGGAAAACGAAAAGGCCGTGGCGTCCATCCCTTCCCCCGCCGCCGGGGTGGTCGAAAAGGTCCACGTCAAGTCCGGCGACCGCGTGAGCGTGGGCCAGCGATTACTGACGCTTTCAGGGGGTGCCAGCACGCCTGCGGCCAAGCCGACGGCCCAAAAGGCTGCCGCCAAGCCGGTGGCTGAGCCGGAAGCCATTGAGGAAGAGGAGGATGCCGCCCAGGAATCCGATGCCGGTGAAGAGGCTGGCGAAGGGCCTGCCACGCCCGTGGCCGCGCCGGTGGCGTCTCCGTCATTGCGCCGGATGGCGCGAGAGCTGGGCATTGATTTGACGAAGGTGCGCGGCAGCGAGGCGGGCGGACGCATTGTGACCAGCGACATTCGCGCTTACATCGCCCGGCTCCAGAAAGCGGCTACCAAGGCTGCTCCCGCCGCCGCCCCGGCCAGGCCCGCGCCCCCGCAAATTGATTTCTCGCAATGGGGGTCCATTCTCAAGAAGCCGGTTTCGCCCACCCGCAAGGTCATTGCGCGGCGCATGTCCGAGAGTTGGAACGCCGTGGTGCGGGTCACGCAATTCGACGACATTGATTTCACGCGCGTCGGTGAGTTGCGGAAAAAATTCGCGCCCGATTACGAGAAAAACGGAGTCAAGCTCACGCTCACGCCGTTTGTATTGAAAGCGGTGGCGGCCACGCTCAAGCTGCATCCCATTTTCAATTCCAGCCTCGATGAAGCCGCGGATGAAATCATCCTCAAGGAATACATTCACCTTGGAATTGCGGTGGACACCGACCAGGGATTGCTGGTGCCGGTCATCCGCGATGTGGACAAGAAATCCATGTTGGAACTGGCCAAGGAACTGGAAGCACTCGCCGCCAAGGCGCGCGACCGCAAAGTGACCGCCGAGGAAATGAAGGGCGGCACGTTCACCATTTCAAACCAGGGTTCCATTGGCGGCGCGCATTTCACGCCGGTCATCAATTTGCCCGAAGTGGCCATTCTCGGCCTGGGCCGGGGCGCGATGAAACCGGTCGTGCGGGACGGGAAGATCGAGGCGCGGATGCTCACGCCGATGGCCTTGAGCTATGATCACCGGGTGATTGACGGCGGCACGGCCGCGCGGTTTGCGGTGGACCTGCTGAAGGCGTTTGAGGGGTTTGGCGAGGACGCAGTGAAGCTGTAATCTTCCCCGACGATACAAAGCAAATTTATGGATTCAATCAAAACCGAAATTGTGGTGGTGGGCGCCGGACCCGGCGGTTACGCGGCGGCCTTTTATGCCGCGGACCTTGGTAAAAAGGTCATTCTCATTGAACGCGACCGCCGTCTGGGCGGCGTTTGTCTGAATCGCGGCTGCATTCCCTCCAAGGCGCTGCTCTATGCCACGCACCAGGTGGTCAGCGCCCGTGAATCCGCCCATCGCGGCATCACCTTTGCCGAGCCCAGCTTCGATTTGTCCAAGCTCCGCGTCTGGAAGGAATCCATCGTGGACAAGCTTGCCAATGGCGTTGCCACGCTGGCCAAGATGCGCCATGTCACAGTCATCAAAGGCCGCGCCTATTTTGAAGGCTCGCAGAAACTGCGCGTCGAGACCGAGCAAGGCCAGCAGTTCATTGAATATGACAAGGCCATTTTGGCGGTCGGCTCAAGCGCCGCCATGCCCAAGGCATTTGACCTGGGCAATCCGCGCGTGATGACCTCCACCGAGGCCCTGGAAGTTGAGGATGTGCCGGAAAATCTTCTGGTGGTTGGCGGCGGTTACATCGGCATGGAACTGGGCACCGTGTACTGCTCCCTCGGCAGCAAGATTACGCTCGTCGAGGCGTTGGACGGCATTCTCATGGGTTCGGACCCGGACTTGTCCCGGCCGGTCGTGACGCTGGCGAAGAAAGCGTTCAAGGAAATTCGCCTCAAGGCGCGCGTCGGCAAAATGTCCACCGTCGGCAAGCAGATCAAGGTGGAAATGGAATACAACGGCCAGAAGCTGACCGAACTTTATGACCGCGTGCTCGTGGCCGTGGGCCGCGTTCCCAACAGCAATGACGTGGGACTCGAGAACACCGGCGCGCAGGTTGACGAGAAGGGGTTCGTCAAGGTGGACCATCGGCAGCAGACCGACGACCCCAACATCTACGCCATCGGCGACATCGCCGGCGGCATTCTGCTCGCGCACAAGGCGCACAAGGAAGCCCGCATCGCGGTGGAAAACATCATGGGCGAAAATGTCGTATTCGAGAACATCGTGATTCCCGCCGTGGTGTTCACCGATCCCGAACTGGCCTGGTGCGGTTTGACCGAAGCCGAGGCGAAGGAAAAGGGCGTGAAATACGAAGTGGCCAAGTTCCCGTGGTCGGCCTCCGGCCGCGCGTTGAGCTTTGACCGCATTGACGGCCTGACCAAGATGATCATTGACCCGGACAGCGACCGCGTGCTGGGCGTGGGCATCTGCGGGACGAATGCGGGCGAACTGATTGGCGAGGCCACGCTGGCCATGGAAATGGGCGCTACGGCGGAAGACATCGCCCTGACGGTCCACCCGCACCCGACGCTTTCCGAGACCTTGATGGAATGTGCCGAGTCGTTTTATGGCTACGCGACACATACCTTCACCTCGCGGAAAAAGCCGATGCCCTGAACACGGGAGAAGCGCGGGCGCTCCGTCCGCATCCTTGCAAACCATGCCGCGTTACCGGGAAGAACTTGAGGAAAATGAGCGGCACACGCTGGCGCCGTTCGCGCAATTCAGCGCCGACACGCGCGGGCGCCGGCACACGGAGGAAGCGCCGCTCTGGCGCACGCATTACCAGCGTGACCGCGACCGGGTGATTCATTCCCGCGCCTTTCGGCGCCTCGAATACAAGACCCAGGTTTTTCTCAACGGCACGGACGATCACCTGCGCACGCGGCTGACGCACACGATTGAAGTCGCGGCCATCGCCCGCAATCTTGCCAGCGCCCTGCGCCTGAACTGCGACCTGGCCGAGGCGATTGCCCTCGCCCATGACCTGGGCCATTCCCCCTTTGGCCACAAGGGCGAAATGGTCCTGAACAGCCTCATGCGCGGGCGCGGCGGCTTTGACCATAACACCCACAGCCTTCGCATTGTCGAATTGTTGGAACAGAAATATCCGGGCTTTCCGGGCCTGAACCTGTCATGGGAAGTGTTGGAAGGGATGGCCAAGCATCAAACGGCCTTTGACCGGCCCGGCATGAAGCCCGGTTTCATCGCTAAAAATCCTTCGCTCGAAGCCCAGGTGGCGAATCTGGCCGATGAAATCGCCTATTACAGCCACGACCTGGACGACGGCCTCGATGCGGGATTGCTCTCGGAAAAGGAATTGACGCGCCATGTGCGCGTGTGGGCCGCGGCAGCCGGGGTCGTCAAAAAGAAATTCGGCAATCCGCCCACCGAGCCGCGCCGCTATTTCACCATCCGCACCATCATTGACCAGCAGGTGGCCGATGTCATCGGCACCAGCGAGCGTTTGATTGCCGGCGCCCGGTTGCAATCGGCGGACGACGCGCGCCGGCATTCCCGGCCGCTGATTCGCCACAGCCAGGAAGTCCGGGGGTCGAACCGGGAATTGCGCCACTACCTTTACCGGAACCTGTATTACAACCCGGTGGTCAACCAGCCTCACCTGCATGCGCGACGATTGATGCGCGCCCTGTTCAACCACTGCGTCAAACATCCCGGCGAGATGGGCGAACAGGCGCGCAAACGGCTGCGGCAGGACGGTCTTCACCGGGCCGTGTGTGATTACATTGCGGGCATGACAGACCGGTTTCTCATTTCCGAACACGCGCGCATCTTCGGCAACGACCCGGCGTAGCATTACCTTTTTTCTTTCAATGCTCCAGCCCTGGCGACCGAAAGCCCGATGGCGGTGACGAGGATGGAGGTGATGATCAGCAGTGAAACCTGCGTAGGGATTTCGCACTGAAACCATTGGGGCGGGTGGTCATGCGGGTCCGCGAGCATTTTAACGCCCACAAATACCAGCACCACGGCAAGCCCCGCCCTGAGGTAACGGAATTTCCCAATTGCGCCCGCCATCAGAAAATACATGGAACGGAGGCCAAGCACGGCAAAAACATTCGAAGTGAACACGATGAAGGCCTTGCGGGTGACGGCAAAGACCGCCGGCACCGAATCCATCGCAAAGATGACATCGCTCACCTCCACCAGAAGCAGCACGAGCGCCAGGGGGGTCAGCAGGAGGGCGCCATTGACGCGGGCGGTGAAGTTTGGCCCGTCAAAGGCCGGCGAAATGGGGAAGAACCGGCGGGCCAGACGGACCACCAGTTTCTTTTCCGGTTCAATCGGGGCCGGTCTGGCAAACAGCATTTTTCCGCCGGTGCCCAGCAGGAAAATTCCGAAGGCGTAAAGGACCCACTCAAAGCGTTGGACCAGCGCCACGCCCGCGCCGATCATCAGGCCGCGCATGGTGAGCGCGCCCAGAACGCCCCAGACCAGCACGCGCCGCTGATATTCCGGCGGCACACGGAACGCGGAGAAGATGAGGACGATGACGAGGATGTTGTCCAGCGAGAGCGAGAGCTCGAGGACGTAGCCGGTGACAAACTCGGTGGATTCCTCCGCTCCCCGCCACCGGCTGAGCAGGGCCGCGAACAACACCGCCAGCGCCACCCATGCGACGCTCCAGAGCGCCGCCTCGCGAACGGTGATGACCCGCGCCTGACGGTGAAACGCCCGGAGGTCCACGGCGACGGACAACAGGACGAACAGGATGAACCCGGCCCAGTGCCAGGGCGTGATGGCGGTCATTTGCGATTTACGATTTACGATTTACGCGTGAACCGCAACTAAATTGCCGGGTTGAAAGGGGCGTGTCTGACGCTGTTCGCGTAGCGGCCGTCCCGGCTGCGAGTTTTCGTAGCGTCTCGCTACGAGTCCTCTGTGTAGGGCTGCATTCTGGCGGCGGGACGCCTGCGCTACGACTTGCGGTGTTTCACGCGAGTTCGAGTTCCGCATGTTGCCGCACACAGGGAATTTCGCCGGAGACGAGGTCCCGGTAAAGGTCGGCCAGATGAGCCTTCAGGTCTTCGAGCGATTCGCCCTGCGTCTGGTAATCGGGAAACTCATCCAGATACCCCAGCCATGCGTCGCCATCCTGCCAGAAGGTAAAGGCTGTCGTCTTCATGCAGTTAATTTGTCACGCGCCCGTGCATCTGCAAGGGATTTCTACGCCTTGACCGCCGCCTGCGCGTTCTGCACCGTCACGCCCGAACCGCCGATGGTGGGACGCTCGCCCTTGTGCCATTTCAAAACGATCAAGCTGGCAATGTAGATGGACGAGTAGGTGCCCACAATGATGCCGATCAGAAAGGTGAAGGCGAAGTCGTTGATCACGCCGCCGCCCCAGATGAACAGACAGCCGGTGGCAATCAACACCGTGCCGCTGGTGATGATCGTCCGGCTCAGCGTCTGGTTGAGCGCCTGGTTGATAATGTCCTTGAAGCTGCCCCTCATGCCCAGTTTAAGGTCTTCGCGGATACGGTCAAAGATGACGATCTTGTCGTTGATGGAGAAGCCGATGATGGTCAGGATGGCGGCCACGACGGTGGCGTTGAACTGCCGGCCGGAAATCGCGTTGGCGATGCAATAAGCCCCGATGGCGAAGAGCACGTCGTGCAACACGGCAATGATGGCCGCCACCGCGAACGAAAATTCATAGCGGAACGCCACATAAACCAGGATGCCGAACATCGCCATCAGTGAGGCGATAATGGCGGACTGCTGAATTTCCTTGCCCAATGTCGCGCCGACTTCCTGGTGGCCGATGGCGTGAAATTCCGCCTGCGGGAACTTGGATGCGAGCACCTGCTCGACCTTGGCGGCTGAACCGCTGGAACTGGTGATGTTCAACCTCTGGAAGTCTGCGCCTTTTTGATATTGGATCTGGGCATCATGCTCGGAGGGCGGCAGCGCGGCGCGTATGTTACTTTCATCCACCTTCTGGGCAAAGCTGAAGGTGGTGCTGTCGCCGCCAAGGAAATCAATGCCGAACAGCTTGTCGCCCCGGGTGATTCCGTAGCCAAGGGAGCAGATGGTGAAAAGCGTCGTAGCCAGGGCCAGCGGGGTGGCCACGGCCATGAAATTCACCTTGGCGCCGCGGATGATGTGCAACATGGGCAGCGATTTGAGCCAGTTGCGTTCAATCAGGAAGTTGAAAATCAGGCGCGTCACCACCAGGGCGGTGAACAAGCTGGCCGCCACACCGATGGTGAGCGTCACGCCGAAGCCCTTGATTTCGCCGGTGCCCATCCAGATGAGGATGATGGAGGAAATGAGGGTGGTCACGTGCGAGTCGAAGATGGTGCCGAAAGCGCGCGCGTAACCGGCGTCAATGGCCCCGCGCAGCGACTTGCCCTTGCTCAATTCTTCGCGAATGCGCTCGTAAATCAGCACGTTGGCGTCCACCGCCATGCCGACGGTCAGCACGCCGCCGGCGATGCCCGGCAGGGTGAACGTGGTGCCAATTGAACACATGACGCCGAGAATGATGACAATGTTCGTGATGAGCGCGACGTTGGCCGCCAAACCGGCCAGCATGTAATAGCACAACATGAACAGGGAAACGAACACCACGCCGTAAATGGAGGCCTTGATGCCGCTGGCGATGGCGTCGCGGCCCAACGTGGCGCCGACATCGCTGGTGGACACGATGTGCAGCGGCGCTTTGAGCGGGTTCTGCAAGACGTTGGCCAGTTCCATGGCCGTATCGTAAGTGTAATTGCCGGTAATCTGGCCGTTGCCGGTCATGATCGGGCTCTGAATGGTCGGGGCCGAATACAGTTCGCCGTCCAAAACGATGGCCAGGCGTTTGCCGATATTGTTCTTGGTTACTTCGCCAAACCGTTCCGCCGCGTCGGGGGTCAGCTCGAAATCAATTTGCGGTTCGCCCATGTTGCCGCGCATCACGCCGGCATTCTTGATGATGTCGCCGGCCAGTCCGTCTTCGGCCTTCTTGCGGACCACGAACTGCTCAAGTTCGGTTTTGTTGTTCTTGTCCTGCTCGGCGTGCTTCAACAATTCGTATCCCGGCGGGATGGGATCGCCGTTGTGGATGATTTCGTCGCTGTTGTCAGCCACCATGCGGAATTTGAGATAAGCGGACTTGGTGATCTGCTCACGGGCGCTTTGGCGGTCGGCTTCGGACAATCCGGGCAACTGAATGAGGATGCGGTTGCCGCCGGCGGATTGAATGATGGGCTCGGCCACACCAAACCGGTCAATGCGTTTGCGCAGGACGTCAATGGCCTGGGAAAGCGCGGCGCTGGCCATCTCGGCGCGCGATTGCTGGGACAGGTTCGTGTTGGAGGAGAAAAGGACGCTGGTGTCCATCTCCACCAGGAAGGATGTGCCGCCCTGCAAATCAATGCCCAGCTTGATCTTGCCGGCGGCGTCGCGCTGGAGGCGGTTCAGGATATAGGTGTTGGGATGAATCTGATTGGCGGCGGCGGAGTAGAAGGGAAAGTATTTTTCCAGGTCGTTGGTGCCGGCGGCGGCCTGCAACGCAATAAATTCATTGGTGCCGCCCTTTTGCAGCTCCCGGGTCTTGTCCAGGATGCCCTGGAAAGCGGCGTCCTGCTTTTCGGCGCGGCGGGCGAATTCCTTGACCAAATCGCGTGAAGTGGGCGGATACAGTTCCATCAGCGACCACCCAATAATAATGAGGACGATAATGAACCGGCCCAAGTTGTTGTTCTTATTCATGGCAGATTAAAAAGTGAAAAAAGCCTAGGAGGTGGCTGTCGGCGGCGTCACGTCATCCTGAATGATTTCGGTCACGGAAGCCTTGGTGACCTCGAATTTGGAATCGCCGGAGCGCAAGGTGACGGTCTTGTCCTTGACGGTGATGACCGTGCCGATGATGCCGGCGGCGGTGACGACCTTGTCGGCGGGTTTCAAGGCTTCGAGCAGTTTTGCCTGTTGTTTGGTTCGCAACTGCTGGGGACGGATGAGGAGGAAATAAAACACCACCACCAGCAAAACCATGGGCACGAAGGCCATCAATGGATTTTGCGGGGCCCCCGACGGGCTGCCAGGCGGTGGGGTGGCCATCGCCAACAATGCGCTGAAATAATTTGCGTGCATAATTACAAAAACGGTCTGTCAGTGTAGGCAAGCACCCGTCAAAGGCAAGAGATATTGGCTGCGGTTTTTGGGCGCGATTGGGTTGGAGACCATGGACGAATGGGATTGAAGCGACGAATGTGACCAAAGGGACCAATGGACTGATGGGATGAATGCGCTACGGGGGGATTCCCATAACATTGACAAACGGGCCAAAAGCGTTCAGGATGTCCCGGAAATCAGAATCAATTGCCCGTTACGCCAAACCTCAACATCTCTTCTGCCATGAAAATGAAAAATGCCATTCTCGCGTTCCTGTTTTTGATTGCCGGCCTTGCCACTGCCTGCGCGCAGGACGACACGAATCAGTTGGAGGCGTTGCGCCTGGCCAAAAACCTGAAATATCAGCAGGGGGAAATTGATTTGCGCGGCGGATTGGCCCGGCTCACCGTGCCGGCGGATTTCAATTACCTCGGCCCCGACGACGCCGAAACGGTGCTGGTGAAGTTGTGGGGCAATCCGCCCATGGACGAAAAACCGCTGGGCATGCTGATTCCCGCCGGCCTCACGCCGTTGGACACCAATTGCTGGGTCGTGACCATTGAATATAGCCAGGACGGCTATGTGAAGGACGCCGACGCCGGCAAGATCAATTACGACGATTTGTTGAAGAAGATGCAGAAGGGGGTGGCCGAGGTAAACGTCGAACGACAGAAGCGCGGTTACCCGACGGTGGAATTGGTCGGCTGGGCAGCGCCGCCGCATTATGACGCCGCGACGCACAAGCTTTACTGGGCCAAGGATCTGCGGTTTGAGGACACCAAACAAGACACGCTCAATTACAACATCCGCATGTTGGGCCGCAAAGGCGTGCTGGAACTGAACGCGGTGGCGCACATGGGTCAGTTCCCGGAAATTGACGCGCAGATGCCCAAGATTTTGTCCATGGTGGACTTCCGGCAGGGCAACCGTTACGCGGACTTCGATCCCAAGACGGACAAGGTGGCCGAGTACGGCATCGCCGCGCTGGTGGCCGGTGGCGCGCTGGCGGCGGCGGCCAAATTGGGGGGCCTAAAGCTTCTCTGGGTCGGCCTTCTTGCGGCCAAGAAATTCATCATCATCGGCATCGTCGCCGTGGGGGCATTCTTCAAGAAACTGTTCGGCCGCAAAAATAATTGAGGGGGCGGAACGACGCCGGTGTAGGGCAGGGGCGAATCAGGCAAGGGCAGTTGTTGAGTCTCTGACCAGAGGTGGTTAGTATCTGACCCATGCGGCAATTCCGCGATTTCATTCTGGCGCTCGCTGCCGCGGCGGTGATTGCGCTGTCCGTTTTTTTGGCATTTACGGTGCATCATTGGGCAGGTCGCGGCACAGGGTTGCATCTGGCGGACACGATTACCGTCGTGCATGAGGTGCAATCGCTTTCAGAACTGGTCACGGTCCGGTATGTGATGGACAAGGTGGTGGTGCTGGAGGACGTCAAATGGTATGGCGAGAACCGGGTGTTGCTTCTGGCCCACGGTGTGGTTAACGCCGGTGTGGACCTCAAGCGTCTTCAGCCTTCAGACGTGAGCATTTCTGGCCGGAACATCACGATGCGCCTGCCGTCGGCGCAAATTACCGACGCTTACCTGGACGACAAGGCCAGCCAAGTGATTGACCATACCACCGGCCTGTTGAGAAGCTTTGACAAGGATTTGGAACAAACGACGCGCCAAAACGCGGTGGATGACATTTCGCGGGCGGCGCGAAAGGCCGGAATTCTCACGGAAGCGGACCGCCGGGCGCGAATGGAATTGGAGGCGTTTCTGAAACGCGCGGGCTTTGAGACGGTTGTGTTCCAGTAATAGTGCTGTCCAAATTATGGGCAGCGTGCCTAACATTCACCGTTTGCGGCGGATCGAAAACTATGGTCACGTGGAGCCGGCGCCGGAGGTTTGGAACTCTCCGGAGGCGCGGCGGAATCCGCATGGCTGCCAATTGTGCGGGTGCCATTTTCAAGTTCGTCGCGGGATGCGGAACGGTCGTTGCAGGGGCATGAAATTTTTTGGCCACGAAAAAAAGATGTGCAATTCGTGTGCCATGAGATTTTTTGTCGGCGGGGCGAACGACGGTCGTTTCGGAGGGGCACGACTGTGTCCATCTTGGTATTGGGACGGCACCTCACCCTGGCCCTCCCAATGAACCTGTAGGAGCCGACGTAAGGAGGCTCAAACTTTGTTCGCCTGAAATAGAGATGGAGCCTCCTCACGTCGGCACCTACAAATAGAATTGCTCCCGTCGCCGGGTGAGCCTAACTTTTTCGCGTGTCCGTCAAATTCACGATCTTGGGCAGCGGCTCGGCCGGCAATTGCGCGTACCTGGAAACGGGCGAGGCGCGGATTCTGGTGGACGCTGGGTTTTCGACGCGCCAAATCCGGACCCGGCTTGCCAGCATTGGCAGGACTCCGGAGAATCTCTCGGCCATTTTGCTGACCCATGAGCATACTGACCACATCTCCGGGTTGCTGGGGCTGGCGGATAAATGTCACATTCCGGTTTTTTGCAATCGCGGCACCCAGGACGGAACCGTCTGGGCGTTCAAGGACAAATGGAGCAAGAAAACGAACCTGGCGCTGGAGAACGGCGACACGCTCAAATCCAAGGTTGACTGGCGGTTGTTTGAAACAGGGGCGGCGTTTGAAATTGGCGACGTGGGCATCGAGACCTTTTCCATTCCGCACGATTCCCAGGACCCGGTGGGGTTTGTTTTGCGCACCAGCGCCGGATGCGTCGGTTTTGCCACGGACCTCGGCCATGTCACCAAACTGGTGCTGGAGCGGTTGCGCGCGGCGAACGTGCTGGTGTTGGAATCCAACCACGACGTGAAAATGTTGCAGGAGTGTCCGCGCCGTTCGTGGGCGCTGAAGCAGCGCATCCTGGGCCGGCACGGTCATCTTTCCAATGTCGCCGCCGCCGAAACGGTGGCGCAGCTCATGTCCGCCCAGTTGCGGCAGCTTTATCTGGCCCACTTGAGCCGCGAATGCAACACGGCCGAACTGGCGCGGCACATCATGTCCGAGCAGTTGTTTCAAATCGGGGCCACGCATGTGCAATTGCAGGTGGCGGCGCAGGACGCGCCGTGCGCCACGCTGGAGCTTTGAATCCGTTATCAGTAGCAGCGGACGTGGGGCTCTAAATAGACGGGTGTTTCCAAAGAAATTTGGATTCTCCTTATGTCGGCTGCTACATTGAAAGGGTTCATGTTCCGAATCCAAACCATTGCCTCGCTCGATCTGCCCGAACTGACACCCTATCGCACCTTGCGGCGAGCCGCGGCGCACGCCGCCCAGGGCATCTTTGTGGCCGAGGGCGACAAGGTGGTGCGGCGGCTTCTGGAAAGCAGCTTTGGCGTCGTGTCCGTGCTTCTGCCCGAAAGCCGCCTGACTGAATTTGAACCGCTTCTCCGGGCGCGCCTGGAACGGGAAATCCCCGTTTTTGCCGTCACCCGAAAGTCTGTGCTGGAAGAGCTGGTGGGATTTGAAATGTTTCAGGGCGTGCTGGCGATTGGAAAAATTCCCGTCGCGGTGACATTGGAAGGCATCCTGGCCGGAAGCGGTTCACCGAAGCTTTTTGCGGCGGTGGATGGATTGACCAGTGCGGAAAATGTGGGGTTGCTCACGCGCAATTGCGCGGCGTTTGGCGTCCAGGCGCTGATTGTGGGCGAGACGAGCAGCAGCCCGTTTTTGCGGCGCGCGGTGCGCAATTCCATGGGGGCGATTTTTCGGCTGCCGGTTTTGGAACTGGGGTTGGGAGTAGATGGGACGCATGGGACGCATGGGATGGCAGCCGGCAGCCTGGTTGAGACGCTGAAAATTTTGAGGCGGAACGGGGTCCGCTGCGTTGCCGCGCATCCGCACACGGAGGGAAAATTTCTGTCGCAAGCCGATCTCTCGGGCGATTGCTGCATTGTTTTCGGCAGCGAAGGCCATGGCATTTCCGCGCCGGTGCTGGCCGCCTGCGATGAAGCGGTGGCGGTGCCGATGGCCAATGGCGTGGACTCGCTCAACGTGGGCGCGGCGGCGGCGGTGTTTCTTTACGAGGCGGCGCGGCAGCGGTCTGTAGGTGGAAATTAGAAAGTTGCAGCCCGCCCTCGCCTAAATCCTGGGAGAGGACTTTATCGTCCGCCGCCCTCTTGAAATACTTTTCAATTCCAGGATTATGTCGCACCTACGGTGCTTGGAATCCATCGCTCCGGGTTCTACAGGTATGCCGCGCCTCCGGCGCTCAAAATCGGCTCCCCATCCTGTCAATCCTGTTCATCCTGTCAAAAAACCGGTTACTGCAACAGGATCAGTTGATAGAACTTCACCCACACCAGGGGATTGGTGTCGGTAAAGAAGAACTGGCCCGTCGTGGAGGTGTTGGTGTTCGGGAACAAGGTCCAAACGCGGGGCGCATCAAGATTGGTGGTCCACTGGATTTGGAACTGTTCATTGGTGGAAGCAAACCACTGGAACAAAGTTCCGCTGGCGCTGACGCTGATGCTGCTAAACGCGGGAACGCCGTTTACCACCACGGCCACTGTGGCCACGGCGCTTTGCGCGGGCACGCCGTTGTCGGTAACCGTAACCGTTAATAAATTCGTCATGCCGGCCTGGGCCGCGCCGGGTGTCCAGGACACCACGCCGGTCACCGGATTGATGACCACATTGGTGGCGGCCAGTGAATTGCTGACAGAATAAGTCAACGTCTGGGCCGGAATATCCCAATCCCGGGCCGTGTTCGTAAATGTGACCGGCACGGACGGAACGGTGCTGAACGGTCCCGGCACATTGGTGAAGAACGGCGGCGTATTGGTGGGCGAAACCAACAGGAGCAGGCGATAGAACCGGTCAGGCCCAAACCCGCCGGTCTGCGAACCGTCGTCGAAGTATTGGAACTCGCTGTTCGTGGCATTCATAAACGAGATGAAGCTGATGACGCCGTTGAAGTTTTGCCAGTTTGGCGGCGACAGCGAAGGCGACCATTGCAGATGGAACTGATCATTTGTGGGCGCAAACCATGTGATCAAGTAACCGTTGGTTCCCGCCAGATTGGTTTGCACGATGCTCAAAACGGCACTGTTCGTCAGTTGCGGAACGAGCAGGTTAAAGTTGACCGTCACCGCGTTGCTCACCGCAACCAGCGCGGTGTTCTGCACGCCGAGGAAATACAGGCCGCCCGGCACAAGCACCGGAGCGGAAGTGGTGCCGATGACGCTGGAGCCGCCGGTCGAGTTGGTGAGCAGTTCCGCATCGGCGGTGTTGGTGACCGAGGGCGGCAGATTGGTGCTGTACCACAAGTTGATCGGTCCGGTGGCAAAGAGCAGTATGTTGGTCGCCTGTATCGCATTGGTGGGCACCTCTACCGCGAACCAGTTGATGCTCTGAGGCGCAACGATGTTCGTGATCGGTGAGCCGGGCGCCAGCGGCGGCAACACGGTTACGATGAACGAATTCGTGGCGCTCAATGACGTTGCATTGACGGCCCACGGATTTGTGTCCGTGACGACCGTGGTAAACAGATAGTTGCTGCCGGTCTGGGCAGGCGTGGGCGTCCAGGTGATGATTCCATTGGTGTCAATCGCAGCGCCAACAGGGGGAGCGGTTGTGAGCGTGTAAGTCAGGGGATTACCGGACGGATCGGTTGCAGTATTCGTTACCACGAGGGTATTTGGCACGGAGACAAACTGGTTCGGAATGTTCGGCAAAGTCGGCGGGATATTGGTAATCTCCACGATGATCGTGAAGGTGTTCGTGACGGCGAAGGCGCCGTTGGACACGCTCACCGCAACGGAATTGGTGGAGGGTGCCTGCGCCTCCGGCGGCGTCCAATAAATGACCCCGTTCGTGAGGGTCATTCCAGACGGCCCGTTCACCAACGAGAACGACAGGGGCAACGGCGGGCTGTCCAAATCAACTGCCAGACAGGTAATGCTCAAAGGAACGGTGTCGAAATTGGTGATGATGGTGGTATTCGTGGGATAGATGAACTCCGGCGCCTGCAGGGCCGTCAACAGAGTAATTTTGGCCGTGTACACGACATTGGAGCCGATGCCGGCTTCATTGACCGCAGCCATATACCAGTTTCCGGGGCCAAATGGCACCGGCAGCGAATTCGTCAAAACCACAATCTCCAAGGTTTGGGGCGACGGCGGCAGGTTGGTATAATAATCATAATGCGAGAGCGAAGGCAGGGCGCCTTTCCTGACGAGCAGAGCCATCGGCCCGCTGGGATTGTCAATTTCAAACACCGCGCCAATATCGTTCGTCGTAATGGGCGTATTGTTGGTGTAATAATCCGAACCGCCATAGTTCGTGGGGTCAGATGAAACCCCGCTCGCCAGCGGCGTAATGACCGGCGGCGTGTTGCTATCAAGGATGATGGGGGCGGCGCTGACGATCACACTGACCGTCACCGGGCCAAGATAAGCGGCGGTGTCCAGGTTCGTCACATAAAAACCAAAGGAGGCGTAACCGGAGTAAGTGTTGTTGGTGGGTGTGAAGACGGCAATGGTATTGCTCCAGACCGTGCTGGTATTGGTCACGGAACCCATCACATTGGTCAGGTACACGAACCCATAATTGCCGTTTGTGACCGTGAACGCCAGATGCCCGGAACCGCCGCAAAGCTGGTACAAATCCACCGGGACAGGATTGGTAATGGTCGTGAGCGCATGGGGTCCCGCCAGCCAGTTGTTATATTCTTCAAGGTCCGTGTAGCCGTCGCCATTGCGGTCATGATTGTTGCTGGGCACATACAACAAGGTGGGCGTAAAGGTCGCCTTCCAGAAGTCAGGGATGCCATCCTGGGTGGTGTTTAAGTAGGGCAGCATCGAATTTAAGGCAGGCAGCGCTCCGGCGGATGCGATGATTCTGCCAGTTTGCATCCGGACACCGGTTACGATGTTCGTATCCACAGCATCCCGCAGGGCCATGTTTGCGCCCGCAAAGTCCAGCACCCGCTCATAGGCAACATAGGCCTCGTCCACCGACACAGGCGGCGTGGGGAAACCTTGGGCAAAGCGCGTGTAGTCGTTGGTGAACATGCCCCACCCGGTCGGGGAACCGTTCAAAATTCCGTTGGTGTCGCTGTCAATAAAGTTGTTGGTCTGGAAAATCCAGGTGGCCGCCATGGCATTGGTCGTTCCCCCGAAGAAGGCGATGTTCGTCATGCCATAGTTCGTCGCGTAACCGGCCGTGTCCGCGCCGGCAATCAGATAATTGCAGACGTAATTCAACTGGTTGGTGCAGCCGCTGACGCTGAAGTCGAAGTCGCTCGTGCCGCCGGACAAACCGGAGAACAAGCCCCAGTTGTAGATGACATTGTTGACAAAATCCAAGGTCAGGTTGTCGCCCAAACGCGGACTGCCGGTGTAATTGTCGGCATAAAGGTTATGATGAAAGCTCAAGGTGCCGCTGCCGTAGCGAAGGAATGAGCCAATGCCCGGGAAATTAGTTGCGGAATACAGGCTGTCGGCCATGATGGACCACTGCACCGTCACGTTGGTGGAGGACAGAACCGCCATATCCGCGTTGGTGCTCCAACTGGTCGAGACATGGTCGGCAATCACATTAGACACCGAACTGAATTGCAATGCGCCGCCCAAATCATTGTTTCCAAGCACGCCCACGGAATCTATCAACATTCCCGGTTCCATTCCTTTTATGACAATGGGGGTCATGGCGCCTGTGGCCGTGAACGTAATGGTTTGCGTCTGCCAGTTGGTGTTGTTGCCGTACAATACGTTCGTGCCGACGCCTGGAATGGAAACGGCGGCTTCGGCGAGACTTAGCGTTGGCGAACTGCCGAATTCTACAGGGTCAAACTTGCCCGCATTGCCAGCGGTATAAATTGCCTTGATCTCGCTTGGCGAAA
>Ga0326728_10009918_pt1 | contig 22560 bp, 29 predicted proteins | sample MB3enrmetagenome_FD_207602 | JGI IMG/M metagenome (GOLD analysis project Ga0326728, IMG submission 207602) | Lab enriched peat soil microbial communities from McLean, Ithaca, NY, United States - MB31MN | ecosystem: Environmental > Terrestrial > Soil > Wetlands > Peat | place: USA: New York... | reverse complement strand
TTGTCGCGAGGTTTCGACCCGCCCCGTTTCCAGAGCGGGCCGCTCGCCTGCTATCGAATCTAACCATCAACTGTTCGAGTGGGTCCTTCCCCCACTGGTAACCAGCCCCTTTGGGGCACACACAAGACCGCCGGCGCTACGCCAAAGACACCGTGGACTCCACTTCTATGTCGTGCACCCACGTCGAAGCCCGATACACGGCCGAATGCCCGGGAAACATTCCATGCAGCCGGATCTATAGAAAACCGGGCCACCCGACGATAGATTCCAGGGGGCGGAGAAGCTCGCCCGAAAAATCGAGATCGGAATCCGGCCTGCATGAAGATCAAGTCCTATTACTCCCCGACTGTGGAAGATGCCATGACCATGGCGCGCCCGGAAGCCCGCCACCTGGGTGAATCCGCCGGGCTGGCGCATCTTCTTGCCACCAGGTCCGATGCCGGCACGCAACTGGCCCTATCGTCTTCGATGAAATCCGCCGATCTGACTTGTGCAGCCGATTCTTTCTAGATTTTTCGACCGCCACGGCTCCTGTTTGCCGATCGCCGCGGCCGGGCGCAATCCGCGGTCTGGAAGATGGGCCGGCATGGTAGAGGTGTATGTACTCGAATCTGGTGCTCGGAGTAGTCCGCGACGATGAACGCGAGCGGCTCATCCTGCAGCATCTACCGCAAGTGCGGCTCATCGCGCGGCGCATCCAGGAGCGCCTGCCGGATAACATCAGCCTGGAAGACCTGGTGTCCACGGGCGTAATCGGCCTGATTTCGGCGATCGACCATTTCGACTCCCGTCACAACGTCAAGCTCAAAACCTACGCGGAGTACAAAATCCGCGGCGCCATTCTGGATGGCTTGCGCGGCCTGGATTGGGCGCCGCGGCAGAAACGCCGCAAGGCCAAGCAAATCGAAGCCGCCATCGCGGCGGCCGAACAGCGCCTCAAGCGGTTGCCGGCGGAAGACGAGATTGCCGCCCAACTGGAAATACCGATCGAGGTGTACCACCAATGGCTCGTGGAAATCCGCGGCCTGAACATCGCCAGCCTGGAATACACCAGCGGCGAGCACGGCAGAAACATGCTGCACTACCTTCCGGATAGCGGCCGGAATCTTCCCTCCACTCTTCTGGAGAAATCCGAACTGGAGCGGCTCCTGGCTGAAAGCATCGATGGAATCCCCGCAATTGAACGCAAGGTCCTCAGCCTCTACTACCACGACGAGTTGACGTTACGCGAGATCGCGCTGGATGTCCATCTGCACGAATCCCGCATTTCGCAGTTGAAGTCGCAAGCCATCTTGCGGCTGCGCAGCAATCTGGCCGCGCACTGGCCAGCCGTGCGAGGTGTGAAGATCACATAAGCGCAATCGAAAACGCAAGACAATTCCGCCGGCACGAGGTCGAACATGCGCGGCTTCTGCCCGATCGGCGGACCCATTGAACCTGGCCACCCGCTCCCAGGCGTTGCGCCTGTACCGCCAGAACCCCCGGATCGGATGGCCCTGGCGCAGGAATCTGGAGTTTCCCGGCGCTCTCCCCCGCACCCCAGCCTCTTCCAATTACCCGCCTTGGGGCCATGGTGGCGGCAGGCACACATGCAGCGAACCGGATTCCGGCCCGGAAGGACGGGCTGGCCGCGTGGTGTTTCGGGGCACGAGGAGAACGCACAGAAGCCGTGAAATACACAAAGGGCCGGAGGATCTGCCTCCGGCCCTGTGAGAGAACTCGACTGTGAAGGCGAGAAGAACTTTACGCGCGCCTGAAACGCTTGATCCCCAGTCCGAGGACGATTCCCAGAATACCCAACCCCATCGTTGCCGGCTCGGGTATTACTGACGTCTGGTCCACGGTCTCGGTCAGCAGCGAGATGGTAGCATAGCCAGCAGGCGTGGCAATGACGTTGATGTCCTTCGAGACAAACACTTCGCTGACCGGCTGGAGGAATTTAACGGAGGCATTCTCCTGGTCTGTACTGCCTGCTACCAACGTTGACAACGTATAAATCGTTCCATTGTTGCAATTGATGTCATCGTCCCCGGCGCACACATGCTCTTTGATCGACGCAAAACCCAGAAGCGTGTCGGCATTCATGGCGAGTTCAGCGCTGTCAATCAACGGTTGCCCGCCGACCGTTTGGACCAGGTATCCAATCCGAAAGTCCTCCGTGCCGCCGAATAGCACACTGAGGTTGAACCCGAACGTAAGCCCGGTTTCTTGCGGGGGTGCGTTGATAACCTGCACGATCGACACCTGGCTTCCGGTCAGGTCGCCATTAATGAAAAAGTCGGAGAACAACTTGTCGCCGATCTCGCAGCCCGACGAACCCGTGGCCACCAAACCGGCGTAGTTGGAAACTGTCGAACATTGGATCGGGCTGCCGAAACTGAGAGAAACAAGAACAAGCCCTAAGGCAACTGCTATAACAAACGACTTCATCTTAAAGTCCTCCTCGTCTTCACACGCCCTCACTTGTCACTGGTCCCCCAATGTGAGGCACAAATGTATTCTAGCAAACCCGTTAGGAAAGTCCAGAACAAAATGGTGTTCGACGGAACAAAAATCGGTCTGTGGTACTAAGGTGCAGGTACTGGTACTATGCTCCCGATAATGGGGGGAACACCCGATATCACGGCGAACAACCGCATTAGGATGCCGTGAGGGGACCGTGGCGCCGGCCATCGCGGGGAAGAGTTTGCCCCCGAGTCCATCGCCACCCAATTCGCCCCGGCGGCCGCAAGCCCCCCAGCCGGTCTTCATCTTTCTTCCTGGAAACATCTCAATCCTACCGCGGCGTAAACCTCGAAAGCGCGCCGAAGCGCCTGTAATTGCCGTACGCGATCCGCAAGCGGATGCGCTGGCCCCCGGTGCGGAACTGTAGCGTGTCGTCGGCATAGGTGTACACCGGGAACCAGTGCCGGCCGTCGATCGGTTGGCGGATGGTGGTGAAGCGCGGGAACAGATTCTCCGTCTTGGTGGTCCGGATCTGCGGCACGGCCTGGCCTTCCAGCCGCACCATGTTGTACTCCTTCTTGTCCACCCAGATCATCCCGTCGAAGAACCTCTGCCCTTCGAGAATCTGGCGCGGCTTCACCTGGAGCACCCAGCAGTCCACGCCATCCATGGTTTCTTCGCCGCGGAACTTCGTCTCGTAGTTCCAAAGCCGGTCCTCCGTCAGGACCAATGGCTGAATCTCGCGGATGTCGTGAAAATCTTCGTCGCTCAAGAGGAGGTATTTCAGCCGACTCTCCGCTCGCCCGATCACCTCTTCAGTGCGCTCGTGCTGGGGCGAAAAGATAATGTCCCGAACCTCGCGATACGTCCCCCGCGCCGCGCCGTGGTCGTCCAGTTCGTCGATAGAGACGGTCTGCCGGTACATGTATTCGTTGCGCTCGGCCTCGGTTTCGGTCTCGCGGCGGGCCGCCAGTTTCGCCAGGCTGGCGGGCGGATCCTGGGCGCGCGCCGGGGGCGCGAAAAGCGCCAATGTTAGAATGAAACCGATGGCTAAAACGCTCGGCGGCTTTCGGGCGGCTGTGCTGATCGGCTGGATGGCGCTGGGCGTGGCGGGCGTTTTGTACGCGCGGCTTAAAGGCATTCCAAGCTGGGCGGCCGTGCCGGTCCTGGCCGCCTTCCTCGTGGAATACCCATTCTATCTGGTTCCGGCCTTCCCCACGCTCCGGGAGCGCCTCGCCGGAGCACGCCTGCCGGGATTCTTGCTGGCCTCCACCGTGCTCCCGTACCTGGTGTGCTGCTGTGGCGCGGTCGAGTTTCATTGGATCGGCCTGGTGCGTCTGGCGGCGCTCTCGCTGGCGCTGGGCCTGTGGTACGTGGTGCTGCCGGCCGCCGCCCTGACCGATATCGCCTTTCTGGCGATCGTCGCCTCCGTGATGCTGGGCAGGTACTTCGATTCCATCTATCCTAAGCCTTACCATGGCGTGGATGCGACCTATCTCGGGAAGTTGGCCTTGATCCTGATGACCGTCATGACCCTGACCCTGGAGCGCCGCATTCACGAGACCGGCTACGGCTTCCTGCCGAAGTGGAAGGAGTGGCGCATCGGCGCGCTCCACTACTTGTATTTCGTGCCCATAGGGCTTCCCCTGGCGCTGGCGCTTAAGGCAGTCCGCTTCGCCGCGCCCCCGCCGATTTGGGTCCTCGCCGGAACCTTTCTCGGCATGTTGTGGGTGGTCGTGCTTTTCGAGGAGTTCCTGTTTCGGGGCGTCCTCCAGCAATGGATCGAGGAGTGGACCTGGAGCCGGACGGCCGCGCTTTTCATGACATCGCTGCTGTTTGGCCTGGCCCACCTCTGGTTCCGCGGCTTCCCCAACTGGCGGTGGGTACCGGTGGCGACCGTGCTTGGATGGTTCTGCGGCCGCGCGCGCAACCAGGCCGGCAGTATCCGTGCCGGAATGGTCACGCACGTGCTAGTGGTCACGACGTGGCGAGCTTTCTTCGCGTAGGGATGCTTGTAAGATATGTTCCTTGCAATCAATGCGTTACAAGAATTGGTAGGGCGTCAAGCAAAATTCCAATAAAAAATACAGTTTTTTGTTGCGTCTGGAATCGAAATCTATTATTATTGGAAGTAAGCCGGGGAGGCAACTCCCACCAAAGCGAGACTAACCTCTAAATAAAGACCCCTGAAGCAATCCTCCCCGGCGCCCGAAAGGGTTAGAGGTCTTCCGAGAAAAACCCACGGATAGCGGTCCTGACCATACGTTTTGAGGAGGGCCTGGATCCCAACGCCGTGGAACCTTGTAGAAACTGGCCCCGCCAAAGGCGTTATACTACTCCCATACACTTGCACTGGCGAGGAATTCCTTGATGAGCGCGGCCGAGTTGGCGCACAACTGTCTCTATTACATGACTCTCATGCGCGAGGTGGAAGACCGCATCGAGCGCAAGCTCTACCGCCAGGGCAAGATCCTCGGCGGCGTCTACGTCGGACGCGGGCAGGAAGCTATCCCGGTGGGCACCGCGCTGGTGGCCGAGCCGGGCGACGTTCTGTTCCCTTCCCACCGCGATTTGGCCGTGTTTCTGATCCGCGGCGTCACTCCCGGCCGCATCCTCGCGCAGTACATGGGGCGCGTTGGCGGCGTCACCGGAGGCCGCGACGCCAACATGCACATGGGCGATCTGAACCTCAACATCGTTTCCATCATCAGCGCCCTGGCGGCCACCGTTCCAGTGGCGGCGGGCGCCGCTCTGGCGCTCCGCTACCAGGGCGGGAACGGCGTGGTCTTTTCCTATTTCGGCGAAGGCTCCACCAGCCGCGGCGACTGGCACGAGGGCGTGAACTTCGCCACCGTGCAGAAGCTGCCGGTGGTCTTCATCTGCAACAACAACCAGTACGCCTACTCCACGCCGCTCTCCTTACAGATGGCCTGCGCCAACGTGGCCGACCGCGGCCCGGCCTACAACATGCCGGCCGAAATCGTGGACGGCAACGACGTGCTGGCCGTCTACGAAGCCACCCGGCGCGCCGTCGCCCACGCGCGTGCGGGCCACGGGCCTTACCTTCTCGAGTGCAAGACTTTCCGCATGACGGGCCACTCCGCGCACGACGCCGCCCACTACGTCCCCAAAGATCTCTTCGACGACTGGGGCAAGCTCGACCCCATCACCCGTTTCGAAGCCCGGATGCTGGCTGAGGGCTGGGCCGCGCAGACCGGGATCGACGAGCTTCGCGCCGCCGTTCATCGCGAGGTCGATGAAGGCGTGGCATGGGCCGGCGAGAGCCCCTATCCCGACCCCGCAACCCTGCTCGACGGCGTCTACGAGAGTTACTAGCCATGTCCACTACCTACCTGGAAGCCATCCGCGAAGGGCTGTGGGAAGAGATGGAGCGCGATCCCAACGTGTTCCTGATCGGGGAGGACATCGGCGAATACGGCGGCGCTTTCAAAGTGACCGCGGGCTTCTTCGAACGCTTCGGCGCGCGCCGCGTGGTGGATACGCCCATCTCCGAGGCGGCCATCGTGGGAGCGGCCATCGGCGCCGCGCTCATGGGGCTTCGCCCGGTGGCGGAAATGCAGTTCGCCGACTTCATTTCCTGCGGTTTCGACCAGATCGTGAATTTCGCCGCCAAGTGCCGCTACCGATGGAACGCCGGCGTCCCCATCGTAGTGCGCGCGCCTTCCGGCGGCGGCGTTCATGGCGGCCCGTTTCACTCGCAGAACCCCGAGATGTGGTTCGTGCGGACTCCCGGCCTCAAGGTGGTGGCCCCCGCCACTGCGTACGATGCCAAGGGCCTCATCAAATCGGCCATCCGCGACAACGACCCGGTGCTTTTCTTCGAGCACAAGGCGCTCTACCGCCGCATCAAAGAGGACCTGCCCACCGAGGAATTTACCGTGCCCATCGGCCAGGCCAAGGTGGTGCGCGAAGGCACGGACCTGACCATCGTCACCTATGGCGCCATGGTGTGGGTGGCGCTCGAAGCCGCCACCACGCTGGCCGAGGAGGGCGCTTCGGTCGAGGTGGTGGACCTGCGCACGCTGCTGCCGCTCGACCGCGAAACGGTCTGCGCAAGCGTCCGGAAAACCTCGAAGGTGCTGCTGCTGCACGAGGACACGCGCACCGGCGGCATGGCGGGCGAGCTGGCCGCCAGTATTAGCGAGAGCGTGTTCGAATACCTCGACGCGCCCATTGTGCGCGTGACCGCGCCCGATACCCCGGTCCCTTATAGCCCGCCTCTGGAGGATGCCTTCCTGCCCAATGCCGAAAAAGTTGTGGAGAAAGCTCGCTGGCTGTATCGCTATTGAACTGCTCTTCGTGGCCGGCCTTCTGGCGGCCGATTCCGATTACCAGGCCGCAACCGCCGCCGCCGGCAAAGTGAAGGCGCTGGCGCTGGAAGACCGCCGCGGCACTCGCGCCGTCTTCGCGACCGTCGAGTTCCGCATTTCGCAATCGCTCTCCGATTTCATCGCCGTCCAAGTGCTGAAAGCCTATGGCGTGGACCGCGCCGCCCTGTTGCTCCACTCGGCCGGGCAGGCTGATCCCGCCCCCGACGATGCCGTCACCGCGATCGGCGCAGCCCTGGGCGCCCTCGAGCCGGCCGTGGTGCGGTCGGCCGGCGGAGCCATCTCCATCACCGCTCCCGACGGCCATTGCCGCGCCACGCTCACCGCCGATGGCGCGCTGGCCTTCGATCACTGCGCCCCAGGAGACCTCGTGCGCGCCCCCATCCGCGCCGCATTCCAGGTAGTTGACCTATCGCACGCACTCCAGCCCCGCGGCGACCCCGTCCGCCCCAGTTCCGTCCAAGCCATCGCGCTGGGTAGTCAGTTCCTCCTGCTGTCCGTGGATGGCGAGCGGACCGACCCCCGCGTGTCCGCCGCCCTCCGCCAGGTGCTGGCCCGCGTGAAGGCAATTCGGTGACAGGCTACGAAACCCCCAAATTGCGGCGTCGCGCCCGCCACAAATCAGCTATCATTCCTTCATTGAGACCGCTCCGGTTCCTCCTTCTCTGGGGTCTCGCGCTGGCCCTGTCGCCGGTTCTGGCGCAGACGCCCGGCGAGGTCCGCGGCTCAGTTGTGGACGCGCACGGCGGCGAGACTCTCGCCAACGTGGTGGTCCAACTCGTCGGTGGCGCGTATCGCGTCACCTCCGATAACACCGGCCATTTCCGCATCCCCGCGGTCGCGCCGGGCGATTACGTGCTCAACGTCTCCACGGTCGGCTACCACCTGGTGACGCGTCCCTTCCATCTGGACGCGCTGACGGAATGGGTCCCGCTGGCTTCTTGGCGTTCCTGGTGTTCCTGCTGCGTCCCCTCCTGCGTCCCCCTTGTGCCCGCATTCGCTTGCTTTTATACTCGATAGGACACCTAAATATCGTCCGTTAAGCGATCTTGATCGGAGCGCTCCAGTGCGTTGCGCGAGTGAGTTCTTTCTGACTGCCTGGGCCGCGTTCTTGCGCGCACTCCTGGCGGGGATCATCCGAACCCTGCCTTACCGCCTGTGGCGTCCTCTGCTGCGGGCCTCCTTGCGCATCCAGCTCCCGTCTGCGCGGCCAGATGTGGGAGTAATAGATTCCGTTATCTCTTGCGTGTCCCGCACAGATCGAATGGTTCCGCTGGGACGGTGCCTGGAACGGTCGTTGACCGCCTGGCTGCTGCTGCGCCGCCACGTCCCATGCCGCGTCCGCTTGGGGGTGGCCTGGAAATCGCGCGGCGACCCCTTTGCCCATGCCTGCCTGGAAGTGGATGGGCGGATCGTGTTCGGTCAACCGGTTGCCGACTTGGCGCTGCTGGAGGTCGAGCCCGGTGAGAGGGGCGTCTCCCCATGATCCTCGCTCTCGCCGGGCCGGAGGACGATCTGGTTCGCGACGTCCTCGCACTGGCGGCCAATCGCGGACTTGAAGTGCTCCGCTGGGATGAACCGGAGTCCCCGCGGCTGTGCTGGGAACTGCCCGCGCCCGCGCCGCCCGCGTACTGCGCCATCGGAGATCGCCAGGTTCCCATAACGGCCCTATCCGGCGTGCTGGTGCGCGCGCTGCCGGCGGCCCCGCTCAGTTACGGTACGGAAACCGATGACGAGTATCTTTCGAAGGAGTGGTTGGCCGCCCTGCTGGGGTTTCTGCGGGCCATGCCGTGCCCGGTGATCAACCGTCCCCGTCCGCTGCGCAGCTTCCGCCAGCCTCTGCTGCCGGCTTGGGCGGCGGAGATTGCGGCGGCAGGCCTTCGCCTGCCCGATATGCTGGTAACGGGCTCGCCGGAGGATGCCGCGGAGTTTCGCGCGCGCCACGCGGGCCGGGTCTTGACGGTGATGCCGCCGGGGCGCTTCGCGGCTGAGCACGACGCACGGCCTGCCTGCCTGCTGGCGACGCCAACGGGCCTGTGCAGGCATGTTTTCGTTGCCGGCGCGGAGGTTTACGCCACGCCCGCCGAAGCCGGCCTTCCGGATTCGCTGGCGGCCCGGTGCCGCCGGGCGGCGCGCCGGCTGGGCCTGGAGTTCGCCGAGTTCCAGGTGGTCTCGGATGACGCGGGCGACACAGCGATGGCGGTCAGCGACTTCCCGGACACCTCCGCCTGCCCGCCGGAGGTTCGCGAACGCATGGCCCGCGCTCTCCTCGACGTCCTGGCCGGCGCCAGGCGGGAGGTGCTGGCGTGATCCTGCTGTTCGGAGCGCTGCTCGACACCGGCATCGGCCACCTGGTGCACCGGCTGGAAGACCGCGCCGTGCCTTTTCTGCTGCTCGATCCGCGCCAGCACGGCCGCGGGTTCGACCTGTCGTGGGAGTGGACAAACGGCCGCTTCCGCGCCTGGCTGCGGCAGCCGGGGCGGGTGACGCCGCTGGCGGAGGTGCGCGCGGCTTACGTCCACCATATCTGGCTGCCCGAACCCGCTGGAATTTCCGCCGGGACCGGCCGCTTCACCCCCCAGGAAAGCCGCTGGATGCTGCACGCCTTCCTCGAAACCGCGCCCTTCCTGGTGTGCAACCGGCCCTCGGCTTCGGCCACCAATTATTCCAAGACGTGGCAGCAGCAGGCCATCGCCGCCTGCGGTTTCGCCGTGCCGCGGACCCTGGTGACCAATGTGCCGGACGAGGCGCGGGAGTTCTACCAGCGCTCCCGCCGCCGGGTAATCTATAAGTCGCTGAGCGCCCGCCGTTCGATCGTGAAGCGCATGACCGACGAAGATCTGCCGCGGCTGGAGCGGCTGCGTGCCGGCCCGGCGCAATTCCAGGAGTGGGTGCCGGGCGTCGATATCCGCGTCCACGTGATGGGGCGGCGCGTGTACTCGACCGAGATCTCGACCGAAGCCACGGATTACCGCTACAGCAACCGCGACGCGTTGCCGCGGACCATGCGCGGCGTCCAGTTGCCGGACGGGATCGGCGCGCGTTGCGTGGGGCTGGCGTCGTCGCTGGGGCTGGTCGGCGCGGGAGTGGATCTGCGCCGCACACCCGATGGCCGCTACTACTGTTTCGAGGCCAATCCCACGCCGGCCTTTGCCTTTTACGAGCAGTACACCGGGCAGCGCATCGCCGACGGGCTGATCGATGCGCTGCTCGAAGGAACGGTCAATTTCGAAGGAGGAAGCAGTTATGAGAACCGATGAAGCGGAAGCGGTCCAGACCGGCCGTGAGCCGTATACCCAGCCGCTGCTGACGCGGCACGAACCGTTGCGGGCGCTGACCGGCAAGAGCGGCGAAAAGGACCCGATCAGCGACAAAGATCCGGGCGAGAAGGGCGGCGAAGGCTGAGGTTAACCCGCCGCAGCAAGGGAGGCAGGAGGAACTATGAACGTGGCGAACGACGAAACCAGACAACCCGGCGGCGAGCCGTACACCCAGCCGCTGTTGACGCGGCACGAGCCGCTGCGGGCGCTGACCGGCAAGAGCGGCGAGAAGAACCCGAGCGAGAAGGACCCGAGCGAGAAGAGCGACGACGGACCCGGATAGGAGGACGCCTTGGACAGAAACGATGCACCACTCGAGTGCGACCGCGAGCTATACACCCAGCCGCTGCTGACGCGGCACGAGCCGCTGCGGGCGCTGACCGGCAAGAGCGGCGAGAAGGACCCCATCGCCGACAAAAATCCGAACGAGAAGTTCGACGACGGGCCCGGATAGGAGGAAGCCATGGACGAGAACGATGAACCGATCGAAGACGAACGCGAGCCATACACCCAGCCGCTGCTGACGCGGCACGAGCCGCTGCGGGCGCTGACCGGCAAGAGCGGCGAGAAAGACCCCATCACCGACAAGAACCCGGACGAGAAGGGCGACGACGGATAACAGGTCCAGTAAGGAGCTACATATGGAACTACCTGAAGACACTCGTGAGCCATACACCCAGCCGCTGCTGACGCGGCACGAGCCGCTGCGGGCGCTCACCGGCAAGAGCGGCGAGAAGGACCCGGGCGAGAAGGACCCGAGCCTCGATAAGGTGGGTGAAGGACCACCTTAGCGCGCCGCACGTCGAAGCGGCGTTTCGGAAAGAGAACGGCCATGCCCGATGAACCCGAGAAAGCATTTATCCCACGCCACCTGCGGCCGGACCTTACCTTCCCCGATGACGGCTCGCCGCCGGGCCCAGGGGGCACCCTGCCGGATACGCCGCGGCCGGAACTGCGCCGCCGGGCCGCCGATCTGCTGGGCGCGGCGCTGCGGGACTGCCTCGGCGTCGGCGATCCCGACGCGCCGCCGCTCGGTCCCGAACAGGTGTGTGGGCGCTCGAGCGACGTCGCCTGGACGGCGGTTGATGGCGAAGCCGTGCTGCTCGACCTGGCAAGCGGATACTACTTCAGCCTGAACCCGGTCGGCACCGCCATCTGGGAGCTGCTCGACGGCGAGCGGACGCTGGGCGCGATCCACGATGCCGTCCGCGGGCGATTCCGGGTGGATCGGGAGACCGCATGGGAGGACTTGGCGGCTCTGGTCCGCCGGCTGCGCGGGGAGAAGCTGGTGACCATGCGATGACGGGCACGGGGTGCGAAAGCCCGTACGACGTGCACGGGCACGGCGTACGGGTGCGGACGGAAGACGCGGCGCTGGCCTTCTCGGCGCGCGAGGCGCTGGGCGGATTCGGGCCGGCCCCGGACGGCGGCGAGCCCATGCTCGAAATAGAGCTGCACGCGGTGGCGCGGAGGACCGATGTGCCGGTCCGCCCCTCCGCCGCGGCCGTGCTGGTGGGACACGCGCCGCAGCCGGGCGGCACGGTCGGATGCGCCATGCTGCGTGATGGCCCGCTCTGGCTGCTGGATTTCGACGACGCCGGCCTGTTCGCGCTGGATCTCGACGCGGGCCGGGTGGAAGGCTGGCTGGTCGAGCCGGGGCGCATGGCGCCGGACTGGGCGGCCAGTTTCGTGCTGCTGGCGGCTATCGAATTGCTGCGGACGCGCGGGATCTACGCGGTGCATGGCGCGGCGCTGGAGAAGTCGGGGCGGGGCGTGCTGATCGCGGGTCCGAGCGGGTGCGGCAAGACCACGGCCTGCCTGGCGCTGGCGCGGGCCGGGTACCGCGTGCTCTCCGACGATCATCCACTGCTGCGGTTCGCCGCCGCGGGGCCGGAACTGCTGCCGTTTCCCGGGCGCATCGCGGTGACCGAGCGCACCATCGGCTGGTTCCCGGAGCTCCGGCAGGCGCAGGACGGTTTTCGCCAGGATACCAGGAAACGCTCGTTCGATCTGGCGGACGTGGCGGGTTATCGAACCGGGCACGCGTGCCGGCCGGCATTGCTGGTGTTTCCGCGCATCATGGAGTGCGACCGGAGCGTGCTGGAGCCGCTGGGGAAGGCGCGGGCGCTCGAAGAGCTGCTGCCGCAGACCCTGCTGGTGCTGGATGCGGCGCTGGCGGCGCGGCAATTTCAATCGATGGCGGCGCTGGTGCGGGAAACGCCGGCCTATCGCCTGTATTTCGGCGAGGACGTGGCGGCGTTGCCGCAACGGATCGACCGGCTGTTGGAGGCTGCGTGATGTCCCGCTACGGATTGAAGTCGGCTGAAACCAGGCTGCTGCTGGCCTGCTGCGGCGGCGGGGAGATCGGGGAGTATGCGCGCGACCTCGATTGGGGCCGGACGCTGCGCCGGGCGGAGGCGTCGGGCCTGGCCCCGGCGGTTTATGGCCGGCTCAAACGCTGGCCCAGGCTGGCGCCGGAGGCCGTCCTGGGCGCGTTTCAGGCGCGCTACCTGGAGACGGCGGCCTCCAATCTGCGGCAGATGCACCGGCTGGGCGAGGTGCTGCGGGTTCTGGAAGAGCGCTCGATTCCGGCGATGCTGCTGAAGGGAGCGGCCCTGCTGACGCTGGTCTATCGCGATCCGGGGCTGCGGCCCATGACGGATGTGGATCTGCTGGTGCGGCGCGAGCAGCTCCGGCCCGCCGCGCAAGCGCTCTACGAAGCGGGGCTGGCGCCCGCGGCGGCGCTGGCGGGGCGGGAAAAAGAGTACGCGCGCAAGCACCATCATTTGATCCCCTGCGTGTCGCGCGACGGCGGCCTGGCGGTGGAGCTGCACCACAACGTTGTCCCCGCCGGCGGGCGCATCCGTGCCGGCACGGAGGAGATGTGGCGCCGGGCGCAGCCGGTCAAGGTGGGGAACGCTGCCGCGTGGGCGCCGGCGCCGTCGGATCTGTTGCTGCACCTGGCGATCCACGCGGCCGGCGCGCAGGTTTTCGACCGGTCGCTGGGCGGGCTGCACGATATCGCGCAGACCGTGCGCTGCCTGGGGAAGAGCATCGACTGGACGGAACTGGTGGAGACCGCCGGCGCATGGAATGCCAGCCGGCACGCGTACTGCTGCCTGCGCCTGGCCGAGAACATGCTGCCGTCGGGCATCCCCGATGAGGCGATCGAGCGGCTGCGAACTCTGTCGGGATTCCGGCTTGGGGAGCATGGGATTTTGCTGCGCACGGCGGAATTCCTGGTGCTCCGTCCGCCCGCGGAACGCGTCGTTCAATTTGACGTGCAGGAGAAGCTCTGGGACCTGGCCCTGGCGCCGGGCCGGGTGTGGGAAAAGACGACGGGCGCGGCGCGGATCGTCCGGCAGGCGCTGGCGCTCTCGGCGCGCGTGGCGAAGCCGGACCTGCCCGCCGCGGTCCTGCCCTTTTACGCCGCCCTGGTGCATCCTTGGGTGCGGTTGCGGCGCCGCATGAGTGCGGAGTGACAATGGCGGACGCTGCCTATGAACTGCTCATCAAGCCGCGCAGCGGCTGGGAGGGGATCAACCTGGCCGAGCTGTGGACGTATCGCGAGCTGTTCGGCTTTCTGGTGTGGCGCGATATCAAGATCCGCTACAAGCAAACGCTGCTTGGCGGATTGTGGGCGGTGCTGCAACCGCTGCTCGCCATGCTGATTTTCGGCAATCTGCTGCGGCGGGTGGCGATGACGGGTGTGACCGGGCCTCCGTACATGCTGTTTCTGTACGCGGGACTGGTGCCGTGGATTTTCTTCGCCAATTCGGTTTCGCTGGCCGGCAACAGCATGATCGGCAACGAGCATCTAATTCGCAAAGTCTATTTTCCGCGCATCCTGGTGCCGCTGGCGGCGATTGCGGCGCTCATGCTGGACCTGCTGATTGGCCTGGGATTCACCGGCGTGCTGATGGCGTACTACGGATGGCCGCTGGCGCCAACCGTGCTGCTGGCGCCGCTGTTCCTGGGCGGGACTTTTCTGGCGGCGGCCGGGCTGGGGATGTTTCTGGCGGCGCTGAACGTGCAGTTCCGCGACGTCAAGTACGTGGTGCCCTTTCTGCTGCAAATGGGGATGTTCGTGACGCCCGTGATTTATCCGTTGGCCCGTGTCCACGGCAAGCTTCATCTGCTGTTGGCCTTGAACCCCATGGCGGGCATGGTGGAAGGGTGGCGGGGAGCTCTTCTGGGCGGCGCCATCGGATGGCGGATGGTGTGGGGCTCGCTCGGGATCAGCGCGGCGCTGTTCTGCTTCGGGGCGATGTTCTTTCAAAGGATGGAACGCCGGTTTGCGGATGTGATTTGAAGGAGGAAAACAGAGGACTACATATGAAACCAATAGAAGACGAGCGAGAGCCATACACCCAGCCGCTGCTGACGCGGCACGAGCTCTTGCGGGCGTTGACCGGCAAGAGCGGCGAGAAGGACCGTGACAGCGCTAGAGCTCGTCGAGGTCTTTGCCGGGAAGGGCGCAGTCACGGCCCAGACGAGCGCGTGCGTATCGAGCAGGTACATCTAAACATGGCGCCGTTATTGTTTGCGCAACGACCGCTTGCTTGGGGACGCGGCCATGCCCGGGACAGACGCTTCCGCCTGCCAGGTAGGCGTCGGGCATGCCCGACCCCTACGGCGGCTTTCACGGGTTCCCAGCGAATGCGGAATTACTTATGACGCTCTGTTTAGTAGCGGCCCTCGAGCAAGGCTTCGACCTCTTCGTCGGTCATGGCCCGCCACCAGTCGTTCTTGCGCAACGCCTTGGAATCGATATCGGGATCGTGGCGGCCAGCCCCCAGCGGGAACGGCCGCTTCCGCGCGGGCACGAGCTCGGCGATGGGCACCCCGTTGCGGGTGATCAGGACCTCCTCGCCTTCGAGCACCCGGTCCAGGAGCTTCGAAAATTGGGTTTTGGCGTCGTGGACGTTAAAGCCAGCCATGTTTTCAGGTTAGTCCCATTTTGGGGCTAGATCAAGGATGCGTATCGATTTATCGATTCAGATCGATGTAGCCGCCTTAAGGCGGCTCAAATCTCAAATTCAGGAGGATGACATGGACAAGAAAGATGAACTGATTGAAGACAAACGGGAGCCATACACCCAGCCGCTGTTGACGCGGCACGAGCCGTTGCGGGCGTTGACCGGCAAGAGCGGCGAGAAGGACCCCATCACCGATAAGGACCCGAGCAGCGAGAAGGGCGACGACGGCCTGCCATAGGAGGGCCTGCGAGGGGCAGTATGCGACCGCTGATCGAAATCCGCGGCCTCTCCAAGCAATACGACCTGGGCGAACGGCGCGGCCCGTACGACAGCCTGCGTGAGCTGCTGATGCGCGCGCTGGTGTCCGGCCTTCGCGGCCGCGAACCGCCGCGCTCGTTCTGGGCTTTGAGAGATGTTTCGTTCGACGTCCATCAGGGCGACGTGGTGGGCATCCTGGGCGCGAACGGCGCCGGCAAGACCACGCTGCTGAAGATCATTGCCCGCATCACCGATCCCACGGAGGGATACGTGCGCGTGCGCGGCCGCACAGTGAGCTTGCTGGAGGTGGGGACGGGCTTCCATCCGGAGCTGACCGGCCGCGAGAACGTCTATCTGAACGGCGCGATTCTGGGCATGCGCAAGCGCGAGATCGAGGCCCGGTTCGAGGAGATCGCGGCGTTCGCGGGCATCGGCAAGTTCCTGGATACACCGGTGAAGCGATATTCCAGCGGAATGTACGTGCGGCTGGCCTTCTCGATTGCGGCCCACATGGAACCCGACATCCTGCTGGCCGACGAGGTGCTGGCGGTGGGGGATGCCGCGTTCCAGAAGAAATGTCTCGGCAAAATGGCCGAGGCCCGGGCCCACGCCCGCAGCGTGCTCTTCGTGTCGCACAACGTGGCCGCCATCGAGAACCTGTGCAATCGGGCGGTGGTGCTCCAGCACGGGGCAGCCGTGTTCATGGGCACGGCGAGGGAGGCGATCCGCTACTACCTGGAGAGCGGATCGGCTCACAGGCCCGGGCTGGACCCCCATGTGGCGGACCTGAGCGCGTCGGCCGGCCGGCCGCCCGAGTATCGGCCGCTGTTGCGGCGGCTGGAGCTGTTTACCGCGGGCCACGCTCCGTTGCAAGGGCCTTTACCGATGGGCGCGCCGCTCCAGGCCGTGCTGACGTTCGATCTGGAGGAACCCTGTACCGCCTTCGACGTCCTCTTGGCATTCGACACCGTGGGCGGCCAGCGGATCTGCACGGCGCAGTCGGCCTACGATCCGGAGCGGGCGCACGAGGAACGCGTGGGAGAGCAGTCGTTCGTGTGTGAGATTGAAAGTCTGCCGATGCTCCCGGGAGAATACAAGCTGCACGCCGGCTTGCACATCGGCGGCGCGCAGGTGGATTGGGTGGAAGACGCGGCCCGCGTGCGGGTGGTTCGTTCCGATTATTATGGCGCCGGCTCGGCGCCGGGCGGTGGTGTTTTCCTGTTAGAGCATCACTGGAGGCTGCTCGCCCCGCGCCAGGCGCCGGCGCGCCCAGGCCGCGAATAGAGCTATCATTTCTTCATTGAGACCGCTCCGGTTCCTCCTTCTCTGGGGTCTCGCGATGGCCCTGCCGCCGGTTCTGGCGCAGACGCCCGGCGAGGTCCGCGGCTCGGTTGTGGACGCGCACGGCGGCGAGGCTCTCGCCAACGTGGTGGTCCAACTCGTCGGTGGCGCGTATCGCGTCACCTCCGATAACACCGGCCATTTCCACATCCCCGCCGTCGCGCCGGGCGATTACGTGCTCAACGTCTCCACGGTCGGCTACCACCTGGTGACGCGTCCCTTCCATCTGGACGCCGGCGATGTCAAGGAATTCGAAGTCATCCTCAGCCCCGAAACTTTCCGCCGCACCGAGACCGTCGTCGTCGAGGCCGGACCCTTCGAAACCGCGCGCCAGGATAGCCCCGACACGCTCGTCCTGGCCGGCAACGACGCCAAGAATCTGGCCAGTGTTCTGGCCGATGATCCGCTGCGGGCCGTGCAGGGCCTCCCGGGCGTCAGCTCCAATAACGATTTCGACGCGCGCTTCTCCCTGCGCGGCGCCGATTACAGCCGCATCGGCCTGTACCTCGACGGCGTCCTTTTGCATGCCCCTTTTCACATGCTCGAGGGGCAGACCTTCAGCGGCTCCGGCACGGCCTTCAACGGCGACATGGTCGAGGAACTCGAGTTGCACGAAGGTGCTTACCCGGTGCGCTTCGAGGACCGCAGCGCGGGCGCGCTAGAGGTCCATACGCGCGACGGCAACCGCGACGCCGATACCTTTCGCGCCACCGCCAGCGCCTCCAACGCCGGCGTCATGGCGGAAGGCCCGCTGGGCAAGAAGAAGCGCGGCTCTTGGCTGGCCGGCGCGCGCAAAAGCTATTTGCAGTACATTCTCGAGCGCACCTTCCCCACCACCTCGCTGGTCTTCGGCATGGAGGACGCGCAAGGCCGTCTCACCTACGACCTCACCGCCAAAAACAACATCACTCTCTACGTCCTCGAAAGCTATTCCAGCCTCGACCGCTCCGCCGTCCGGCAACAACTGGGGATCAATTCGCTCATGGGCGGGGGCTACCATTACACCCTCGGCAACCTGGGCTGGCGCTACGCTCCCACCGACAAACTGCTGGTGGTAAACCACGCCGCCTGGATGCGCGAGAAGTTTACCGACAGTAACCCCACCTACCTTCCGCTGGGCGCCGGCTATTACGGCGAGTGGGTTTGGAACGCCACCGTCACCTGGATGTGGAATGCGCGCAGCCCGCTCGACGCAGGCTGGTCCGTGCGCCGCCTGCGCGACGGAGGATCCTCGGACCAGTACCAGACGAATTCGCCGGCGCCGCGCCTGCTCGATCACTACGACGGGACCGCCGTGCACACCGGCGGCTACGTGCAGCAGTCCTGGATGGCCTGGTCCGGCCGCCTGCACCTCACCGCCGGCGCGCGTTGGGACCATCACTCCATCGATGACGTCTCGGTGGTATCGCCGCAAGCCTCGGTGGCCTTCACCCTGACGCCGGCCACGATCGTCCATCTCGGTTGGGGGCAATATGCGCAGTACCCGGAGATCTCGCTGCTGACCTCTCCGTTGGGCGCGCATAGTCTGCTGCCGATTCGTTCCAACCAGGCCATCGCCGCCATCGAGCACCGGCTCGGCCAGCGCACGCGCATCCGCGCCGAATATTACAATCGCGCCGATCGCGATCTTCCTTTCCAGCCGCTCTACGATCCCCGCCTGCTGACCACCGGCAAGGTTTTCGTTCCGCCCTCCAACCCGCTCTATTACAATTCGCTCCGCGGATACTCGCGCGGCGTCGAATTCTTCTTGCAGCGCGCCAGCGCCAACCGCTTCAACGGGTGGATTTCCTATGCCTTCGGCCGCACCGGCATGCGCGACAGCCGGGAACCCGCGGGCTCCGGCGATCGCTTTCCCTCCGATTACGATCAGCGTCACACCATGAACATCTACGGCAGTTACCGCCTGCGCCCCACCGTCAACCTGAGCCTCAAGTGGAGTTACGGCAGCGGATTCCCCATCCCCGGCTATCTGCGCATGAGCGGCGGGAACTACTATCTCACCAGCAGCCGCAACCAACTGCGGCTTGACCCCTACCAGCGCGGCGACTTCCGTATCAACAAGTCCTGGACGAAAGACAAGTGGAAGCTGACGCTCTTCGGCGAGGTGATCAACCTGACTAACCGCACCAACTACGTGTTTGAAAGCTTCAACGGCTACACCTCGAGCACTCACCAGGCCTACATCACGCTCGACAAGATGTTTCCCATCCTGCCGAGCGCCGGGATCGTGTTCGAGCGGTAAGCGTTTGGCCAAGCAGGCTTTCTTTCATGGGGTAGTGTTTCAAAGATGGCCTCTTTATTGTTCGTGGGGCAACCGCTCGTTTACACTCGCAGCTCAGTACGGCGCCGCATTCTGAGCCGCGACCGTCAGAAGCCGGGAAAAAATGGGCAAGCTAAAGCATACCCTACCAAAACAGCCGTGGTAGGGCATGCTTTAGCTTGCCCATTGCCCGCTTGCGGGCGATTTCTTCACAGCTTCTCAGGGAGCGGATGCGCAATCAGTTATGACGCTCTGTTTAAGTTGTCGGGACGCCTTTGCGGGTGTGGTGACGCGTCAAGCGGAAAGATCACCATTTCAGCGTGTGGTCACTTTTTGGAAACAGCTCTCATCCTCGCCGCGCAGCGTGTCCACCCACTTGGTCGCTCCCTGTCTGAGTTCCGGGTGATCCTTATCCTTCCACGAGCCGGCCGCGGCAGCCAGAGCCTTGAGCTGGCGCAAACGCTTGAGTTCTTTCTCGGCCGCCGGCTCGGGAATAGCGATATGTGTACGCTTTACGCTCATGGTTTTTGGGCCCAATCACAGTTTAATTGATTGCGCCCAAAGTGCTACCATGGCCACCGATGAGCCGACGAGATCTGCTTCGCTCCATCCTTTCTCCGCTCGCCCTGGCCGCCGGCCACCGCGCTTTCGGCCAGCAGAATCGCTTCCAGCCAACTTGGGAATCTCTGGACCGGCGGCCCTCCCCCGCCTGGTACCCCGCCGCCAAGTTCGGCATCTTTATCCACTGGGGCGTGTACTCTGTGCCGGCCTATGCCGCCGTCAATGTCAAGGATGAGAACCCGTACGCCGAGTGGTATTGGAATTCCCTCACCGAGGGCATGAAGGCTACCGCCGCCACCGGCCATGGCGCGCTCACGTGGAAGTTTCACCAGCGCGTCTACGGCGCCAACTTTCCGTATTTCGATTTCGCTCCGCTGTTCCGGGCGGAGTTGTACGACCCCGACCGCTGGGCCGACCTCTTCGTCCGCTCCGGCGCCAAGTACGTGGCCCTCACTTCGAAGCATCACGATGGCTTCACCCTGTGGCGCAGCGCGGAGGCCAACCGCGCTTGGGGACGGCCCTGGAACAGCGTGGACATCGGCCCCCGCCGCGATCTTCTGCTCGACCTGATGGAGGCCGGCCGCCGCCGGGACCTGCGCATGGGCATCTACTATTCGCTCTACGAGTGGTACAACCCGCTCTGGCTCGCCGGCCGCCAGCGCTACGCCGCCGGGCACATGTTCCCGCAGTTCAAGGACGTGGTGACCCGCGCCAAGCCGAGTATCGTCTTCTCCGACGGCGAATGGGAGCTGACCAGCGCCGAATGGCGCACGCCGGAGCTGCTGGCATGGCTGTTCAACGAATCTCCGGTGCGCGACGAGGTGGTCATTAACGACCGCTGGGGCAAGGAAACGCGCCACCACCACGGCGGCTATTTCACCACCGAGTACACCCCCGGCATGACCGGGAGCGATCGTCCGTGGGAGGAAAACCGCGGTATGGGGTATTCCTACGGGTACAACCGCATGGAGTCGCTCGCCGATTACCGCACCGATCGCGAGCTGCTCATGATGCTCATCGATATCGTCAGCCGCGGCGGCAACCTTCTACTCGATATCGGGCCCACCGGCGACGGGCGCATACCGGTCATCATGGAGGAGCGGCTGATCCAGATGGGCGACTGGCTGCGGCCCAATGGCGAAGCCATCTACAACACGCGCGCCCGCAAAGTGACTCGCCAGTGGAGCCGGGGAAAGGTGCCGCAGCTCGAGGAAAAGGACTTCATGTCGGATTACCCGATCGGCCACCTGGTCGATTCACCGGCCCCCGGATTCGCGCGCGTCGAGGCCTTTTTCACCGCCAGCGACAGCGCGGTATACGCGATTCTGCCGCACCGTCCGTTGCAGGACGTCGTGCTGGATGCGATCGATGCCCCCTCCGGTGTGCGCGTGACGCTGCTCGAAGGCGGCCAGCCGCTGGAAGCCGCGCGGCAAGGCAGCCAGCTACGAATCCAAATTCCGGATTCGCTGGCCGCCAGCCTTCCCGCGCGCCAGGCCTACGTGCTCAAGATCGAGGGCGCCACCTAGGATAAACTGGTCTGGCATGTCCCTTACCCATACCCCCATCACCGACGAGTTGGCGGCCTACATTCGCCGCGTGACGCTGCGTGAGCCGGAAGTATTGACGCGCCTGCGCGAAGAGGCCGAGGGTCGCCGGCCCGGCAACATGCAGATCGGGCCGGAGCAGGGGCAGTTCCTGCACCTCATGGCTCGCATTTTGGGCGCCAGGAAGACTCTCGAAGTGGGCGTCCTGATGGGTTACAGCTCCACCTGGGTGGCGCTGGCCCTGCCGCCCGGCGGAAAGCTTGTGGCCTGCGACCGCAACGCGGAGTACCTGGCCCGCGCCCGGCGCACGTGGCGCGAGGCCGGCGTCGAGGACAAAATCGAATTGCGCCTCGCGCCGGCGCTCGATTCCCTCGACGCGCTCGTTGCCGAAGGCCATGCGGGCACCTTCGATCTGGCCTTCATCGACGCCGACAAGGCGAACTACGCGACTTACTACGAGCGGTCGCTGGTGTTGCTTCGCCCCGGGGGGCTGATCGCCGTGGACAACGTGCTGTGGCACGGCAGGCCGGTCGACCCCCGCGACCACACCGTGGACACCGAGGCCATGCGCGCATTCAACCGCAAGTTGCACGCCGACGATCGCGTGGCGTTGAGCCTGGTAACCATGGGTGACGGTCTGGCGCTGGCATGTAAGCTGTAGGGGCCGGGCATGCCCGGCCCCTACTCGATCAACCCGCTCCTCACTGCAAACCGCACCAGTTCGCCGATGCTGTGCAGGTTCAGCTTTTCCATGATGCGGCCGCGGTGCGCCTCCACCGTGTACACACTGAGGTTCAGCACGCCGGCGATTTCCTTGTTGGTCTTGCCTTCGGCCAGCAGTTGTAAGACCTCGCGCTCGCGGCTGGTCAGCAGGTCGATGGGGTTGGTCGCCTGGCGGCGGTAATCGTCCAGCACGGCGTTGGAAACGGCGGGGCTGAGGTAGCTTTCGCCGGAGGCCACCGCGCGGATGGCCGCCACCAGGTCGGCGGCGCCCGAATCCTTCAGCAGGTAGCCGCGCGCTCCGGCGCGCAGGATCTCGCGCACGTATACCGAATCCTTGTGCATGCTGAGCGCCACTACGCGCGCGCGCGGGACCGACGACGCCAGGCGGCGCGTGGCTTCGATGCCGTTCAGCTCCGGCATGCTGACATCCATCACCACCACGTCGGGGCGCAGTTGCTCCGCCAGATCCACGGCTTCGCGGCCGTTGGCGGCCTCGCCCACGATTTCCATGTCGGCCTGCGCGTCGAGGATCATCTTGAAGCCCTGCCGGACCACGGCGTGGTCGTCAGCCAGTAGGATGCGAATGCGTTTCATGATGGATGGGGACCCGCACCTCAATTACAACACCCTCGCCGGAACGGGAGCGGACCGTGACATCGCCGCCGGCGCTGCGGGCGCGGGCGCGCATCCCGATCATGCCCAGTGGGCCCGGCCGCCCGGCCTGCCGGACATCCGGGCCAGGCGCCTCGGCGAGGCCGCGGCCGTCGTCGCGAATCGTGA
>Ga0326728_10009911_pt1 | contig 22571 bp, 13 predicted proteins | sample MB3enrmetagenome_FD_207602 | JGI IMG/M metagenome (GOLD analysis project Ga0326728, IMG submission 207602) | Lab enriched peat soil microbial communities from McLean, Ithaca, NY, United States - MB31MN | ecosystem: Environmental > Terrestrial > Soil > Wetlands > Peat | place: USA: New York... | reverse complement strand
CCCGGAAAACATCGCGCAGCCTCAGCTCCGGGACATCACCGGCGACATCCAGGCCATCTTCCAGGCCAACAACCTCGAGCGCAAGCAGGCCGCCGCCATCGCCAGCGACGCCAAGGCCCTGGCCGTCGAAATCCAGAACGCCGCCCCGAAGTAGGCGCGCGAAGCGGCGTCACACCTTCTTGGTCCGAACGTTGGAGGCCTTCGTAATGCCTGTGTCGCACCAATCCAATTCAGGATCGGAATCACTGTCCTTCGTTGCCCTTGATTACACGGTCCAGGTTGGGGTGGGCCCGCAAGACCTCCTTAAGCCATTTGGCGTGGAACTCAGGGTCGATTTGTTCGATCGACTCCGAAAGTTCCCCAAAGCCGCGGCCGGAGACAGACGACTCGGCGGGGTGGCTGGCGTAGTGGGCCTGCCACTGATCGAATAACTCGTAAAGGCGGAGCCGATTCGTCGTTCGGTCGAACGTCAGCGCGCTTCGTGCGTCCCACAACAGCGCGTCCAGCATCAACGGCGGCGGTTTTGGTTCCTCTTGGCGGTCCGGGACGGACTGGATCGCGTCCATGGCCTTGGCGATGGCGTCGCGCTGCTCCGGCGGAGCATTGCCCCAGAGGGTCGTCAGTTGGGTCAACAACTCGTTCCGTTTCGCCTTGGGGTCCGGGGCGTCTTTGACCTGGCCGACCAAGGCGTTGAGGAAGTTCGATCCGTCTCGAGTATCGGCCAAGGCCGTGCCCAAGTCCCCGACGACACGCCCTGAGCCACGCACGACACGCGGCGAAAGCATCGCCGCTTCCTCGCCCTGCAACTGGCTGTCAATGTCGGGATACTGCCGCCGCAACTCGGGTTGAATGCGGCAGGCCGCTTTCAGGATGCCCGCCTCGGGGCCTCCATGATATCGTTGTCGCAACCGTTCCGCTTGCTCGCGCACGGCGCTGGAGCCGGAGTTCGACCTTCTCTCCATTTCCTCGGCGAGCCTCAGCAGCGCCGGCACGGCCTCCCGCGCCGACGGCCCGAGCATGCCCAACGCAGGCACGGCCTGAGCCCAGTGATCGTGGCGGAGCACTCCGTTCTCCTCTTTAGCCTCGAGCGCGCGAACGAGTATGTCCACAACCTGCGGGGGCCGGTCGCCGGGCAGGAACGCCAGCCCAAAGGCGGCCAGCAACTGCTGGTGCTCATCTCCCTTCTCGATCAAAGGGACCAAGGCGTCGTGGATGACCTGGCCGTCGTCGGGAAACGCTCGGACGTGCCGGAGCACATGTTCGTCGAGCACGTCGAAACGAAAGCCCTCGGAATCCCGGTTGGTGGCCAGCAGCACCGCGACGAGGTCCGCCAACGTTCCCGGATCGAAGGGCGCGCCTGGGTCGTGTCGTTCCGGCAGCTCGAAGGTGAATTCGTCCGAGTTTTTGTTGGTGGACATCTGCGCCGCCATGAGCGCTTCCCGGTTGCGCACCATCGCTTCCCGGTCCGAGGGGAGGTTCGGGTCGTCCGTGGGGGGCCCGGTGAAGGGCGCCATGGAGAACCAGAGGCCTAAAACGGGCGCCAGCGTGTCGAGCGCGAGCCGCCGCAGGTCGAGTGGTTGGGTTTCGGAGCGGAAGACGGCGGACAGCCCCGACCGGGCCATGGCGAGCGCTTGCGCCCGGGAGTCCGCCGGCACGGTCGGCTCTCCGCCCGCGCTGCCGAGCAATTGCTTGAGGCCGTGCAGCGCCCACTTTTGCGTCTCGAAGTCAGCGACTTCGAGGCGCTCGAGCAGGATGGGCACGGCCTCCATCGTCTGATTGCCGAAGCGCCGGAGCGCTCGGAGCAGTTCCTGCGGCGGATAGTTGACTCTCGGTTCCGGCCGTTCCAGGAGCGCGCGAAGCTCTCGTTTCGCCTCGTCCAGGTCCACGCCACTCGACCCCGGGCCGGGGAAGCGAGGGCGGGCGAGGGCGGCGGGCGCCCCGAAGCCAGGCGGACCCTCGCGCAAGGGAAGAGGGCCGGCCGAGGGTCCGGTCCGGTTGGCGCCAGCGCCCGGCGAGCGCAAGGCCAGGTATCCGCCGATGAGCGCGGCGGCCACCGCAATCAGAACCGCCGTTGCCAGCTTGTATCCACCCAGCGGCGTGGCGCACCTGCCCAGGGCGCCGGCCGGCCATACCGTGGCCGAGGCGCCGGCGAGCGAAGCCGTCGCGACGCTCGTCCCCAGGCCCGCCGGGGCCGCCCGGACTGCCTCGGTTGCCAGGCCGGCGCCCAGGGCGCCCAGAGACAGCGTCACGCCCTTTTGGGTCAGCAACTCGTGCAGCTTGGCCAAGGCCCGGTTCACCCGCATCCGCGCGCCATCCTCGCTGGTGCCGACGGCCTGGCCGACGGCGTGAAAATCGCGCCGCTCGAAAAACCGGAGCAGAATGGCGGCCCGGTCCTCCGCGCCAAGTTGGTTGATGGCCTCGTCCAGCATCGGCGCCAACTCGGCCAGGTGGTTCCCGGAATCGGGTTCGAGAGTATTCATTTCCACCGCTTGCCTTTCGCGTTCCTGACGACGACGCTCGCCCCGACGCGCCTTGGCGGCCACAAAACAGGTGTGGCGGTGCAGCCAGCCGCCGAGCATCGTGTTTGGCGGAAGCGTCTTGGCCGCGCGGGCCAGGTCCAGGAAAACCGTCTGGGTCACATCCTCAGCCAGCGGCCGGTCTCGATTCACCAGGCGGAAAGCCGTCGAAAAGACCAGGTCCACGTAGCGCGTCACCAACTCCCGGAAGGCGCTTTCGGAGCCGCCCGCGTAATCGGCCAGCAGGGTTGGGGGGTCTGGCGTCGTCATTCTGCCACTATAGACCCGCACAAACCCAAAACCGAACACGGAATCTCCTGACCGGAGAACCGCGCCCGCGGACATCACCTCTACCCAACCGCGACTCAACAAGCGGCCTGCGCCCGCTTTCCAGCCCCGGGGCGCTGCCGTTGAACAAATCGTCCACACTCATCCCGCTGGAGCGGATCCAGGGCGTCATTTTCCTGACTCGCGGCCAACGGGTGATGCTGGACCGCGACCTGGCCGCGCTCTATGGCGTGACGACGGGCAACCTTAACAAAGCCGTCCAGCGGAACAGGGAAAGGTTCCCCGCTGATTTCATGTTCGAACTTACCAGGGAAGAGGCCGAGGCTTTAAGCTTCCATTTTGGAAGCTTAAAGCGTGGCCAGCACTTCAAGTATCGGACGACGAGGTCGGCGTGCGCCGGGTCAACGCCCAAAAAGCCTCCGAAGGAGACACATCAATCCCACCGCTACCGCTCATCAAACTTGAGCGCCCATTTCACCGGGCGGCTCTGGGCCGAGTTGATGAGCACCCGCAGCCACCCCTCCTCGCCGGCGGCCATTGGCCTGGGTTCAACGGTCGCGCCAGCCGCATGGTCGGCGGAGGAAACCGTGGCCGAGAGCAGCTTCCACCGCTTGCCGTCCTCTTCGAGCCCCGCGAGGCGAAGCTCATAGGGGTCGTGGCCGACGACCTGGCTGAGGCCCGAGAGGACTTTGGCCCGCGGGTTCCAATTCTCCGCGCTCACCTCGAGGATGCCCTGGGAGACGTGCCGCGAGGTGCTCACCAGCACGGGATGGCCCGCGGCGGCGCGCAGGGCGATGACGCGGCAGGACTGACCAGGCACTTCAAAGCTGAATGCCCCAGAGAAAGGCGGGAGGGGCGCGCCGGCCCAAAAGTCAAACACGAAGTAGGTTTGCGCCGGGTCGAGGCCGGCCTTGGCCGCGGAGCAGGCGATCGTCTGGTCCTCGTTCTCCCAGTTGAACAGGCCCAGGACGTCGCGGCGGGGGGCGTGGCGCGTGTCGGTGAGGAGCCAAATCCGGGGCATGACGGTGTCGAAATAATCGACTGGCCGGGCGGCGGCGCCGTGGGGCGGGATGGTGCGCTTGATGAGGTCCAGGCGCTCGGCGGGCAAGGCGGGGAGCCAATCGCTGTTGAGATAGGTCTGGCCGCTCAGGGCTACCCACGAGGCGATGAGCCGGGCATGCGCCAGGGGGAGCGAGGCGCGGACATAAGTGGGGTCCGGATCGTTCCACCAGACGCGGCCATTGAGGAAGTAGAGCCGGGTGCCGCGCACCGGCCCGGTGAGGAGCGAGCCGGAGCCGTTGCGGGCGATCTCCCGGCGGTAATCGGCCCAGTGCTGGCCGTTGTCCGGGCCGATGCGCATCGAGTCCACCAGGCCGAGGCAGCCGCCTAGCGTGCGCATGTTCTGGCTGACGTTGCAGCCGGAGAAAAACACGCGCGGGCCGGCGGCCCGGCGCAGGAGCTTCAGGCCGTCGCGGAAGGCCTCGAGGTTGGTCTTCCTGGGATTGAAAAAAGGGGCGTTGGCGCCGATGTGGTCGTCGCGGTAGCCGTCGTTGACGTAAATCTGCTCGGTGGCCGTGCCGGTCCATAGGCCGTCCATCTTGAAATAGTCGTAGCCCCAGCCGTGGATGGTGCGGACCATCCCGGCCAAGTAGGCCTGGACCTCGGGCCGGGTGAGGTCCAGCGAGGTATTGCCCCAGGGGGTTTCGAAGGGTGTGCCGTCGGCGCGCTTGACGAACCACTCTTGCCGGTCCTTGAACTCCGGGTCCTGGTAATCGCTGGCGAAGGGCAGGAACCAGATGCCGGCCGCCAGGCCCAGTTGCCGGAACCGCTCGGCCACGGGTTGCATCCCATGGGGATAAGGCCCGTCGGGTTTGGCGCGGAGAAAGCGGCGGGCGGGCCCGTTCCGTTCCTTGCCGTCCTGCCATTTATCGTCGATCTGAACGAACGAGAATCCGAACGGCTTCAGTTCCTGGGCGGCGAAGGCGCCCAACTCGACGATGGATGTCTCGTCGGCGGCGCCGCCGTGCGGATTCGAGTACCAGGTGCAGTAGCCGGCGCGCGGCGGTTTAAGATGGATGCGGTACTGCCGGGCGAGCGCAGCGGCAAAGAGTTCCTGGCCAAGGCGGGCGTCCTCAAAGAGGCCGAGGGCCAGGGTCTCGAGGCTGGCCGACTCGCCGGCATCCAGCCGGAGATGGCCGTAGTCGAGCCGGGCCTTGAAGCGGACCCGGTCCCCGAGCACCTCCGAGAAGAGCACGCCACTGCCCCGGTCGCTAGTGAGCCAGCCGGCGACCACGCCCCGGCGGGTTGCCGGTTCGGCCAGGGTGAGGAAAAGATAGCTGCCGGGGTTTTGGTCCGGCGTGGTCAGCCCCGCGGTGCCCATGGTGCGTAGTTGGCCGGCGGGGCGGGCCAAATCCAGCGTGAACGCGGCCGGCGTGGCGCGCGCGATGTCCGCCGGCGCGGGGCCGGCGTTGCGCACCTGGCCGCGGAGGAGCAGGAACGGCAAGCCGCGGTAGAGTTGAAGCGAAAAGCTGCCCGAATCCCCGCGCTGCACCACGATGCCCCTGCCCGCGCCGAATACCGGGTCCTTAACGGATTCGACCCGGGCGGGGCCCGCAGCCCCATCGAGTTCACCGTCGGTGACGAACACCAAGCCGGAGGCCTTCTCGGCCACGGAGAAGGTCCGGGCGGCATCATCGTAGCGGGCCGCGAGCGTTTCGTTTTCGATGGCAAGCGGCGCCGCGGCGCCGGTGTCCGCATAGTGAAACAGCGCCATGAGCAATAGGAACAACGCCGCCGCCGTCCGGCGGCAACTGGTGGAAGAGGGTTTCGGTTCGGAACTGCGGTTTGGAGACCGGGGCTGGAATTCGCGGCGCATGGTCATGATGTTTCGGCTCTTAATGGGCCTCGAGCCAGTTTTCCCCCACACCGATCTCGACGGCGATGGGCACATCCAGGGCGATGGCGGTCTTCATTTTGTCCTCGACCAACAGCCGCATTTCCGCCTCCTCCGGCGCGTAAAGGTCGAAGACCAGCTCATCGTGGACCTGGAGGACCATGCGGGACCTGAGACGCCGCCGGACCAATTCGGCGTGGATGCGGGCCATGGCGATTTTGATCATATCGGCGGCGGTGCCCTGGATGGGGGCGTTGATGGCATTGCGCTCGGCGGCGCCGCGGACGGTGTTATTGGCCGAGTTGATGTCGCGGATGTAGCGGCGGCGGCCCGTCACGGTTTCCACGTAGCCGGCCCTGCGGGCCAGGGCGATGGTCGCGTCCATGTAGCGGCGGATGGCCGGGAACTTGAGGAAATAGTGGTTGATGATCTCGGCGGCCTCGGGGCGGCGGATGCCCAGGCGCTGGGCCAGGCCGAAGGCGGAGATGCCGTAGGCAATGCCGTAGTTGACCATTTTGGCTTTGCGGCGCATCTGCGGGGTGACCAGGTCGGGGGACAGGCCGAAGACCCTGGCGGCGGTCGCGGTATGGACGTCGGCGCCGGTGCTGAAGGCCTCCAGCAGGGCGGGTTCCCGGCTGAGGGCGGCGATGACGCGCAGCTCGATCTGGGAGTAATCGGCGGAGAGCAGCCGGAAATCGTCGCCGCGGGGCACGAAGGCTTTGCGGATTTCCTGGCCGCGTTCGGTGCGGATGGGGATGTTCTGGAGGTTGGGGTTCTGAGAGTTCAGGCGGCCAGTCGCGGTCACGACCTGGTGGAAGGTGGTGTGGACGCGGCCGGTGGCGGGCCAGATGGCGGCGGGCAAGGCGTCGGCGTAAGTGGATTTGAGTTTGGCGGCGGCGCGGTGCTCGAGCAGGCGGCGGACGATTTCGTGGTCGGTCGCCAGCAGGGCCAGGGTCTGCTCGTCGGTGGCGTATTGGCCGGTCTTGGTCTTTTTGGGCGGCGGGGCGAGCTTGAGGAGGTCAAAGAGGACTTGGCCCAGTTGCCGGGGCGAATTGAGGTTGAACGGGGTGCCAGCCAGGCGGCAGATGACGCCTTCCTGCTCCTTGATTTCCTTGGCCAGTTGGGTGGCGAACTCGGCCAGGGCGGCCGCCTCGACCTTGATGCCTTCGTACTCCATGTCCGCCAGCACCGGGATTAAAGGCGACTCGATTTCGTAGAATACGCGCTCCTGGCCCTTTTGCCGGAGCAGCGGCTCGAGCACGGTCCGGAGCTGCAGCGTCACGTCCGCGTCCTCGGCCGAGTATTCGCCCGCCTGTTCCACCGGCACGTCGGCCATGTTGATTTGGCCGGTCTTTTTCTCTCCGATCAATTGCGTGATCGGCACGGGGGTATAGCCGAGATAGACCTCGGAGAGGTAATCCATGCCATGGCGCTGCTCCGGCTCGAGGAGGCTGTGGGCCACCATCGTGTCGAAAAGTCTGCCGCCCACCGTGAGGCCGTGCCATCGGAGCACGCTCAGGTCGAACTTGAGATTGTGGCCGACCTTCTCGATGCGCGCGTCTTCGAGCACGGGGCGGAACTCCTCGAGAATGACCCGGGCCTGCTCCCGGTCCTGGGGAATGGGCACGTAATAGCCGGTGTGGGGCGCGAACGAAAAGGCCAGCCCGACCAGGCGGGCCGCCTTGGGCTCGAGGCCCGTCGTTTCGGTGTCCAGGCAGAAAGAGTTGCGGCCCTCGAGTGCCCGGAGCAATTCCGCCCGCTGGGCGGGCGAGGCCGCCAGGCGGTAATCATGGGGCACGTCCCGGATGGTCTTGAGATTCGGCGCCGGCGGCGGTTTGGGCTCGGCGGCCGGTCCCTGGTCCTCAGCCTCGAGGACGAGGTCCTGCTGAACCGGTTTTGGCTTGGAGGCCACCGGGGCGGCGGCCGGGGCGCTCCGGCCGGGCTGGAACCCATGTCCGGCCCGGAAATCCGGGCCGAACAAGCGGCGGCCTATCGAGTTGAACTCGAATTCCACGAGCAAGGCCTTGAGTGTATCCTCTTGCGGCGGGGCGACCCGGAAGGACTCGAGGTCCACAGGGCATGGCACGTCGCACTGAATTGTCGCCAGCCGTTTGGAGAGCAGGGCCTGCTCCCGGTGGGTCTGCAGGGTCTCCTTGACTCGGCCGGTCAATTCGCCGGCGTGGGCGAGCAGGTTCTCGACGCTGCCGAATTGGGCGATGAGTTTTGCGGCCGTCTTTTCGCCGATGCCGGGCACGCCGGGGATGTTGTCGGAGGCGTCGCCCATGAGGGCGAACACGTCCGCCACCTGCTCGGGTCGCTGCACGCCCCAGCGTTTGAGCACCTCGGCCACGCCCAGGACCTCCACCCCCTCCCCGAGGCGGGAAGGTTTGTAGAGAAAAGTGTGGGCGTCGACCAGTTGGCCGAAGTCCTTGTCCGGCGTCACCATGTAGGACGTGAAGCCTTCCTGCTCGGCGCGGCGGACCAGGGTCCCGATAATATCGTCGGCCTCGAAGCCGTCGCGGGTGATGGTGGTGACGCAAAAGGCCTCGAGCATCCGCCGCACGTGCGGCAGCGCCTGGCTCAGGTCCTCGGGCATGGCCTGGCGGGTCGCCTTGTACTCCGGATAGAGGGCATGGCGCTGCGTGGGCGCTTCGGTGTCCAGGGCGACCGCCAGATGGGTGGGTTGCTGGTTCTTGAGGATGTCCAGCAACGTCTGGGTAAAGCCGTAAAGGGCGGAAGTGTTGACTCCGGCCGAGGTGAAAATCGGGCGGCTGATCAGGGCAAAGTGCGCCCGATAAACCAGCGCCATCCCGTCCAGCAGGAATAACTTCTTTGCCATGCCTGGGGCTACACCCAAGGCCGGGTCCGTTTCGAGTTCGGTCCCATGACGACGGAGAGAACGTGTTTGGCCAGCTTCGCGTCCTCGGCGATCTGCCAGTCGAACATCCCGACCAGGATGAAATCGGCCCCGGAGTTGAAGGCATAAGGGAAGGCGGCGCGCGGGTGGAGGGCGCCGGCGGCCAGGACCTTGAAGGCAATCCAGGGCTTGTTGGTCTTTGACATGACCTCGACCACCGCCTGCGGGTCCTGGCACCAGGAATTGTCGTGCGCGCCCAGGGGGCCGGTCTCGTCCGGGCGGGGGGCGGTGTAATAATCGAGGCTGTGGAAGGTCTTTTGGTAGAAATCGACATCCAGCCGGGCCTTTTCGCATTCGACGATCACGCGCAAGTCATGCGCCGCCACGCCGGCGATCCGCTTTTGCGACCGGATGAAGTCGACGCTTTGGGCAATTTTCTCGAACTTGCCCTGGTTGATGAGTCCCTCGCACGCGTCGCCGGTCAGGTGTACGCCGGCGGCCCCTTGGTCGATGGCCTTTTGGATTTGCGAGAAGCCGCCGGCCGCGTCGGGCCGGGCCTGGGCGAACCACTTGATTTTGCCGCCGCATTTCCAGTGCTCGAAGAGGTCCGAGTTGTCGTCCATGACCCAGGTATTGATGGCGGTGATGCCCTGGGTTTCGCCCAGCTCGAGGGTCTCGCGGATTTTGGCCGAGTTGTTGTAGCGCCGCATGAGGGTCGAGACATAGGACAGGTCCCGCGAGTGCGACCAGCCGCCGATGAGGTTGCCGCCCATCATCAAGCGCGAAAACTCCTGGCCGGCGATCCGGCCTTTGGGGAACTGCTGGTCCGCGGCGGCGGGCGCGCCGGCGGAATCAGCCGCGGCCTGGGAAGCGGCGGCGCCCGGGGCGCGCAGGCCCAGGGGAATCGCGGCCGAAGCCAGGAGGGAGGATTTTACGAAACCACGACGAGAAATATGCTGTGCCATGAAGCGAGGCATAACATGATTTGACGGGGCTGTCAACTGCGCTCGCACCTATCCTCCGCTCCGGCTGCTGGCGGCGATGACCTCGGAGAAGATGGCCAGCACCTCGGCGCGCGCCAGCGCGCCGACGAGGCGGTTTTCGGTGAGGGTGTTAACCACGGGGATGTTGCGCTGTTCGCTGGCCAGGACGACGGGCAGGATGTCCAGCAGACGTTGGTTCGGGGTGACGGACGCCGGCGGCGGGCGCATGAGATCGTAGCCAATGATGCCGAGCACCTCGTCGCCGCTGCCCAGGTACTCCTTCAAGTCTTGCAGGGCCACGAGGCCCACCAGGCGGCCGCGGGCATCGACGACGGGCAGGAAATTATTCGAGCTGGTGAGGAAACGGTCGGCGATCTCGCCCAGCGAGGCGGTCTCGCGCACGGGCGGCACGGGGGCGCGCATGATGTCGGCCACGATTCGCTCGGTCGCCGCCTCGGAGGCGTTGGGGTCTTGGGAGACCTTCAGCCCCTTGCGGCGCAGGGGTTCGGTATAGATGGACTCGGGGTGGAGGCGGCGCGCCACCAGGGTCGAGACCACGCACCCCAGCATCAGGGGCGGGATGAGCGAATAATCCAGGGACAGCTCGAAGACCATAATCATCGCGAGCAGCGGCGAACGGGTGGTGGCGGACAACATGCTGCCCATGCCGACGATGGCGAAGGTGAGGATGGGCAAGTCCCGAGCGGCATGGAGGTCCCGCAAGCCCAGGCCGGAAAGGGCGCCCAGGGCGGCGCCCAGGAAAATCGTGGGGGTGAATACGCCGCCCACGGCCCCCGAGCCGACCGTAACCAAGGTGGCCAGGAGCTTGGCCAGGAACAATCCCAGCAAGCCGGCGTATTCGCCCTGGAGGATGCGGTTGGTAATCACATAGCCGTTGCCGCAGACCCCCGGGTACTCCAAGGCGATCAAGCCCACGGCCAATCCCCCCACCATCAGGCGGACGTAGATCGGCGCGCGTATCCGCTTGAAGAGCGCCTCGGTTTGATTGAGCAATTTCAGGAAACCGGCCCCAACCACGCCGCTGACCACCCCCAGGCAGATGAACCAGGGCAGTTGTGCAATGCTGCTGAACTGCGTGGCGCCCAGCGACGGGATGACGTACCAGGGCTGGATGCCGAAGAGACTGCGCGACACCATCGCCGCGACCACCGAAGCCACCACGAGCGGGGCAAACAGGCTCATCGAAAAGTTGCCCAACACGATGAGCGCGGCAAACACCGCGCCGGAAATCGGGGCGTTGTAGGCCGCCGCGATGCCCGAGGCGGCGCCGCAGCCCACCAGCATCCGCAAACGGTAGGGTGGCCACTTGGCCCATTGGCCCCACTTCGAGGCCAGCGTCGCCGACAACTGCGTGATGCCTCCTTCCCGGCCGATGGAGCCGCCGGAGCCGATGGTGATGAGCGAGGACAGGAACTTGACGAGGCCATTGTGCAGGGGCAGCCGCCCATCGCCGGCCACGACGACTTCCAGGAGATTGGTGGTCCGCGCGGGGCCGGCCAGGCGCAGCCCCCAATGCAGGACCAGACCCGCAAGCGCGCCTCCCAGCACCGGCGTCAGGACCCGCTGCCAGCCGGCCATCCCTTCGGCGACCTCCTCGGGGTGGCCCGGGTGCCGGGAGATGAAGTAGGAGACCGATTCGGTGGCGTAGTAGAAGAAAAGGTTGACCAGCCCCCCGATGACCCCAACCGCGCCGGCCAGCACCAGGTGAAGGGCCTCCTCGCTGAGGAACAGCTTCTGCCTGACCCGGAGCGCCCGCTGCCAATGACGCCGGAGAAACCGGTGCGTCCGCTCGAGGATGGTGGCGCTGCGCGGGAACCTCACAAACCGATGTTATGGCCAATGGGGTTCCTGGCAAACGCAAAATCCTCGACCACCCGGCCTTCGAGCAGATGTTCCTGGATGATGCGCTCGAGCACCGCCGGGGTGCAGGAGCGATACCACACCCCCTCGGGATAGACCAGGGCGATCGGCCCCCGCGCGCAAACGCGCAGGCAATTGGCCTTGGTCCGGTACACCGGCCCGTGCGGCGCCGCCAGCTTGAGTTCGTTGAGCCGCCGCTTCAGATACTCCCAGGACTCGAGGCCCTGCGCCCGCGCCGCGCACTTCGGCTCCGTCTGGTCGGCGCAGAGAAAGACGTGACGCCGGTAGTGCTCCAACCCGAGGGAAGCGGCCAGCGCCTGCAGTTCATTTGCCATAAATCTCTTGACCTCAAACTAATTGGCAATCCGCTTTTTGCAATCCCGCTCTCGGGCGGCCACGCGGTCGCAGGACAGAATTCTTGAGACGCCCTGATTGTCCGGCCCTTTGGCCTCGCTTCTATATAAGAACATATATACGAGGGAAGCACCTTCGTTGCCTTCGCTTCCTTCTGTTTAAACCCTTTACGCCTCCCAGTTCGCTCCCCGCAGAATCATCCGCACGACGCCATCGACCAGCTTCATTTCGTGAAAGTTGATAATCAACCCAAACGGGATGTTCAGGAGCTTCATTTCGATCAAACCCGGTCCGTTCAGGCGGTGAACCTCTATGGCCGCGCCAATGACAAGGTGGCTCAGCTCATCAGCCTTCTTGAAAAGTGCGTGCAGGCGAGTAGTGTACACCAAGGAAACGAAGAAAACGAAGAATCTTGTCCTGCGCCCCGGCCACGCGGGCGCGGCAATGGTCGCTTGCGCCCCGGCGGGTCCGGCGGCAATATGCGGGCGGCTGGTTGGACCGGCCGAAAAGAGATGAAAGCGCGCATTATCATGTTGGGGGCGGCATTGGCCCTCCTGGCGGGGCTGAGCGCCCGGGCGGAGGTCAAGGTCACGTTTGAGCGAAACGTCCGGGGCACGCCCGAGTTCAAGTTCAAGAATGTCCCCGGGCCGCTGCGCAACGATGCGGCGGCCAAGGGCAAGTTCTCGCTCGTGGACGGGGAGAGCGACCCCAACGGCGGCGGTCTTCGGGCGCTGAACGACGGGCGTTTGCCGGAAGAAGAAGACGAGCCTGGGGCGAACTTCTTTTTCCAGGCCGGGAGCGAGGGCGGGCGGCTGCTGCTGGACCTGGGGAGCGTCATTGAGGTCAAGCAGGTCAATTCCTATTCCTGGCACCCGGGGGAGCGCGCCCCGCAGGTCTTCAAGCTCTACGGCGCCCAGGGGGCCGAGGAGGGCTTCAACGCCGCGCCCAAGCGAGGCGCCGACCCCGCGGCGTGCGGCTGGAAACTGGTGGCCAGCGTCGATACCCGCGCCCAAGCGGGCGAGCCCGGCGGCCAATACGGGGTGAGCGTCGCCGACCCCGCGGGCGCCTTGGGGAAATACCGCTATTTCCTCTTTGATGTCTTCCCCAGCGCCAGCGGGAGCCAATTCGGCCAGACGTTTTTCAGCGAGATCGATGTGCGGGCAATGGAGCCGGCGGAGCCGGAGGTGGCCGCGGGGTCCAAGCCGGGGCGGGTCAAGGACTTCGATTACACGCTGGACGCCTCCCAGGCGCCCGACCTCAAGGAATGGGCCGAAACCAAGTTGCGGCCGGAAATGGACAAGTGGTATCCGATCTTGCGCGACTGCCTGGCCAGCGACGGCTACACGGCACCCAAGCAATTCAGCGTCACGATTCGGCCCGGGCGGGGCGTGGCCTCGACGAGCAGTACCTCCGTGAGGGTCAGCGCGGATTGGATACGCTCGCAGTTGAAGCATCCGGAATGGAATGAGGCGGTGGGCTCGGTCATCCATGAGCTGGCGCACGTCATTCAGCAATACAAAAGCCGCGGCAACCCAGGCTGGCTGGTCGAAGGGATAGCCGACTACTTTCGCTGGTTCCATTTCGAGCCGGTCGCCCACCGGCCAAAGCTGCGGGACCCCGCCCGGGCCAAGTATTCGGACAGCTATAAAACGACCGCCGGCTTCCTCGAATACGTGGTGGCGCACCACGACCACGAACTGGCCGTCAAGCTCAACGCCGCCATGCGCCAGGGCCGCTACAGCCCCGAGCTGTGGAAGGACTGCACCGGCCTGAGCGTCCAGGAGCTGTGGAGCGAGTACGTGGCGTCCCTGGCGGTCCCGGGCGAGCCGCCTTCTCGCTGAGCCCGCGTTACACGATGTCCTGGGCCTGCTCGTCCCAGCGGACCGTCCGCTGCTGGCGGCAGGAGGCGATGGCCATCTGGCAGGTGATCGCCGTGCGGAAGCCCAGCTCGAAGGGACAAACCGGTTCTTTGCGGCCGCGCACGCAATCGAAGAAATTCTGGAAATGCTCGAGGGTGTAATCCGTATAGCCGCCGCCGGGCGGCTGGTCCTGCCCGGCCCGCGCCCGGCCCTGGGGACAGTAGAGGACCCGGCCCGAGGCGTCGTGCAGCACGGCGCCTTTGGTGCCGAAGAGGTAATCGTAGGTCTCGCCGTAATAATCGTTGCCGAACATGGAACTCCAGGTGAAGAGGACCTTCTCCCGATGGTTCATCGAGACGGCCATGGTGTCGGGCACCTCCATGTTGGGCGAGCGATAATTGGCGCCGACCATGGTCACGGTCTCCGGGATGCCCAGCCCCAGGACCTGGTGCCAGAAGCCGAGCTGGTGGACCATGTTCTCGAAGACGTTGCCCCCCGAGTAATCCCAGTAAAAGCGCCAGTTCATGTACCGTTGGGGGTCGAACGAGCAGCGCCTGGCCTCGCCCTCGAAGGCGGGCCAATCCACGTGGTCCGGGTCGCAGTCCGGGGGGATGGGTCTTAACCACCCGCCGTAGGGGGAGTTGCGATAATGATGCGCCTCGATGGCCGTGATGACGCCCATCCGCTCAGGGGTGGCCAGCTCCCGCACCTTCCCAATGCCCGGCCCGCTGTTCATTTGCATGCCGATTTGGACCACCCGGCCCGTGCCCGCCAGCGCCTTGCGCATGCGCCGGGCGTGGTCGGGGTTGAAGGCCATGGTCTTCTCCTGGTACACATCTTTGCCCGCCTGGATGGCGGGCACAAACTGCAAGGCGTGCTGGTGCTGCGGCGTGGCGATCAGGACCGCGTCAATTGACTTGTCCTCGAGCAACTGCCTGAAATCCCGGTAGGTCGCGGCCGCCGGGGCGATGGCCTTGGCCTGTTCCAGCCGCCGCGTATAGACATCCGCCACCGCCACGGCCTCGACGTCCGGACAGCGCAGCGCGACCCGGAAAATCTCCCGGCCGCGGTCGCCCGCGCCGATCAAAGCGATGCGCACTCGTTGGTTGGCGCCCAGGACCCGGCCCGGCGCGAGCAGCGCCGAACCCGCTGCCCAGGCCGCGCTGCCGACTGCCTGCCGCAAGAAGCTTCTGCGATTCAACATGATGCTGCTCATGGTCTTGTCTCGATTTCAATCCCGCTGCCCCCGCCCGCTCACCAGGGCCAGTGACAAAGTCGCTGCAACTCGCTGCCAATCACCGGAGCGTGGCGCAGGCTTCCAAGCCTGCTGTATCGCCGATTTCCAAATCGGCGGGCGGCTGAACTTGCCGGCGCCCCGCAGGTTAGAAACCTGCGACACAGCAGATTTGGAAATCTGCGCTACGACTTTGTCAACGGCCCTGGCCCGCTCATCCGGCGGTCGAATATTTCCGGCACAAGGGCTTGATCTTATCGACCAACTTTGGCACGCCGGTCATCGCATCCTCCGCGCCTTCGTACTCGACCGACATGTAGCCCTTGTAACCGCTGCGGGCGAACATCTGCCAGACGCGGTCCAGGTCCAGCGGCTGCCTGGGCTGACCGTAAAAGTCGCGGATGTGGGAGTGCGTCGCGTACGGCAGGCAGAGGGCGATCTGCTCGTACGGATTTTGCCGGAAGTTGCTGATGTCGAGGTTGCACCCCGCATAAGGCGAATCCACGCCGCGAAGTATCGCCGCCATGTTGGCGGCCTTGGTCGAGAGCCCCGAATGGGTCTCCAGGCCGAGAATCACCCCCTTGGTGGCGGCGTAATCGCAGGCCGGTTTCAATGTTTCGACCACCCATTGAATCCCTTGCTCGTCCGTGGCCCCCGCCGGCAGCTTGTCGCAGAAGACCCGCAAATGGGCGGCCCCGAGCAACTCCGTGGCGTCCACCCATTTCCGGACGGTCTGAAGGACTTCGGCGCGCTTGGCCGGCTCCGGCTGGCAGAGGTCGGCGCCAATCGCCAACCCGGAAAAAGGCATGCCTTGCCGATAGGCGAAGCTGCGCAGGCCGGCCAAATAGGCCGGCTCGGTCGATTTGAGCCAATAGGTCGTGATGTCCACTCCCAGCACACCCAGTTCGACCGCCTTGACGATGAATTGCTCCATGGTCATTTTCCCCTTGCCCAGGTACGCGCCGAAGGAGTAGGCGCAGCACCCGGGAAGCAGCCTCGGGCCTGGGGCCCCCGCCGGCGGGCTCGGCTCTTCCCCCGCCCGCAAGCTCATGGCCAGCGAACCGACGGAGACGATGCCAGTTGTCTTGAGGAATTCACGGCGGCCAAGTGCGTTGCGCATCACGCCGCGATGATGGGGGACCTGCCGCGCAAAAGTCAAGCAGCGGAGAACGCAGAGAGAGAAACGCGGTTGCGGCCTTCGCCCGACACTCTTAGACCTCGGTTCCAAAGTATGCGGACGTTGCTGTGCAGTGACGAGTCACAAGTGACGAGTGACGAGCAAGAACATCCGTGGCCGCACCACTTTGCTCGTCACTCGTCACCCGTCACTCGTCACTCCCCCGCGGCACGTCCGGATACCTATGAGCCGAGGTCTAATCGCACCCGAGCGCCCCGCGGTCCTTGACCCGCTCGGGGAATGCTGGTTATCTCCCCGCATGAATCACCAGTGTGGAAACCGAATCTCATTCAAGCGTCGGACCGCTCAGCGCCGGCGGGGCGGCTGGGCGGCGCTCGGCGGCGCGCTGTTTTTGCTGGCGGCGGCCCCGCCGGGCCGGGCGGCGGAGGTTTCGCCCGAGGAGATGCAGCAGATGCGCCAATGGCTGGCCGCGCATTCCGGCGAAGGCGCCCAGGCGCCCTTCTCCTTGCTGGTGGATGGGAAACCATGGGCCGGTCATGGCGCCACCGTCGTCAAACCCGCGGGGGCGCACCGGCGCGAGCATGAGACGGTCTTTGCCGACCCGGCCGCGGCGCTCGAGGTGCGCTGTGCCATGGTCGAATACGAGGATGCCCCGACCCTGGAATGGACGGTGTACTTGAGAAACACGGGGAGCAACGACACGCCTGTGATCTCAGACCTTCAAGCGCTGGATGCCAGCTTCGAGCGTTCGGACGGGGAGGAGTTCACCTTGCGCCACTGGGCCGGGAGCCAGGCCACGCCGGACGATTACCGGCCGTTCCAGGACCGTCTCGGGCCCAAGGCGGAGAAGCGTCTGGCCCCGAGCGGCGGGCGCGGCAGCGACGGGGTCTGGCCTTACTTCAACATCGATTGGGGCAACCAGGGTGTCATCGCCGTGGTTGGCTGGCCCGGCCAGTGGAGCGCGAGCTTTGCCCGGGACGACAAGCACGGCCTGCGCGTTCGCGCGGGGCAGGAGTTGACGCACTTCCGGCTCAAACCCGGCGAGGAGGCGCGGACGCCGCTCATCGTGCTGCAATTCTGGAACGGCGGCGATTGGGTCCGCGCCCAGAACGTCTGGCGGCAATGGATGCGCGAGCACAATGTGCCCCGCCTCAACGGCCAATTGCCCCCGCCCCTGTTGCCGGCTTCCAGCGGCAATCAGCTCAGCGAGATGCAGAAGGCCAACGAGCAAAACCAGGTGCAGTTCATCGACGGCTATCTCCGGCGCGGCATCCAGCTTGATTTCTGGTGGATGGATGCGGGTTGGTACACCTTCCGGGAGGGTTGGTGGAACGTTGGCACCTGGGAGGTGGACCGCAACCGCTTCCCCAACGGGCTGCGCGCGGTGAGCGACCATGCCCATCAGCACGGCGTCAGGACGCTCGTCTGGTTCGAACCGGAGCGCGTCACCCCCGGCACCTGGCTCTACCAGAACCATCCGGAGTGGCTCCTGGGGCGCGACGGCGAGCAGAAGCTCCTGGACCTCGGCAATCCCGATGCGCGCCAGTGGGTCGTCGGGCACGTTGAGAAAATCATGGCCGACGAAGGCGTCGATATTTATCGGCAGGATTTCAACTTCGCCCCGCTGGGCTATTGGCGGGCCAATGACGCGCCCGACCGCCAGGGCATCACCGAGATTAGGCACGTGACCGGCTACCTGGCCTTCTGGGACGAACTGCGGCGCCGGCATCCGGGCCTGCTCATCGACACCTGCGCCTCCGGCGGCCGGCGAAACGACCTCGAGACGCTGCGCCGCTCGGTGCCGCTGCACAAGAGCGACATGGAGTACCCCAATCTCACCGCCAAACAGACCCAGCTCTACGGCATCGCCTCCTGGGTGCCGTATTTCGGAGCGCCGGTTTACCCCGCCGGCCGCGTGGACGTCTATGGCTTCCGCAGCGGCATCGCCCCCATGACCGGCCTCGGTTACGACTCGCGCACCGACGACCTCGATTACGCCCTGCTCCGCCGGCTGGTCGGCGAATGGCGAAGAGTGGCGCCCATCCTCCTCCACGGAGACTACTATCCTCTCGGCTCCTGGAGCGCCGCAAACGACGTCTGGATGGCCTGGCAATTCGATTGGCCGTCCAACAACCAGGGACTCATCGAGGCCTTCCGCCGGCCCGACAGCCCCTACGAGTCCGCCCGCTTCCGCCTCCGCGGCCTGGACCGCGATGCCGACTATGAACTGGTCAACGCCGACCACCAAACCACCGCCACCATGAGCGGCCGTGAGTTGATGGAGACCGGCCTGCTCCTCACGCTCAAAGGCCGCCCCTCGGCCGCGCTCATCACCTATTCGCGGCGGTAGGCCGCTGTGTTGGACGAACCTCCGTGTCCACTCATTTATGAACCGAGGTCTGGCGCCGGGCAGGCTGGCGTTTCCTTGGTTTGCCGTCCGAGGCGGCAGTTCGCGCCGAAGGCGACGGGGTCTCGCGGACCTGTTTGCGGACCCTGCGGACCTGGAGGGAGAGTTTCTTGTCGACTTGGTCTCGCCACACGGCGCGGCAAGGACACGACGGGTTCGGACAGTCCTTCAAGCGGGCCAGTTGCTTGCGCCGCTCTCGAACCAGGCTGGCAAGCCGGAGCAACTCCGCCTCGAGTTCCAGAATCTCGCGTTCTTTGCTCTTCATCATGGCGACCTAACTCTCCCACTATAGCCCAAGTTGGGCAAATGTCACTTGGGCGGCCCTGCGGCCGGGCGCACGAGATGTGGAGGTGGAGGCTCAAGGGCCGATGCCGAGGGGCTTGGAGGCGGGCCTCCGGTCCGCACGCTCGGACAAGGCCAGGTATGGCCGGCCCATCCGCAGCGAACGGACAGGGGCGCCCTATCCTTGCCCCGGGATGGCGAGGACGCAATCCGGCGTTATCGCGAACGCGGCGCCCACCTGGGAGTAGTCCCTACGGCATTTCTGCCAAGCCTCGTGGCTCAGCGGTTTCACGAGCGTTGTCATGCCGGGTTCCCCCTCGTCCAGTCCGCGCTCGAAATGGATTCCCCCAAGCTCGGTGAGAAGAAAACGAGGATGCGTCTCTTCGCCCCCAGGGTGTTGACTCCAAAAATACACCCGCAATGTGAGCCCCTTTGGCACCATCTCCGCAAGACGCCGATGGTAGTGGCTCTCCTGCACGTCGCGCTTGAATGGGTCGGGCTTCTTCTGATGGATTTCCAGCACCTTGATGTGCCTGGCTTCGCAGAGCCCCAGCATCGCGGCAAAGGTGTTGCTGAACCTCGGCTCGCATGGATCGAAGTACGGGTCAACGAGTTGAACTTCCTCGCAGTGCCCCAGCAGCAGCCGCGCGGAACCCGCGATTTCCGCGGCTTTCCGCGGGATGAACTTCTCGGTGACAACTTGGTAGGGCGGCTCGTCTTTCTCAAAGTCCCCCGCCACCAGAACCCCTGTGCTCCCGCCGGGATTCTCCAAAGCAATGATCGCGTGGAACGGTTGTATCGTCATCTGGGCCAGCGCGTTCTTCAGCCAGTCGTCTCCGCCGTGGTACGTCCGCCCCGTGTCGAGGAATTTGTAACCGTCCCTTCGTATCTTCTCCCGTATTGCTTTCGCCCGCACCGGCTTGCTCAGCCGCTCGGCCAGTTCGTCGACCTTGCTTTTCCACAGGACCGGGTACTTCGATATCAACCGCCCCTGTCCGGCGCCGAAATCCGGCCAGAGCGAGTTAAAATGTTCCCAAGTCGCCATCACCCGGGGCTCGACGGCGAACTCTTTTATCAGGCTCATGGCAGGTCCTGAAATCTCTCAGCAAAGAACCCACCGGGCCATGGCGCCCCGAAATCTCCATCCGGCGTGACCGGCAACTGCCGCACGACGGACCCTTGGGGCGTTGATTCAACGAACAGGACAGACATGTCCTCCGGGCGGACCGGTGTTGCCCCCGCGGGCAGCTTCCCCTCCGTCGTTTCGCGCACGCGCCTGAGAAGCCTCAGAATCAGGTGCTCGCTATGCGTCTCCAAAAGGAACGTGTTCTTCCGCTCGCCAAGGGCCGATTCGATGAATACGTCCCCCAGCTCGGCCTGCTGGGCGGGGTGAAGGTGCAACTCGGGCTGCTCGATGGCAATGAGCCTCTCGCGCACCCCGGCGGCGCTGGCCAGCACTGGCAGCACCTGGCTGACGCCGAAACCGACGTCGCGGTGCGTGACCTCCGCTCCGGTGTTGATGTCCTCGAAAACGAGAGCGCTCGCATCAGGACTTTCGGCCATTTGCAGGACCACCGACTCCGCCCCGGCCCCGCGTTCTTTCAACGCCATCCCAAGCTTATTTGCGTCCAGAAACGCCACAGATCTCAGAATATAGGGCAGGCGGAGCCGCCCTTCTCCCAGCCATGCATTTACAGTCTCCAAGACGCGCGGATTGCGCCGGATTTGATCCCAGGCACCGCCGCCCCTCGCTATTGTGCTGGCGTCAATCGCACCCTCCAGGCGCGCGTACCGCGACGGGACGCAGCGCAATGGGCCGAGATAGGAGAGGCGGCCTAGAACATCGGCGATCCTGGCTGTGCAGAACTCCACCGTAGCCGAGAGATTGTGCCGCACAGAGTGTGCTTCCACCCAAGGCGGCGGCATGCCAGCCATTGGCTCACCGCTCTTGGGCACGTCGTCAGTACCCTCGTAGGGCTCGACCTCCTCGAAAAAGCCCATTAAACCTCCGAACATCCCCTCGACCATTTGCTCTCTTCCCGTGGGCCAGTCCCGGAGTTGCTTTTGCCCCGGATCACGCAGCACGAACTTTTCGAATGAGAACTCATCTTCTGCGATGGCTTTCGCAAAGGCCCCGCTGAACTGGTCCAAGTCGCGCCTATCGGAGGCCTCGCCGCTCGCGACCCGCTGCCAGATCGCGCCGACCATTTCTTTGACTTTGTTTTCTATGTCCCTCCTTTCCTCCGTACCGACGCCATCATATAAATCACGGTAGAGTTCTCTTTTAGCTTTATAGACACGCCTCACCTCCATCATCCAGGCTCCCAGCACCGAGAAATACCTCTCAGAGCCAGTTGCGGTCCGGGCCTGAAACCTCCCGGAGGCAGTGCGTGAAAAGGCCAGCACTGGTTGCCCATTGAGCATGACCTCGATTCCAGCCAATGTGGGTTCCGGACCGACCAGTGTCAGGGAATGCCCGAACCTGGAAAGCCTCCCAAACTCAGGCAGCCTCCCGAACGGCAGTATCTCCTCCATTTCTCCGTCCAATCTGGTCGCCCAGGCATGGCGGTCAGCCGGTCGGTCAATATCCGTCTCCAGGCGCAACGTCACTGGTCTCGAGGGATCGTGCTTGTGAACGTAATTGCGGAAACCTCCAAGGTCGACCACATCACCTGCCAGCCTCGTCTGGCGGACATCATATTCCCCGGTCTCCATGGCGTGGTGCGCCAGCAGCAGCGCGTGAATGATGCTGGATTTGCCCGAGCTGTTCGCGCCGAAGATGAGCGTGAGCGGCTTGATTGGCACCCGCTGGGTTTCACCGAAGGCCTTGAAGTTGCCAATGCCCAATTCCGTAATCACGCCGGCATTATTGCCCGCCCCCGTCTTTTCTTCTAGCGCAAAGTTCACAAACTCCATATCTCTTGAGTCATGTTTACGGAACTGCTCCGGGAAGGCGGGCTTTCTTGGGACCGTCTGCAGAGCTTCTGCCTCGTCGCCCAGGCGGGCGGCGTCACCCGGGCCGCCAAAGGCGACCCGGCCAGGCAGAGCCTATTCAGCCGCCAGGTCAAGGAATTGGAAGAGTTTTTCGGGACGGAACTCATCCGGCGCAAGGGTCGCGGCATCGTCCTCACCGAAGCGGGGGCCCGGCTGCACGTCATCAGCCGCGAGTGCTTTGCCTCTTTCCTCGACTTCAAGAACCAGTGCAAGAACCAGCCCGTGGAAGTGGTCATTGGCGCCGGAGAGAGCCTCATCCAATGGCTGCTGATGCCGCGCCTGGACCGAATCCGCGAGCGCTTGCCAAATGTCCGGCTCAAGCTCCTGAATTTGCCCACTGCGGAAGCCGTGAAGCGGCTGGCCGACGGCCTGATCGACTTCGCCCTGGTCCGCAAGGACGCGGTCGCGCGCCCGCTTGAGGCGAAGCCGCTTGGCGTCATGAGCTATTCCTTGTTCGTGCCGGCCGGCCTCCGCGCTACCCGAGGCCGAAAGGACGGGCTGAGGGTCCTCGATGGCCTGCCGCTGGCCACGCTGGAAGGGGAGGGTAGTTTCCGCACCGCGCTCGCCGCCGCCGCCAGGAAGCAGCGCGTGCGGCTGAACATCCAGGTTGAATGCTCCTCCTTCCCCCTTGCGGCCCGCGCTGTGGCCGGGGGAAAGGTTGCGGCCATCCTGCCGAGCATCGCCGCCGCCGAGCTGCTGGGAGCGAGCATCGAGCGGGTCGCCATTCCGTTTTTGAAAGCCTTCGACCGCGACATGTCCCTTGCCGCCAGCCCGCGCCTGGTTCGCATCCGGCCCGTTCTCGAGAGGATTGGCGCCGTGCTCCGCGAGGTCTGCGCCTTCTAGTCTTGACCGCCCAGTTTACAGAATCCCGCGCCCGCGGTAGGA
>Ga0326728_10009908_pt1 | contig 22590 bp, 18 predicted proteins | sample MB3enrmetagenome_FD_207602 | JGI IMG/M metagenome (GOLD analysis project Ga0326728, IMG submission 207602) | Lab enriched peat soil microbial communities from McLean, Ithaca, NY, United States - MB31MN | ecosystem: Environmental > Terrestrial > Soil > Wetlands > Peat | place: USA: New York... | reverse complement strand
GGTAGTGGAAACTGGGGAGGTTCAGAAACTCGGCTCCCCTCAGCCATCCCGAACGGACGTGCAGGTGATCGCTGCTACAAGCCGCGATTTGCATGCCGATGTGAAATCCGGCAGATTTCGAGCAGACCTCTGGTATCGGTTGAGTATGGTTCACATCCATCTTCCACCGCTGCGAGAACGAGGAGAAGATATTCTCTTGCTGGCATCCCATTTTATGGGGCTATTCTCGGCGCAATTTGGCAAAGAGATTCGACGCATCTCCCGCAAGGCCGAGGGCGCCCTGCTTGCCTACTCCTGGCCCGGAAACGTCCGGGAGTTGGTGAACGTCATTGGCCGTGCCGTGATGCTTGCTCCTGGAAAGGTGCTCGATTTTGAGCTCCTGCCGGACGAAGTGCGGAACCCCGCAACTCAGCCGCTTCCCACAAGTCTCGCCGAGGCCGACAGGAAAACCGTCGTCAACGTCTTGGCTTCTACAAGGAATAAAGTCATCGCTGCTCGTCGGTTGGGAATCAGCCGCGCCCGGCTGTATCGACTCATGGAAAGATACGGTCTTGCTGACCAGAACTCGACCGCCGGAGGCACGACGGAGCCTGCTGCCGCGGCCGTGAAAGCGGGACGAAGTTTCCGTGGAACGGCTCCTTGCAAGGACACCACCCCGTATTGAGTGGTCGCGCAGGCTCAGGGCTTGCTTGCTGCACAGTCTGAGGGCAGCTTAGGCTTCGATAATATCCGTTCAATGCATTCCGGACAGTAGCCGTGGCTGAGCCGCAGAGCATTCTCGCTGAGATACTTGATCACGTCTTCCCATTCTTCACCGGCTTTCACACGGCCGCACTCCATGCACACCGGTAGGACATCTTGGCTTTTCTTGATGTGCCAGTAAGAGGACATCAGATCTGCCAGCATTCTAGCCAGTTCGGCCAGGGAGTATTCCGACTCGTCAGCCCTGCGCGAGTTCTCTTGCTTTGGGAGGGCAAGTTCGTCCTTGGGGGAAGCCAACCCGTCTCTCATTTTCGATGTGCTCCTTCGGTGGCCTGAAACGAGCCAGGGAATACGCGCTCCATTTGACCATCTCGAGGTACTCGCGCTGTTCTGGGGTGAGTTCAGTGTCGAGCGCCAACTCCGTCATCCCCAATATGCCGCTCCTCGGAGTACGACCGTTGACGTCCTTAGTTGGGGGACATCGTGACTGAGACGTCAATTCGCCGGCCGCCCTTTCTGAGGCGCACGGTGTCGTCGTGATCACGGTTTGAATGTTCACGAGTTCGGTCCTCCTCTTACAATGATTCCTTGCTGGCAAGTCCGTAACCATCCGTCGACGGATCCCTCCAGTTTGTAACACCTGCGTATTCAAGTGATTAGCCGTTGAAGTAGAGAGCAATGTGGACACGTCGCCTGGACAGGTGTGCTGCGATGGTACAACTGTCGCAAAACGAGCCATCGCCAGCGCTGCGGAAGAAAAATACGTTTGCTCTTGGAGTTGATCGCTATTTCGAGAAGCCGCGCCGGGCCGGGCTCCTGCACGTACAGCTTGCCCAAGCCGCCCAAAGGCTGGCACTCGCGCGAGGAGGCCTCTGGGATGGAGAAGTGTGCTACGATCTCTCCTGTCACAATGGAGTAAGAGGTTAGGGGCCATGTTGGAAGAAATCCTGGACGTACTGACAGCAGCGGTCACAGTTGGCGCCGTCCAGGTGCTCGCGGTGAAGCAAGCGGGATCTGTGGTTGCCGAGTATAAGGACGCCAAAGAACTCGTGACCACAGCGGACAAGCGATCAGACGCCGCGATTCTTTCGGTCTTTCACGAGCGACTACCTCGCATCGACCCGGCCATCGCGTTCCATCTTGAAGAGTCCGGTTTCGTTGGTGGTCCAAGCAACAAGAGGGTGGGTGCTGATCCACTGGATGGGACCAATCACTTCGCGGCCGGCGGAAACCTCTATTCCGTTCAGGCCCACTACGTCGAGAAGGGAGTGCCACTGGTTGGAGTCGTGTTTCAACCGGAGGTTCACCTTCCGTTAGAGGAAACGGACGAATGTGTCGGGCGGATGGCCTTCGCTATACGCGGGCGGCACGCGTTCCTGCGGCGGTCATTGTTCAGGGGTGACAGCTTCGACTTGAGCGAGGCACGCCGCCTCACCTATAGAAGCCTTCCGAAGACCAGGACCTACGTTGCCAGCGTTCCGTTCAGCACCAAGATGACTCCCGCAGAGCAGGAGTGCACCAAGAAGGTCTACGACAGCGGGATTATCTCATCAACAACGGGTACAGGCGGGGCAGGCGGTAATGTAATGATGACGATTCTAGGTGGCCAACATGTCTATGCGAACTTCGGGGCTGGTGAAGATCTCGATTTGATTCCACCCCAGGTGATCGCTGAGGAAGCCGGCATGACGGTGTGGGGAATCGACCGGCGGCCGCCCGTCTGGAATGTCAAAAAACAGCCTTTTATCGTGGCCCCAACGCCTGAAATTGCGGAGATGTTCCTCAGGGCCGCCGGACTATAGCCAGCCCGAGGGGCAACACGCGAGTCGCGTAAATCGGCGCTCCGGCAAAGTGCCTGCTACCTGCGACCGTTCTTGCCTGGGAAGGGAGAGGCATAGATGTCGGCAGTCTACGCGAGTGTGGATCTGGGTGGGACGAACATCAAGTGCGCTTACGGCGACGAGTCCGGACGGATTATCTGTTCCGATTCCATGCCCACGCAATCGCATGAAGGTCCACGCCTGATCCTCGATCGTATCGCCGGGCTCGTGAATACGCTCAGCCGGCAGGCTGGCTCCCGGCCCGCAGCGCTCGGCATGGGATGCCCCGGCTTGGTGGATGTGAAGAACGGCATCACGAAATTCTTTCCGAACCTGCCCACCCAATGGCGCGATGTCCGCGTGCGTGAGATCCTTTCCCCCCTAGTGGGATGTCTGGTCTACCTGCTGAATGACGCGCGCACAGCAACGCTGGGAGAACTCACGTTCGGGCATGGGCGAAGCGCAGGGACGATGGCATTCTTGTCTTTGGGGACCGGAATTGGGGGCGGAGTCGTGATAGACGGCAAGCTGCGCCTGGGACCTCTGGGCGCCGCGGGCGAATTGGGCCACCAGATTATCCTCCCGGACGGCCCGCGTTGCGGCTGCGGAAACCGCGGGTGCCTCGAAACGCTCGCCAGCGGGCCCGCCATCACCGCCGAGGGCGTGCGGCTGATGCAAAGCGGGCTGGCGCCGAAGCTTCATGAAATCTGCGCCGGAGACGTCTCCCGTGTGACCACCAAGGGAATGGCGGAAGCTGCGGAGGCCGGGGACGAAAGGGTAAGCGAAGCGATCATACGCGCTGGGGAGTACCTGGGGATTGGCATCGTCAACGTGGTAGTTGCCCTGCATCCGGACCTCATCGTTCTCGGAGGAGGCGTGGCGCTGATCGGCGATCTGCTTCTGGATGCCGTTCGCCGGACCCTTCGCGAACGCGTCCACATGTTTCCCACGGACGGCATCGACATCAAACCTTCACAGCTTGGGGAAAACGCCGGGACATTGGGCGGCATTGCCCTGGCGATGAAGGGCGGTCTGCTTGGAAATTGAGTTCTTCGAGGCAGAAGGGTTTCACACCCCACGAAGGAGCGCGCTACGGACTACACGCACCAAGACATCGCAAAAATGATCGATCGCTCCTTGTGGAGAAACACCACGATAAACATCCCCAGGCTTACACCACCCCAGCTCGCGTGTCAGACGAGAAGCTGCTTACTTGCTGATGGAGAACTTGAAGACCGTGCTCCCGCGAAAGGTCTCGCCGGGCTTCAGGACGGTCGATGGGAAGCTCGGCTTGTTCGGAGAATCCGGGAAGTGCTGCGTCTCCAGGCAGAATGCGGAGCGGCGGCCGTATGATTTACTCCCCTTGCCGTGAATGCTGCCGTCCAAGAAATTGCCCGTATAGAATTGCAGCCCCGGCTGGGTCGTCAGCACCTCCAGAACACGCCCCGATCCAGGGTCGGTGACTCGAGCGGCGAGGCTGAGGCCGGCGCCAGAGCGGTTCAAGACGAAATTATGGTCGCAGCCCTTGCCAAACTTGATTTGTTCGTCGTCCGCATCAATCCTTGCCCCGATCGAGGCCGGTTTTCGGAAATCGAAAGGAGTGTTGTCGACCTCGCGAAGCTCGCCCGTCGGAATCAGCGTGCTGTCAATGGGTGTGAAGCGGTCGGCGTTGATCATGATTTCCTGTTTCAGGATGTCGCCGCTGCCCTCTCCGGCAAGATTGAAGTAGGAGTGGTTCGTGAGGTTCAATACTGTGTCTTTGTCGGTCGTAGCGGTGTAATCGATTCTCAGCGCGTTGTCTTCCGTCAGTGAGTAGACGACCTTAGCATTCAGGTTGCCCGGATAGCCCTCTTCGCCATCCTTGCTCAGGTAAGTCAGTTCCAGCGCCGGGTGCTCGCTGCGGATCTCGCGTGCGGTCCAAACCCGCTTATCGAAGCCCTGCAAGCCGCCGTGCAGGCTGTTTGGGCCGTTGTTAGCAGGCAGCTTGTATTCCACCCCGTGCAGCTTGAACCTGGCATTTCCGATGCGGTTTCCGTAACGCCCGATGAGCGCCCCAAAATAGGGCTCCTTGGCCAGGTAACCCTCGAGATTATCGAAACCCAGCGCGACGTCGCCGGGCTTGCCGTTGCGATCCGGCACCAGGATTGAAACCGCGATCCCGCCGTAATTCGTGATGGCAACTCGCATTCCCTGATTGTTAGTAAGAGTGTACAGGTCAATTGTTGTTCCGTCCGCCATTCTCCCGAATGCCTTCTTGCTGATGCCGGAGTTGGGCTTATCCGCCACGCCGCCTGCAACACTAACGATGGCGAGCACAAGAAATATGTAGGAAGTGTAAGTGAGGTATGTCATGTCCTGCTCCAGAGAGAAGATGCTTACAATCCGCTTTGAGGATTCGGATCACTAAATGCGTTTCCAGTTCCAGGCGCCCAAAGCGTCCAGGTGTAGCTTCCGCGCCTTCGACAATCAGCCCGGTCTTGCCTATGACAGCCCCGGATTCACGAAAACATAGGATCTCGCCGGAACCCGCCGAGCCATCGTCGAACCGAACTGTGGAGGTTCCAGCGGTTTGGGAACGACCCACTCGGGCGCGTCAAACCATTTTCGCCTTGAGATCGGAGCCCGTCAAGACCCGGCAAGCATTCGGCCTGGGGGAGAGTCCGCGGCAGATCGTAAGCTCCGCATCTTCGATGACCGATTGATTGACTTAGCCCTTCGGCGACTGGCTTCGCCGGTCAGTGCTTGAATCGCACGCCCAGCCGTAGCGTCCCGTTACCATCGAAAACAAGTAGGTCGTCGTCCCCGCAGAAGCGGGGACCCATGTTCAGTGGATTCCCGCTCGTCCGCAGGTTAAAACCTACGGCTACTGACGGTTGGCCCCGTTCGGGGCCACTCGATCAGACCGTGTATCAGCGATTCTTCCCGGCGAGCGAATTGCATACACAATCTTGGGACGCAGGCGCTGGGTGGATACTCCCAGTGCAAGTTGCAGATTAGAATGATTATCAGGTGCTAGCTCTTCTCGCATAATGGTCAATCAAAAGACGCTAGGCTTTAGAATGCAGGGTTTTCGTTCCCGCTGTGCGGAACGAGGGCTTTCGCTGACCCACCAGCGCTGGGTGATTTATCGCACCTTGGCGGGAACGGATCGGCATCCGACCCCTGAATGGGTCTTTGAGCAGGTGCGCCGGGAGATTCCTTCCATTTCCCTTGCCACGATCTACAATAATGTGAGGACCTTTCGTGACGCCGGCTTATTGCGTGAGGTGAGCACGCCTGACCAGGCAATGCGCCTGGATGCCAACCTTGAATCCCACCTTCATCTCGTATGCACGCGCTGCGGAACGATTCTGGACCTTCCGGAGGGCAGCCTGGCGCCGCTCCGCAGAAGAAAGACCCTTCCCAAAGGTTTTCGGGTGGAAGGCTTTTACGCAAGTTTCTTAGGTCGCTGCGGCCAATGCAGGCCGCGAGTTCACGCTTCACGTTGAAAACTAAATCCCAAGGAGTCGAATTCATGGCAATCAATTTGAAAGGCACGAAGACCCACGAGAATTTGAAAGCGGCATTTGCCGGCGAGTCGCAGGCGAACCGCCGGTATTTGTACTTTTCCAAGCAGGCAGACGTCGAGGGATATCCCGACATCGCGGGCTTGTTTCGCGACACGGCGGAGGGGGAAACCGGTCACGCGCACGGTCACTTGGATTATCTGAAAGCGGTGGGCGATCCTGCTACCGACTTGCCCATCGGTGATACGCAGGAAAACCTGAAGGCAGCCATCGCCGGCGAGACCCACGAATACACCGACATGTATCCGGGCATGGCCAAGGCAGCGCGGGAAGAAGGTTTCAGCGAGATTGCGGACTGGTTCGAAACGCTGGCCAAGGCAGAAAAATCCCACGCGGGACGATTCCAGAAGGGTCTGGACAGCATTTCCTAGCACCTTGCAAGTCTCTTTGAGCCGCTGGGCCACACGACGGCGTCCACGCCGTCGTTTGGGCCTGCGGCCGCTTCGCTGGAGCCAATCCCATGGATATCGTCAAAGGCGCGCCAACCGCGGGCATGAGTTACGACCCCAACGACCCGGTCTACTGGGATCCCAAGGGTTTGAAGCAGGAGATGCGCCGCGCCTTCGAAATCTGCAATGGCTGCCGTCTCTGCTTCAATCTCTGCTCTTCGTTCCCTGATCTTTTCAAGGCCTTCGACCGCCAGGATGGCGGCCACGGCAGGTTAACGCAGCAGGAGATCGATGGTGTCATCGACGAGTGCTTTCAATGCAAGATCTGTTACGTGAAATGTCCTTACACGCCCGATGACAAGCACGAGTTTCAACTCGATTTCCCGCGCCTGCTCCTGCGTGCCCATGCGTTGCGCCAAAAGGAACGCGGCATCGGGCTGCGGGACCGCCTCTTGTCGCGGCCCGAGATGCTGGGGAAAATGGCCAAGCTCACTCCCGGTCTCGCCAACTGGGCCAATCGGCAACCGCTGCTGCGCAACGCGCTTCAGGTCACCCTCGGTATCCATAAGGACAAACTCCTTCCGGAATTTCATGGGGAAGCGTTCGAGGAGTGGTACCGCAAACAGCCGGCCCCTGCCGGCGATCCTACCAGAGCCGTGCTCTTCAGCACCTGCTTCGTGAATTACAACCATCCCGGGCTGGGACGTGATCTTCTGGAGGTCTTTTCCCGGAACGGCATCGCGCTCAGCCTGCCGAAACAGAATTGCTGCGGCATGCCGGCGATAGAAGCGGGCGACATCGATCTGGCCAAGCGGCTGGCGCGGCAAAACGTGGAGGCGCTGATTCCCCACGTGCGGGAGGGGAAGAAGGTTTTAGCGATCAACCCCACGTGCTCATACATGATGCGCAAGGAATATGGCGAACTAGTGGGGACGCCGGAAGCGCGCCAGGTGGCCGCCGCCACCATGGACCCGTGCGAGTTCTTGTTTCAGCTTAAGCAAGAGGGCAAATTCAATCGCGATTTCCGGACGACGCCTGAACTGGTCGCTTACCACGTCCCCTGCCACCTGCGGGCGCAGAATATCGGCTTCCGCTCCCGTGACCTGATGCGCTTGATTCCGGGAACCACCGTGAAGATGGTGGAGCAATGCTGCGGCCACGATGGAACGTGGGCGATGCGCAAGGAGTATTTCCCTCTTTCCCTACTGACCGGCAAGAAAGCGTTCGACCAGATGCAAGCCATCGAGGCCAAAGTGATGGCCACGGATTGCCCGCTGGCGGCGATTCATTTTCAGCAGGCCATCGGCCAGCGGCCGATTCATCCTCTCCAAGTGCTCGCCCGCGCCTACCGTTCCGACGGCTTTGCCAAGGCCGTCAATCCACCTGAGGAGCAGAAATAGACCTGTGCGCCCCATCGATGTCTCGGAGATCAAGCAGATTGGCGACTACGAAATCCTGCGCCCCGCGTGGAGGCCGCAAATCATGGCCCTCAAGGACCGGCGCCGCGTTCGGGTGGGCGATCACTTGACGCTGCTGTTCGAAAACCGCGAGACGGTGCGCTACCAGATCCAGGAGATGATGCGGATTGAGAAGCTGCAAAACCCCCGAGAGATCGCGCACGAGGTCAAGACTTACAATGAGCTGATTCCAGGCCCGGGAGAACTCTCCGCCTCGCTATTGATCGAGTACGAAACCCAGGCGGAACGCGAGGTGTGGCTGCGGGCCCTGCTGGGCCTTGAGCGTCACCTTTGGCTTGAGGCGACCGGGCAGCGGTCGCTGGCGGGTTTTGACGACCGCCAGATTTCAACCGAGCGGATCAGCGCCGTCCAATACCTCAAGTTCCGACTCAGTCCTGAACAGATCGCAGCCTTTCCCCGCCAGGCCAAGATCGTCATTGACCACCCGAAGTACCAGGCGGAACAGCAACTCGCTCCCGAGCAACTGCGGGAACTTGCGGCCGACCTCGAATAGAAACTGGCAATGGCTCGCGGAGATGATGATTAGGTAACTAGCCGACTGTCGGGGCGGCCGCCTCGGCGTCACAGAAGTCCGTTGGAGAAGATTGGAAGGGCAAGGCTTCAGGGAAAGCCCTTGAACGCTGTCATTCTGAGCGAAGTGAAGTCCGATACCTGGACCCCGATGGGGTCCATCGGACCCCAGAAATCGGGGAATCTCGCCAGTTGTAATTCCAGCGAACTACTGGGGTCCTTCCCACTTCGCTCAGATGTTGAAGAGCGGCACCTTTTCCTTGACGGAGTCGGGCATCGAGACCAGCTTGGGTTGGATATTGGGGCTGGAGAGCTGCACCCGGAATGCGAGGCGCGGGTGAGTTGAGCAGACATGCAAGCGTGATCGCGGCCCTGTTCTACACGGTGATTATTGCTTATGATGAAGGACATTTAGCAGCCTTCAGCGGACGAAGGAGATCCGGCGCCATGGGGAACTCGAGGATTACGGGCATCCACTTTTTGCTCACCTATTCGTGCACCCACACGTGCGATCACTGCTTCCTGCACTGCTCGCCTGAGGCGCACGGCACTTTCACCTGCGAGCAGCTTCGCCAGGTGTTTGCGGAGATCGAGCGCATGGGCGCGGTCGACAGCGTGTACTTCGAGGGCGGAGAGCCCTTCCTTTACTACCCGTTGTTGCTGGAGGGGCTCCGGTTGGCTGCCACGTTGGGTTTGCGGGGCGGCATCGTGACGAATGCCTACTGGGCCACATCAGTTGAAGATGCCGAGATCTGGCTCAAGCCCATCAAGGACATCGGGATAGCCGGCCTCAGCGTGAGCGATGACGCTTTTCATCAGAGCGCAGGGGAGAGCAATCCCGCCAAGGCGGCCCTCGCCGCTGCAATGAACCTGGGAGTCCCCTGCGACACGATCTGTATTCTGTCGCCTGCCGCCGCCTCCTGCCATAGAGAGTCGCCAACCAAGGGCCAACCCGTCGTGGGAGGTGGCGTTCTGTTCAAAGGACGGGCGGCGGAGAAACTCACCGTAGGACTACCGCGGCGGCGCCGCGAGGAGCTGAGCACCTGCCCGCACGAGGAGTTGGGAGCGCCCGCACGGGTCCACCTTGACTGCTACGGAAACGTCCACATTTGCCAGGGCCTGAGCGTGGGCAATATGTGGGAAACACCGCTTTCCGAGCTGGCTTCCGAATACGATGCCCGTCGACATCCGATTTGTGGTCCGCTGTCGAGCGGGGGCCCGGCCGTGCTGGCGAGAGAATTCGGACTCGATCTGCCGGATGATTTCGTCGATGAGTGTCATTACTGCTACACAGTGCGGAAAGCCCTTGTTGATCGGTTTCCCGGATATCTTGCTCCCAGACAGGTGTACGGGCTGAGCTAGCCGGTTTTCGGAGCCGGTTTGGCGGATGGGGCTGCCCATCAACAAATGTTCAGGTTCACGCGGTGCAGCTGTTTGATGCCCTGACCTGACGCGTGCAAAACACCGCTTGGCTGGCGGGCAGCCGGAAAACATGAAAACAGGTGAAGCAACCCCTCACCTTTCAGGCCCCGTTGGCAGAGCAACTGCCAGAGACCGCGGCCGAAGCCACGGCTGCGGCCCCCAGCACTCCTGCCGAGTATCCAAGGGAAGAGACCTGCACTCGCAGATGACGTTGAGGCCAGGCGGTGACCCGCTTCGCCAGCTCCTCCGTTACAGCGCTTATAAGAAGGGAATTATGCTGCACAAGTCCGCCACCCAGAATCAGCATCTCGGGGTCGAGGAGGTCTACAACTGATGCGCACCCGATTGCCAAGTAGCTGGCAAAGACCCGCATAGCACCCTGCGCAGCTAAATCTCCTGAGTTTGCCGCAGCGATGATTTCCTCGCAGGATTCGTAATTCCCGCCGGCGGCGTAACGCATCAGGGCGGATGCGTTCGCGTACGGTTCCAGGCACCCGGATTTGCCGCACGTGCAGAGCGCGCCGTCCGGCACAATCGGGATATGACCCAATGCGTTGGCAAAGAAATGCCGGCCCCGGTTGAGCCTTCCACCGACATAGACTCCGCCCCCCACACCGGTGCCCAAGGTGATGCAAACAAAATCCGAGGCGTTTTTCGCTGCCCCAAAGTGCTTTTCCGCGACCGCGAGCGCGTTCGCATCGTTCTCGACCGCGACGGGCAGGTGAAACGCCTTTCCCAGGTGCAAGGCCGGGTTTGCCCCGGTCCATTCCGGCAGGTTCTCAGTGGCATAGACGACTTCACCGGAATTCGGATCCACCCAGCCCGCCGTGGCCAGACCGATCGCCTCCGGTTCGATGCCTCGATCCCGTCCTACTCCAATGCAAGTGGCGGCGCACCGTTCCAAATGCTCCAGCAGAGCCTTACGCCCTCCATTCCAGGGCGTCGGCACTGCCGACTGCCAAAGCAATTCTCCTTGGTTGGTGACGAGCCCGGATTTTGTGTTGGATGCGCCTACGTCGATGCCGATGAAGGTGCGTTTGGGATCCATGAAGCGATGCCAACCGGCGACGGCCGAAACGAATCTCTGAGTGATTACCTCCGGGCGCGTGATCGCGCTCCCGATGATGATGGCAAAAGCCCCGGCGCCAAGAGCCTCCCGAATCTGATCGGCTGTCTCGATGTGGCCCTCGGCGATCACCGGAATGCGTATGGCGCGCACTAGATCTGCGATGAAGGAAGGCTCGAACCGCTTCACGTGCCGAGTCTCGGAAGTATACCCACGCAGGGTGGATAGAACCGCATCCGCCCCGGCTTCCGTGGCCTGAACAGCCTCCTCAAGCGTGGCAATATCGGCGAGGACGGGGACGCCAAGTTCACTCCTGATGTGCCGCAGCCGATCGAGTGCGCCGTACTTCTGGCCGCGAGCCGTACAGTCGAGCGCGATCAACCCTGCCCCGGCTTCCACCAATTCCCTGGCCCCCTCCAGAGATGGAGTGATGAGGATTTCGCCGTCGGGCTGCATCTGCTTCCATATGCCCACGATGGGAACGTCCACCGCCTCGCGAATGGCCCGAATGTCCTCAGGCCCACTGGCCCGAATTCCCCGCGCCCCTCCTTCCACTGCGGCTTGGGCGAATCGCGCCATGCAGGCTGGCTCACGGAATGGGCTGGTCTCGAAAGCCTGGCAGGATACGATCAGCCTGCCGCGAAGCTCGTCAGGTAATCTCACCAAGGTTTGCATCTTATCTCCCAGGATAACTCTTAATTCCAACCAACTCGCAACTCGTATTACATCCACTTCTCATGGTAGCGGCACGGCCAGCCCTGTACAATGCCCGAGTGACTTCGCACAGGTAGTCTTCAACCCAGGCTGCCCGCCCAACCTAAGATCCCGATCGAACACAGCAGGATTGCCAGGCCGACAGCCATCCAACGGCGAGCTGTGGGCTGGGCGAGTTTCCATTCTCCCGCTAGCAGCCCACAGAAGTTGGCCGTCAGCAGGCCGACGGTCAAGCTAATCGGCCAACCAATGGCGGGTCCTAGTTTCCCGAGCTTGGGCGCGGCCGAGCCGTAAACGAAAATGCTCCCGCCCCACAACAGGCCCATGAGAATTGCCAAAGCGTAAAGGGGTCCTCCCCGCGCTTGCCGAAAATTGGACCAACTCCGATTCTTATGGAATAAGTACGCGCAGAAGCCCAGGTTCGAGACCGCCCCGCTCGCGAGCACGAGCATCCAAATGACGTTCGATCCTGCAAATGGACTGTTTCCCATCCGAACGGCGCTGGCGCTGATTCCCAGCGAAAGGCTATAGCCGATATTAAAGACGGCGGAAAGCAGCCCCGCGCCCGAACAGAGCAGAAGTCCGGCCCACAGGGGCCGCGCCGCTCCCACCATTTTGCGCGGAGCGTCGGGGAGTTGTTTCTCACTTCGCTCGCGCAGCCTCCCCGCGTAACCACAGCTCCCGATGCCCAGCATGGCAACCGCTGTGCCCAGCATGATGAATTCGCCCTGCGGCTGGCGGAGTCGCTCCGGCGCGAGGATCAATATGGGCAGGAACGACCCCAGCGAGGCGCTGATTGCCAGCACCAGCGTGTTCGCCATTGAGATGCCCAGCGCGCTTACTCCTTGCCCGAACATCACCGCGCCGAATCCCCATGCGAACCCCGTGGCAACCGCAATAAGTTCAGCCTGCCGGGGCGCGGCGGAAAGCACGGCAAGAGGATGAACAACGGTCGTGAGGAACAACGCCGGCGGCATCAGCAAGCACGCCACGGCAATGAAAACTGTCCACACGTTCTCCCACGACCACCGCCCCAGGTAGCGCATGGGCAGCGTGAAGGTCCCGTTCATGAGACCCGATATGACTGCGAGGGCGATCCCCCAGGTTACGACGGAGTTTTCCATGGACTCCCTTTCCGCGGTCCGCGAGCCTGCGTACAGTGCCCAGCCTGTTTCCAGGGAGGACGCCAATTCGGGAACGCACGCGGATGGTATCACGCGGCGGACCATTTTCCAACACGTGGAGACGCACGCCGATCTTTTCATCTACCTGCCGAACCTGATCAATGAGAAGGTGTAAAGAAATTCGGAATGTGTCATCCTGAGCGATGTGACAAGGAGTTGTTTATTGGACATAATCTGAGACGATAGACGCATTCCCCAAGTGCCGCGAATGGTCGAGGATAGCCTGCATGAAAACTTGCGCTCTCCAACCTCTTCGATCTCTCAGTCAGGAAGAGATGAACGCGATCCACCAGGCCGCGCTGCAAATTCTCTCACCGTACTTTGACCTTTGCCCATGGGGAATGGGAGACAGTTTGGATCGAGAACGGTTCGAGAAGCGCGCCGCGGCGAGAGTGCAGCAGGCGCTGGCCGCAGAACCGCCTCCCGTTTTAACGCCCGGTCAGGAAGCCGCCATTGATGAGGTCGTCAAAGAGGCGGCCAGGGACTACAAAGTGCAATACCCGGCTTGAGTGTGTTCAGAAACTACCCGGAGGTTCTTCATGCGTTCTCTTGAGAGAGTCCGAGGGCTCGTCGCGGGCAAGCCCGTTGATCATCTTCCTGTTCAGCCCGTCATCATGATGTTCGCAGCGAAGCACATGGGCATTCCCTTTATAGATTACACTCGCGATGGGCGGCAAATGGCCGCTGCGCAGAGCAAGCTGGTTCATGACTTTGGCATCGATTGCCTGCTGACTTGCTCGGACCCGGCACGGGAGGTGATCGATATCGCTGGGGAGGGCAGTATCAACTGGTACCAGGATCAGGGCCCGGCGATTTGCGAAGAACGAGCCGCGCTGCTGGATAAGTCGCGCTTGAAAAGCTTCCGTATTCCCGATCCGCTGGGCGGGGGCCGAATGCACGATCGGATCAAGGCCATTGAGATAATGCACCAGGAGTTCGGCGGCGAGGTCTCGATCGTGGGCTGGGTAGAAGGTCCGCTGGCGCTTGCCGCAGAGTTGCGCGGCTTGACCCGCGCCATGGTGGATTTTCTGGACGACCCCACTTTCATGAAGGACTTGCTCGATTTCACGGCAGAGGTGGCCGTGCATTATGCGGAGGCGCAAATTCAGGCCGGCGCCGACACGATCGGCATGAGTGACGCCGCGGCCAGTATGATGGGGCCGCGACACTACAGCGAGTTCCTGTTTCCCCGGCAACTGCGCGTCGTGGAATCGATTCGCCAGGCCCATCCCGAGGTCATCGTTCGGCTGCACATGTGTGGAAACACCGATCCCTTGATTCCCCAAATGAAGCAACTCCCGGTGCAAATCTACGAGTTGGATTCACCCACGAGCCTGGCCGCTGCGCGCGCCTGCTTGGGACCGGACCGCGTAATATTGGGCAACGTCTCAACGATCACTGACATGTTTGAAGGGACACCCGACCAGGTTTATCAGGCATCTCGCCGATGTCATGAAATCGCCGGGAAGGCGCACATCGTGGGCACGGGCTGCGAAGTGCCGCCTGCGACTCCGCCCGAGAATCTGCACGCCATGGTCCGATATTCAAGAGAACATTCGCCGGAACAATTCGAGACCAAGGCTGCCGATGCCAGCATTGAGCGACCGTTGTGAGAAGTGAGAAACCGAACACTGCGCCTCAGCGCGGCGTGGGATATAGCACACGAGACTCCCTTCATTCCCCACACTTGATCCACCACCGGCAGCACGTCCTGTAGACGGGCATCGTCACTACCGTCTGGGATCAATTGTTATTGTGGGTGGAAAATGACGCGCCAAAACCGCAGGGCTTTGCTACCGGATCACGCTGCTTCTTTGCAGAGCTGTTGTAGAATGTCGAATGCTCTAGCTCGCTTGGTCTCTTCGTGACTTGGTGGTGAGAAACGATGAATCTCCAGGACAGCCGCAGCAACGCCCGTTACGCTGTCTCAGCCGGATTCCTGGGATGGACGCTCGACGCGTTCGACTTCTTCGTGGTGGTGTTCGTTCTCTCCGCGGTGGCTAAAAACTTCGGCCGCTCGATTCCTGCCCTAGCTCTGACGCTCACCATCACGCTGGCGATGCGGCCCGTAGGCGCCTTCGTTTTTGGCCTGCTGGCGGATCATTACGGCCGGCGACTTGTGCTCCTGGCCAACGTTGCGTTCTTCACTCTGATGGAGGTGATGTCCGGCCTGGCGCAGAACTACACTCAATTCTTCTTGCTGCGGCTGCTCTATGGAATCGGCATGGGAGGCAATTGGGGCGTGGGCGCGTCGCTCGCCATGGAGTCGGCGCCGCCCAAGTGGCGCGGCATTCTTTCCGGATTGCTTCAGGAGGGTTATGCGCTCGGCAATGTGCTGGCCGCAATCGCTTACTATACCTTGTTTCCGCACTGGGGCTGGCGCGCCATGTTCTTCGTTGGCGCCGCGCCGGGACTGGTGACCATGCTGATTTGCCTGCGGGTCGAGGACCCCCAGGCGTGGCAAGAGTCGCGCACTGACTGGTCCACTTACCGGCGCGCCATTTTCGAGAACTCGCGCCTGTTTTTCTACCTGGTCGCCCTGATGGCAGCCATGAACTTCATCTCGCACGGGACGCAGGACTTGTATCCGACTTTCCTTCAGCGACAGCGCCATTTCGGCGTGGACTCGACCGCGCTGATCACGGGCCTCTCGATGGTAGGTGCGATTCTCGGTGGCCTCACGTTTGGTCATCTCTCCGACCGCCGGGGAAGGCGGCGCGCGATGGTCTGGGCGGAATCGCTCGGATTGGCTGCTGTGCCGTTATGGATCATGGCGCCGACCAAGCCTCTGATCATTCTGGGTGCCTTCATCATGCAGTTCATGGTGCAAGGCGCGTGGGGCGTGATTCCGGCGCACATCAATGAGCTGTCACCGCCGCAGCTTCGAGGATTCTTCCCGGGCCTGGCTTATCAATTCGGCGTATTGATCGTTTCATCGATCGGCTACATCGAGGCCGTGCTCGGCGAACACTTCAGCTACTCGACATCCATGGGAAGCCTCGCCGTCGTAGTGCTCTGCCTAGGCATAGCCATCATCTCCGCTGGCCCGGAGGCCAAGGGGGTGTCGTTTGTCCACACGTCAGAGACGCTGTGAACCACCCAGGCACAAAGGCACCAAGGAATACTCTTTCCTGTCGAGCTCGCGCGGACTTATTTGATTAATACCCGTTCGGGAATGGATATTGCGCGCTTCCCGTGCGGATGGGAGGAGGCAAGGAGGAATCTCGCCCTGAACTTGGTCGTGAGAGCCGAGCCGAGGCCCAGCCAGATTCCTCGCTGCGCTCTCTCGAAAAGACGTCATTCCCGCGAAAGCGGGAATCCACTCTGTTCCGGACCAACAATGGACCCCCGCCTTCGCGGGGGTGACGACGCCTGTGATTTTCATTCCTTTGGGTGGGTCGAAGACCCATGACCACTCGGAATGACAAGCTTTTTCGCAGAGACATCGTCGGGGGTCATCAGGGCATGAGTTTCAAGAACGCCACGCCGTAGCCTCCCAATTGAATCGTCATATTTGCCGTGGGGGTAACCGGTGCCGCGGTGGGCCCGGCGGCGAGATTCGTGTTCTTATCAATGGTGAGCAACGAAGCAGCGGAGAATGCGCCCAGGCCTGAAAGGTCAATTGCCATCACGCGCGGATCGCCTGACCCGTTATTGTCCGTGCTCGAATGTGCGGCGTGATCGGCGGCCATGATCACCACGCTGCCGTCGCTGTTTTTCACCGCCAGAATCTCCACGCTGGAGTTTTCACTGACGCCCAGTTGCAGGATCTGGGCGCCAGTCGGGGCAACCTCCGGGTTCGCGGGGAAGTATTGGCCGAGCCAATAGTCCACCCAATAGCTGAGTTGGAGCGCCGCGTCCGAAGCATTGATCTCGCCGTACTGCGCGTCGGCAGCGAAGTCCCAGTGATACAACGCCTGCAACCCCGCCTTGCCGAACATGGAGAAGACCGTCGGCCGCCAGCCGGCGAAGAAGGCGCTCGAGCCGCGCTGGTCCAGAACGAACGGTGTGCCGTTGCAGGCGCTGATTCCGCCGCCCGCATCGTAGTCGGCGTTGACATTGTTCTCGGTCATCCAAACTGGCACGCCTGAAAGGGCCGGTCTGGTCTGAAGCTGGGAATACAGGTATTGAATGTGCGGGACAAACTGAGTGATCGCGTCGAAGAGTGTCTGGTCGGTGTCTTTCTGGTTGCACGTGGCGTAGAAGTGCGTGGCGAGGACATCGACCCTAGCGGTTACATTCTGGACAAACGTGGGTATGTAGTTTGTGGCCTCGCTGCTGAAATCCGCCAACTCGACCGCCGCGAACTTGATGGTACTATCGACCGCTTGCATCTGGGGCACCACGGCGTTGTACATGTCCACGTAGTTTTTCGGACCCGGCGAGTTGGGCGCGTTGCTGTCGTTGAATTCGTCGTTAATGTTCGGTTCGTTGTAGATGCCCCAATAGTCCACGCGACCCACGCCATTGGGAGGCGCGGAAACACACGGGGTCTTGTTGCACGAGGCTGCGTCGGTAATCCCGGCGGAGGTGTTGTAATACCTCACCAAGTCCGCCGCGTAGGCGTCGAAAGCCTCGAAAGTCGGATCGAGCAGATTTCCCGAACTGTCATACATGTAAGCGGGGGCCTTGGCGATCTGGTATTCCGGACTGTGGTCGGTGACGCTCATGATGGGATTGATCATGCCGTCGGGGTAGGAGAAGTCCCAAACTCCCGCGGCGGTTTCCGGTATGTCCCGCTCGAGCACCTGCATCCGGATATGGTGGGGTTGGAGAGTCCCCAACGGGGTTGTGGCGGAAGGAAATTGCACGAAGAATTGATCGGCCCACGACGCCAGTTGGAACGATGTGGACATGGCTTCTTGGAGCCGGCCTTTGACGCCCAGGGTAGAATCGACGGCGTCGGCCACGACGGCGGCGACACCAACCGTCAGCGCCAGCGATGCGGTGGCGGTGGTTGTCCCATCGCTCGCCGTGATGGTGAGGTTATAGGTCCCCGAAGGCGTCGAAGCGGTGGCAGCAACACCCTGGCTGGGCAGAGGTATAGGGCCGCCGGTCGCAAAGCCGACCGAGCCGGTATTGCCTGTGCCGGGCGATTGGATGCTCACGTTCATCGAACTGAGCACCGGCGTCACCGTGAGTGTGACAGCGTTAGTATCGCCGGCCGGGCGCGTTATGGTCACGTTGACAGTCCCCCACGTGCCGTCCTGGTAGATGGTCAACGAATTCGCGGAGAGACTCTCCCCAATCGGTGTCGGAGTGGGCGTAGGCGAGCTCCCGCCGCCTCCACAGCCGGTCACGAAGGAGAGACAACAGAGAGTCAACGCCAGAAGAGGTTGCGAACCATCAGCCATGGCGAGTCCTCTTGTTAACGCCGAACGGAGGGTCTCACCCTAACCGGACTTTCAGAATAGAGTGACAGCGTTCGACGCAGCGCGGCCGTCCCGGTCGCCGTCACTGGGGCGTCCCGCCCCGGAGGGTACGCGGGCAGAGCCTGTCCTGAGCGAAGCGAAGGAATGCCCGCGCGACAGCGGGCGAGGCGCCCGCCCTACCGGCGACGGTGTCATCGGAACAAGAGTGGTGCGAAGGTGGCCAGATTGCGCCGCCACACCATCCAGGTGTGTGCGCCCGGCGTCTCGATGTCGGTGTGCTGGATTCCTTTCGACTTGAGCCAGTCACGGAACTTGCGATTGTTTTCGATGAGACGATCGTCGGTGCCGCAAGCGATCCAAAGCAATCGGAGTCGCGCATTGACACCGGGATCGAGTCCTGGAAAGTCCGCCTGGAAATCATCAGGAACCCCACCCGAGCTGAACGCCCCAATCCACGCGAAGTCGTTGAGGGTATTCAGTCCGGTCAGGAGAGACTCAGCGCCTCCCATTGAGAGGCCCGCGATGGCTCGAGAATTGCGGTCCTTGGCCACACGATAAGACGCTTCCACCTGGGGCAGGACTTCGTTGATCAGAGCCTCGCGAAACCTGTGGAAATTGCGCTGCCGGAGGCTGGGGTCGCGAAACGACGCCACACCTTGTGAGACGATCTCCGGTGCGCCATAGCCGAGAGGCATCACGACGATCATCGGCTTGGCCTTTCCCTGGGCAATGAGATTGTCGAGGATCACGTGAGCGTGCCCGACAGCGGTCCAAGCGCTCGCGTCATCGCTGAATCCGTGCAAGAGGTAGAGCGTGGGGTAGGATTCCTGCCCGTTGGGAGTGTAGCCGGGCGGGGTATAGACGTAATAGTCCCGATTGTCGCCAATGATCGCTGAGTGATAGAAATGATGGTGGATCACGCCGTGCGGAATGTCATTGACCTCCCAGGGCAGCGAGGCCGGTCCTGGAACGTGCACCACGCTCTGGGGGCCGAGGAGGTTGGGCTTCATCAGGTGATTTGAGGGGTCGATCAAGTGGACGCCGTCGGCCACAAACGAGTACCCGTAGAAATCCGGCTCCAGCGGGTCAGTGGTGATGCTCCAAACCCCGTTTTCGTCCTTCTGCATGGCCACCGGCTCTGCCCCCTCGCGGGCAAGCAAGACCTCCTTGGCATTCGGGGCGCGGAAGCGGAACGTGACGCAATTGTCAGACCGAACCTCTGGAGAAACCAGCGGCGGGGGCTGAGTCCGCTGCGGCGCCTGACCCAGAACCGTCGATGCCACGAAGAGAAGCAACGAACAAAACAGTAAAGTGCGATTCATGGCTTTCGTCATCCTTTCGAGGTTTGAGCCTCGAACTCCGCCCGGGGGGTTCTCGGCCTGAGTGAGTATACACCAATCCTCACGCCGGTAGCGGCCGGCCGAAAGGCTGGTGCGGAGGTGTCCTGACGACGCTGCTCTTTTTGCTCGTGCGCCGTGGCCAGCGAAAGTAATATAATGAGGCGCAGTGGAGATTCGTGCCAGGGGTTGTTAGTACATAATGCTCTCCATCCCGGCCAACTCAATTGACGAACGGAGCGGTTTCGCGTGCCTCTGCCCCATAGGAATCGCGCCGGCGAGGAGGTCTGTCGCTTGACGGAGACTGACGGAAGGGACAGCAAGGGCAAGGCTCCGGGTGAACCTGAGGGGGGCGGCTGGGGGAAACTTCGCCGGCTGGTACGTCCCATCGTTTACCTCAGCCAGAACTGGATTAGCCGCATTGGAGTGGCGCTGGCGACCACATCGGCTATTACCATAATCTTCACCTTTCTTTCCCAGATCTTGGGTTATTCCTTCAATCCGTATTTGGGCATCATCGTATTTCTGGTTTTGCCCGGGGCTTTTGTCCTGGGACTGCTCCTGATTCCTCTTGGCATATACCGGGAGTTCCGAGAGCGGCGGCGCCTGGGCACCCTTCCCCATGAATACCCTCTGGTTTCTTTTTCGCGCGAGGAATTTCGCCGCACCGCAAGCTTCGTGGTCATGATGAGCGCCATCAATGTGCCTCTCTTCGTGCTCGCCAGTTACCGGGGGGTCGTCTATATGGACTCGGTGAGCTTCTGCGGGGCCACTTGCCACACCGTGATGCAGCCCGAATACACGGCTTACCTAGGCTCGCCTCACTCGCACGTAGCGTGCGTTGAATGCCACATCGGCCCTGGGGCGCCATGGTTTGTGCGCTCGAAGCTCTCGGGAAGCTATCAAGTCCTGGCGGTGACGTTCAACCTCTACCCGCGTCCCATTCCCGTCCCCATTCACAATCTGCGTCCGGCAGCGCAAACCTGCGACCAGTGCCACTGGCCAGCGAAGTTCTCTGGCGACAAGCTCCTCGTCAAAACGAAATTCGGGGATGATGAGAAGAACTCCCCCACCGCAAGCGTGCTCCTGATGCACATTGGCGGACTCAGTCCGGGGTTGAAGTACATCGGTATTCACGGGTGGCATTTGGGGCTTATCAATTACATTGCGTCCGACGAGAAGCGGCAGGTGATTCCCTGGGTCGAACACCGAAATGCGGACGGAACCTACACGCAATTTGTGTCCGCCGGGACCCCACCCAAGCCCGAGTTACTGGCCCGTGGCGAACGGCGCCTGATGGATTGTATGGACTGTCACAACCGGCCCAGCCACACCTTCCATCTGCCGGAAGAGGCCGTAAACGCTGAGATGGCTGCGGGGCGCATCAGCGCGTCGCTTCCCTTTGTACACAAGGTCTCTGTTGAGCTACTCAAGCAGAATTATCCGACTCGTCTTGCGGCTGAGACGCAGATTCCGGAAAGCCTGCGGACTTACTACCGCAATAACTATTTTGCCCTTTACAACAGTAAGCGCTCCGACGTTGAGGAAGCCGCCAAGGCCCTGGTGTCCATTTACGACAGCAACGTGTTCCCGGAAATGAACGTCGCCTGGGGAACGTATGCCAACAATCTGGGTCACATGGATTTTCCGGGTTGCTTCCGGTGTCACGACGGGGACCACAAGTCAAAGGACGGCCAGACCATAACGCAGGATTGCAACAGTTGCCACAACCTGCTGGCTATGGACGAATCCAATCCCAAAATTCTGCAAGAGCTCCAGGGAGGGCAGTAGACGGGAATGATCACTTCCAAGACACCAAGCAAGACCAGAGAGAATATCTATCTTTGTGTCTTGGTGCCTTGGTGGTGATAAATTTGATTTCTTGAGGGCCTTTGTAAGAAAATAGCTGCTTTGTGGTCGGGCTTCGAAAACTCCAAACAGGGGGTGTTTAATGAAGAGAGTTTTGGGAATTCTTGTTATCGCCGCATTCTGCGCCGTTATCGTCCCGCTTGGCCACGCCAAGCCGGAGTATGCCAAGAAAGAAGGAAAGAAGTGCGTGGACTGCCACGTCAAGGGAAATCCCAAAGAGTTAACGGACATGGGCAAGTATTACAAGGAACATAACCACTCCTTGGAAGGATATAAGGAAGCCAAGAAATCGTCCTGAAAACCGTGCGTCCAGCGGCTGGTGAGGAGATTCGCCTGAGCTTGCTGCCGGTGATGATCCGCCCAATTCCGTGCCTTCGCTGGAGTTAATGGACAAGCGTCCTACCTTGGGAAGGCTCACCTAAACCCCGCCCGTGAAGAGTGACCGGGCAAGGGGTCATGTCATGAACTCCTGGATTGGCACCGTTTGAGGCAGAGGCCGCATTAGGCCCCCTAGCGGCCATCCGTTGGCATGGGATCGCCGCTACTCAAGCCGATCCGCCCCAAGCCGAGTCATGCTTGACTTCTGAGGCGCAATCTGGTCTATTCCTTGCATCGCATGGCGAGCGCTCCGCATGTTTCTCTCCTGGAACGCGGCCGTGGACTCCATATCTTCGGGAGGTCACAATGTATCCTGGCAAACCTGATCATAAGCCTTTGTGGAAGAAGCTTGCCTTTATGGCTCTTCTGATGGCGCCGCTGTTCGTTTGGGCGTCGCAGGGCGGGCAGGAAAAGAAGAGAGAAAAGGAGAACACATCCTCTTCCAAGCCACAAGTGCAGCAGCCTAAGCAGCCGCAGCAACCTAAAGCTCAGCAGCCAAAAACCCAGCCGCAGTCTGAGCAACACAAGGCGCAGCCACAATACCAGCAGCCGAAAACCCAGCCGAAGTTCCAGCAGCCTAAAACGCAGCCGCAGTTCCAGCAACCCAAGGCGCAGCCGCAATACCAGCAGCCGAAGACGCAGCCGCAGTTCCAGCAGCCTAAGCCGCAGCCACAATACCAGCAGCCGAAAACCCAGCCGCAGTTCCAGCAACCCAAGGCGCAGCCGCAATACCAGCAGCCGAAAACCCAGCCGCAGTTCCAGCAGCCTAAGCCGCAGCCACAA
>Ga0326728_10009907_pt1 | contig 22592 bp, 17 predicted proteins | sample MB3enrmetagenome_FD_207602 | JGI IMG/M metagenome (GOLD analysis project Ga0326728, IMG submission 207602) | Lab enriched peat soil microbial communities from McLean, Ithaca, NY, United States - MB31MN | ecosystem: Environmental > Terrestrial > Soil > Wetlands > Peat | place: USA: New York... | reverse complement strand
GCAAATTAACGGAGTCGGTCAGGTCACCACCGGCGGCGGCGCACTGCCGGGCGTGCGCGTGGACGTGAATCCAACGCAGCTCAACAGCTACGGCTTCACCCTCGCCAACGTGCAGTCGCTGCTGAGCCTGCAGAACGCCCATCAGGCGCGCGGGCAGCTCGCCAACGGTCTGGTCACCGCCGATATCATTACCAACGATCAGATTCGCTACGCCGCCGACTACAAGCCGCTGATCGTCGGCTATCACAACGGCGCGGCGGTCCGTCTGGATGCGATCGCGGACGTGGCGGATGGAGTGCAGAACATCCGTTCCGCGGGCTATCTGAACGGCAAGCCGGCCATCCCCATCATCATCTTCCGGCAGCCCGGAGCGAACATCATTCAGACCGTGGAGAAGATTCGATCCGAGCTTCCCTCCATCAAGGCTTCCATTCCCAAAGGCATCGACACCACCATCGTTCTGGACCGCACCACCACGATTCGCGCCTCCGTGCGCGACGTCGAGCGCACCATGATGATTTCCATCTGCCTGGTGGTGGGCGTAGTGTTCGTCTTTCTGCGCAATCCGCGCGCGACGTTGATCCCGACGGTGGCCGTGCCGGTTTCGCTGATCGGCACGTTCGCGGTGATGTACCTGTTCGGCTTCAGCATCGACAATCTCTCGCTGATGGCTCTTACCATTTCCACGGGTTTCGTGGTGGACGATGCCATCGTGGTGATGGAGAACATCTCCCGCCACATCGAAGACGGCATGAAGCCCTGGAATGCCGCTCTCCAGGGGGCGAGAGAAATCGGTTTCACGGTGTTCTCCATCAGCGTGTCGCTGATCGCGGTGTTTATTCCCATCCTGTTGATGGCCGGTCTGGTCGGGCGGCTTTTCCGCGAATTTGCCGTCGTTCTCTCCACCGCCATCGTCGTGTCCATGGTGATTTCGCTCACCACCACGCCCACCATGTGCGCACACCTGCTGAAGCCGCACAGCGAGAAGCACAACTTTCTTTATCGGGCCAGCGAGAGGTTTTTCGAGGGAATGCTGTCCGTCTACCGGCATTCGCTGACGTGGGCGCTCGACAACTGGGTGCTCATGCTGGTTGTCTGGCTGTTGGTGGTCGCGCTAAACGGGGTGGTGATCGCGCGAATTCCCACGGGGTTATTTCCTCAGCAGGACACCGGCGTGCTCGTCGGCGGGGTGCAGGGTCCACAGGATGCTTCTTTCCCGGTGATGAACGAGTCGGTCCGGCGGCTGGTCAGCGTGATCAAGCGCGATCCCGGCGTGGACAACGTGGTGGCCTTTACCGGCGGCCAGGGCAGTACCAATGGCGGATTCATCTTCATGGCGCTCAAGCCGCTCGAAGAGCGCAAGGCCAGCGCGATGCAGATTCTCGGCCGCCTCCGTCCGAAGATGAACGCGCTGCCGGTGGCCTCCGCCTTTCTGCAGCCCGCTCAGGATCTTCGCACCGGCGGGCGGCAGAGCAACGCCCTGTATCAGTACACCATCCAGTCGGACAGCTCGCAGGATCTGGCGAAGTGGGGTCCCGTTCTGCTGCGGGAAATGCGCAAGCTCCCGGGTTTCCAGGACGTCAACAGCGACCAGCAAAACGGCGGCCTCGATCAGTACCTGACTTACGACCGTGTAACCGCCGCGCGCTTCGGCATCACTCCACAGAGCCTGGACCAGGCCCTGTACAGCTCCTTCGGCCAGCAGGAAGTGTCCATCATCTACACGCAGTTAAACCAGTATTATGTAGTGCTGGAAGTTGCTCCGCAGTTCTGGGAACGCCCGGAAGGATTGAAATACATCTACGTGAACTCGGCCAATGCCGGCAACGTTCCTCTCGACGCCGTGGCCGATTCGCAATCGCATAACATCCCTCTCTCGGTGAACCACACCGGCCTGTTCCCCTCGGTCACGGTCTCCTTCAATCTCGGCACCGGCATGTCCCTCAGCGACGCCACCCGCGAGGTCTCCCAGTTACAGGCCAAGCTGAACATGCCGCAGACGGTCCGTGGCTTCTTTGCCGGCACCGCACAGACCTATCAGGACACGCTTTCCAGCGAATTGCTTCTGGTGGTTACCGCGCTGCTGGCGGTCTATATCGTGTTGGGGATTCTCTATGAGAGCCTGGTGCATCCCCTCACCATTATTTCCACGCTGCCTTCGGCCAGCGTCGGAGCGATGCTGGCGCTGATGTTCTTTCGCATCGATCTCAACGTGATCTCCATCATCGGCATCGTTTTGCTCATCGGCATCGTCAAGAAGAACGCCATTATGATGATCGATTTTGCCTTGCAGGCCGAACGCAACGAAGGCAAGAATACCGCCGACGCCATTTTTGAGGCTTGTATGCTGCGTTTCCGGCCCATCATGATGACCACCATGGCGGCCATTTTCGGCGCTCTGCCACTGGCCTTTGGGACGGGTATTGGATCGGAGCTGCGCCGGCCTCTGGGAATCACCATCGTTGGCGGACTGCTGATGAGCCAGTTGCTCACCTTGTACACGACGCCGGTAATCTATGTCTTCTTCGACCGCATCCGCCTGCGAATCAAGGGCAAGGAGCACGACACGCTGCCGTCGGCCAACGGAAGCCTTCCGGAGGCCGCGGGATGAAAAGGTGGGGCGGAATTTCATTCCGCGGCGGGTTTGTAACCCGCCTCGGAGGCCGATTGCAAATCGGCCGCAGGTTGCAAACCTGCCCCACAGCCGGACAACAGCGTAATGAGGTACGTATGACGAATCGCACTATTTGGGCCGTTGCCGCCCTTGCCGCTGTGCTCACCGGCTGCACGGTGGGCCCGAAGTACACTCCGCCCGCCAGGCAGGCCCCGCCCGCTTACAAGGAATCGGCCGCGAACATCCCGCCGTACACGCCGAATCCCAACGCCGCCACCGCTGGCGATCCGACGCTGGGCGGTCTGGGGACCTGGACCGTCGCTCAGCCTCAGGATGCGCAACTGCGCGGCAAATGGTGGGAGATTTACAACGAGCCGGAACTGAATTCGCTCGAAGAACAGCTCAATATCAACAACCAGAACATCAAACAGTACTTCGAGAATTACATGGCCGCCCGCGCCCTTGTGCGCGAGGCGCGCAGCCAGCTGTTTCCCACGGTCACGGTGGGGCCGTCGTTGTCCAGCTCGCAAAGCTCGCGCAGTCTGGGCAGCGGCGCGTTGGCGGCCGGCGGCGCCGGCGGAGCTGCTTCATTTACGGGCGGCGCCTCCAACTCCGTCAATACCCTCATCGACCTGCCGGTGAACGCTTCATGGGAGCCGGATCTCTGGGGAAAGGTTCGCAACACCATTCACCAGGAACAATACGCGGCCCAGATCAGCGCCGCCGATCTGGAAAACGAGCGCCTGATGGAGCAGGCCGCGCTCGCCGCATATTTCTTCGAACTGCGCGGCCAGGACGCCCTGCAGCAGATCCTCGACGCCACCGTCGCCGCCGATCAGAAATCGCTCGATATTAACCGTGCCGCGTACCAGGCGGGCACCGGGGACCAGATCGCTGTAATTCAGGCGGAGAACACGCTCGAGAGCGCGCAATCGCAGGCCGCCAATCTCGGCATCGCGCGCGCGCAATACGAACACGCCATCGCGACGCTCATCGGCAAAGCGGCTTCGGATTTCTCCCTGCCCGCCCGGCCCGCGCTGGTGACTCCGCCCTCCATTCCCATCGGTCTTCCGTCGCAGCTTCTGGAACGCCGCCCGGATATCGCCGCTGCAGAGCGTGCCATGGCCGAGGCCAATGCGCAGATCGGCATCGCCTATGCCGCGTATTATCCCAACATCAGCCTCTCGGGCGGAGCCGGGTTCGAGAGCAGCACGTGGAAGCATATCTTCGACTGGGCCAGCCGCTTCTGGTCGGTTGGCGCCTCGGCCTCGGAAACCGTCTTTGACGCCGGACTCCGCCGCGCCACCGTGAACCAGTTCATCGCCACCTATAACGCCGATCTGGCCTTCTACCGGCAGACTGTGCTGAACGGGTTCCAGCAGGTGGAAGACGAGCTCGCTGCCCTGCGCATACTGACCGACCAGATCAAGGTACAGCGCCAGGCCGTGGAATCGGCGAGAAGCGCGCTCGATCTGGAGCAGAAGCGCTACGACACGGGTATCGATCCGTACATCGACGTGGTCGCCCAGCAGAACACCCTGCTCGCCGCGCAGCAGGTGCTGGCGGGAATCGAGATCCAGCGCGCGGTTGCGTCGGTGCAGCTCATCGAGGCGCTGGGCGGGGGATGGGACCGCTCGCAATTGCCGACGCCCGGGCAGGTGGCCGCGAAGCCGGCGAAAGACCAGACCTCCATCCAACAGTAACCGAGCCGCGACCGGAGGAAGCGGTCGACATCACTGCCATTTCGTCTTATGGCGCGCCAGCCACCAGCAGGGGGTATTCCAGGCGGACGCCGCATATTGCGGAAACAGGCTGTGCGAACAGCTCTGGTTTGCGCTGCCCAGATAGTCGTACTCTTCCTTGCCCCCCTTGAGCGGGGTCTTCAGGAAGTTGTCCACCGCGACCGTCCCCATGCCCGATCCGGAGACGAGGCGCACGGCGAAGACCGCAAAATCGGCGGCATAGACGACAGCCGCGCCGATTAACAGATATTTCACGATCCGAAGGAGCCGCCTGGTCACGTCGTGTCATCTCTATCGTGCCACGGCGGCCGCTCCGGCACCTAAAACAACTATTGTCATAAATGTTTATTTCTCGCTCACCGGACTGTAACCCTTCGCGCGCTTTCATTGGGGTATGAGGTGCGACCTCCACGTTCACACGCGATATTCCGGCATGTGCACCATACCGGTGATGCGACGTTTCTGCCGGGAGAGCTATAACGATCCGCTTGCTGTTTACGAGACGCTCAGGCGCCGGGGCATGCAGATCGTCACCGTAACCGACCACGATTCGATCGGGGCGGCCGAAATGCTGCGGCGGTTCCCGGATTTCTTCGTCAGCGAGGAAGTGACCTGCGCCCTTGCCAGCGGCACGGAAGCGCACATCGCCGTGTACGATCTCAGCGAGCGGCAGCACGTGGCGATTCAGGCGCGCCGCGACGATATGCCCGGGCTGCTGGCTTATCTGCGCGAGCAGGACCTCCTGTTCGGCGTGAACCATGCTTTTTCAGCGCTCACCGGGCGGCGCAGAAGCGAAGATTTTGCGCTGTTTGAGGCGGAATTCCCGATGTTCGAGACGCGCAACGGACACATTCCCGCTATTTCCAATCGCCAGGCCACGCGCCTGGCAGGGCGCGGCGGGAAAATCGCCACCGGCGGGAGCGATTCGCACACCATGGGACCGCTGGCGAGGACGTGGACGGAGGTCCCGGGAGCGCGCGATGTCCGTGAATTTCTCGACGGCCTGAAGGCGGGCCGCGGGGTAGTGGCGGGCAGCGACGGCACGCCCTGGTTGCTGACGCGGTCCGTGCTGGAAACCGGGGGATATTTCGTGCGCGAGCTGGGCTGGCCGGCCCTGCTGTTTCCGCTTTTCGCAGCGGTGCCGTTTTCGACGCTGGGCGCTCACCTGAGCGACATCGTGTTTGCTTCCACGTGGGGCCGGCGGCTGGACCAGGCCGCGGCAACACCAGCCGGGGAACAGGTATCGGTGCCGGCCTGACCCGGCGGTGGCGAGCCGGCCCGCGGATTACACTAATACTGCGAATGCGTAGTTCCGTATTTGGCGCACTGGCATGGACCGTTGTGGGGCTGGTGGCGCTCTCCATGGCGCTGGCGACTCTGCTGGCGGCTTCCGGCGGTCCGCACGCGGCGCTGGCGTTCCTCGGGAACTGGCGCGTGTGGCTGGTCGCGGCGGCAGCGCTGATTGGCGGTCTTGCCGCGGCGCGCATCATCGCGGCGTCGTTGGCTCATCGCATCGGCGGCCTTAAGGAATATTCGGACCGCATCCTCGAGGCCCCGCGGGCCGACCCGGAGCTCTTCCGCGCCGACGATGAGCTGGGAGTTCTGGGCCGCTCCATGTCGCGGGTGCCGCCACGCGTCCACGAGCTGGTGCAGCGAGTGAGCCTGGAATCGCAGCGGCGCGAAGCGATCCTCGCGGGAATGGTGGAAGCGCTGCTGGCGGTGGATCAGGACCTCAAGGTGGTGTTCTGCAACGACGCCTTCGCGCGCGTGGCGGGCGTGCCCGGCGGCGTCGGACCAGGCACTTCGCTGGTGCGCATTGTGCGCGATCCCGCTTTGGTGGACCTTCTGCGCGAGGCGCTGGGAACCGGCCGCACGGCGCAACGCCGCCTGCAACTGGGCTCCTCGGAGGGGCCGTGGTTCGAGGTCAACGTGGCGCCCCTGGCCATGCCCGCCGGCCGCGGCGCCATCGCGCTGCTGCACGACATCACCGAATTGGAACGGCTGGAGCGAATTCGCAAGGACTTCGTCGCCAACGTCTCCCACGAGTTGCGCACTCCGCTGACGGCCATTCGCGGCTATGCCGAGACATTGCTGGATGGCGCGCTGGAGGATGCGGCGAATCGCCGCCGCTTTGTCGAGGTCATCGAGACGCACGCCATCCGTCTCAACAATATCGCCGCCGATCTGCTGGCCCTCTCCGAGCTGGACAATGGGTATCCCGCGGAACAGCCGCGCCCGGTGCAGGTGCTGGCGGCGGTGGAATCCGCGCTGCGCACGGTTGAGCCGGCGGCCGGCGAGCGGCGCGTCCGCCTGGTGAGCGAAGTGCCGGCCGACCTCGAGATTCTCGGGCATCGCATGCGCCTGGAACAGGTGCTGGTGAACCTGACCGATAACGCCGTGAAGTTCAATCGCTCCGAGGGCGAAGTGCGCGTGCAGGCCGAGCGCGCCAACGGTGGTGTGCGCATCGTGGTCTCCGATACGGGCATCGGGATTCCCTCTTCCGATCTGCCGCGCATATTCGAACGCTTCTATCGCGTGGACCGAGCGCGCTCGCGCGAGATGGGCGGCACGGGTCTCGGCCTGTCTATCGTCAAGCATGCGGTGGAGCAGATGAAGGGGACGGTGACCGTGGAAAGCGAGCTCGGTAAGGGCTCGCGCTTCGTCCTTACGCTTCCTGCGAACGGCGGGAACGGCTCGTAAGCCACAGATAATTCGTCATCCAGCCTTGCAATGTCACGGATTCTTAACCAGTCTTTCACATTGCCATAACCGTGCGCCGGTACGCTGAATATCGTTCAAAAATTCAGGGAACCTCACTGGTCCGCGAATCGGGAAAGGAGCATACGACCGAATGACCACAGGTCAAAGGCGTCTTAAATGGGTTAGGGCTGCGCTGACGGTTGCGTTCTGCGCGGCAACAATGCTGGGAGCCGATCCAGCCTCCGGCGGCGCGTCGAACAATGGCAGCAGCAGCGATGTTCAGGAACTTCGCGCTCTGCTGGCGGCGCAGCAGAGACAGATCGAGCAACTGCGCACGGCGCTCGCTGAGCAGAAGAAGGTGATCGATAAACTCGCGCCTGCGCAGGACAGCAACGCGCGCTTTTCACTTCCAAACACGCCCAAGCTGGGCGAAGTAGCCACGACGAGTCCGGTGCTGCCCGCCGGTCCGGCCCCGCTGCCAGCGCCTGCGGCATCGGGCAACGCCGCCGACGAAGCGCCCGCCCCACTGCAGTTGAAGCTCGGGAATGTGTCCATTTCGCCAGTAGGGTTTATGGATATGACCTCGGTCTCGCGATCCACGAATCCCGGCAGCGGTATCGGAACCAATTTCGGCAGTATCCCGTATGGCAACGTTCAGTTGGGGACTCTCACGGAGACCCGTTTCAGCATTCAGAACTCGCGCCTCGGCGCACGCTTCGACACCGGCTTCCATGGCTACAACGTTCTGGGCTACTGGGAATCTGACTTTCTGGGCCAGCTCGGCAATCCCCCCAACGGCGGCCTCGCGGTCAGCAGCAACCCTTATGTCTTCCGCATGCGCCTGTACTGGGTGGATGTCAGCAAGAACAACTGGGAGTTTCTGGCCGGACAAACGTGGAGCCTGATGACGCCAAACCGTAAAGGCGTCTCTCCGCTGCCGGGAGATCTCTTCTACAGCCAGGACATAGACGTGAACTACCAGGCGGGTCTGGTGTGGGGCCGTATTCCCGAGTTCCGCGCCGCCTATCATTTCGGCGACAAAGCGGCCTTTGCGGTGGCTCTTGACAATTCCGAGCCTTACATCGGTGGCGGCAATGGCGGTAGTGCCGTCACGCCTCCGGCGGCGATCGCGGCGGCCTCGAACGTAATCAATACCCAGATCAACGGCGGCAGCAGCGTGATCTCCGCCGCGGCTCTGATGCCGGACGTCATCGCCAAACTGGCCTTCGATCCTTCGAAGCGGGCGCATATCGAGTTCGCCGGGGTGATGGTCACCGATAAGTTCTCCGATCCGGTCAGCACCCCAGCCTTCCAGACCAACACCAAAGTCGGCGGCGGTGGATCTGTAAACGCCAGCTTCGAATTGTTCAAGGGTTTCCGCTTCCTCACCAACAACTACTGGAGCGCGGGCGGCGGACGGTACATTTTCGGCCAGGCTCCGGACTTCATCATCCGCGCGGACGGTACCCTGTCGCTGGTGCACTCCGCATCGACGGTAACCGGCTTTGAGGCACAAGCCAGAAAGACGCTCGTCTACGCCTACTATGGCGGTGTCTTCATCGACAAGAATATGGCTCTGGACACCACTGGCAAGCCGATCGGCTATGGGCCCATCTCCAGCGACGGCCAAAACCGCGCCATTCAGGAGATCACCTTCGGCACCAACACGACACTGGCGAAGGATCCGAAATGGGGCGGCCTGAACCTGATGTTCCAGTTTTCGTACCTGCAGCGCAATCCGTGGCTGGTAACGGGCACGAACCCAACGAACGCCCACCTTTCAATGGGCTTCGTCAATCTTCGCTACACGCTGCCCGGCGCGCCGGCTCCGAAGATGTTTTAGGCGATTCACCGTTACAGGGCTGGCTCGGGGACGCTCCGGGCCAGTTCCGTCCGGCATTTCAAGCCGCTGTAATCGTTTGTTAACCCGTCTGTAATATTCAAGTGGAAAACTCGAAGGAGAAACAATGCGAACTACGGTTCTGATCGCAATCGCCGCAGTGTTTGCGGTTGCCGTTCCCGTCACGTGCGCGGCCTCGAGCATCAATGCCGCGGGCGCGACATTTCCAGGCCCCATTTATCAGAAGTGGTTTGAAGAGTATCATTCGGCCCACCCCGATGTGCAGGTCAACTATCAAGCCATCGGATCGGGCGGCGGAATTGCGCAGTTGACTGCAGGCACGGTGGATTTCGGCGCGTCCGACATGCCCATGAAAGACGAGCAGATAGCGAAGATCACGAAGTTTCACGTCCTGCACTTTCCGACGGTGCTGGGCGGTGTCGTTCCCACTTACAACATCGAGGGCGTGAAGGGCGAATTGAAATTCACGCCGGAGACGCTGGCCGGCATATATCTGGGAAAGATCACGAAGTGGAGCGATGCCGCACTGAAGAAGGACAATCCGGGCGTGAAGTTCCCGGACGCGGACATCACCGTGGTGCACCGCTCCGACGGCAGCGGCACGACGTTCGTCTGGAGCGACTATCTCTCGAAAGTCAGTCCCGAGTGGAAAGGCAAAGTGGGTTCGGGAACGTCGATCAACTGGCCGGTCGGTCTGGGCGCCAAGAACAACGAAGGCGTGGCCGGACAGGTGAAGCAGACGCCGAACTCGATTGGCTACGTCGAGCTCATTTACGCCGTCAAGAACAACATGGCCTACGGGTCGGTTAAGAATCACGCGGGCGCTTTCGTGAAAGCGAGTCTGGATACGGTCACCGCGGCGGCGGCGGGCGCGGCGAAGGAGATGCCGGCCGACTTCCGCGTGTCCATCACCGACGCGCCGGGCAAGAACGCCTACCCAATTTCGACGTTTACGTGGATGCTGATTCCGGATAAGATTCCGGATGCCACCAAGCGCACGGAAATCGTGGATTTTCTGAAGTGGATGCTGACCACCGGACAGAAAGACGCGGCAGGGCTGGATTACGCGCCGCTGCCCGCGCCGGTGGTGGCGAAGGAACAGAAGCAGCTCGCTCTGATTAAGTAGGCAAGAAGGACTCGTCGGCAGCCTTTATGGCTACAATGGCACCGTCCGTGCCCGTAAGGGCACGGACTTCCTTTCGAAACGTCCGCGGCGGCGATCAGATCGCGTACCTGATCACGTTTCTCTTTGCCGCGTCGATCCTGCTCGTCACCGTCCTGCTGATATTCGAGTTGTGGGTGAAATCGAAGCTGGCCATCCATCAATTCGGATTCAGCTTCCTGTGGACCAGCACCTGGGACCCGGTGGAAGGCCAGTTCGGCGCGCTGCCGTTCATTTACGGAACGATCGTCACATCGATTCTCGGCCTTTTGATCTCGGTGCCGCTGGGTGTTGGTGCAGCCATCTACCTCTCCGAGCTGGCGCCGCCAAGAGTATCGAACGCACTGACTTTCCTGGTGGAGTTGCTGGCGGCCGTGCCCAGTGTGGTGTTTGGCCTGCTGGCGATTTTCGCGCTGGTGCCGGCCATGCGTCTGTACGTGCAGCCGGCGCTGATTCGCGCCTTCGGATGGTCGCCGTTCTTCAAGGGGCCGGCTTACGGCGTTGGCGTGCTGACGGCGAGCATGGTGCTGGCCATTATGATGTTCCCCTACATCATTTCCATTTCCCGCGAGGCGCTCATGCAGGTTCCCCGTGAACAGCGGGAAGCCGCTCTCGCTTTGGGCGCCACGCGCTGGGAAGCGACGTGGGACGCCGTGGTGCCGTTCGCGCGGCTGGGTATCGTGGGCTCCGTATTTCTGAGTCTGGCGCGAGCTTTGGGCGAGACCATGGCGGTAACCATGGTGATCGGCAACGATCCGCGCATCGCCTCATCCATCCTGGCGCCGGGCTACACCATCGCCGCAGTCATCGCCAACGAGTTCAGCGAGGCCACCAGCGACATTCACCAATCGGCGCTGGTGGCCCTGGGTCTTGTGCTGTTCATGATCACCATCATCCTGAACGGGCTCGGACAGCTCCTGCTGGTGCTGACCGCCAAACCGGGGACGGCCAAATGACCCTGCGCAGACTCTGGCGGAAGGCCGTGAACGACGTGATGCTGACGATGACGGGGATCTGTGCCGTGCTGACGGCTTCGGCCCTGTTCTTCATCCTCGGCTATCTGATCTGGAACGGCAGCACGTCGCTGGACTGGAATTTCTTTACCAAACTCCCGTTGTCCCCGGGCGAGTCGGGCGGCGGAATGGCCAACGCCATTGTGGGCAGCGCGAAAATCGTTTTTCTCGGCGCGCTCATCGGCGTCCCGGTAGGATTCGTTGCCGGCGTCTTTCTTTCGGAATTCAGCGGCAAGACGCTCGCCAACACGATTCGCTTCACGGCCGATCTGCTGAACGGCGTGCCTTCAATTGTGATCGGCATTCTGGCGTGGGCGCTGATCGTTGTGCCCACCAGACACTTCTCCGCCTGGGCGGGAGGATTCGCGCTAAGCCTGATGGTGATCCCGGTCACGCTGCGCGCTACCGAGCAGTTTCTCGGTCAGGTGCCCCTGTCGCTGCGCGAGGGTGCCCTTGCTCTGGGCGCGAGCAAATGGAAATCGGTGGCGACGGTGGTGGTTCCCGCCGCCCGCACCGGCATTATGACCGGTATCATACTGGGAGTTGCGAGGATTTCGGGGGAGACGGCGCCGCTGCTGTTTACCGCCCTGAACAACCAATACTGGAGCAAGGGATTCAATGAGCCTACTGCTTCGCTGCCGGTGATGATTTACAACCGCGCCATCTCCGCCTTCGACGACTTTCACCGGCAGGCGTGGGCCGCCGGTCTGGTGCTGTTGGCGCTGGTGCTGGTAGCCAACATCGCCGCACGGATGGTGCTTGCGAAAGGAGCCGCTGCTCATCGCGGATGACGACCATGGGTGCAATTCCCCAACCGGAGACGAAGAGGGAAGCGATGGCCGATACGACGCCCGACGCGAAGCCCCAGGCGGGGCCGAAGCTTCGCGCCTCCAATGTGGATTTCTTTTACGGGAAATTTCAGGCTCTGCACAATATTTCCATCGATTTCCCGGAAAATAAGATCACCGCGCTCATCGGGCCTTCGGGCTGCGGCAAGTCCACGTTCCTGCGAACGCTGAACCGGATCAACGACACCATTCGCGGCGCGCGGGCGACGGGCGAGGTGGTGCTGGACGGCGAGAACATCATGGAGGGCGACGTCACCGAGCTGCGGCGCCGCGTGGGCATGGTGTTCCAGCGTCCCAATCCTTTCCCCAAATCGATCTTCGACAACATCGCATACGGCGTGCGTATCAACGGCATGGCTCGCCGCGGGCAAATCCACGAAGTTGTGGAACGCAGCCTGCGCCGCGCCGCCCTGTGGGAAGAAGTCAAGGACAAGCTGAACAAATCCGCCTATGCGCTTTCCGGCGGCCAGCAGCAGCGGCTGTGCATCGCCCGCGCTCTGGCCGTGGACCCGGAAGTGCTCCTTCTCGACGAACCCTGCTCCGCGCTCGATCCCATCGCTACCAGCAAGATCGAGGAGCTGCTGCTCGGCATTAAAGAACAGTGCACGCTGATTATCGTCACTCACAACATGCAGCAGGCGGCGCGTGTTGCCGATTTCACCGGGTTCTTCCTGTTGGGAAAACTGATCGAAGTCAACAAGACCGATATCATTTTCAAAACGCCGGCGAAGAAAGAAACGGAAGACTATATTACCGGCCGGTTCGGCTGATTCCCGAGCGGCAACGAGGAAAAACCGCTGTGCGTCACTTTTCGCTGGAACTCGATGATTTGCACCAGCGCCTTCTGCAAATGGGCGGGCTGGTGGAGTCGGTTATTCGCAAGGCCGTGCGCGCGCTCGTGGACCGCGACAAGAACGTCGCGGACCAGGTGTTTCAGGACGAAGAGCGCATCAATCAGATGGAAATCGAGATCGACGACGCCGGGACGCGGCTGCTGGCGCTGCACCAGCCGGTGGCCCGCGATCTGCGTTTTCTCACCGCGGCTCTGAAGATCAACACCGATCTGGAGCGCATGGGCGATCTGGCGGTGAACATCACCGAGCGGGCCCTTTCGCTGATTTCCATGCCTCCCGTGAAGCCGCTTATCGACATTCCGAAGATGGCCGGCCTGGTGGAGCAGATGCTGCTGCGCAGTCTGGGCGCTTTCGTCGATGGCAACGCCGAGATGGCGCGGACTGTGCTGCTGTCCGACGACGAGGTGGATCGCCTGCGCGACGCCATCTACCGCGAATTGGTGACCTTCATGCAGCAGGACCCGGCCACCGTACAGGCGGCGGTGGATTTGATGTTTGTCGCGCGCGATCTGGAGCGGATCGCCGACCATGCCACGAACATTGCCGAGGACGTGGTGTATCTGGTGCAGGGCGTGGATGTGCGGCATCGCGCCGTCGAGGCCATGAAGTAGAAGCGCGGGCCGCCAGGAGTTTGTTGAAAGCGCCATTTCCGTACCACTACCAATCCCTGGCGGTCGCGGCGCTGTAACTGCCTGCGACGACGAGCTGACAAAGCCGAGCCGCGCGCGCCAGCAAGCGGTTCCGGGCGCTCTTCGCGCCCTGACTGTTGCAACCGGGTTACAGTATCAGTTGTGGGGTTTCGGTTCAGACGCGGAGAGAGCGTTCCGCGAGCCATTCGGCGCATTGCCGGCGAGCAGCTCAGATATGCCGCCTCGCAACTGCGCGACTCCGTCCCCGCGAGCCGCGACACCGCCGTCCACGAAGCCCGCAAGAGCATCAAGAAGGCACGGGCCGTCGTGCGTCTCATGGCCGGCGAGCTCGGCCCTGTCGCGGAAGCGGAAAACGAACTGCTCCGCAATCTGGCGCTCAAGGTTTCGCCTCTCCGCGATGCCGCCGTGCTGGTGCAGACCTTCGACAGTCTCGAGGGCCACTTCCCGGAGACCGTTTGCCTGGAGCTGCTGGAACGAATTCGTACCGCACTGCTGAAGAACCGGAGCCGTGCGGCAAGGACTTCCGCTGCCGCACGGTCGCCGGCCACGATTGCCTTTGCGCTGGAGCGGGCGACACAGCGGGCACGCGCCTGGCCTCTGCGCAACGATGGATTCGACGCCATCGCGCCCGGGCTGAGGCGAGCCCTGCGACGCGGCCGAAAGGCGCTCCGTGAGGTGCTCGTCGAACCATCGCCGGCGCGCTATCACGAGTTTCGAAAGCGCGTGAAGGACCACTGGTATCACGTCCGGCTGCTCGAAGATGCGTGGACGCAGGAAACGAAGTTGTACGAAAAGGATCTGAAGGCGCTGGAAACGGTGCTGGGAGACGATCACAATCTGGTGGTGCTCAGCGAGCGTCTCGCCTCCCTCGGAACGGCCGAGGAAGTGGTCGGACTGCAGGAAGCGATCGCCACCCGCCAGAGGAAGCTTCGCGAAGAGGCGGTGGATCTGGGGAAGCGGCTCTACGGGCCGAAGCCGGGCGTCTTCGTTCGTCAGGCCGAAGAGCTGTGGGCGAATTGGCAGATGCATCCGAAGCGGCGGTCGACGCCGGCGGTCCAGCCGATGGAACCGGGCAGGCAGCAAGCCCCCGCCGCGTGATATTCCTGAAATTGGCATGCGCGCGCTCGGCGTTCTGTTCACCGCTGTCCTGGCCGTTGCGCCAATGGACGGAGCCTCCACGGTCGCTATCACGGTTCTGAATCGGATGGACACCGGCTCGGGACAGAACGGACGGCTGAATGTCTTCCTGTCCACCTCGTTCCAGCCGGCGGATTGGGATTACACCTTCTTTCAGGACCACCCCGGCAATGAGAAGCTGCTGTGGGAGCTCGCGCCGCAGCACATCAATCTGCAATCGATCGCCGGCGGCAATCCCGCGACGGGAGCAAACTCGTGGGACTTCACCGAGAACAACGCCGTCAACCAACCGATCCTCGCGCTGGCCGACCACAGCCCGCTGTACGAGATCGTTCCGCCGCCGTATCTGACCCAGAGCGACGGCAGCGTGGTGCCCGGCGATTTCCCCACGTTTGCCGGCTACACCGCGAATCTGGTGCGCTACTTCAACGCGGGGGGCTTCCGGGCTGCCGGCAACGCCTATTTGAATATGCAGTCGCCCACCCCGTATCACATCACCTGGTGGGGCATCTACAACGAGCCCAACGTCAACGGAATGACGCCGCAGGCGTACACCCAGCTTTACAACGTCACCGTGCCCGCGATGCAGGCGGTGGATCCGAATGTGCGCTTCGTTGCTGTGGAGCTTGCCGACTGGACCGGACAGGCCGACGCTTTCCTGCCCTACTTCGTTCAGAACGTCAGCGCGCGCGTGGACCTGGTGGCAACGCATTTCTACGGTACCTGCGATCAGAGCACTCCCGACGTGCAGGTGTTCGGGGCCATCGATACCTTTGCCAGCGAGGTGCAGCGCATCCGCGCGGATATACAGGCCAACTCCGCACTGGCCAATCTTCCAATCTGGATAACCGAGAACAACGTGAACGCGGATTACGGCGACAGCAACGGGATGAGCGTCTGCAATCCAGGCCAGAAGTTCGTCACGGACCAGCGCGGGTCCAGCGCCTTTTTCGCGGCGTGGCGGCCGCTGGTGTTCGCGCGGCTGGCGAAAGTGGGCGCAAGCAGCCTGCATCACTGGGACCACGACGCAGACCTGCAGTACGGGGAGGTGGATTTCAGCACCGGCAACCTGCAGTTGAGCTACTGGGTGGATTACTGGCTGTCGCATTTGTTCCCCTCGCCGCCGGGCGCCGACATCCTGCAGGTGCAGAACGCGGATACCACCGGCAGTGTGGACGCCTTCGCGGTGCGCAACGACGATGGGTCGGTGGTGATCATGCTCATCGATCACGCCTTGCGGTTGGCGGCCGATAACAATGGCCCTGGCGATGCCTTCACGTTCAACGTGAATGTCTCGGCGCTCGGCTCGTTCGATTCGGTGACGACGCTGACCATTGACACGCTCACCAGCGCTGCCGCGGGTCCGTCGCTGCAGACCGTTCCGTTTATGCCGAACCTCTCCGTCACGCTGCCCGGATACGGGGTGGCGTTCCTGCGCCTGAACGCTGCGCCGGTGACCATCCTGCCGGGCGGGATCGTGAACGGCGCCAGCTTCCAGTCGGGGCCGCTCTCGCCGGGCGAGATTGTGACCATCTTCGGTCATGGCATGGGGCCCTCCACTTTGCAGACGATGCAGAGCACGGCCGCGCCGGGATTTCTGGACAATTCGCTGGCGGGCACCCGCGTCTGGTTTGATGGCACGCCGGCACCCGTGGTTTACAGCTACAAGGATTACGTTTCGGCCATCGTGCCCTACGCGGTTGCCGGGCAGGGCAGCACGAACGTGCAGGTGGAATATCTGGGCGTCTTCAGTCCGACGGTGAACATGCCGGTTGCGGCAACGGCCCCGGCGATATTCACGGAGCCGCCGGAAGGCACGGGCGGCGGGGCGATCCTCGACCAGAACTACGCGCTGGTGACTCCCGCCAATCCGGCGTCTCCCGGCGACTGGGTGACCATTTTCGCGACCGGAGAAGGGAATGCCGATCCCGATGCCCTGGATGGCCGGATCGCCGAGGGGCTGGCGTCGTCGAACGTGCCGGTGACGGTGACCATCGGCGGCCTGCCCGCGACCGTCAAATATGCGGGCCGCGTGCCGGGGAACGTGTTCGGCGTATTGCAGGTGGAGGCGCAAATCCCGACAGGCGTGGCGGCGCGAGCGAATGTTCCTGTGCAGATTCAGATCGGCAACGCCACCAGCCAAAGCGGCGTGACGGTGGCAGTGAAATAGCTACGCGGCGACGGCTTCCTTGCCCATCTGGCGTGCCACCAGAACCGGCTTACGCATGGGCAGGGAGGCTTCCGCGTAGGCCTGCTCAAACGCGTCCGCCATGGGCGCGCAGCCCGGGGAGGTGTAGAGCTCAACGAAGATCCTGCGGATGCCGCCGGCTTCCAGCCCGTGGCACACGTGAGCCACGCTGGAGGCGGATTTCCGGATGCAGGTTCTGCAGTCGAGGTCCAGTGCGAGGCAGGTCTCGGGGCGATTCTCGTCCAGTAAGTAGTCCATTCTAAGAGTCCTACGCGAGGACACCCACCTGCTTGTCGCGCGTATGTCCTGATTATTAGGATTCCAGTGGTGGTTTACTACAGTGCCGAGGGGTAGCCGGCGCGACTCTTTTGCGGGTATTGAATTCGGCAGGCATTGCGGCGAAAAAAGAGGCGATACCAGGGTGAACCGTGGACGCGCGCGAGGCGGAAGCGCCGCTAGCATGTACACAGGAGCTTTTTATGGGCATTCGTGTGTTCTCGTGCGTGGCCGCAGGGCTGCTCGGCGGAGTGATGGTCCTGGGGCAGTCGCTGACCGATCACGCCGCCGCGATTGCCGGTGCCAGTGCCGGCGTGGCTGGCGGCAGAGTGGTGAGCGATGCGCTGAGCCGCGTTCTGGAAAGCGCCAGCGATACCACCGGCACCGCAGCCGCCGAGACGAAGAAAGCGGACACGAAGAAAGCGGACAACCGGCCGGCCCGGGGCACTTCGGCACCCGCCCGGGGCACTACAGCGACGAGTGGGAGTGTTTCGGCTTTGTCGGGCCCTTCAGCTCCGGTTTTTGCCGCGCCTTCGGCGGGGTTCGCCACATCATCGCCGACGCCGTCCGCACCTGTCCGGCCGTGGCGGGGACCGTCGGCGGACAGAGCGGTTGCTTCCAGCGGGCTCCCCGCCTTGGTCCATTTCGATATGCCCCCTGCTCCGCCAGCGGTCGTTTCGGCCCAGCTTCGGGCCATTGCCGTCGGTACCAGCCGCGGGGACGTCGTGGGCAAAGTAGGGATTCCGGCCGCCCGGATCACCATGGACGACGATGGCCACCTGGTGGAAATCCTCGAATACACGGCGAACGGCAATCGCGTGGGCAGCGTGCGCTGCAGCGATGGACACGTGGAGTCGGTTGACGCCGCCACGCAGTAATTCAGTAACTCGGTAATTCGGTGCACCTGGTAATCGGGGTAATCGGTGACGTACACCTCATTTCCGAATTGCCGTTGAGAGCAAACCGTCGTGTCTTCAATAATTTAGAACTGGCCCACGTCTGACGAAATTCGGAAATGAGGTGTACGTCACCGAATTCGTCACCAGATCGCGAACTACCCCGCGCTGCTATGCTGAAGCTGTTGTGCGGAAGTTTGTTGTCTCCGTAGTTGCTGCGGGCGTCCTGCTGCCTTTTCCGATTCTGCTGTTCCTGTCCGAGACGCCCGTGCTGAGGCTGCCGGCCTCCGCCACGGTGATCGGTCCGGCCACCCCCTTTGCAGTTGCCGTGGACGATCCGCACGGCGTGCGCAGCGTGCACGTCTACGCGGAGCAGGGCGGCGCGCGGTACGACCTGTATCGGACCTCCTTCCCCTCGCGACGCATCCTCTGGCAAAGGCACCTGCCGGCCGCGACGTTCCGCTTTGTCGCGGGGACGAAAACCACGCCGCAACTGAAGGACGGGAAGGCGCGCCTCGTGGCGGAGGCGGTGTCGAACGATCTCCGCGGCTCCACGGCAACCCTCGAGCGCGAGATTACCGTAATCACACGCCCGCCTTCGCTCAGCGCCGATTCCGACCAGCACTACCTGTATCAGGGTATGGCGGACGCCACCACTTTCGATGTCAGCGGCTACTGGACTGAGGCCGGCGTGCGCGTCGGCGATGAGACGTTTCGAAGCTGGCCCCTTCCCGGAGACAAGACGGGCGCCAAACCCGGGCGCTTCGCGCTTTACGCCTTTGCATGGAACATGCCGCGCTCGGCCGTGCCCACCGTCTATGCCACCAACCCCGCGGGTACCGAGGTCACCGTTCCGCTGGTGGTGGTGTTCCCCGCAAAGGAACAGCCGCACTACAGCACGCGCGATCTGGATGTTTCCGACGCCTTCATGCAGAAGGTGGTGAATGAGCTCGATCCCGGCGGTTCGGGCGATCCGGTGACGCGCTTCCTGAAGATCAACGGCGCGATGCGGCGCGCCAACAACCAGACCCTGTCCGATCTGCGCAACAAGACCGAGTCTCGCTTCCTCTGGTCGCAGCCGTTTCTGCAACAGAAGAACTCGAAGGTGGAATCGAGCTTCGCCGATGTCCGCAACTACATCTACCACGGGAAGAAGATCGATCAGCAGGTGCACCTCGGCTACGACCTGGCCATCACGAAACACGTGGGCGTGGAGGCGTCGAACGATGGCCGCGTGGTGTACGCCGCGCCGCTGGGAATCTACGGGAACTGCATTGTGGTGGACCACGGTTACGGACTGCAGTCGATCTACGGGCATCTCAGCGAAATCGGCGTGCACGAGGGCGACATGGTGAAACGCGGCCAGATCATGGGCAGGAGCGGCGAAACGGGCATGGCCGGCGGGGACCACATTCACTTCACCATGCAGCTCGACGGCGTACAGATCGATCCGAAAGAGTGGTTCGATACCCACTGGATCCGCGATCACGTCGCGAAGCGGGTGGAGATTCCCGGGTTTCGCTAAAGTTTCCGGCCACGGGAACCGCGCCAGTAGTTCCAGACGAGGTAGAGGGCGAGAACAATGGCGCCCACCAGCGTGACCAGGCGGACGTTGTGCTCAATCGCCTCAAACACCTTTTTCCACTGATCACCGAGCGCATAGCCGACCGTGATGAACGTAGCAACCCACACCAACGCTCCGGGCCAGGCATAGCTGGCGAAGGAACGGAATTCGAGTTTCGAGGCCCCGGCCACTATGGCGGTAAAGTGCCGCACCCCGGGCACGAAATAGCCGAAGAACAGGGCCCAGTGGCCGATGCGGCCGAACCAGTCGTGCACGCGCCGGGTTTGCTGTTCGGTGACGTGAATCCAGCGGCCATATCGGTGAATGAAACCAAGGCCCAGAGTCCGCCCGATGGTGTAGCTCAGGCTGATGCCGCAGGCGCTGCCGCAGAACGCCGTCAGCACCGCCGGAAGCGGGTGGAATCTCCCGCGCCAGATGAGATAACCGGTGAACACCAGCAGCCACTCGTCGGGAAGCGGCAGTCCGACAATTCCCAGTAGCAAACAGAGAAATACGGCGCCGTACCCGTTGGCGGAGACCCACTGCAGGATGTGATCCAAACTTAGAGGATAACGGAGGCGCTGTTAAGTAAACGCGGGCACAACGGACCGGCGGCTTTACTCGGCTCGCACCGTGGGCGGCTCCGCCCTGTGCCGGCTAGCTCGCGGTCTTGTTACTGAGCAGACCGGGCCGGCCGGGCACAATGGAGAAGTACTCGATGAACCGCTTCTTCTGATCCGGCAGCGATTGCGGCCGCCCGCTTTCCACCATGCTCTGCGCGAGCAGGTGGAACTGCTTGCCGAGTTCGCTGGTGGGGTCTACCCAGCGCCCCAGCGTCAGCGCGCGCTGCACACCGTGATAGTCGTTGGGCAGGGTCATGTGCACGGGCAGCCCAAGGAGCTGTTCGATTTGCTGCGGCGTGATCATGGGCCGCTTCTGACAGCGATTCACCAGCACGCAGACGCGGTCGCCGAGATCGAGCTGCTTCAGATACATGTACTTCTCTCGCGCCAGATGCAGCGAAGGAATCTCCGGCGTGCACACCAGCATGATGCGCTTGGATTCGTGCATGATTTCCAGCGAGTAGCGCTCGAGGTTGCCCGAAAGATCGAAGCAGACCACGCGATAGTTGCGGCGCATGAACTCGGTGAGGTGGCGGATCTGGGTGGGTTCGATGCGCAGGTCCGGGTTCAGCTTGCCGGCGTGCAGGACGTCGAGTTTGTCCACCCTGGTGACCAGTTGGGGCCACAGGTTCTCGTCCATGTTGAGGGCACGCTCACAGGCGTCGGTGACGCTGAAGTCATTGTCGAGTTTCAGCATGAACCGGACCATTCCGGAGTTCATGTCGAAATCGGAGAGCAGCACGCTGGCGTCGGGCATGCTGGACAGCGCGATGGACGTGTTCAGCGCGATGGTGGAAGTTCCGACTCCCGCTTTGGACGGCAGGAAGGAGAAAACCTGCTCGGTGGTTTCGATGGCTGGTGGTTTCGATTCGACCGCCGCGCGGATTCGGTTGAGCGCCTCGCCCAGGGAGCGCACGTCGATGGGAAGCGAGGCGAATTCGCGAATGCCCACGCGCATGCACTCCAGCAGGAGCTGCGGATCGCACATGCGGCTGACGGCGACGGTCTGGATGCCGGGCACGCGCTGGTCGAGTTCGCGCACCAGCTCCGTGGCCCGTTGCATCGATTCGGTGCTCAGGAAGACTACGTGGGGGGCGTGCGCCCGCACGAAGCGCATCAGCTCCAGCGAATTGGGGTAATGTTCGATAACTCGCGTGACGCTGACTTGTCCGAGGTCCGCCAGAGCCGATTCCAGCCGCGCCGTAACGTCGGCATCCGGACAGATGATGAGTCCCCTCAGCATGTTCCAGCAAACTCTCCTTCGTCTTAGCCTAAACGTGCCAGGACTAACTCACAATTAGACCTTGGTACCGATTTACGCCGTTCTGATGGCCTGGTACGCTCATCGTTGAGCCGGACCGGTACTGGGGTGAACCACCTGGCCCGCATCACCCCTCGTTCTTCCTTATCGGCCATTCCGGGCGGAAACTCCACGCTGTTATGCGAACTCAGGCCCGGTCATTGAAAGCAGGCTTACATCAGCGGAATGTGCAGGCAACGGCGCCGGCCGCCGTCACCTCGTTTGCCGCAGTGTGACGTCCCCGTAGACGATGCCGCGGCCTGCCGTGCCGACATAGACCCGGCCGTAGATCCGCGGGTCGCCGGTGATGTCGTCAAGCTGGCCATACTGGTGGGCGTCGTCGTTGATGCGGGTCCACGAATTCCCTTCGTCGCTGGAACGGAAAATGCCATAGACGCCGCTCACGGTTCCGACCGCGTACACTGCCGGATACGCTGCGCCCGGAGCGGGTTGGCCGAAGCCGGCGAGTGGCGCGGTGTCGATGGAAGCGAGCCTCGTGAAGCTCGCGCCGGAATCCGTTGAATGGTAGAGCCCCGTCGCGAGCGGAAGCCAGACGTCGCCTTCCCGGCCGGCCACGGTCTTCGGCTTCGCTTCGGCCAGCCATGCCGGATTCGCGAGATCGGAAGGCAATCCGGTGGCGCCTCGCGAAAACGTTACGCCGCCGTCGGCGCTGACAAACACGCTGCCGCTGGGCGCGTCATATCCGTAGAACTTGTCTGGATTGACTCGATCCGCCACTACTCGCAGCCCCGCGGGAGCGCCGGTTGACGGGGTAAACGTCGCGCCGCGATCGCGCGACCACGCGGGCGGGGTGGTGGATGGCGTCCACACCAAGGTTGCGCCGTCGGCCGATAGCGCAATGGAGGCCGCATACCCGTCGCCCGTGGGCCCCTGCCCCGCGCCTGGCGGCGAGCCGGAAAACGCCGTCCAGGTGATGCCGCCATCCATCGAGTACGCGCCGCCATCGTCGCCCTCGAAATCGAGCTGGCCCACGCGAGCCACCAGCAGCGGGTTCAATCCCGCGAAATCGAGCGACGGAACCTCCGTCATCCGCGGATTCAGGAACGGCCGCGGGGAAAAGTCGAAGGTATCGTGCCGGAAGCCGCCAAGGTCGGCCATGCCGCTGAGCAGGTGAGCGCCCTCGGGCGGGCTCACCACGCAAAT
>Ga0326728_10009906_pt1 | contig 22593 bp, 21 predicted proteins | sample MB3enrmetagenome_FD_207602 | JGI IMG/M metagenome (GOLD analysis project Ga0326728, IMG submission 207602) | Lab enriched peat soil microbial communities from McLean, Ithaca, NY, United States - MB31MN | ecosystem: Environmental > Terrestrial > Soil > Wetlands > Peat | place: USA: New York... | reverse complement strand
CATTGCCTTAGGCTCTCGTTACTGAACCGAGAATAAGGACACTGTTCTTGTTCTCGTCATTTTGAGTTACCAATTCCCGTTACCGCCACTAATGTGCCCGTCCGGCGTTGTCCTTCCACACTCAAGCCCACGCGCGGTTTCTCCGATAGGGCTGATGTAGGCGCGCAGGCGCCACGGAGGCACTCATGGAACGAACCGCAGCCGCAACCAGTGACGTTGCCGGCAACGCGCAACTCCTGCAACTTGTCAGCTTCAGCGTAGCCGCCGAGGAGTATGGGCTCGACATTCTCCGCGTGCAGGAGATCATCCGAACCCGGCAGCTCACACGCGTCCCCAACCTGCCCGAGTATGTTGAGGGCGTCATCAATCTTCGCGGCAAGGTGATTCCGGTGATCGCCTTACGTCGCCGTCTCGGTCTTGAACCTGCGGAGACCGATAAGAACACTCGCATCGTTGTAGTAGACGTTCACGGTCAAACCCTCGGCTTCATCGTCGATGCCGTCAGCGAGGTGCTTCGCATCAGCTCTGACACGGTCGAACCCACTCCCCGTATCGGCACCGTCGAGCGCGAGTACATCTCTGGAGTCGGCAAACTCGACTCGCGTCTCTTGCTCATGCTCGACCTCGAGCGCCTCATGAATCAGGCGGAGATCAGTGCGGCCGTGCAGTAGTCCGACGGTCCTGTTGCTTAGCCCTGGAGGGCTGCCCTCTGGGGCTTCTTTGCTTTCGTCATCTCTCCCGTTCGTGTTAGCCTTCGGCCATCAATTCATATGCACTCTTGCCGGAGCCTATGACCCTTTCTCTTCTCGACTGGCTGGCCATCCTCGGATACCTCGCGATTACCATCCTCCTCGGCTTCTGGTTCCGCAAGCGCTCCGCGCGCAGCGTGGACGACTATTTTGTCTCCGGCCGCAACGTGAACTGGTGGCTCGCCGGAACCTCGATGGTCGCCACCACATTCGCCGCCGACACTCCGCTCGTCGTCACCGGTCTCGTCTATCTTCAGGGCATCAGCGGCAACTGGCTCTGGTGGGGCTCGCTCTTCTCCGGCATGATGACCGTCTTTCTCTTTGCGCGTCTGTGGCGGCGCAGCGGGCTTCTAACCGACGTGCAGTTTGCCGAAATCCGTTACAGCGGACGCCCGGCGGCCTTCCTTCGTGGATTCCGAGCCGTTTACCTCGGCCTGCTCATGAACTGCGTCATCCTCGGATGGGTCACCAAGGCCATGACCAGCATCGTTGCCACCACTCTCGGCGGCACGCCCCTGCTTCTCACCGTCGGCCGCTGGGTCGCGCCCCTGGGAGGCCCCTGGGCTGGCTCCGATGGTGCCGCGCTCGCCATCTGCGTGCTCTTCCTCATCCCGTTTACTGGTCTCTACGTCTCACTTGGTGGCCTCTGGGGAGTCCTCTGGACCGACCTCTTCCAGTTCGTGCTCAAGATGTCCATTGTCATTGCCATCGCCTTCTACGCCGTTCGCGCCGTCGGAGGCATGGACGCTCTCATCGCGCAGCTCAGCGCCCGGCAAACCTCAGCCACCGGCAACCCGCTTGCTTTCTTCCCCAGCTTCAGCGGTCCGCTCACCCGCGAAATGCTTTGGACCGTCCCGCTTCTTACCTTCCTCGTCAACATCGGAATGCAGTGGTGGGCCGTCTGGTACCCCGGTGCGGAGCCCGGCGGCGGAGGCTACATCGCGCAGCGCATCTTCTCTGCCCGTGACGAGCGCCAGGGACTGCTTTCTGTCCTTTGGTTCAATGTCGCGCACTACGCCATTCGCCCCTGGCCGTGGATTCTGACCGCTCTCTGCGTCATCGTCCTTTATCCAAATCTCGGCGCGCATCCCGAGCCCGGCTTCATGCTGGTGATGAACCATTATCTTCCGCACTCCATGCGTGGCATTGCCATCGCCGGATTTCTCGCGGCCTTCATGTCCACCGTTGCCACCCAGCTCAACTGGGGAGCCTCTTACCTGGTTTCTGACTTCTACCGGCGCTTTCTCCGTCCGCAGGCTTCCAATCGGCACTACGTGGTCGTCTCGCGACTTGCCACCGTCCTGCTTGTCATCGCCTCCGCCTGGGTCTCCGTGCACTTGGAGTCCATTGCGAGCGGCTGGCAGGTTGTCATGGAAGTCGGCGCGGGCACCGGAGCCGTCTATCTCCTGCGCTGGTACTGGTGGCGCATCAACGCATGGAGCGAGATATCGTCGATGATCGCCGCGATTGTCGTTTCGGTTTCTTTGCAGACCGTATGGCATCTGGACAACGGCCAGCCGCGCCAGTTCGCCTGGCTCATGATCATCACTGTCGCCGTCACCACCGTCGTCTGGCTCGTTGTCACGCTGCTTACACGGCCGGAACCGAAGGAGGTGCTGGTCGAGTTTTATCGCCGGACGCGGCCCTCGCTCGCGGGTTGGCGGCCTGTCGCCAGGCTGGCCCCGGATGTCCGGCCCTCCGGCGATGGCTGGAGCAACGCTCTGGATTGGGTGGCAGGTCTTGTTCTCATCTACGGATTTCTTTTTGGCGTGGGCAAACTCGTGTTGATGGAGTACGCGGCGGGAGCAGGGTTGTTGGCGCTGGGCGCTGCCGCTGGCGTTCTCATTTACTTTGACTTATCGCGGCGTGGATGGAGCAGTATCGCGGAGTAACTCATGGTAGCCGACCTTACTCCTGTGCTCGATTCGGGTTTCCAGCCCGCCGCATCATGGAATCGCGCGTATCGCACGAAAGTGCGCGAGAGCGGTGGTGATCCCCTCATCATCGCTCTCGAGCGCGGCCAGGGCGCAGTTTCCGTTTACGAAGCGACAATCCTGCCGCATACCGGCGAGTTCATCAGCCTGAACAACCGCTATGTTGAGCGAGCCCTCAAGTTTCTGCTGTGGCAGAAGGGTGGACACCGCATAACCATCGCTGGCAACCCGCTCGTCGCAGACCATCTGCGTGGGGTTTACTCGCCCGGCGGCGGCCGCGCGTTCGACTGCGAATTCATGGGCGAGCGTGTGTACAAAGCGCGGTTCGCGATCGAATCGGTGCCTCTCGAAGACGCGCCGCGGTGTTCCGAGAAAGCCGCGCCGCTCGGGCGTCACTTCGATGGCTGCCGCATCGGGTTCGACCTCGGCGGCAGCGACCGCAAATCGGCGGCGATGATCGATGGCAACATCGTCTTCAGCGAGGAGGTCGCCTGGGATCCTTACTATCAGACCGATCCGCGCTATCACCTCGATGGCATTGACGACTCGCTCCGTCGCGCCGCCGCTCACCTGCCGCGCGTCGATGCGGTCGGTGGGAGCGCCGCCGGTGTCTACATCGACAGCGAGCCTCGAGTAGCGTCCATCTTCCGCGGGCTGACGGCCGAGCAGTTCGAATCCTGCGCGAGGCCGATGTTTCATCGCCTGCGCGAACGCTGGAATAACGTGCCCTTTCTCGTGGTGAACGACGGCGAAGTGGCCGCTCTCGGCGCGTCCATGGCGCTTGGCGACAACGCCGTACTCGGCATCTCCATGGGCACCAGTCAGGCGGCGGGCTACGTGACGCCGGAGGGCTTCATCACGGACTGGCTCAACGAACTGGCCTTCGCGCCCATCGACTATCGCGAGCCGGATCGATACGACAATGTCCCGCGCGATGAATGGTCCGGCGACATCGGCGTGGGCGCGCAGTATTTTTCGCAGCAGGCGGTGGCGCGATTGCTGCCCGCGGCGGGGATCGATGTACCGTCGGCCATGCCCTTTGCCGAACGTCTCTCGCGCACGCAGCAGTTGCTGTCCGGCGGCGATGAGCGCGCACATCGCGTCTTCGAGACCATCGGCAGTTACCTGGGCTACGCCGTTGCTCATTACGCCGATTTCTACGAGGTGCGGCATGTATTCGTCATGGGGCGGGTCACTTCGGGCGAAGCGGGAGACATAATGCTCGGCGAGGCCCGCCGCGTTCTCGCGAGTTTTTCCGAACACGCCGGAATTAGCCTGCATCTCGCCAGCGAGCAGGATAAACGCCACGGACAGGCTGCGGCGGCCGCAACGCTGCCGGCACTGGAGATAGGTTAAGCGTATGAACCTGCGAAATCCGAATTCCGACATCTTCGTGCCAGACGGCGCTTCGCTCGATGCAGCGCTGGCACGCACCACGCACATGAGCGTCTCCGCGCACCAGGACGACATCGAGATCATGGCCTACCACGGCATTGCCGAGTGTTTCGGGCGTCCCGACCGCTGGTTCACCGGGGTCGTCGTCACCAATGGCGCGGGCAGCCCGCGTGCCGGCATCTATACCGGTTGCAGCGACCAGGACATGCAGAAGATCCGCGTGCAGGAGCAGCGCAAAGCAGCCTTCGTCGGCGATTACTCCTGCCAGCTCCAGTTTGGCTACACCAGTGCGGAGGCGAAAGACCAGTCGAATACTTCGCTGCGCGCTGAACTGGCCGGCATCTTCGCCGCGTGCCACCCCGAGGTGGTCTATCTGCACAATCTGGCCGACAAGCACGACACGCATATCGGCGTGGCTCTGCACTGCATCGCTGCGCTGCGGTCCCTGCCGTACGCCGACAGGCCGAAGAAAGTTTACGGCTGCGAGGTCTGGCGGGATCTGGATTGGTTGCCCGATCCGCACAAACACGGTCTGCCCGTTTTCGAGCGCTCCAACATTGCTGCGGCGCTGGTTGGCCTGTTCGATTCGCAGGTGAGCGGCGGTAAGCGCTACGACCTGGCCACGGCGGGCCGGCGTCTGGCGAACGCGACCTACGCCTCGTCGCACGCCACCGACGTGGAGTCCGCCCTCACGTTCGCGATGGACCTGACGCCGCTGGTGACGGACCTGACGCTCACCCCCGCCGACTATGTGCTGCGCTTCATCGACGAATTCCGCGCCGACGTCGCGGCCCGGCTGGGCAGATGGAAGCCCTGAAAGACACAGTGAACGAATCGACCCAGCACGCGCGCCGGCATCCCGCCTCGTGGGTAGCGACTCTCTATTTTGCGGAGGGCCTGCCGTTCTATGCCGTGAATCTCATGGCGCTGACCTTTTACCAGCGCATGGGTATCAGCAACGCGGTGAATACGCTGGTGATCAGCCTGCTGGGCTGGTTGTGGACCCTGAAGCCGCTGTGGAGCCCGCTGCTGGAGATGTCGCGCACGAAGAAGTTCTTCGTGGTGCTCTGCCAGTTCCTGGGCGGACTGAGCCTGGTTCTTCTGGCTCTGTGCCTGCCTCTCGAGGGGTATTTCCGATATTCGATTGCTATTTTCCTTTTGATCGCCTTTTGCTCGTCCACGCACGATATCGCCGCCGATGGCCTGTATATCGCAAGTCTTTCCCCGCGCGAACAGGCCGCGTACGCGGGCTGGCAGGGAGGCTTTTACAACGTCGCGCGCATCTTCTCGCTGGGCGGTTTGATTTTCCTGGCCGGAGCGCTGCAGGAAAGGTTTCTGCGAGCGCATGTCACAATGCCGATGATTCGCGCGTGGATGGCCATCTTCGCCGGCCTGGGAGCGTTGCTGGTTGCCCTGAGCGTGTATCACGCGCGCGTGCTGCCTTCCGGCGGTGACGAACGGCATGCCGGCAGTCTTAACGCCATGGCGGGAACCTTCCGCGACGTGGTCGTGAGCTTTTTCCGCAAACGGAAAATTGTGCTTTTATTGATATTTATCTTCCTTTATCGCGCGGGGGAAGGTCAGGTGGCCAAAATTGGACCTCTCTTTTTGCAGGCGGATCGCCTCAGGGGCGGTCTGGGCCTTACCATGCAGCAGTTTGGCACCATTTACGGCACATTTGGGAGCGGGGCGTATATTCTGGGGAGCGTTTGCGGCGGTTACTTCACTTCATGGCTGGGGCTCAAACGCGCACTGCTGCCGCTTATCTGCGTGCTGAATCTTCCCATGCTGGCTTACTTCTACCTCAGCGTCGCGCTGCCGACAAACCCGGCTCTTATCGCCACGGCGATGAGCGTGGAGATGTTCGGTTACGGGTTTGGGTTCGTCGGCGTGATTCTGCTCATGATGCAGGAGATCGCCCCGGGCCGGTATCAGACCGCGCATTATGCGTTCGCGAACTCGCTGATGAATCTCGGGCTGATCGTTCCGGGCGCGGTGAGCGGGTTCATTCAGATGCGCATCGGTTATCGAAGCTTCTTTATATGGGCGCTGATTTCGGCGATACCGTCGCTGCTGATGGCGCGATTTATTCCGATTCGGGGAGGCGCCGAGGCTCCCGCGCCCGAGCCGGCGGCGCAGATTCCGGTAGCAACGTAGACTCATGCTGAAAGCAATCATTCTCGCGGCGGGTAAGGAAGCGATCACCGCGGAGGGTTCTCCTCTGGTGCTGCACACTCTGGGCGATCGCAGCATCCTCGAATGCGTGGTGCAAAACGCGATGGAATTCGTCGCGCCCGAGGACATCTATGTCGTCGTCGGATGCCGGCAGCGGGAAATCCGCAGCCGCCTCGGCGAGCGATTCCATTACGTCATGCAGAGCGAAGTCCTTGGTACTGGCCACGCCGTCCTGCAGGCGGCCGAAGCGCTGAAGGACTTCGGGGGCAATCTGCTGATCCTCTACGGCGACACGCCGCTGTTCCGCCCTGCTTCTCTGCGCGGGCTGCTCAATCGCCATCGCCTGCGCAACGCGGACCTGACGTTGTTGGCCGCTGTGGTCGATCGCCTCCTTCCCTACGGCCGCATCATTCGCGACGGCGCAGGCCGGATCATCGACGTGATCGAGCAGGCCGAGGCCACGCCGGACGTCCGCGAGATCCGTGAACTGAACGTCGGCGCCTACGTGGTGGCCGCCGGCGCCATCTTCTCCGCTCTGCGCCGTCTTTCGCCGTCCCCGATCGATGGTGAGTACCGCCTCACCGACTGTGTCTACGAGATTATTCGTTCCGGCCTCCGGGTGGAAAGCTACCAGATCTACGATCAGGACGAAGTGCAGGGAATCAATACCTGCGAAGACCTGGAGCGCGCCGCCCTCATCCTGCAGAAACGTCTTTTCCGGCCGCGCCGGCAGGAAGAACAGAATATGGTGACCTTCGGCACGGGCGGTTGGCGCGCGATGATCGGCGAAGGCTTCACCCTCCATAACGTCCGCCGGCTCACGCAGGCTCTTGCGAACGAAATCACGCGCCGGGGCCAGGAGAGGCACGGCGTCATAGTGGGCTACGACCGCCGCTTTCTATCGAAGCAAGCCGCGGAGGCGGCTGTTGAGGTGTTTGCCGGGAATAATATCCCCAGCATCTTACTAACTGAGGATGCGCCCACTCCGCTCATCACTTATGCGACTGCGATGAAAGGTTCCGCCTACGGTCTGGCCTTCACTGCCAGTCATAATCCGCCCGAGTGGAACGGGCTGAAGGTTTTCCATGGCGACGGCTCGCTTCTCCTCGATCACGAAACGCAGCAAATCGAGAAAGAGACCAACTTACTCACTACGGAAGATGTCATCAAGCTCGAGCTGGACATCGCACTCGATGCGGGCATTGTTCGGTACGGCGACTTCACCAACGAGTATGTCGATGCCGTCGAGAAGCTCATCGATCTCGAGGCCATTCGCAAAGCCGCGCTCCGCGTCATCGTCGATCCCATGTACGGCGTCGGCCAGCTTACCCTCGGCACCGTACTGACCGAAGCGCGGTGCCGCGTTACTTTCATCCACGACCGGCACAACCCGCTGTTCGGCGGCCGGTCGCCCGCTCCAAACCTTGAAGCCCTGCGAACGCTCAGCTCGCAGATGCAGCAGTACCGCTACGACGTCGGCCTGGCGATGGACGGCGATGCCGACCGGATCGCCATCGTGGACGAACGCGGCGAATACATTTCGATCAACGACATCCTGCTGCTCCTGTACTGGTATCTGCACGAGATTCGCAACGAGCGCGGCGGCGTGGTGCGAAATCTGTCCACCAGTCACCTGCTCGACCGTCTGGCGCACCATTTCGGGGAAGAATGCTACGAGACCCCGGTAGGCTTCAAACACATCGTTTCCGGACTCCTGGAGCACAACGCCCTGCTGGGCGGCGAGTCCTCGGGCGGCCTCACCATTCGCGGTCACATTCTGGGCAAGGACGGTATCTTCGCCTCCGCGCTTGTGGTGGAGATGCTCGCCCGCACCGGACAACGAATTTCACAGCTTCTGGAGCGCGTCTACGCGATCACGGGGCGGCTGTACGACCTCGAAGAGAACATTCCCGCCACCCCGGAAATGCGTGTGGCCGTGCCGAAACGAATGCAGGAAGCGCCCGCCAGTCAAATCGGCCGGTACCCGGTTGTTGGCGTCTCCCATCTGGACGGCACGAAGATCCTGCTGGAGAACGATAACTGGGCCCTTCTGCGCTTCTCGGGCACGGAGCCGATCCTCCGGCTGGTTGTGGAGGCCGATTCCGCGGGAAAGTGCCACGAACTAATGAGCTGGCTTCGCCAGTTTGTAACTGCCTGAATCTCACTTATGCGCTACGGTTATTTCGATAACGAGCGTCGGGAGTATGTCGTTGACCGCGTCGACGTGCCGGTGTCATGGACGAATTACCTCGGCGTGAAGGATCTGTGCACCGTCATTTCGCACAACGCCGGCGGATACTCCTTTTATCGCCACGCCGAGCATGGCCGAGTTACCCGGTTCCGGCCCAACGGCGTTCCACTGGACCGGCCCGGTCACTACGTTTATCTCCGCGACGACGACGGCGGCGATTACTGGTCGGTCTCCTGGCAGCCCGTGGGCAAGGATCTTTCGACCGCTCAGTACGAGTGCCGGCACGGTCTTTCGTACTCGAGGTTCTCCTGCGATTATCGGGACATCCACGCCGAGCAGACGATATTCATTCCGCTCGACGACGACGTCGAGTTGTGGGACGTTTCCATCCGCAACACCGGCGCGCGGCGGCGCAGTCTGAGTGTCTTCTCGTACGCCGAGTTTTCGTTCCATCACGTCGACATCGACAACCAGAACTTTCAGATGAGCCTGTACGCCGCTGGCTCGAGTTATCGGGATGGCGTCATCGAGTACGACTTCTTCTACGAACCGTGGACTTGCCACTACTTCACCGCCAGCTTCGAACCCGTCAGCTTTGACTGTGTTCGCGATCGCTTCCTCGGCAACTACCGCACGGAGAGCAATCCGCTTGCGGTGGAGCAGGGCCACTGCAGTGGCAGCGCGGAGCTCGGCGGCAACCATTGCGCGGCATTGCACAAGCGCCTGACCCTCGAGCCCGGCGAGGAAGTGCGTCTTCTGTTCCTGCTCGGCGTCGGCGCGCGCGCCACGGGTCAGGAAATGCGCCGCAAGTATTCAGCGCCTGGCGCCGTGGATCAGGCCTTCGCGGACCTGGGTCGGTATTGGGACCGAAAGATCTCGGCGTTCCAGTGCACCACGCCCCATATCGGCCTCGACACCATGGTCAACACCTGGACGCTGTATCAGGCCGAGACCTGCGTAGTCTGGTCGCGCTTCGCGTCATTCATCGAAGTTGGCGGCCGCACCGGTCTGGGTTACCGGGATACGTCTCAGGACGTGATGAGCGTCGTTCACAGCAACCCGGCTAAGTGCCGCCAGCGCATTATTGAGCTGCTTCGCGGCCAGGTAAGTCCGGGTTACGGGCTTCACTTATTCGATCCCGACTGGTTCGACCCCGCAAAGCAGGACGCACCGAAGTTTAAGTCGCCCACGGTGGTGCCCACGCCGGACCGCAAGAGTATCGTCCATGGCCTTGCCGATGTTTGCTCCGACGACGCTCTCTGGCTGGTGGTCTCTGTCTGTGAATACGTAAAGGAAACCGGCGAGATCGGCCTTTTCGACGAGGTCGTGCCTTTCGCCGACGAAGGCGAGGTCACCGTCTACCAGCACCTGAAGCGCGCCCTCGATTTCTCCGCCGAACATGTCGGCCCGACCGGTATCTGCAAGGGTCTCCGCGCCGACTGGAACGATTGCCTCAATCTCGGCGGTGGCGAAAGCGCCATGGTTTCATTCCTCCACCACTGGGCGCTGCTCGCTTTCGTCGAAGCCGCCGAATTCCTCGGCCGCCAGCAAGACGCCGGCCACTACCGCCAAATCGCCCGCAAGGTCCGCGAGGCCTGCGAAAAAGAGCTCTGGGATGGCGAATGGTACATCCGCGGCATCACCGGAAAGGGCGTACGCATCGGCTCGCGCGCCAGCGAAGAAGGAAAGGTTTTCATCGAGAGCAACACGTGGGCGGTGGTCTCCGATGCCGCATCCCCCGACCGTGGCCGCTTCGCGATGGACGCGCTGGACACGCACCTCTACTCGCCATACGGCCTCCATCTGCTCTGGCCGGCATTCTCGAAACCCGACGACGATATCGGTTTCGTCACCCGCGTCTACAAGGGCATCAAGGAAAACGCCGCCATCTTCAGTCATCCCAATCCCTGGGCGGTGATCGCCGAGTGCAAGCTCGGTCGCGGCGATCGCGCCATGAAATTCTACGACGCTCTCCTTCCCTGCAACCAGAACGACATCATCGAAATCCGGGAAGCCGAGCCCTATTCGTACTGCCAGTTCATCATGGGCCGCGATCACACCGCCTTCGGCCGGGCACGCCATCCCTGGCTGACCGGCAGCGCTGGCTGGAACTATACCGCGGCCACCCGCTGGATTCTCGGCATTCGTCTCACCTTCGACGGCCTCATTATCGACCCGTGCATCCCAGCCGCATGGGGCGAGTTCAAGGTCACCCGCCGATGGCGCGATGCGACATTCCATATCACCGTCCGCAACCCCAGCGGCGTGCAGAAAGGCGTCCGCTCCATCACCCTCAACGGTCAACCCGTCCACGGTCCCATCCCGCTGCAGGCACCCGGGTCGACGCACGAAGTTCTCGCGCTCATGGGGTGACGACGCCGTCTCCTTATACTTGAGGTGATGACGCCGGAAGCGCCCACGCAACCCCCGCATCCAGCGGAGCCACGTTCCCGCTATGGCTTTCTGCTGCGCATCGGCGTTTTTGTGCTGCTCACGCTGATCGCGCTGGTGATTGCTTCCGACCTCATCCGCATCACCACCGGCGACAAGGGGCTGGTGAACGCGGCCCTTGCGAACTTCGCGGCGGCGGCCATCGCCACCGTGATCTCACTGAGAATCTACGAGCGCGCGCGGATCGAAGACATCGGCCTCGCGTGGAACCGCTCCTCGCAGTGGAATCTCGCGCTCGGACTGATTGGCGGTGTCGCCGCCGGAGCGCTGGTCATTCTGGTGCCGGTTCTTTTCCGCAAAGCGGCGTTTGTTCCCGCTCCCATGGGAGCCAGTTGGCGCTCGGCCGTGTTCGTCGCCGTGGTGCTGTTATTCGGCGCCGTGGGCGAAGAGATCATGTTCCGCGGCTACGCCTTTCAGGTGCTGCTCACCGAGACCGGCATCTTCGCCACCATACTCCCGGTGAGCATGCTCTTCAGCCTGATGCACGGGCTGAATCCGGGCATCACTACGCTGGGATTCATCAACACCTTCCTGTGGGGCGTGCTGCTGGGCTTCGCTTTCCTGCGCAGCGGCGATCTGTGGCTGCCCATCGGCCTGCACTACGGCTGGAACCTCGCGCTGCCCTTCTGCGGCGCGAATCTCAGCGGCATTTTCGCGCAGGGAATCGGCGTACCGTACGCGCTAAGATGGAATGCAGGCTGGCTCTGGAGCGGAGGGGAGTACGGGCCGGAAGGCGGCGTTCTCACGACGGTTGTGGTTCTGATCCTCGGCTACTATCTGTGGAAAGCGCCGTTTCGCACGCAGCGCCCGTTCCTGATTCGCACGCGCCCGCTGGAGCCGTTCTCATGAGATTCACGGCGGCTCTGCTTCTCCTTTTCTGCGGTCTGCCGATCCGCGCTTCGGAACCGAAACTGAGCGACGACGATCGCGTTCAGATTCTCCGCGGTCTGGATGCCGAGTACGCCAAGGCGAAGGTGATGCTTCCTCGTACCGCGCGGGCTCTCCCCGTGGAAACCGACGGCAAATGGGACCCCGCGAAATGGGCGGAGATGGCCAGGGGCCAGGCCGGACCAGCGGCGCGCGTCGGCGACCTTGTGCAGATTACCCATATCCACTTCGAAGACGACAAGATCGTACTCGAGATCAACGGCGGGCAGAAGAAGAACTGGAAACAACACGTGCAGGTGGGCGTCGGCGGCCAGGCGGGCGGAATGTCCAACTCGACGGCCTCCGCCACCGGCACCAACATTGCCGTGGTCTTCCACAAACCTCTGCCGCCACTGCAATCGGACGACATCAAGAAGATGCTCGCGCCCATCCTCGACTTCCAGAAGGATTCGCCCACCGAGAACTTCATCGACACTCTTCCGCCCGAGCAGCAGAAGGCGGTGAAGGAGAACCGTGTCATCGTGGGCATGTCGCGCGACGCCGTCCTGTTGGCCATGGGGCGGCCTCGGCTGAAGTCGCGAGAGACCGACGCGGATGGTCTCGAAACCGAAGACTGGGTCTATGGCGAGGCCCCCGGCAAGATCACCTTCGTCACTTTCGCCAACTCCAAAGTGATTCGCGTGAAGGAAGAATACGCCGATCTCGGCGGCACCACCGCCCCCAATCCGCCCGGCCCGGCCCGTTGACGCAGCCACCGCCTCCACTCCGTCACCGTCGTGGCTCCGTGAGCACCCGCGAAGACGTGCGCGTTTCCGAGCCGCGCGCGTGAGCAAGCGTTTCCCTGCGACCCGCCCTCCTTCCGCGTCACGGTAACAACCTGCTGCGCGAGCCATTGATAGAATAGGGGCATATGGCAATCAAAGTTGGTATCAACGGTTTCGGCCGTATCGGTCGAAATGTCGTGCGCGCCGCTCTTAATAACCCGAACATCGAGTTTGTTGCGGCCAACGACCTCACCGATACGAAAACTCTTGCTCACCTTCTCAAGTACGATTCGATCCTCGGCCCCATCCACGCCGACGTGAAGGCGGAGGCGGATGCGATCGTGGTCAACGGGAAACGCATAAAGATCTTCGCCATCAAGGACCCGGCGGAGCTCGACTGGTCGTCTCTCGGCGTCCAGATCGTCGTGGAATCCACCGGCAAGTTCACCGACGCCACGCAGGCCGTCAAACACCTGAAGGGCTCGGTGAAGAAGGTCATCATCACCGCCCCGGCGAAGAATGAGGACATCACCATCGTGCTGGGCGTCAACGAAAAGGCCTACGATCCGGCAAAGCACAACATCATCTCCAATGCATCGTGCACCACGAACTGCCTGGCGCCGGTGGTGAAGGTGATCCAGGAAGCCTTCGGCATCGAGAAGGGCACGATGACCACGATCCACAGTTACACCAACGACCAGAACGTGCTGGACTTTCCGCACAAGGATCTGCGCCGCGCCCGCGCCGCCGCCCTGAACATGATCCCCACCAGCACTGGCGCAGCCAAGGCAATCGGTCTGGTAATGCCGGAGCTCAAGGGCAAGCTGGACGGCTACTCCATGCGCGTCCCCACACCCGATGTCTCCGCCGTCGATTTCGTGTGCATCCTGAAGAAGCCGGCCACCAGTGAAGAAGTGAACGCCGCTCTGAAGGCCGCCGCGGAAGGCCCCATGAAGGGCATTCTCGGCTACACCGAAGATCCGGTGGTTTCCACCGACATGCTGCACAACCCCAACAGCTCGATCGTGGATTCGCTGATGACCAAGGTGCTGGACGGCAATCTGTTGAAAGTCCTTGCCTGGTACGACAACGAGTGGGGCTACTCCATGCGCGTTGTCGATCTCATCGAGTTCCTCGCGAAGAAAGGTCTGTAAGACCAGCCGCGGCCCGTGCCCACAAGTGCGGGCCGCTTCCTGCCTCAACGCGCCGCGAAGCCGCGATCCAGCTTGTCCAGCAGCGCGAGGCCCTTTCGGCGCGAACCTCGCGCAGACATCGCTTTGAGACGGACCTCGGCGTCGTAACCCGCCAGGGCTACCGTCGCCAATTCGTCGATGAGCCGATTGACGCTTACGCCTCCAGCCTTGGCAAGGCTCCTCAGGCGTTGATGTTTGTCCTCTGGAATCCGCATCGTTAGCGTGCTCATGAAAGCTCCCTCGACAAATCGCCGGGCCGAACGGCTCTGACGCTGGGGACAGCCACAGCCCGTGCCGCAGGTGCGGACCGTCGTGTGTTCACGGAATCCGATATGCGGCGGGAATCCTCTTGTCCAACGTTGCCAGCACCGCCCCGCCCGCTCGCGCCAGTTGCACCAGATGACCATCCGTGATTTGCTTCGCCGATCGCACCCACCCGGGCAGGCGGGAGGCATCAAGCGTGTCGGCGAGGAACGTGACATCGAGGCCCGCTTCGTTCTTCAGGCGACGCAGCAGGTCGCGTGCCAGGCTCACCGAGGCGCCGTACTGTGGAACCTGCGCAAGAACGCGGATGAACCCGAGTTCCGTAATCGCGCAAGTTGCCAGACGCCCCTCTCCCTTCGAAGACATGCGGCGTATCCACGCAGCCATGCGCCCATGAAACTCGTGTTGAATGACGGCCAGGGCAACAAGGGCGTTGACGTCGAGGAGATATCTCACGGGAATGTAGCCAGAATCTCTTGCACTTGCGCGCTGGTCAGCAAAGGAGCGTCCGGGCCCGCGGTCAGGGCAGGAAGGCCGGTCACGCGATCAATGACGATCTTCGGCCTGCGTGCGGGGGACCGCTGTGGCGTCAGAACAGCTCGGCCCTTACTCACGTTAACGTCGAGTGGATCGCCTGGGCCGAGCCCCAGCTTTCGACGCACCGTGATCGGCAGAACCACCTGACCCTTGCTTGAAACCCGGGTTTGCATGGTAAGACGATCTTACCATCATGCACACCGGGTCTTCTCCGCGGTTCATCCCTCCGCCAGGGCGGTCAGTTTCGCGACAGTGTTGATATTGCGCACCGTGGCCGCCGCTCCGCTTAACGTCAGCTTCAGCTTCGACCGGCCCATTCCCTCCGGGTAGTAAACGTAGACTTCCCGTTTGCCGGCACGCACCTGCTCACCCGCCGGCCCGGTCAGCCCACGCAACTGCTCAACGGGCGGTTCGCCCGACAGAAAGAACACGGCAACCTTCGCGGGTTCCTTATCCGGGAAGGGATTCGCATCGAGCGTCGCGCGCAGCTCCGCCGCCGTTCGGACCATCACGTCAATCCTTTTCCCCATCTTCGTTTCGAGCGCCTCCTCCAGCTTGTGCCGGACAGCGTCTTCCTTCAACGCGCATTCGAAGATCGCATTGCCGCTCTGGATGTACGTCCGCGCTTGCGCGAACCCCAGCTTCCCGCACATGGCGGTCAGGTCCCTCATTGCCAGAAGGCCCGTTCCGCCGACGTTGATCCCGCGCAGCAGTGCAACGTATACAGGCATGGTCATTCTCCGCAACGCATGTTCCCTACACCCTCACAAACCATCTCTTTCGATACATCCCCCAGGCCAGCGCGTACATGAGCAGCGTGTAGGCGACGGCGTAGAGCAGTGACGCGTTCATTGGCGAGGCCAGCGGCGCGAACAGGTGGTCGTAAATCCACGTGTGCAGATGGTATGCGTCCAGGAACTCCTCAAGGAACTCCGACGCCAGGTACACCGTTATCGCGTTCATCCCCAGAATCACCAGCGGCTTGACCGCGCGTTTCCGGCCGAGGCCATCCACCAGCCAGAGCAGCATCGCGAACATCGCAAAGTCGAGGCCGGCCATGAACAGCGTGAAGGACGTGGTCCACAGCTTCTTGTTGATGGGAAGCCAGAAGTTGCAGATCGCTCCCGCGCCCAGCAACAGATTCCCGGCCAGAAAAAGCCATGTGGTCCGTTCCGCGAGCGTGCGCCGCAGCCGTAACAGGTGTCCAGCCATGATCCCCAACAGCGTGGTCGCAATCGCCGGAAGCGTGCTGACAATTCCTTCCGGATCCCAGGTTTTTGTCCACATGTAGTTGTGCGATCCCAGAACCACGCGATCAACATAATGAGCGAGATTCCCCTCCACATCGAGACGCCCCGCGCCATAGCCCGGCACCGGGATCAGCGTCATCATGAGCCAGTACGCGACAAGCAGCGAGACAATCCAGACGACCTGCCCACGCACTCGCGTGCCCAGGTAGATGGCCACGGCGATGAAATAACAGATGGCGATTCGCTGCAGCACGCCCATCAGGCGCTGCGTCGAAAGGCTCCAGCCGGGCCATGCGTAGATCGCCACGCCGAGCACATAGAGGATGACCGCGCGGCGGAATGCCTGCGCCAGCAACCATCCTCGCGACACGCCCGCCGCGAGCCGGCGGTCCAGGGACAGCGTGATGGCCACGCCGACGATCCACAGGAAAGAAGGGAAGACCACGTCGGTAGGCGTCCACCCGTGCCATTCGGCATGTTGAAGGGGCCAATAAACGTGATGGAAATCGCCCGGCGTGTTCACCAGCACCATCAGGGCCATGGTGCCGCCGCGAAACACATCCAGCGAGACGAGCCGCTCCGGCTCAGCTTCTGCCACTAAGCCAGCATACTAATAGTGCTCTGCTGCATTTGGTCGGCCACTTGCGCCGTCTTCGTGTCGGCGGCGAAGTTGTCGCTGGCCTGGAGCAGGTTCACCATGTCGGTGCTGAGGTCAAGAGCGTCGCCCGAGTTCGCGGGCGGCATGGCGAAGGGATAATTGGCGATGCGGGCGGCTGTTGTATCGATCTGGGTTCCGGCGGCCTGCATGCCATCGAGCGCCGATTGCATTGCGCTGATCATCTGGTTGGGTCCTTGTCTAACATATCGGACGCCGGCGCCGGAGTCTTAGAAATCTCCTCTGCCATCGCATACACCAGACCGTCCAGTCCTTCTCCGGTCACCGCCGAGATGGCGAAAAACGGCAGTCCCCGCTGGTCCGCGACGCGCCGAACCGCTTCCAGCCGCTCCCGATCCTGGCAGGCATCGATCTTCGAAGCGACGACGAGCATCGGCTTGCTGGCCATCGCCTCGCTGAAGCTGTCCAGTTCGCGCCGGATGACCTCGAAATCCTGTACCGGATCGCGGCCGGTGAAATCCGACACATCCACAAGGTGAACCAGCAGGCGGGTTCGCTCTACATGCCGCAGGAACTGGATGCCCAGGCCGGCTCCTTCGTGCGCGCCTTCGATCAACCCGGGAATGTCCGCCACCACGAATGTGCGGTCGTCCACCAGTACCACGCCAAGGTTCGGTTCGAGCGTGGTAAACGGATAATCCGCGATCTTCGGCTTCGCCGCCGAAATGCGCGAAATCAGCGTCGACTTGCCGGCATTGGGAAACCCAACCAGCCCGGCGTCGGCCAGCAGCTTCAGCTCCAGCCGCAGCCGCTTCTGCTCACCCGGCTTTCCGGGCTCGTGTTCGGTGGGGGCCTGATGCGTCGGCGTGGCGAAATGCTGGTTGCCCCGTCCGCCGCGTCCGCCGCGAGCCAGCAGAAACCGCTCGCCTTTCGTCGTGAAATCGTGCACCAGCTCGCCGCTACCGGCGTCGTAAACCACGGTTCCCACCGGCACGGGCAGCTCGATCGACTCCCCCTCGCGCCCGGACCGATTGCTGCCCTCTCCGTGCCGCCCGCGCTGCGCCTCGTGCTCGGGATTGAAGCGGAAATGCAGCAGCGTGTTGTAGTGTTCGCTGGCCACCATGATTACGTCGCCCCCGCGCCCGCCGTCGCCGCCGCTGGGACCGCCGCGCGGCACGTACTTCTCGCGGCGAAACGCCATGCAACCGTTGCCGCCGTCGCCGGCCTTCACCGAGATGATCGCTTCGTCAATGAACTTCATTGCGCTCTAAATGGAAATGGCCGCCGGGCCTGCTCAGCCCCCGCGGCCATCCAAAACCCGCCTGACTGGAATCTACGAACTCACCGGCTCGATGCGGATGAACTTGCCCATGCGCCCGCGGTCGCGAAACTCGACGATGCCGGGCACCTTCGCGAACAGCGTATCGTCCTTGCCGAGTCCCACGTTCTCACCGGCCTTGAAGCGCGTCCCGCGCTGGCGAACCAGAATCGACCCGCCGGTGACCACCTGGCCGCCGAAAGCCTTCACGCCGAGCCGCTGCGCGTTCGAATCGCGCCCGTTCTTGGAACTGCCTAATCCCTTTTTATGCGCCATTGCTCATCTCCTAAGCGCCGGCCCGGACCGCCGGCTCGGCTCGCACCGTGGGCGGCCCCGCCCGTGCCGGCGGCTACGCCAGAATCTCGTTCACGGTCACCGCCGTGTAGTTCTGCCGGTGCCCGATGGTGCGCTTGAACTGCTTCTTACGCTTGAACTTGAAAACGATCACTTTGTCGCCGCGTCCGTGTTCCGCGATGGTGCCGCGCACTCGCGCGCCCGCGAGATCCTTGCCGGCCACCACCTCGCTGGAATCGTTGACTAACGCCAGAACGCGGTCGAACTCCACCGCCGTGCCCGGCTCTCCTGCGAGCGTCTCCACTCGAACCGTATCGCCCGGAGCGACGCGATACTGCTTACCACCGGTTTCGATTACCGCGTACATAACTCGTTTCCCTGAAAGGATTTATTGAGGAACTTCAGGCAGGCACAACAATCGCGCCAACCACAATCCTCTATCTTACAACACGCTGTCCCATTGAGCAACGGCGGTTACGAATCTCCTACACTGGACATGAATGAGCGCACTGAGCCGGATTGGCGTGGCTATCGATTCCGATCTGCTGGAGAAGTTCGACAAACTGATCGCGCGGCGCGGCTACACCAACCGTTCCGAAGCGTTTCGCGATCTGATCCGCGACGAGCTGGTGGAGGAATCCTGGGCCGAGCCCCAGACGGAAGTAGTGGGGACGGTGACCCTGGTTTATGACCATCACGTCCGCCTCCTCAACGAGAAACTGACCGATTTCCAGCATCGTCACTTCCATCACATCCTCTCCACCCTGCACGTCCATCTGGATCACGACCATTGCCTTGAAGTGCTGGTGGTCCGTGGCAAGGCCGGTCAGGTGAAGCGGATTGCCGACGCGCTGGTGAGCACCAAGGGCGTTAAGCACGGCCGTCTCACGCTGGCCTCCACGGGGGCGGGGTTGTGATTGTCGGAAGTGGCGTGGATATTGCCGAGGTGGATCGCATCCGCGCCGCCGCCGAGCGCTATGGCGCGCGGTTTATCGAGCGTGTCTTCACGAAGAGCGAGATCGCCTATGTCGAGCGGCGCAAAGCCGGCCGGTATGAGCGCTATGCGGCGCGCTTCGCGGCCAAGGAAGCGGGAATGAAGGCGATCGGGACCGGCTGGCGCCGCGGAGTGCGCTGGCAGGATTTCGAGGTCGCCAATCTGCCTTCGGGAAAGCCTACGCTGCTGCTGCACGGGGCGGCGGCTCGATTCGCGGAGCGGCTCGGCGCGAAGAACATTGTCCTGTCGCTTACGCATACGGCAGCGGAAGCCCTGGCCTGGGTGATTCTGGAGGGCTGAAGCCGGAAACCCCTCCCATGCTGCGATACGTCCTAACAACGTACCGCGAACACTTGTACGATTCGGATGGGAAGGCCGAAAATCCCGCGAGGCCTCGATATGCATTCGAAAGTCAAATCCGTTCGTATTGCCGCTGCCGCAGTGCTGGCTGCGGCGGCTCTCGCGCAAACCGGCGAAAACCTGGTGATGAAGAGTTCGGTCCGCGAAGTCCTGCTCGATGTCGTGGTCCGCGACAAACACGGCAAGCCGGTTACGGATCTCAAATCGGATCAGCTAACGGTCTATGAAGATGGCGTCCGTCAGAATGTGCGTTCCTTCCGGCTGGTGAAGGGCAGCGAAGTCCGCGCCGAGGATGTGAAAGAAGCGGCGGAGGCGGCGTCCTCAAATGCCGCGCCGTCTTCGGCCAGATCCGGTTCCCGGCTGAACCCGTTGCGCACGGTGAATCTGGTTTGCCTGATTTTCGGAAGTCTGGATCCCGACACCAGAGCCGCGGCTTTGAAGGCGGCCCAGGAATTCGTGAACAATGAGCTGGGCCCCAACACCTATGTTGGCGTTTTCGGTTTCGACATGGGCGACAATCTGCGGCCCATATATCCGTTCTCCAATAACCGCGAGCAGCTTCTCAAAGCCGTCGGGCGGGCGGCCATGAACCAGCTTCGTCCGCTGTCCGGCAACGGCGCCGCGGGTATCGCCGCGGCGGTGACCGGCGCGGAGATGGCGCTCATGTTGAACTCCGGCGGGCCGTTTGGCCCGAACGTCTCCAGCGACACGCTCGCCAGGATGGTGGTGGATTCTTCCGGGCAGGCGATCGGCGGCGGCGCCGCAATGGACGCCGACGACAACACCCCGCTTGGCCCGCGCGGAGCCATGGAATTGGACGCCCTGGACGGTCTGCGGGCGTTGGACGCGCTGATGGGCCTGACCAGACAACTCGCCCCTTTGCCCTTCCAGAAGACCGTCCTGCTGATCGGCGCCGGGATCAGCCGGCCACCCGATCAGATGGGGTACTGGCGGACCTTCCTGCGCGCGGCGAATCAGGGCGGCGTGACCTTTTACGCGCTGGACCCCTGGGGCCTTGGCGTCTGCCAGGACGAGTCGGATGTGGACTGCCTCAGTTCCTCCACGCCGCTGCGCCAGACAGTGGACGTTCTCAACAAAGCGGCGTCGCTGAGCCAGACGCAGCAGCAGGTGAACTCCGGCAGTCTAAGCAACCGCCAGAACTCCGAGCTGATGCACGGGGACGACTACGTCCACTATGCCGTTCTTGCCGCCAACGGCCAGGCGGGGCTGCGCGATCTGGCGGAAAGCACCGGCGGATTCCTCATCGCCAACACCAACAACACCGAAAAGCTCATGAAGCGTGTGATGGAGGATGTGGACACGCACTACGAGGTCACCTATCAGCCTTCCGCGGCCGGCTACGATGGCCGGTTCCGCGAGGTCGAGGTGAAGCTGGGGCGAGCCGACTGGCAGGCACGCACGCGCAGCGGGTATTTCGCGCTGCCGGAATCAAGTGAAGGCCGCCTGGGCGCGGGCGAGATGGCCGGGCTGAAGGCGCTCGATTCCAGCACGCGGCCGCATTCGTTCGATTACAACGCCCAGGCGCTGCGATTCGCCTCCGGGGACGGCGCTGCGCAGTTCGCCGTAGTCTTCAACGTGCCCATCGCCAACCTGACCGCCACGCCCGAACCGGCGACCAACAGCCACCGCTATCGCGTCTCTCTGCTGGCGCTGGCGCGAAACGCGAAAGGGCAGGTGGAGGATTGGTTCAGCCGCGATGTGCCCTCGCAGGTCGCCGACAAATACATGCCCGGTTTGCAGCGCCGGCAGATGATCTGGGAACACACGTTCCACCTGGCGACAGGTCACTATACGATTGAGACCGCGGTGGTGGATGAGGAGGGCAACCGAGCCAGCACCGGCTCCCTCGAGGTGAACAGCGTCGCATCCAGCGCTCCGGATCTGAGCGACATCATGCTGGCCCAGGAAGTGAAGGACCTCGAGCGGGTGATGGATCAGTCGGATCCGTTTGAGGCCGACGGCCGCCGTGTTTTGCCGCTGGCCACTGGTGCGGTGCCGGCGGGGACGAATCCGTTCCTCTATTTCGTGCTTTATCCCGGTGAGCAGAGTGCGCAGAAAGCGCGCCTTCATGTGGAGTTCTTCCGCGACGGCAAGGAAATCGCGCGCAGGAGTGTGGCGGTAGGGCCGCCCGATCCCAACGGCCGGGTACCGATGCTGATCAGCGCGGTACAGGGACCGGGCAACTATCAGGTCCGCGTGGCCATCAGCGAGGGCGGCGTATCGGTAGCTCGCAGCCTGCGCTACAGCATTGCGGGAAACTGAGCCCCGCTCGCTGAACCTGGCTGCATTGTACGGCAGGTCATTGTAAATTCGGTCGGGGAGGTTGAAAATACCTCGGGAAGGTCCGTATGAAATCGCGTAGCAGATTATTCCGTATTGGCGGCGCCACGCTGCTGGCCGCGGCGGCCATCGCGCAAACCGGCGAAAACCTGGTGATGAAGAGTTCGGTCCGCGAGGTCCTGCTCGACGTCGTGGTCCGCGACAAACACGGCAAGTCGGTGAAGGATCTCAAGCCGGAGCAACTGGCGGTCTACGAGAATGGCGTGAAGCAGAACGTCCGCTCGTTTCGCCTGGTGACGGGTGGTGAGGTCCGCGCAGAGGACGAAAAGGAAGCGGCGGAAGCAGTGTCCACGACCGCGGCCCCGTCTTCGGCGAAAACCGGTCCCCGACTGAACCCATTGCGCACCGTGAATCTGGTCTGCCTGGTGTTCAGCGATCTGAACGCGGAAACCCGCGCGCTGGCGCTCGAGGCCGGCCGCCAGTTCGTGAACAACGAGCTGCGGCCGAACACCTATATCGGCGTATTCGGGATGGACGACGCAGGCTTACGTCTGCTTTCCGGGTTTTCCAACGACCGCCCGCATCTGCTGAAGGCGGTGGCGCAGGCGGCCATGAACCAGCTTCGCCCCAGCGCCGGGAGTACAGCAGCCGGGGCGAACGCGGCGCTCGCGGGGACGACCCTGATGTCGTCCTTTCGGCCGACGCTTGACATCGATATGAGTCAACTGGCGACAACCCTGATGAACTCCGCGGGAGAAGTGATGTCCGGCGCGGCGGCGAGCGAATTCGATCCGAGCAATCCGATCGGGCCGCACGGCAGCCTGGAGCTGGATCAGATGAGCGGAATGCGCGACGTGGACGCGCTTCGAAAGCTGGTTGGCCAGCTCAGTCCGCTGCCATATCAGAAGACCGTCGTGCT
>Ga0326728_10009904_pt1 | contig 22604 bp, 19 predicted proteins | sample MB3enrmetagenome_FD_207602 | JGI IMG/M metagenome (GOLD analysis project Ga0326728, IMG submission 207602) | Lab enriched peat soil microbial communities from McLean, Ithaca, NY, United States - MB31MN | ecosystem: Environmental > Terrestrial > Soil > Wetlands > Peat | place: USA: New York... | reverse complement strand
AAGAAAATAGACTCGGGTGTTTGTCAGGCCCGTGTTGACAGCCGTCCAGCTCGCCCCTCCGTTGGTGCTCTCGAATACACCGCCGCCGTAAGTTCCGGCATAGACGATTTGTGGATTTGATGGGTCGATGGCAAGAGAATAAACGTAGGTGTTTGTCAGGCCCGTGTTGACAGCCGTCCAGCTCGCCCCTCCGTTGGTGCTCTCGAATACGCCGCCGCCATAAGTTCCGGCATAGACGATTTGTGTATCTGATGGGTTGATGGCAATAAAATAGATCCAGTAGGGAGAGCCGTCCGGGTCTGTCAGGCCCGTGTTGACAGCCGTCCAGCTCGCCCCTCCGTTGGTGCTCTCAAATACGCCCCCGCCGTTAGTTCCGACATAGACGATTTGTGCATTTGACGGGTTGATGGCAATAAAATAGATCGAGTAGGGAGAGCCGTCCGGGTCTGTCAGGCCCGTGTTGACAGCCGTCCAGCTCGTCCCTGCGTTGGTGCTCTTGAATACGCCGCCGTAAGTTCCGGCATAGACGATTTGTGGATTTTTAGGGTTGACGGCAAGAGAATAGACGTAGACGTCTGTCAGGCCCGTGTTGACAGCCGTCCAGCTCGTCCCTGCGTTGGTGCTCTTGAATACGCCGCCGTAAGTTCCGGCATAGACGATTTGTGGATTTTTAGGGTTGACGGCAACACAATTGACGGTGCCGCCGTGCGGGCCGATGTCGGTCCACCCTGCATGGGAAGCGGTCGGCCGGCAGAAACAAAAAACGTTCGCAATCAGCATGAAAAACAATATGAAACTTGCGCGTGGTCCCCTTAACATTTTTTCCATGATGCCCCTTTGGGTTTGGAAGTCGTGAAACGCAGGTGGTGACGTAAGAAAACGAAACACCACTCCCGGATGTTTCTTCTATTGTTGCCGCCAAGACCACAATCGCACGCCTCTTTGGTAAAGCGTACAGTAAAGCGTATTACGGCAAGTGTTTCAAAGTGTGCGGAAGATAAAGGGCTGTGCTTCGACAGACACAAGGAGATCTTATACTTGAAGAAGTAAGTTGAACACAACGCGAAAGAAGGAGGAAACTATCTGTAGAGGGAGTTTTATTCACCCACATCTCTACCGAAAATTGGAAAGGATGTAGCTAATGCAGAGCACCTATAGGAGAAACGACCGAGCTTGGGCAGGACGAGTTTCGCGCGTGCCCTCACCCGGACGCGATTGTTTCTGATACCAGGTTGCGGACATATGAGGAATATTGCGAAATGCGGCTACTGCTTTGTCAACAAAGTTTCTGCATATCGTCACCCCGGCGAAAGCCGGGGTCCAGTAGCTTAAGATAGCGAAAAACCTATGGATTCCTGCTTCCTCCGGAATGACTGATCACGGTTTGTTCACGTTAAAACTAAGTTGACAATGCGCTACCAATTTCACGCCCTTGGGACACCTTGGTCCCCCCCTTTTTCTAAAGGGGGGGGGATTTCTTCTCCAAGCTACTCGTTGGGGTTGTCGACAACACAGTAGCTTGAATCCGTGCCATTGTAACAGTCCTGGTAGTAGTTGGTCCCATCAAAATAATAAGTCTGCCCGTCGATGACCACGGTTTGCACGTTGGACGACAACACCCCAACCACCGTACCCACGGTAAGAGCGGCGGCCACCCCGGCGCCAAAGCCCCAGTCATAACCTTCATAGTACGGTCCCCAACCGGGATAATAAGGTCTTGGATGCGGACCTGGCGGTGGACCTGGGTGTGGCCCAGGACCGGGCCCTGGCCAAGGATGTGGACCGGGACCGGGATGTGGCCCTGGCCCCGGCCCGGGACGAGGCCCTGGACCCGGACTTGGGCCGGGATATAGGTGCGGCCCCGGCTGCGGATGTTGTATTGCCTGGGACCTCGACGGCTGGACGCTCTGGGACCTGAAACTGCCGCCTCCAAAGCCGCCGTTGTAGCCATTGCCTCCCATGCTGCCGTGAAAGCCGCCACTGCCGCCGCCGCCGTGAGGACCTGCCTTAGCCGCATCTTCTTGGAGGATGAGAGGAGATCCCATAAATAACGAGAACACGCAGAGCCAGAGCACTGTCGATAGGCGCGCTAACCGGGTCCGTCTCATGACGCGCCTCCCTTCTTCCTGGTCTTGACAGGCTTGTGCGCCGGCCCCTTGGTCTTTTTCACCGGTACAAACTTGATCTTTTGAGCCCCCTCGGGCGGGTGAAAGGTAAAAAAATCGTCCGCGGGCTGGAGAGTGAAATTCCAGTCGTAGATGAAAGCAGTCCATTGTGGGGCATAAGGCAGATTCTTATGGGTGATCACCATCTTTCGCAACAGCGGTTTGTCTCCGGTCTCGATCCATAACTGGAAATGCATCTTGTCCTTGTCCATAGCCACGTGATGACAGAATACCCCCCGGACTCTGCTTTTCCCCACGTACAGAGTGTTCGTCAAGGCGTGTTTGACATTCTCGGCGAGGCGGTTGGCGCCCAGTTCGGCCAGACCCACCCGTACGCCATATTCCTCGTGCGCCTTATCCAGGGCGGCGTCCATATCGCCCTCCGACTCGATGACGCCGAAGGTGTTCCTGTCCTTGTCAAAGAGAGTGAAGGTCCTGCCGTCGAAGAATATCTCCTTATGCTCCCAGTCGCCGTCGCCAATGACTCGAAACTTGTCCGGGCGCCTGAAGAACGCCTCTATGTCCACGCCAAACTGCAGCTTCCGGCCTTTGGCATAGACGCGGTCATTGTATGCTTCGGCCTTAAAGGACAACTGAGGCTGACTCTTTAGATAATCACACATTTGCTGGACTAATTTTTCAGGGTCCGGTACGGCTGTAGACTCCTGTGCAGACAACTCTGACGGCGCAGTGCCGGTTTGAGGCGATGGAGCCGGAGGTGGTGTTCCCATCGCTGGGCCGGACCATGCAACACCCAGAAGGAATGCCACGAGAATCAACAACGGCCTTTTCAATCTTTCGTTCATGCTGTCCCCCATTGATTGAGCCGATCCAAACGGGAATTACCCCCTCAGGAAATGCTCATGAAGGCTACATTCATGGAGCCGACTTACCGTCCTTGGAAGTACGAAACCGGCCTTTTGCCTGAATCGGGATCGCTTTATCCCGAATGTTGCCGGAAGCTCTCCTGAGAAGTTACATAATATTAATTGTGCAGGCAGGAATACAGACAATTATGGCGGCAGGCGGCCGGACTGTTCCGAAATAATTGACGGCAAATGTGAAAACGACTCAAAAAGTGGCTCACCACAACCACGAAGACCACGAAAAAACAGCGCCGCAGGCGGGCGCGCCGCCTCTGTCCTCTAATCTTTTCTCCGTGTCCTGGTGAGAAACAGAAACGCCGGCAGGTTTTGACATTGTGAGAGAAAAACCCTCAAAAAGGATCTGTAAAATCCAAAATCTTCAAATCTAAAATCTAAAATCTAAAATCACCTCACGTTTCCCAAAGCCGCAGCCGCCTTTTCCGCGATCTTAGACGGGAGAGGGATATATCCGAGATCGCCGCTCATATTCTGTCCGTCGTAAATGCACCATCGAAACAGGTCTTTGATGATTCCGGATTTCTTGGGGTCTGCGTAGTCTTTATAGAGCAGGACCCAACTGAGGGTAACGATGGGGTATGATTCGGTCCCTGCCGGGTCCGGCAGAAAAAGCCGCAGGTCGTCGGGCAATTCAGCCGCCGCCATGGCGGCCGTCGCGCTGTCGAACGATGGGACGATGTAGTTGCCGGCCTTGTTCTCCAGGGCGGCCGTCTCCAGCCCCAGTTTCTGTGCAAAGCCGAGGCTGACGTACCCGATGGAGCCTTCGGAGTGCTTTATCAGGGTGGCGACCCCCTCGTTGCCTTTGGCCCGCATCGGGCCCCCGGGCCAGTCGAGGCTGCTCTTGGCGCCATAGCTCTGTGCCCACTCGGGGCTGATGGCTTCAAGGTGTTTTGTAAAGGCAAAAGTGGTGCCGCTGCTGTCGCTGCGAGCCACCGCGGTCACCGTCAGCTTGGGAAGCTTGAGTCCGGGATTGCACTGCCTGATGACGGGGTCGTTCCAGTTCTTTATCCTGCCCAGGAAAATGCCGGTGTATGCGGTACGGCTCAATCGGAGCCGGCCTTCGAGTCCCGGCAGGTTGTAGGCAAGAGCGACCCCGCCTGCAGTCAGGGGAAGGAGTTGCACGCCGCGCTGAACCTGTGCAATTTGGGCGTCGCTCATGGCCGCGTCGCTCGCACCGAAGTCTACACGCTTTTCTTCTTCCACACCCTCGCCGATAAATCGTTGGATGCCTGCGCCGCTGCCCACCGGCTCGTAGCTCAGTACTACCTCGGGGTGCAGCTTCTGGTATTGTTGAAACCACTTTTCATAAAGCAGCGATGGAAAGGTTGCCCCCGCGCCCTTTATCGGGATGGCGCCGGGGGGCGGGGGTGACTCACTGCTGGACTGACCATGAGACGCAGGAGATAGTCCGGCCAGGACAACGGTAATGAGCGCCGCCAGGCTCAATAGTATTTTTCGTGTGCTCATGGAAAGTTCCTCGATTGTCGGACCGGAAACAGGAGATCAACTGAATTTGCCGCTGATGTAATCCTGTGTGTGCTTTTGTTTCGGGTCTTCGAAGATTTCACGCGTATCGTCATATTCGACCAGATAACCGGTGCGCCCCCCCTGAGTGGTATCGACGTAAAGGAAGCCGGTTTTGTCGGCGACCCGTTGCGCCTGCTGGAGATTGTGGGTGACGATGGCGATCGTGTAGCTTTCCTTCAACTCCAGCATCAACTCCTCGATCCTTCGGGTGGCAATGGGATCGAGGGCCGAACAGGGTTCATCCATTAGAAGCACCTGGGGTTCGGTGGCAATGGCGCGGGCGATGCAAAGCCGCTGCTGTTGGCCACCGGAGAGGGACAGGCCGCTGTTGTGCAGCTTGTCTTTGACTTCGTCCCATAGGGCGGCCTTTCGGAGCGCCCGTTCGACGCGCTCTTCCCGGTTGCCTTTGTAGCCGTTAAGCTTCAAACCAAATGAGACATTCCTGAAAATGCTCATGGCAAAAGGGTTCGGCTGTTGGAATACCATGCCGATATGGCGGCGCACGGCCACCGGGTCGATCTTGGGGTCATATATATCTTTGCTTTGGAAGTGCACGTGTCCTTCGAATCGGAACCCGCGCACCAGGTCGTTCATCCGGTTCAGGCATCTCAGCACCGTGCTTTTGCCGCACCCGGACGGCCCGATGAAGGCCGTGATCTTTCCCCGCTCGATCGGGATTCTGGTATCTCGTACGGCCTTGAATTTGCCGTAAAACAGTTCTTTGATGTTGCAGTCGATGACCACACCGTTGCCGTTAGCCGGTAACACTGAAAGATCTTTGGCAGCTTGATCCATGACAGGGTCCTCCTGTTGAATTCTTGCAAACTCGTTGTGAGAGTTTTTCTCTATAGCACCGGAAAAGACTCGAAGTTTCCGGAACCAGTGAGCAAGGAAAGTCTTCGCTCCCTGCTTCTCGCTCCCTTTTTACGTTGTCTTCCTTGACAGGCTTTGGCCGATCAAGTTGACGGCGAGCACCAGCAGTACGAGCACCAAGGCAGCCGCCCAGGCCAGTTCAACCTGGTTTTCAAAGGGCATGGCTGAGAAGTTGTAGATCAGCACCGCCAGTGAGGCCATCGGTTGTATTAGGTCAATGTGCCCGCCCGAGGTGAGCCAGTAATTACTGAAAAGAGCGGTAAACAAAAGCGGCGCCGTCTCGCCTGCCGCCCTGGCCACGGCTAGCATCACTCCGGTGAGTATTCCCGGAAAAGCCGTGGGCAGCAGCACCATCCAGACCGTCTGGGTTTGTGTGGCCCCCATTCCCATGGCGGCTTCGCGCATTTTGGAGGGCACCATGTGGATCGCTTCTTCCGCCGTCAGCATTATCGTTGGAAGCATCAGGATAGACAGGGCAATTCCCCCCGCTATGGCGGAAAAACCACCGGTCACCAGCACCACTGCGCCGTATGCGAACACGCCTGCCAAAATTGATGGAAACCCGGTAAGAACTTTGGCGCACATTCGGACGATTTTTGCCAGATGAGTCTCAGGACCGATCTCAGCCAGGAATACCGCCCCCAGAACACCGAACGGCACGCTGATCAAAGCGGCCAGACCGACCATTAGGAGGGTGCCGAGGATGGCATTGCCAAACCCGCCGCCGTCTTCGAAGGCGGCGGGCGGCAGTTCTGTAAAGACACTGATGCACAGCCGCTTTCCGCCCCTTATCAGCAGCATGAGCACTACTGAAAACAGAGGCGCCAGGGCCATGAGGGTCATGATGGTAGTCAGCCCGCTCATGAAAAAGTTGAATGCCGACCGTGGGCGGCGCAGGGACTTTTCCAGTTTGCCCAGGTCTACCACGGTTGTGGACGGCTCAGTGACCGGCGAAGGAGCTGCAGACACAACGGTCTCATTCATTAGCGATTTCCTCAACGCCCAACCGAGGCCCGGTTCAGGACGAAAGCGCCGACCATATTGACCAAAACGGTAATGCCAAGGAGAATGAGCGCTGCGAACATAAGAACGCCGATTTCGCTCGGACCCGCTTCGGCGAAGTTGTTTGCCAGCAGGGCGGCCAAAGTGTTGGCGGGTGAAAAAAGAGACCAGCTTATAACGTTGGAGTTTCCGACCAGCATCGCCAGAGCCATGGTTTCACCCAGCGCTCGCCCGAAAGCAAGAATGATCGCTCCGAAAATGCCTTTCGCAGCAGTGGGGAGCAGGATAGCCAGGATGCTTTCCCATCTGGTGGCGCCCAGTCCGTAGGCTGCTTCGCGCAGTTTGGGCGGTATTGCCAGCAGGGCGTTGAGACTGATCGCCGAAATGGTCGGCAGAATCATGATAGACAGCACGACGGCGGCAGGCAGCATGCCGGGGCCGCTCAGAGTTGTGCCGAATATGGGGATCCACCACAGCTTTGCATGCCATGCGAGGCAGAAAGGACGAATCAGGGGAATAACGAAGAAGATTCCCCACAGTCCGTAAACTACACTCGGTATGGCGGCAAGGAGTTCGACAAGGTTCTTGAGCAGATGTTCGAACTGGTCCGGCAATCTGCCCCAGAACGGGTGAAACTGGAGTCCGACCTGCTTCAGCAGTGAGAACACAATAGAGGCCAGGTAGTGTTCACTCAGAAATACCGCTACCGCCAGACCGAACACGCTTCCCATAACCAGAGCCAGCAGCGAACTGTACAGTGTGCCCCAGATCTCCGGCAGCACGCCAAATTGCATCGTATTGGGGTCCCAGGTGGTGCCCGTGATGAAACCCCAGCCGTACTTGCTCATCGCCGGCAATGCCTGCCGCGAGATGGTGTAGAAGATATAGAGCACCAGAAGTACGGTCAGCCAGGCAAACAGGTAAGTAGCCCACCGGAATACGTTATTGCCGTACTTTTCCATCAAGGTCGGCGCGCGGGAAACTGAGGTCGCCGTTATAGTTTCTTGGCTGAGTGCAGGCATGATGATCGTGCTTCCCTCCAAGCTATTTGCCCTGGATGTTGTTCAAGGCGTCTTTGACCTTCGCCGCCACCGAGGTGGGGAGGGGGACATAGCCAAGTTGCTCGCAGTTTTTCTGTCCCTCCGTCAGGCCGTATTCGATGACACCTTTCAATGCCTTCAGTTTATTGGCGTCATCGTAGCGCTTGTAACAAAGCAGCCAGGTATAGGTTACGATTGGATAGGAGGCTTCTCCGGATGGGTCGGGCAGCCATGCCAGCAGGTCGGCGGGCATTTCCACGGCGTCAAGGGCAGCCTGGGCGGAAGCCGTGGAGGCCTTGACGAACTTGCCTGCCTTGTTCTCCAGGGCGGCCATGGTCAGGCGCTGTCCTTTGGCATAGCCGTATTCGACGTATGCGATCGACCCCGGTGTTGTGCGAAGGCTTGAGGTTATGCCTTCGTTGCCCTTGGACCGGGTGCCTACGGCCCAGTTCGGCATCATGTTCACACCTGGACTTTTCGCAAATTCCTGGCTTATTGCCGCCAGGTGCTGAGAGAAAGCGAACGTGGTGCCGCTGCTGTCCGCGCGCACGACGACATTGATCGGAGCGTCGGGCAGCTTTGCTTCCGGGTTGGCCTTGGCGATCAAGGGATCGTCCCATTTGGTGACCTTCCCGAGGAATATCCCGGCGTAAGCTTCACGCGAGAGCTTCAGTTCAGGAACATCGGGAAGGTTGTAGCCAAGCACGATCGCGCCGGCGGTCAACGGCAGCAACTGCGCCCCGGCTTCCACCTGGGCTATCTCCTCGGGCTTCATGCCGGCGTCGCTTGCGCCAAAGTCGACGGTTTTATTGATGAAATTTTTGACGCCGCTGCCGCTGCCGACTGACTGATAGTCAATCTGAACGTTGGAGTGAAGCCCATGGAAGTCCTTAAACCATTTGCTGTAGAGTGGGGCCGGGAAGCTCGCTCCCGCGCCAATCAGTTTTACATAGTCCTCAGCGGCATCTGCGGCCTGGAAGAACAGGCCGAATCCCAGAACCGACACTGCCAGGCTCAAACTCAACATCTTTTTGATAGTCATAAACTGCCCCATGTCATGGTAATCGCCATAAGCGCGTGAACATTCCGGCGAAAGAGACGATGTCTCGATCGCGATCTGTTCCCCCCTATTTCTAAAGGGGGTAGGGGGGATTGTGATTCTCTCCGGTAGGATGCCCGGTAGCGCTCACCTGCAATAAAGCCACCCTCGGAATGGCGGCAATCTTTCCATCTCGTTTCCTCCAGTGCTCGGCCGCCAAACCGTGGGTCATCCTCAAAACAGGCCCGCGGTCTTCTTCAGCAGATCGGCTCCCAAAACATCGAGTGCGCTGCTCGATAGTATTCCGGCTTCAAAGATCGCATACGAAACTCCTGAAATCCTACCAATCCATTTCTTTCTCTCATGAACGTGTGACGGTTTAGTTTAGAAATCGTGACAATTGCATGACGGCGATGAAATGTAATGTGCCGTTCTAGAGGTCTCTGTCAAAGAACAAGGAGCAGGGAGCAGGGAGAGACAAAAGAGAGGAACCAAATGTAAAATCTAAAATTCCAACCCTTCCTCGCCCGGCAAATGATTTGCGCACTCTCCGGTCAGCCTGTATAGTATGGATGTACTTTACCCCTGCTGCATTTGAGAGCGATGATGAAAACTATTGCCATAGCCGTGGTAGTACTCTTCACCCTCGCCGCGTTGGGGAATGTCAACGCGGACCAGGGCCCGATACAGTTTTCTTTTGTTCCTCAGTGGATACCCCAGGCCCAGTTTGCCGGATACTATGTCGCCTTTGAAAAGGGCTTCTATGCAAAACACGGCCTCGATGTGAAGGTTCTCCGGGGCGGCCCCGAAAGACCTTCGGCGGAATGGCTTAAGACTGCCGACTCCGGCCTTGCCACCATGTTTCTTTCAACGGCGATTTCCGAACGGGCAAAAGGAACCAGGCTGGTAAATATCGGCCAGATTCTTTCAAAATCCTCGCAGCTCCTTATCGCGAAAAAATCCAGCGGCATTAGTTCCTGGCGGGATATAAACGGGAAGAAGGCGGGACTGTGGGGAGCGGAACTGAGCATAATGCCCATGGCGCTTTTCAGGCGATATGGCCTCCAGGTTAACGTCATCCCCCAGACTTCGACGGTCAACCTTTTCCTGAGGGGAGGCGTGGATGTGGTTTCAGCAATGTGGTACAACGAATACCACACTATTTTGAGCGCTGGAGTGGAACCCGAAGACCTGGTGGTATTCCATCTTTCGGACCTCGGGTTCAATGTTCCCGAAGACGGCATATACTGCCTGGAGAGCACCTATAACAAAGACCCGGCGGCTTGCTGCCGTTTTGTCAAGGCGTCCCTCGAAGGCTGGAGATATGCTTTCGAGCATGAGAAAGAGGCGCTCGATATAGTCATGAAGTATGTCAACGAGGCCAAAATTGCGACGAACCGGCAGCATCAGAAGTGGATGCTCGAACATATGCGCGAGGTGATCGACTTGCCTGAATCAGGAGGGGGGCCGGCGGTGCTTAAAGAAGAAGATTATCTGGCCGTTGCCTCTGAACTCATGGTGAGCGGCCTTATCGACAATATTCCCGCTTTTTCGGACTTCTCCAAAAACTGTGATGCCGGCAATGAGAAATAGAGGCCTCGGATTCAAACTCATCCTGTTCACCCTTTCCGGCACAACGGCCGTCTTTCTTTCTGCGTTCCTTTATTTCTACATGTCCGCAAAGGATGTCGTGAAAAGGTATGTGGTAAGGGCTGCCCAGCACCTGACCCATGCCACGGCCTATCAGATTGAATCGATGCTCCGAGGTGTCGAAAAAGTTCCGACGAACTACGCCGCTCTCCTTTCGGCCGGGAATTACGAAGCAGAAGACATAGCGACACTCCCGGAGCGCATGGTTTCGGCAAATCCTGAAATATACGGGGCCGCCGTAGCTTTCGAGCCCGGGGCCATGACCGCGGGCAACCACTATTTCGCGCCTTACTGCTACAGAAAGGCCGACGGCTGTCTGGCGAACGTCATGCTTGGACATGAGTCCTATCATTACTTTACGATGGACTGGTACCAGATCCCCAAAGAACTGAACCGTGCGGCATGGACGGAACCATACTATGACGAAGGCGGAGGCAATATGATCATGGCCTCCTATTCGGTTCCATTCTATAAGGAACGACAGGGGGAAAAGCGGTTCCAGGGAGTGGTGGGCACGGACATCGCACTGTTTGGTCTTCAGGAGATAGTTTCGTCTATCAGGCTTTACAAGTCGGGCTACGCCTTTCTGATCTCCCGGAATGGCGTATTCATCACCCATCCCGACAGCAGTCTCATCATGACTAATTCCATATTCAGCATTGCGGATGAAGAAAACAGCAGCCTGCTTCGTTCGATCGGCAAGGACATGATCCGCGGCGGCGAGCAAATGGTGGCGCTCCAAAGCGGATTACTCCTTACTTCCAAATGCTTGCTCTATTATGCCCCGCTGTCCTCGATCGGGTGGTCGCTCGGAATCGTCGTCTCGGAAGATGAGTTGTACGAAAGTGTTCACCAGCTTGGCCGCGCAGTCATCCTGATTGGGCTTTCAGGCGTCTTCCTGATGACAATTATTGTAATGGTGATCGCCCGGCACATTACCAAGCCTCTTAAAGATCTGTCCGCGACAACGGTTGAGATTGCCAGGGGCAATCTCAACGCCGCGCTGCCCGATATTCACAGGGATGATGAAATCGGCATACTGGCGCGTTCGTTCGAAGAAATGAGGCTCGCCCTCAAGGAGTACATCAAAAACCTTACTGCCACCACCGCAGCCAAGGAAAGAATTGAAAGCGAACTAAAGATCGCGCGAAACATTCAGATGAGCTTCCTTCCAAAGGCCTTTCCGCCTTTGCCCGGAAAGAAGAGCATGGAGATAGCCGCCCGGCTTGAGCCGGCAAGAGAAATCGGTGGAGACCTGTATGACTACTCCCTGATTGACCGCAATCATCTGTTCTTCGCCGTCGGCGATGTTTCGGACAAAGGCATTCCGGCGGCTCTTTTCATGGCGGTGACTAAGACGCTTCTGAAGGGCATCGCGGAAACCGGTATGGACCCTTCCGAGATCCTGCGAAGGTGCAATGTGGAGCTGTGCGGCGAAAACGACTCCATGATGTTCGTTACGGTGTTCTGCGCGATTCTCGACCTCCGCACCGGACGTCTGAAGTATTCGAATGCCGGCCATGAACATCCGATCATCATCAGACGGGGTGCTCTGCCCGAATATCTCCAGGTCCCGGACGGATTTTTCCTTGGAGTTGAGGAAGAATCGCGTTATCAAACCATGGAAACTCAACTTCGACCCGGAGACAAGTTGATTGTCTATACCGATGGGGTTACCGAGGCCATGAATGCCGCCGGGGAGCTGTACTCGCATGCAAATCTAATGAAAACGATCCTGTCCTGTTCGTCGCTTTCCGTCGAAGAAATTGCGGCAGAGATCCTTGGATCGGTAAAACAGTACTCGTCCGGCGTTTCACAGGCCGATGACATCACGGTGCTCGCTGTCTCATTGACCGGTACATAGGACTGAGCGCCATGAACTGATGTAAAGATTCAAAACAAAGGGAATCAGGTATGGAATTGAACGGTTACAAGCAGGAAAAGTATTTTATTGTGAAGGCCGGCGGCCGTATGGACGCAATTTCAGCGCCGGAATTTGAAAAATCTTGTCTGGAATGGATTCAACAGGGTGAAACCGCCCTCGTCGTGGATCTTGGTGGGTTGGAATACATGAGCAGTGCCGGTTTGAGGAGCATTCTGGTTGTCGGCAAGAAGCTCAAGTCGATTGGCGGCAGCCTTTCTTTTAGTTCTCTCACGCCGAATGTCGCCCATGTATTTTCAATCTCCAGCTTTGGTACCCTGTTCCCTGTATATGATACACTCGAAAAAGCTCTCGGGAACTAATGAGGATGACCAGGTTGCGTCTGCCGGCGAGCATCGAATCGCTAGAGTCCTTTCGGTCCTTCGTGCTCCATGAAATGGATTGCCTCGACGGTTTCGAGGAGTTGGTCCCGAAGGTTGAACTGGCGCTTGAGGAAGTTCTGGTCAATGTTATCAGTTACGCTTATCCGGAGGGGGAAGGGGAGATCGAGATCGAATGTCTGGCTGAATCCCCTGAAAGTTTGAGGATAACGGTAAAAGATTGGGGAGGCCCTTTCAATCCCCTGGACCATGCCGGCCCCGACCTTACTGCGGATATCTCCAGCCGCAAGGTGGGGGGCCTGGGGGTTTATCTTGTAAAGCATATGGCCGACCGTCTTGCCTACGAATACCGCGACGGCGCTAATGTTCTCACCGTCTGGTTCCTCAAGAAACCATAAGACTGCTCAATCGCAATAGAAGATTTCCGGCGACGGAACGACGGTAATCCGCACTGGCCCGAATATCGCTGATGGGGGAGACCGCCTTTCGCGCCAGGGAGGCGGCTTGTCGCAGGGAAGCCGTGGAGAGCGGTTTCCCGATAAGCGCCTCCTCCGCTTCGGGACACACCACGATTGTTGGCCCCGCGCTGCCCCAGCTTAGGGAGGCTTTCTCCACCATGCCGTCCGGCGCAAGGCGCAGAAGCGCCGCCATGCTCACCACCGAACAGGCCAGGGCATTTCGCAGTCCCACTTTTTCGAAATGATGCCGGTTGTATTCCACCGGTTTTTTCACCCGGACACCGGCCAGAATCTCCTCCGGTCTGATCCGCGTGGCTCCCGGACCGGTAATGAAATCCGCTATCGGCAACAGCCTCGCGCCGTCTTTGGAGCGAAGCTCCACCTCCGCCTTCAGGGCGTAAAGCGGCGGAAGGGTGTCCCCCGCCGGGGAAGCCGTGCAGATATTGCCGCCGATAGTGCCCATGTTCCGGATAGCAGGCGATCCTATCGTCCCGACGGCCCGCCGGAGCACGGGCAAATGATCTTCGATCAAAGGTTCGCCAAGCAGTTGAATATGGGTTGCGCACGGGCCGATGCGGACATAGTCGCCTTCTTCAAAGACCTCTTTCAGCTCCGCGATGCGATCGAGACATATCAATGCTTGCGGATTCACCAGGCCATGGTAGACCCCCACCAGCAGATCGGTGCCTCCCGCATAAACCCTTGCCCCGGGCTTGGCTTCGAAGCAGCGCCAGAGTTCGCTCAGCGATGCGGGCAAGGCGATTTCCTTCATCGTGCCTCCCGCATCTTTCTGGCGGCCGCTTCCACGGCATCGACTATCTTCACATATCCGCTGCATCGGCATAAATTGCCGCTCAACCCCTCACGGATCTGTTCCCTGGTCGGGTCCGGATTTCTGTCAAGCAAATGCACCGCCGCCAGCACCATTCCGGGAGTACAGAATCCGCATTGCACGGCGCCGTATTCTACGAAGGCCTCCTGGACGGGATGCAGGTTTTCGCCCGAGGCAAGGCCCTCGATTGTCGTAACGCGTCGTCCCTGGAGTTGAGCCGCCGCCATGAGGCACGAAAGGCGGGTCCGGCCGTCCACCAGGATGGTGCACGCGCCGCATTCCCCCGTCCCGCAGCACTCTTTGGTGCCGGTCAGCCCCAGGTCTTCCCGCAGCACGTCCACCACCTTGCGGTCCGGCGGGACCTCCACGCCGGTTTCTTTGCCGTTCAGATAAAATGAAATTCTCACCTCAAGGATCCTGTTATTGCCATGATTCATGGCGGTTAGTCGCGAGCATGCCTTTTACTTGGAACAACTTGCACTCATCGGGTCTGAGTCTGCGCAGGGCGGGCAAAAGCGCAAGCGTTGCCCACCGCTCATCGGGTCTGAGCCGATGTGACCTCTTCCCAGTCGTTCCTCACTATTCCGAGTATCTCCCTGGCCCGGTCGGAGAAAAGATGAATCCCTTCCCAGCCGGGCCTGCCCATGATCTTTTGCATCAGGAGCGCATCGTCGTCGAACCAGCGCGGCAGGATTCCACCGATGAAGAAGCCGCGGCCGCGGAGCACCTCCACGGCGTGCCGGACCCAGGGACAGGCAAGATTGAGCGATACCTGGATCACCTTGATATTTCCCGCGAGGGCTTTATTTTCCAGGCCGTTGAAGCAGGATTCGAAATCGCTGCCGATGACTCGAAAGGGAATCCGGGCGACCTGGGCAAATCCATAAACATGCAGCAAAAACTCGGAGGCCGTGCCGGCCGGCGGGTCGTCTCCGGAGACGGCCAGTGTGCGCCCATCGTCCAGTTCGGAATAAAGCCGCCTCAGCGCGTTCTCGTAGACCGGGGGCAGATAGACCGCATGCGGTCTGGGGATATAACACCTGGATGCGGCCACCGAAGCCACGCGGCCGGATGAACTCTTTTCCTTGGCATAAGTCGCGGCCGGCATTAAATCGACTTCCAGGCCGGTTTCAACGTGCTGGTGCTTTAATACGACCTTCTGCTGATAGACATGATTGCAAACCGATTCGCCCCATATTTCTTCGAGTCCCAATGCCGGGCCTAATCGCTCGTAAAGGTGGCTCGACAACAGCGTGCTGATGCCCCCTCCGCGGTACTCGGGCAAAACGAGTCCCGCTCCGCATTCATAAAGGCGGGGGTAAGGGGATGAGCGGAAAAGCCCTAGATGGCCGACGATATCTCCGCTCTCCCTTCGCGCCACGATGGAGTAGCTGTCCCCTGTCTCAAGTCCTTCGGCAAGCTCTTCCTGGCTGTAATAGCGTCTGACCGGATAGTTCGGACCATAGATGGCCTCGAACAGCCGTCCAATACCCGGAGCGTTTTTCGGGCGGAAAAGATGTATGAAAATCCGCTCGCCGGAGGCAAGTTCGCATACGTCCGGCTCTATCACGGGGACCTTCCTTTCATCTCCCATCGCTTAATCCTGCTTATTTGCCACTTGATATCCTTCTTTTCAACTTTGTTTCTTCTACTGAAAACTGAAAACTAAAAACTAAAAACTCTGCTCAGTGGAGACCTGTTCAAGCGGCTTCCCACGGCGTCCTCGACGGCGCCGGCTATCGCTGGCAAGGGTGCGTTGGTCCCGACTTCGCCGATCCCCTTCATGCCGAAAGGACCCGTTGATTCAACCGTTTCCACTGGAACGGATGTAATTTCGGGAACGTCCTGCGAAGTGGGAATAAGATAGCCGGCAAAATTCGGATTCAGGATTCTCCCCTCATCGAGCTGGACCGCTTCCATCAGGGCATACCCCAGTCCCTGCGCAACGGCGCCGTGCACCTGCTGATGGAAGGTGCACGGATTTAGGACCCGCCCCCCTTCAGTGACTGCAAGGTAGCCTTTCACGTCAATCTTTCCGGTGAGTTCGTCGACTTCCACGCAGGCAAGGTGCGCTGCATAGGAAAAAAGCACGTGGGGAAACCCGATGGTGAATTCCTTGCCGGTCTCGATGTTATCCTGGGCAACCGGCATTACGAACTGGTTCACGGCGATCCGGTCCCTTTCGGGAAATACGCGACCCAGAAGATCGAGCGGGATTTCTTTACCCGAGGGCAGGTGCCTGACCTTGCCGGGCAGAAGGGTAAATCCCCTGGGTTCGTCGACCATAAGCATTAGAGCGGCCCGGTGCAGGAGTTTATCTTTCAGCTCTTCGCAAGCCTTTATCAGGGCATTCCCGTAAGTGTAGGTCGTCCTTCCGGCCGACGAGGAACCTGAAGGGTGGGTCCTTTCAGTATCAGGCTGTATGAGTTCGATTCGTGATGTGTCCTGGCGCAGAATTTCTCCGGCAATCTGGACGAACGCACTCGCGTTGCCCTGGCCCATATCCGATACCCCGCTGTAAACCCGGATTTTCCCTTCCCTCGTCAACTCCACCCTGGCTATGGCCGAATCGGGCAATCCCCTGCCGTACCCCATGGCATTGGATACGGCCGCAATGCCCACCCCTCTTTTCTTGAACGGTCCCGCAGCCGCCTTCCATTTGCCGCTTTCGGTCCACAGGCTGTGCCGCCCCAGGGTTTCGAGGCACGGGACAATGCCCGTGGAATGCACCAGCGTAACCCCCGCGCAGTTTTTATCACCCCGCCGGAGTGCGTTCTTGAGCCGGACGTCCAGGCGGCTCATGCCCAGCTTCGATGCCAGCAGGTCCATCATGCGCTCGATGCCGAAGGACACCTGGCATACTCCGAAACCCCGCATCGCCCCACTGATCGGGTTGTTCGTGTAAACGCACCAGCCTTCGATGTGTGTGTTCGGGATGCGGTATGGCCCCCCCGCGTGTTCCATGCCCAGAGCCATGACTTCCACGCCGAGGTGGGCGTAAGGCCCCGTATCGTAAACAAGGTTGCATTGAAGAGCGTGGAGCGTGGCGTCCCTCATGGCCCCCAGCCGGTAACGCATCCTGACCGGGTGCCGCTTGTAGCCCGCAATGAAACTCTCCTCCCGCTCCCACCACATTTTCACCGGCCTGCCCCCGGCATGCATGGCGGCCAGGGCCAGCAGGCACTGGACAGTGGCGCCGTCCTTGCCCCCGAATCCTCCTCCAAGGTACGGGCCGATCACCCGGATAGAATCCACTTCAAGCCCCAGCGCGTGGGCAATCTCAAACCGGTCCCGGAAAGGCGCCTGGGTCGAAACGATCATGGTGATCTTTCCGTCTTCATCCCGCCAGGCCAGGCCGTTTTCGGTTTCCAGGAAAGCATGTTCCTGGCCCGGTACCTCCAAGGAATCCTCGACCACGATATCGCATTCGCCGAATGCCTCCGGTGCGTTGCCGGCGCTGATGACGGCGTGTTTGAGGATGTTTCCCGTTTCGTGCAGGCGGGGCGCTTCCGGCTGCATTGCTTTCTCCGGATCGAATACGCCGGGCAGCGGTTCGAAATCCACTCGAATAAGGCTGAGCGCCTGTTTCAGGATATTTCGGTCTTCGGCCAGGACCAAAGCCACCGCATCTCCGCGGTGACGGACCTTGCTGCCCGCCAGAACAGGCTGGTCTTTTCGGACTATCCCCTGCCGGTTCGACCCCGGAACGTCCTTCCGGGTGAGAACCGCATGGACGCCTGGGAGGGTGCGTGCTTCGGATGTATCGATGCTCCGGATTATTCCGTGTGCGATCCCGGCCCTTTTCGCTCCGGCCCACAGGGTGTTTCCCCGGCTGTGATCCGCCGCGTACTTCTCCTCCCCCGTGACCTTAGCCCCGGCATCGAATCGTGCCGCCGGATATCCAACTTCGGATATCTTGACGCTCAAAAGAGTCTCCTTGAATTAAAGGCATTCCCGCGCCTCGCGGGACTAAAAACTGCTCTCAAAAGCCCGTTTTTTGAGATTTTGAAAAACTATGAGCAACCCCACGTTTACCAGGATAACCCCCGCGCAGATGTCGAAAAGAGTTGCGAAGGAATGGCCCGAAGCAATGAAAGCTCCTCCGGCGTACGGACTGATAGAAAACCCGGCGTCCATGGCAAAAAGCGCCAGATTCGTGGTCACCCCTCGAAGATGCGGCGTTGAGACATTAAAGAGCAAGGAGTTCAGCAGGGGCGTTATAAGACCTATGCAAAGCCCATAGTAGCAGGCCAGTTGGTGAAGCTCGCGGCCGGTTTTTATAACTCCGAACAGCACGAAGCACGTCACCAGCAGGAACATGGCAACCTGTAGCATTCTCGTCTTGTCGACCTTGTCGAAGAAAAATCCTCCCGGGAGGCGCAGGGCTATGATGACAAGGGTGGAGATGGTAAAAAAACTGCCCACCCTGCCCATAGAGTTCACAGTGTCGAAGCTTTTCATGAAATAGAAAACGAAAGCATAGCAGAGGTACAGGAAAAAGTTTACCGCCAGCAGGATAACAATCCTGGGGTCTTGTAAATCCCGGCGGATTTCTTCCGGTTTGGGCCGCGTTACCAGCGCCCTGTCCATGCTTCCGAGAGACCTCTTTAATCTTTTTCGCAGCAGGAAGAGCAAAACAAAGGCGGGCGCAGCCAGCACCGTTACGGCACGATACATATGTGCCTCGTTTTGCGTTTGGCCCAGCAGGACTTCCGAAAGCAGCGGCATGACCGCGTAGGGAACCAGCGTCGACAAACTTACAAAACCGAATCCCTGACCGCTCTTTTCCTTTGGAATGAAATGCACCACCAGGGCCATGCCGGCGGAAACGAGCAGGACAAAGGCGGCGCCGTGGAAGATCCGAAGCGCTGCCAGCCCGGGGATAGTCGTCACCCAGCCGTAGGAGCAAAGCGCCGTCACGATCATGCTAAGCGCAATTAGCATCGCCGCGGCTGCATTTCCTGCATGCAGCATTGGAATTGCGGCAAGGCGCAGCACGAAAGCGCTCATTGGTTCGAGTCCGACCAGGAATCCTCTCCAATACGCCGGAATGCCGATCCTCTCCAGATAGCTGAAAAAGCTGTAAAAAACAGCCAGATTGCAAAAGGCGAAGAATATAACGAGGTTTAACGTGACAAATTCAAATGTGAAGAGTTTTTTGCTGTCCTGCTTCGTCACTTAAGCACACACCCTGCCAAAATCAACCGCAGAGACGCAGAGGCCTCCGAGTATCTCTGTACACTGCTTGGCGCGGTTGATCCCTATTGATTACGGCCACGCCAAACATAAGTCAATTGTTTGGTTTTTTGCTCTTTAACTAAAAACTCAGAACTAAAAACTCAAAACTTCCCTCAATGCTTCGGCAAAGGCCTCCAGGGCATCCTGGCCGGAAACGGTGACCCTGATCCAATTCGGAAAACGAAAAGCGGTCATGGTGCGAACCATAACACCCCGTGTCATCATTTTCCTGTATGCGAGGCTGTCGCTTATAGGCAGCCGCACCATTACAAAGTTGCCCTCACCGTGAACAAAAGGCAGCCCCAGAAGGTTCAGTTCCTTCTCCAAAAACCGTTTGCCGGCCCTGACCATCTCGCAGGTGCGCTGGACATGCTCCTTATCGTCCAGGGCATGGAAAGCTCCCACCTGCGCCAGTGTGTTAACGGAGTAAACGATGCAGGTTCGGCGAACGATATCGACGACTTCCATGCTTCCGGCAAGGTATCCTATGCGAATCCCGGCCAGGCCGTACATCTTCGAAAAAGTCCTGAAAACCACCAGGTTGGGATATTCGCGGATCAGGGCCATGGAATCGGGAAAATCGTCGTGTCTGACAAATTCCCGGTAAGCCTCGTCCACCACCACTATGTGCTTTCCGTCGACGCGGTCCAGAAAATTGCGCAGCTTGACTTCGTTCCACCAGCTTCCGGTGGGGTTATTGGGATTGCACACGAAAAGGACCTTGGTGCGCTCATCGATCTTCTCGATCATCCCCGCCGCATCGAACCCATAATCCACCAGGGGAACAAGGCGCGCTTCGACCCCCGAGGTCGTGGACACCCATTCATATACTGCAAAAGTCTTGTCCGCCGTGATTATATTATCGCCCTGCTCGCAAAACGCCTTTATCACAAAAGCTATTGCTTCGTTGGCGCCGTTTCCCGCCATGAACTGGTCCGGGTGCATCCCAAAGATATCCGCCAGCTTGCACCGCAATTGATAAGCATCCCCGCTCGGATAGACGGATGCCTGCACCTGAGGAAATGCTTCCATTGCCCTTCGGGCCTTCTCGGGGGGGCCCAGTGCGTTTTCGTTATTATTCAGGCGATAGAGCTTCGAGCAGCCGTAGATCTTCTTCAGTTCGTCGTCCGGCTTGCTGGGAATGTAACTTTCGAAACTCTTGACGTATTCGGGAACCAGTTTTTCCAGCGGCGGGGCGGTCGTCATGAGAATTTGCCTCGAAGCTGGAAGACCACCAGATCTGCTTTTCCGGCATATGGCAGAACCAATCGCGGCTCAAATCCCCGCGCGAGAAGACCGGGCACGAAAACAGCCTGCCATGCTTGCCCGAGGTCGAGGATGAAATGGATGTTCAGCATCTTCTCGCTCTCCATGAGCCTGACATGCCGTTCGATATTTTCTTCCGAATCAGCTCCGGGCCACATCGGCCTGAGTGTCGCGCGGCCCTGAAGGCGGTTGAAATCGGCGGACAAAACGGAATGCCGGGGTAAAGTCTCGCCTGATGGCTGGTCGATCCTGACTTGTCTTGGGAGGAACAGTCTGGCGTATTCCCGGCGAATGAAGGCCTCGAGATCGGGATGGACCCACGCGAAGGTGCCGGCGTCTTCATGCAGCAGTCTGAACCATGCTTCAGCCGGTGCGCAGGACCCGTCAGGCGCATAATCGTCAAGGGTCCCCAGAAGTTCGAAATGCCGCCTGGAAAATTCCGGCGTTGGCCGGACGTTGACGATTCCTACAACTCGGGTCCTTCCGACCGCGCCTAGGCAGCCATCCAGCAAGTCTTCGGCAATGTTCGATGCGGGGTCCTGGTTGAAAACATATGGTCCGATGCACTCGTCGGTATTTTCTCCAAGCCTGTGCCAGAAGATAGCTCCTCCGATTTCCCCCGCGCTCCCCACTGCGGCTAATGAACGGTATTCGCCCGCTTTTATCATGTCCACCAGCTTGCCTGGGTAGAGGAGAATGTCCGATAGCATGCGGGTATCGTAGTAAGATAAGGCGAGTTGACATATGAACTTGATTTCTTCGGGCATGGGCGGACGCAATGTCGTTTTTGCAAGCGGGCCCACGGCGGTTGGCAATCCCTCAACGGGCATCGGGTAGGTTTTTTCCTTGATGAGTGTCAGCCGCAAATGCCGACCCTGTTCGTGGTTCAACAGGAAGTGGTCGACCGATCTTGACGCAATCACCAGCCCCATTGTATCGAGGTCCGCTTCATCCTCCGCGGATACAGTCACGGTAAGGTTGAAGGCCCGCATGTCGAAGGCGTCTGTTTGCAGCAAAAAAACCGCTTTGGTGTAATAGACCCCGTTTGAACAGACGATTTGCAAGGGACCGCCGGACGGCATCACAACCCGGCACAGATGCATGAATACCTCTTCAGAAGCAAGTGTCAGCCTGAGTGCGTCATCCGTGCCCAGCCCGAAACAGTTGGCCGCCTTTTCGACAAACGCGGTCACCAGCGGCAGGAAAGCCTCGTGGGCTTCCACTGACAAAGTCACGTCTCCGGAACTTGGTTTCACATCCATTCCTCGAAATGGCATAGGTCATGAATTACGGGGTGATTGTGGGAAATTACCACAATATGGACCAATATCCATACGGTTTTGTTCCCCCGCGGATTCAGTCAGAAGCAACCCCTCCGGCGTGTTCCGGCCGTCGTATCTAAGTCCCGGGATTTTCGTCTTTATAAGCAACGATAAAGAGCCTCCGAAAGGGAAAAAGAATTCGGCCGTCGGTTTGAGGATAATAGACCTGCTTATACTTTTCCGTCAAAAGTTCCTCGAATCTTTTCCTCTGCTCTTCATCCTCGAGGGCTGAAAGGTAAGGACGAAGACCGGTCCCTCGAAACCATTCGACAATAGCTTGATGGCTCTCGACCACGTGAAAGTATTCCGTCTGCCACATGTAAAGCCTGACGGCCAGCGGTCGAAGCAATTCGTAGTAGAAGGATGGAGGCTTTTTGGTCATGGCGTTTAACGCCGGCTCCATCAGATGGCGCCAGGACGGGTCTCCAGCCGTCTCGATAATCTCTTGGTGCAGGGCAGAGTTGAAATGGGCAGGCAGTTGCACCGCAAGGACACCGCCTGAAGCTACTTGAGAAAATAGCTTGGGAAAAAGAACTGCATGCCCGGGAACCCATTGCAGGGCGGCATTGGAAAAAACCACGTCGAAAGGAACAGGTGCTTTCCATGTCGCCAATAACCCATTCCTGGTCAGGATAAGACTTGGAGGCGGAAGCTATCATTTCCGGTGAGTTGTCCAAGCCGGTTATGCGAGCTTTCGGCCAGCGCTGCCGAAGAACCCCGGTACTGTTTCCCGGCCCGCAGCCAAGGTCGATTATGGTTCCGGGATCGCTGATTTCAATGCGGGCGGTCAAATCCACGGAGGGCCTGGTCCGCTCGTCGGCAAACCTTAAATAAAGATCGGCATCCCATCCGGACATATTTGCTATACCCTCCATGAAGCACGAAGCACGGAGCAGGGAGCAAGAAGCAAGAAGCAAGAAGCAGGGTTCGAACCTGGCAATGGTTCGATGTTGTGAGGGAACAGGAAGCCCTCGCGGGTAGGGCCGAGTCAGCCGCCCGCAAGTAGTACTTCAAAGTATAGGAGGTATGCGAGGCTAGCGAGGTAA
>Ga0326728_10009903_pt1 | contig 22606 bp, 16 predicted proteins | sample MB3enrmetagenome_FD_207602 | JGI IMG/M metagenome (GOLD analysis project Ga0326728, IMG submission 207602) | Lab enriched peat soil microbial communities from McLean, Ithaca, NY, United States - MB31MN | ecosystem: Environmental > Terrestrial > Soil > Wetlands > Peat | place: USA: New York... | reverse complement strand
TCACCATCCAACTCGACGGCAAAGGCCAGGTCGAGAACGCGCACTTTCATGTCACGCAGGTGCGCGGCTTCGAGAAGTTCTCTGAGGGCCGGCCGTACTATGAGATGCCCAGCCTGATGGCGCGCATCTGCGGCATCTGCCCGGTGAGCCATCTGATCGCGTCGGCCAAGGCCTGCGAGGCCATCATGTCGGTCCGCATTCCGCATACCGCCGCGCAACTGCGGCGCATGTTGAATATGGCGCAGTTGGTGCAGTCGCACGCGTTGAGCTTCTTCCATCTCTCCTCGCCCGACCTGCTGCTGGGCATGGAAGCCGATCCCAAGATTCGCAATATCTTCGGAGTGGTGGCCGCCAAGCCTGAACTGGGCCGCGCCGGCATCGGGCTGCGCCGCTTTGGGCAGCGCGTCATCGAACTGCTGTCCGGCAAGCGCATCCACACCGGATGGGTGGTTCCTGGAGGCGTCACCGAACCGCTGGACCCGGCCAAGCGCGATCAGATTCTGGCCATGCTTCCCGAGGCCTATGCCAACATCGGCCTGGCCCTGGCCGCCTACAAGCAGATCGCCGGCCGCTTCCAGCAGGAGATTGAGGTCTTTGCCAACTTCTCGTCCAACTACATGGGCCTGATCAACGAGGATGAATCGATCGAGTTCACCGACGGCTTGTTGCGGCTGATCAATCCCCAGGGCAAGATCATCGAGGACGGCATGACCGCCAGCCGCTTCACCGAGGCGATCGGCGAAGCCGTCGAGCCGTTCAGCTACACCAAGTTTGTTTACTACAAGCCGCTCGGCTATCCGGGCGGCAGCTACCGCGTAGGCCCCCTGGCGCGGCTCAACATCGTCAAGCAAATGGGCACGCCGCGGGCCGATAAGGAGTTGGCCGAGTTCAAGCAGTTGGCCTCGGGCCCGGTCGAAAGCTCGTTCTTCTATCATCACGCGCGGCTTGTCGAGGCGCTTTACGGCATCGAGATGATCGAGCGGATTCTTGCCGATCCGCGGATTCTCGACAAGCACGTGCGCGCCACCGCGGGCGTCAACCGGCTGGAAGGCGCGGGCCAGATCGAGGCGCCTCGCGGCACGCTCAACCATCACTACAAGGTGGACGAGAACGGGAAGATCACCTGGGCTAACCTGGTGGTGGCCACCGGCCATAACAACAACGCCATGAACAAAGGCGTTCTGCAGGCGGCCAAGGCCTACGTGAAGAATGGCAAGTTCACGGAAGGCGCTTTGAATCGCATTGAAGCCGTGATCCGCACCTTCGACCCGTGCCTTAGCTGCTCCACCCACGCCTTCGGGCAGATGCCGCTGGTTCTCACGCTGGTCAACGCCGATGGCGAGGTTGTGGACCGGCTTATCCGCTAACCGTCCGGCTCGATCCCAAAGGAAAACTGTGCCCCATCCATTTCACGTTCTATGTGAAATGGGTGGGAAACCACAGTATATTGGAGCCGAATCAGTAACCTGAGTGAATCCATGAGCCTGACGCCAGCCCGCCTCCTCATCCTCGCCTGCGGCAACACGCTGCGCGGAGACGATGGCGCCGGACCGTGGTTCGCCGAGTGGGCCGCAAACAGGTTTCGTTCAGAAAGCGGCGTGCGCGTTCTTATACGGCAGCAATGGACTCCCGAGCTCGCCGAAGAAGTCGCGCGCGCGCATTCCGTGCTCTTCATCGACTGTTCCGCTGAATCCGCTCCCGGCGCGGTAAAGATTGATACCGTCGAGCCAGCCGCGAACGCAGAAGGGCTGGCCACACATCATCTGAGCGCGGCTAAACTGCTCGCCATGGGACGCGATCTCTACGATTCCCTGCCCCGCAATGCACGTTTGCTGACCATTGGCGCAGGCTCAATGGAATTGGGCGAAGAGTTCAGCGGCCCCGTGAAGGCCGCTCTACCAGAAGCCTGCCGGTTGCTCGAAGCGACTGTTCTTTGTCTCCTCGGCAGCCCGGAACAATCCCGGCCGGTCGTTCGCTAGTGCTATGTCCATGAGATTTCGTAATCCAATCGGAAGCCATGGGTGCCCCAGGTCCCTCGCATTTGGGGACCTGGGAAAGCACGAAATCATCAAGACACGGTACTAGGGCGCGCTGCTCTGCATCCTGCGCCGGAACTCGTTCCAGACATCCTTGAGTCCAAAAACATAATAGGCCTCAACGGCGACCATCAGTACCCCAACCGCCGCGACACCGCCCACCACGGTCATGGAGCGCTGCCGCGCGTAGTGGAGCAGCCCGATGCAGATGGGCAGCGACACCAGCATCACCAGGGCGAGTTTGACTACAGGAATAAAGCTAATCGAGGGATCGTCGTTGAATAGCTTCTTGTTCTCGCGATAGATCAGCGCCATCTGCGACAACTCAGAAGCCAGCCAGACAAACATGAAGCCATGGAGTCCGAACTTGATCGTAAAAGGAACACTGACGGCAATCATCAGGAGATTGCCGAAGAAAAGGATCATCGCCAGCCTTTTGTGCGTGTTTGTCGAGAACTGGAAGAACTGCTTGTGTTCCTTCATGCTCATCGCCCCGGAGATGAGAGCCATCAGGGCATATGTAAATGGGTCGAAGAGAAGAGGTTTGTGAAGCCATATCCGAAGCAGGATGGGGGAAAACAGGAATGCGCCGAGGTTCGCGATTGGAATTCCGGCAAAAACGATCTTCTCGGAATAATGAAAGATATTCAGCAGCTTCTTCATATCTCGAACCGCGAAGCTGAAGGTGATCTCCGGAGCGATGGCGTTGGTAACGAACGCCAGCATCTGCCGGGCAGTGGCAAGAATGGTGCGGCTGATGCTGAAGAGAACGACGACTGCCGGCCCCAGAATCCATTGCAGCAGGATTACGGGAGCCTGGTAAACGAGGAAGTTCTGCGTGTAGATCATGGCGAACATGCCGCTGGGCGCGAGAGTTGCCTTAGTTGTCTTCCAGTTCGCCCCCTGAAGCCCCAGCGGCAGCTTGCCCATTCGCCTCTTCAGGTCAGATACCGCGAACAGCATGATAATCAGCACCGCGGCAAACTGGCCGATGGCAATAACATGAAACTGTACCCGGAGCACGGCCATGGGGATGCAAATCAGAGCTGCGCTCAATCGGCGCGCAGTGGGCCAGACAATCCCGAGATGCGGCTTTTCCACCACCATGAACAGCCCGTCGTAATAGCCTGCGAGGATGTTGACCATCACCTGAAGGCCTAAGAAGAATGCGGTCAGGCGGACTTCCATGGGCGTGATGGTGGACAGGTGCAGCAACCTGGGCAGAGGCAATAAAAAGACGCTGGAGGAAATTGCGAGCCCAGCGCATATCATGCATAGCAACAGCGCCAGAGTGCTGCCTTGAAGCGCGCGGTACTTGTCCATCTCGCCACGCTTGCGCAGCATGGTGAGTTCATTGCTGGCGTAGTTAGTGATGCCGAAATTCAGAGTGGCCAGATAGCTGATGGCAGCTGAAAGCACCAGCCATTCGCCATATTTGCTCACGCCATAGTAATGAAGAAAAGCAGGGGGCAGCAGAAACTGCGTAATGAGGGTGGCGCCGATGCCCCCGCCCATTGCTCCGAGCATCTTAATGATTCGCCGGATCATGGTCTCCTGGAAAGCCGCTCCTGCTCGGCACGGATTGATTTCATGCAGGCCTTCCTGGAGCCCGCTTCCGCGTTGGTCAATAGCATACGGAAATCAGACGGCATCTTGACATTCCGAATGCCTTCCTGTCTGTTACCAGTCTCCCTTGAGTGTGCTCTGCCCGCGCCTGGAAGCAACACTCGGTCCTGGCCTGTCCGCGCGAGTGGAGAGTCGTGAGTTACATGCGCAATGGCTTGTGGTTACCAACAGTTGAGGCATCCGGCGGCAAAGGAGTATATCTCGGGTTGGCTTGAACCAGATGCTCGACATTCTCCAGAACTTTCCTGGAAGTAACATTGAAATTGAACAATTCATCGAAGCACTTCCTGCTTTGGCTGCGCATGTCCGCGATCTCCCCGGAGGTGAGTTCCGACCAGCGCCTGAGAGAATCTGCGGTTCCCTCAGTCGTATCCCGGCCGACTAGTCCCGCCCTGTAGCTCATAACCTCGCGCCAGATATTGACCTTATCGGAAAGAATCACAGGCAGGCTACAGGCCAGGGCCTCCGCGACAACGATGCCGAAGTTTTCCTGGTGAGAAGGCAGCACAAATACTTCTGAAACCGTGAAGGCGCCCCACTTAAGCGTTCCCTTCAGCATTCCAGTCCAGGTGATTCGATCGGCGATTCCAAGGTTTGCCGCGAAGGCTTCGAGTACCTTCTGCCACCCGACTTCGTCGGGACCCGCGATGACCAGATGCCATGCGGGGTCTTTAGCGAGCGTGGCGGCAAATGCCTCAATGAGTATGTCCAGAGCTTTCTTCGGATGGATTCTGCCCATCGAGATCGCCAGCCGTTTTCCGCGAAGATGCGGCCACAGAGCGAGGAACTCCTCGGCGGCAGCCGCAGTGTCGCAGCCCGGGCCGAATGTGCCATAGGGCACAACCATCTCGCGCACCTGGTATCGGGAGAACGACTGCCGGGCCAATATCTTCTCCTCTTCGCAGGTAAAAAGGACCATGTTCGCGCCGTGCAGGATTTTGCGCAGAATGCAATGCCAGTAGATCGCTTTTTTTACATGCTTTAGCGGATACCTTTGTTTAAAGTAGGGGTCGAGCATGCCGTGCGTGAACACGGCATAAGGAATGCCTGTTCCGTGAAGGCCGCGATAGGCCGCAACCGTGTTGTACTGCCATATGCAGTTGATAAACACAACGTCATAATGTCTAATATTTTTCTTGAACCAGGGGGCCGCGCGGTGCGAAAACCCGTAGATACCCCAGCCGGGCCCCATCCCATGGACATGGGCCGGAAAATCGCATTTCCGCGCGTATTCCGGCGAGTCCAGCGAGGCCACTTCGATTTCATGGCCGCCCATTCTGTAGATGGTGCAGAGCTGCCTGAGTCCCTCGGCCGGCCCGCCGCTGTCCGGATCTACGGAAGGGATGACATGCAGTATTTTCATCGTCACTCCTCCCGCGAATAAAGATGCGATGATAAAGCGCTGGAATTCCGGCGCAACAGCATCGGAAATCCACCCATCATTCTCATTCAGATTAACATTGGACAGTGTCGCGGCCATTGCCTGTTTATCCGTATGCCCCCCTTGCCTGCTACACTCTCTCTCGTTATGGTGCTCACAACTCTCTTCATCGCGATCTCCGCTTACTTGCTCGGGTCTATCCCCACCGGGTACCTGCTGATCCGCATCTTCCGCCACCAGGACATCCGCTCTGTCGGCAGCGGCAACATCGGCGCCACCAATGTGCTGCGCTCCGGTAGCAAACTCCTCGCCGCCGCCACCTTTCTCATCGACATGCTCAAGGGCTCGACCGCCGTCTGGCTCGGCGCGCTCATCGGCGCCCACCTCATGCCTGCCGCCCCAATGCGGGACGCCCAAGCTCTCGCCGCCCTCTGCGCCGTTCTCGGCCATATGTTTCCCGTCTGGCTCCGCTTCCGCGGCGGCAAGGGCGTAGCCACAGGCTTTGGAGTCTTTTTGGTCGCAGCCCCCTGGGCCGCGCTCGCCTCTATCGCTGTTTTTATCCTGGTTTTTGCCCTCACCCGTTATGTTTCACTGGCCTCTATTCTCGGCTCGGCCTGCTTTCCTGTCTTTGCATGGTTTCTGGTCTTGGGTGACCGCCCGCCCTTCTTCATCGCCGTGCAATTCATCGTCGCCGGCCTTATCATCGCCAGGCACCACCAGAACATCCGCCGGCTGCTGGCGGGGACGGAATCCCGATTCGGAGCGAAGAAAACCGCATGAGCCGCATCGCCGTTTTAGGTTCCGGCGCATGGGGAACCGCCCTGGCCCTCTCGCTCCACCGGCGCGGCGGCCATCAGCTCACCCTCTGGGCCCACAGCCCCGAGGCCGCCCGCGAGATCGCTGAACCCGGCGAAAACACCCTGTTTCTCCCCGGCTTTCCCATTCCCCCGGAGATCGTTGTCACTGGCGACAACTCCGCCGTTGCCACCGCCGAGATCGTGGTCTCCGTTGTTCCCTCGGAGTTTCTCCGCTCCACCTTCGCTCGCCTCCGCCCTTACCTGCACGCCGGACAGATCGTCGTCAGCGCCACTAAGGGCATCGAGGATCGCACCTTTCTCCGCATGACGGAGGTCATCGCCGCCAGCCTGGCTGAAACCGCAGCCGGCCAACCGGCCCTTACGCTGCCCATCGGCGCCCTCAGCGGTCCCAGCTTTGCCCTTGAAGTAGCCCAGGGCCAGCCCACCGCCATTACCGTGGCCTTCGACGATCCCGCCGTAGCTGCCTTCGTCCAGCAGGAGTTCTCCTCGGAGACCCTCCGCCTCTATACATCTACGGATGTGATCGGCGTGGAATTGGGCGGCGCGCTCAAGAACGTGATCGCCATCGCCGCCGGAGTAGCCAATGGAGTCGGCCTCGGCTACAACACTGCCGCAGCCCTCATGACCCGCGGCATCGCGGAGATCACGCGCCTCGCCGTGGCCTGCGGAGGCCGCCGCGAGACCCTTGCCGGCCTCTCCGGCGCCGGAGACCTGGTGCTTACCTGCACCGGCTCCCTCAGCCGCAATCGGACTGTAGGCCAGGCATTAGGCCAGGGCCGCAAGCTCCCCGAAATCCTTGTCGGCCTGGGCGGTAAAGTGGCCGAAGGCGTGCTGACCACTCGCGCCGCCCTGGGCCTGGCCCGCCGTCACGGCATCGAGATGCCCATTACCGAGCAGATGGAATTGATTCTGGACGAAGGCAAAGACCCTCGCGAAGCCATCAAGGAACTAATGCTCCGCCCCGGCAAAGACGAGCACTAATGCTATATCCATGAAATTTCGTAATCCAATCGGAAGCCATGGGTGCCCCAGGTCCCTCGCATTCGGGGACCTGGGAAAGCACGAAATCATCAAGACATGGTACTAGATCTCAGACCGCATGTTCTTGTACTAACCGACGGCACCCCATGTTCCCTTTTTGGGACCAGGGATCACACAATTTTTCAATTGCAACGCGTGATTTCAAGTGGTCAAAGACTTAGGGACAGCAAGAGTGCAAATGTTTTAGCCTTATTATTTGCGATGTATGCAGATCGGAGACCGGATGAACGATCAATACGCAGTCGAGCCCGCGCTCGAAAGCCTGCTGGAGTTCGCGCGCCAGGCCGCCCTCCACTCCTACTCGCCCTACTCCCGCTTCCGGGTAGGCGCGGCGCTCAGGCTGACCAACGGCGAGATCGTCACCGGAACCAATGTGGAAAACATTAGCTACGGCCTTGCCATCTGCGCCGAGCGTTCCGCCGTGGCGCGGGCCGTCAGCCAATTCGGGCCTGAGATTCGCATCGAGGCCGTCGCCATCGCCAACCTGAACAACACCGCCAGCCCGCCCTGCGGAGCCTGCCGCCAGGTCCTGGCTGAGTTCATCCTGCCCGATGCGCCGGTAATCTTTCCCTCGACTGGCGGGCCGCGCACGATGACTTTTTCAGAGGTTCTGCCTCTAGCCTTCGAGATGAAACTGAAGTAAGACTTCAGTAATATCGCATGAACATCCAACCCCGGATTGAACCTGGATAGATATGAACAGAAGGATACAATTCCCGAATCATTCAACGGATCAGCGTACACATAAAGCGCGCGCGCCAGTATTGTTGTTGTACATTGCGGTTGGTATCCGCTTCGCAGCGAAGTATAAGCCGAAGTGCCACGGATCCCCACCAGTAGCTTTCTCTGTGCTGCTCCAGTGCCACCCGGACAGATCCAGGTTACCCTTCACGTGCCATGTGACCTGAGATCCGCCGTACCCTACGTAGGCTACACCCGGATAGCTGATATTGGAGTCGTAGATGTTGAGCAACTCATCAATTGTCGGTAAGCGCCAGCCCGAATAATCAGCCAGTTGCAGGTTCCGGCAATAATCTTTCGCTTGCTGCCAGTTTACGTCGTAGCCATTGTCCTTCTTCATCCACGTTAGGCCGGTTGCAGGATCGGTCCAGGTAGGCTTGGCCGCTTCTTCACGTGCAATCCTCTCCTGCTCCTGTCGGACCTTTTCCTGCTGCTCGCGTGCGACCTTCTCACGTGCCTCCTGCTTCGCTTTATCTCGCGCTTGCAGCGTCTCCGCCAGCGAAGGTCCGCTATCGCTGGGCTTGATCGCAGTATTTGACGTTTGTGGTGTGCCATCACCTAATGTGAAGATCACGTTGATCGTCGTTTCCACCTCTACCGGCTTTCCCTCCAGCAGGAAAGGCCGATATTGCCAAGCCTTGACGGCTTCGAGAGCGGCTCCCTGCAATAAAGGCGGTCCGCTGACGACGTGCAGTTCTTCGATCGATCCCGTCTTGGAAATCGTGGCCTGAAGTACTACCGTACCAGAGATGCGAGCAGCCTTGGCGAGGAGCGGGTAAACAGGTGCTGTCTTCTGGAGCAGCAGACCCACGGCAACACCGGCAGATATGCTGATTTTCCTGGAGGGCTCGGCCTTCACAACGGACCTGCTCGACCCCCCTTTAGAAACGAGCGCCTCGATGGCCGCCAGTGTCTGAGGACCAGCGCCCTTGGCGCGGAGCGATTCGACAATTGCCGCAGTGGGGGTAAAGCCCAGCCCGCGCTTCTGGATTTGAGTGCTCAACGTCGAATCCGGAACGCCGTGCAATACCAACTGCTCAACCTGACCGAACGTCAGCTTGGGAACTGTCGGTAGCTGCCCTGTAGCACTTTGGGGCCAAAGAATAACCGCAACCGCCAGAACGGCCAATATGGGGACGGCTCCTAAGCACTGGGACCATTGCAAGGGAATGAAAAATCGCTCGATCTTCATGGAATAGCCTCTTAAATTCGGATGCTTATATGACTGTTACTTCTCCTACCGTCATGCTCACTGCATCTCCTTTATAGAAGTCCACAACAGGGAGCCACAATCCACCCATCGTGAGTCTAGAATTTCTTGGCTTGACTGTACGATGAATCACTCGGCCGCCCTGCTCAGAGTAGTTGCCTTCTGCCGTAACGCAGGACAAACTGTCTGGTTGAACAAGAACGGTTGTGTAATACCAGGAGCCATCCCGAATCACCGTGCTCCCTTCCCATGAGTGGTTCGTAGTAAATCCATGCTCTGAAAGTGGTATTCCAGGCATGTTGGCCGGATTGGGCGGGGGAAGGTCAAAGAATACCAAGGTAGGTTCAACGCCCATATAATCGCCAGCACCGTCCGCTTTCCACTTGATGCGGATATTCTTTCCATCTAATTGAATTGGCTGCGCAGTAAGAATCCCCACCGTTCCCCGATATCCAACGCCATTTAACTTCAGCCCATCGGCTGTTCTCATGAAAAGATTAGGTCCGGGATCGCGAGCTTGCCATTGTCTCCCCACAATGTCATAGAACCGCCACGCCATTCCACCGAGAAATAAGGTGGAAGCCGAGTCCCCGATGTTCACAGGGACCTGGTTTTCGGCGATAGGAGATGTGACTGTGCATTCTTCCCCTTGCACTGCATAGTGAATAGTTCCTGAGGAGTCGGCACAAAAGGATCGGCCGGCATGACCAGCGGAGGGCTTGGCGACAAGGAAGTAGTTGAAGTTGGTTCCACCGGTCGAAGTTCCGGCGGGAATGGTGACCGTAAACTGGTAGCCGTCCTTCGTCCCTGTCGCCAGATCAGCGGCAATGATGCCCGCGTGGTTTTCATCGGGCGTGCCGGTGGTTGGTCCCATTTTGTCGATGGAAGCCGTAAATCCCTGCGCCGCATAAGCGCCGGAATAGCCTGCTTCCGCTGCAATCAAAATCCGCGCGGAGATGAGGGCGCTGTTCTCGTTGTCGATGTCCTGCGCCAGCGTATCGAGCATCGCTCCCTTATAGGGACCGGTCAGCACCTTACCCGACGTGGATATCGGGACTAATTGTCCGCCGACTACTCCTTGGAAGACCTTGCCGAAGATGGCCCCAACATTAGTAAGGGCTTTAGACGGTTTCACAACCCACTTGCCATCCCTGGTCAGCAGACCCATTCCGTCGTTAGAGGTTACTACTTGAAGGTCGCCTTCTTTCGGCTGAATGTTGTATTGCCCCGGATTGACGACGAATTTGCCTTGTTTGTTGATAGTGCCCCACTTACCGGAGATTGAAACTACGGCAAGACCGCCGGAAAACATGGTTATCCCGTCGAATTGAGGATTGATGACGATCTTTCCAGAGGTATTGATGAAACCCCACTTGTTGTTAACCCGGACCGATGCCAGACCCTCGGAAAAGGTGCTTACACCGCCCTCGAATTGCGGTTTAATCGCGAATGTGCCGTTGCGGTCGATATATCCGCACTTTCCTTGCATGCACGCCGCCGCGAGGCCGTCTGCGAATCCATTAGTGTCCAATCCCTGAAAGTGGGGCTTAATCGCATAGGCGCCCGCTTTGTTGATAAAACCCCAGCCATCATCGGTATGCACAGCCGATAGTCCGCCATGAAAGTCGCCAGCCACGTTGAACTGCGGATTGATGACATATTGACCGGTTTTATTGATAAATCCGATCTGACTTCCCAAATGAACCCGTGCAAGCCCTTCGATGAATGGGCCGACAGCATCGAACTGGGGGGATATCATCAGGTGTCCACCGGTGTCGATAAAACCCCATTTTCCATTCTGCTGAACTCCACAGAGGCCTTCGCTACAGAAAACCATCTGCCCCAGAACAGGAGTGGAGTCAGCCGCGTCCCACGACGGCTGCACAAGCACCTTGCCATCGGCATCGATGAAGCCGGTTTTCATGGTTATTCCATCCGCGCTCAGGCCCTGAAAGGGATAAATCCCAGGATCTTGCACCTTGTAGACCGGGGCAGGTCGATGAAACCACCACCATGCCACGCCGCCCAGAACAACTAAAAGGACGACGAGCGCGTAGACAAGTTTTCTGCGCGGAGATGCCGGCTGCGCAGGCACCGGAGCCTCCACCTCAACTGGCCTCTCCACAGCTCTTTGCGTTGGCTCCATGCTTCCTGTTGCCGCATGGATCTGCCCGCCGCATTTTCCGCAGAACCTGCGGCCTTCCGCAACTTCACTGCCACAATCTGGACAAAACATCGAATTCCTCTCTTTCCAGGCCGCATTAACGGGCCGTTTTCCCCAAAGTGCCAATGGTGATCAAGCCGCCGGCCGCGATGGAGCAAAAACCCAATCCCATCAGCCAAAGACCCGCGCCGGACACAGACTGAATCATTGGTATGAAGAGCAGAGCGAAGACAATTGCAGGTCCACAGAGGGATCCGATCATCACCTGGAAACCGCCTATCAACAGTTTCTGCGGAGATGCCATCGTTCTGGAAAAGTAGAACAGTACGCCGGAGCCTATCGCCGCCAACAGGATGAGATAGACGGCTCCCATCAGCTTGGCTACATCAACCCCGGAATAGCTGACATGGTTGAGTTCCGTGGCGCCCGCCTGGCCAAGCAAACCGGCGAGAGCACCGAGATCGGGCGTAGAAATCCATGGCAGAAAGAAGCCCAGCACGGCGGCGATGGCTCCCGCGCCGATAAACTTCTCGCCCAGCGAGAGGGAGTTGAGGAACGATTTTCCCATTTGCGCAACCTCCGCCGCAGATGGGGACGCAGGCTGGGCGGGCGCAGGCTGAGCCGCCGCGGGCGCATTGTAAGAAGCCGATCCGGACCGCAAACTCGCTCCGCAAAACTCGCAGAACGAATCGCCGTCGGAGTTGTCTCTACCACAGGCAGAACATTTCATGAACAATCTCCTTTCAAAGTGTTAACTTTGTGCAATTGCAGTGATTAGTTTCCCTTGGGTAATCTCTGTCTAACAGGCTTAACGCAGACACGAGGCGCTCTCCTCCTCTGATTCGGAGCAGTAGCGATGGGTAGGAGAGAGAACTGCGAATAATACTCAGCAGGCAAACCAGTGTCAAGTGTGAATAAAGCACTGGCCAATGGATCCCGCCAGCATGAGGATACATAGTGAACAGGAGCCGCCACAGGTGAGAAAATGGGCCAGACAGGGGGAATTATGACTTTGCAACAGGGCAATCGCAGAGATTTTCTTAAGGCGGGCGGCACTGCGCTGGCGGCAACCGCTGTCTCGTGGAATGCATCGAGCTACGCCGGCATCCTGGGCGCCAACGACCGGGTTCGAGTGGGCGTAGTCGGCTGCGGCGACCGTATGAAGCAGGGCGACCTTCCTGCTTTTCAGGCAAATGCCGAAGAACTGAACTTCAAGATCGTGGCCGTCTCCGATATTTGGAGCCGCCGCCGCGAAGAAGGCGCCGCCTTCATCCAGAAGCTCTGCGGCAATTCCGTTGACACCGTCCGCAATAACGACGAGTTGTATGCCCGCAAGGATGTCGATGCCGTGATCATCGCCACCGCCGACTTTCAGCACGCGCGGCATGGCGTGGAGGCCGTAAACGCGGGCCGCGACGCCTATGTCGAGAAGCCCACCGCCGACACCATGGAGGATGCGCGCCTGTTCCTGGCCGCGGTCAAGAAGACGGGCAAAATCGTGCAGGTTGGAACCCAGCGCCGCTCGACGCCGGCCTATATGAAGGCCGCCGAATACATTCAGTCGGGCAAGTTCGGCGACATCGTGATGGTGGAGATGACGTGGAACGTCAATCAGCCGGGCCGCTGGCGCCGCCCTGACGTGGTGCCGCTCTTGAAGGAGCAGGACACCGATTGGAAGCGCTTCCTGCTCAACCGTCCCTACGAGCCCTTCGATGCGCGCAAGTATTTGGAGTTCCGGCTCTTCTGGCCCTACTCATCGGGGATTCCCGACCAGTGGCTGGTCCACCAGATCGACACCGTTCACTGGTTCACGGGTCTGCCGCATCCGCGCAGCGTGGTGGCCAATGGCGGCATCTACCTGTGGAAGGACGGCCGCCAGAACTGGGACACCATGACCGCGGTCTTCGACTACGGCCCGCTCGACGACCCATCCAAGGGCTTCCAGGTGCAGTACTCCTCGCGCTTCACCAACTCGGCCGGCGGGGTGAAGGAACTCTACTACTCGAACGGCGGCATGATCGATATGGACAAGCAGACGGTGACCCCCACCGGCGGCTTGCGCGCCCGCGAGGCCGCGGCCATGGGCCTGAAGGAGAACCTGCTGCCCAGCTTCTCGCTGGTGGAGAAGGCGGAGGCCGTAGCGACAGAGGCCAACACCGGGCGCGACCCCATGACCACGGCCAACATGCGCAACTGGATGGAGTGCGTGCGCTCGCGCAAGACGCCCAACGCCTCGATTGAAGCCGGATACAACCACTCCATCGCGCTGTGCATGAACATTGCGGCCATCCAGACCGGGCAGAAGGTGACCTTCAACGACAAGACCCAGCAGGTGATGGCGGGAGGCAAGGTCTATGAATAAGCTGTGCGTGCTTTGCACCCTGGCGGCGGCCTTCGGGATGGCGGCGAGCGCCTTCGCCGCCAACGCCGGCAAGGGCGTTCAGGTGGTTGCCGATGAGGCCCATCGCCGCGTGGACGTTACCATCGACGGCAAGGCGTTCACGTCTTACATCTGGCCTACCACGCTGAAGAAGCCGGTTTTGTATCCCATCGTAACCGATGAAGGCGTCACGGAGACGCGCGGCTACCCGCTCGACCCGCGTCCCGGCGAGCGCGTCGATCACCCGCACCATGCCGGCCTGTGGTTCAACTTCGAGAACGTCAACGGATTCGATTTCTGGAACAACTCCGAGGCCATCAAGCCGGAAAATCGCGCCAAAATGGGCACGATTCTTCACAGCAGAATCGTCTCCACTAAAAGCGGCGCCAACCGCGGAGAGCTGGTGGTTGAGTCGGTCTGGATCACGGGAGCAGACAAGCAGATTCTCAGCCAGACCACGCGTTACGTCTTCCAGCGCCGCAATCATGCCCGGGTTATCGACCTGATGATTACCCTCAAGGCTCTGGACCGCGTCGTATTCAAGGATGAAAAGGATGGCCTGCTCGGCCTGCGCGTGGCCGGTTGGCTTGAGTCGCCGGATGAAAAAGGCGGCGTCTTCATGGACTCGAGCGGTCATGCCACCAAAGTGGATGCAGCCCCGGCCGGGGCAACCACGGCCACCGGCGTCTATCTGACCAGCGAAGGCGTCAAGGGGGGCGCGGCATGGGGAACGCGAGGCCGCTGGTGCGCCCTGACCGGCCACACCGGCGACCATACGGTCACCATCGCCATTCTGGATCAGCCGAAGAATCCCGGTTATCCAACCTATTGGCATGCGCGCGGCTATGGCTTGTACGCCGCCAATCCGCTGGGGCCGAGCATCTTTGATCCCAAACAACCAGCGCTTAACCTGACTCTGGAGAAAGGCCAGTCGGCAACCTTCTGCTACCGTGTTGTCCTCGACTCTTACGCGGCCAACTCCGATGAACTCAATAAAGAAGCCGGCGCCTTTGCGGCCGAATCCAAATAAGTGCAGTTCCACCGTATATGCAACGCCGCGATCTTCTCAAATCCGCAATTGCCACCGGGCTGACAACCGCGGATCCTATCCGGGCCATAGCCGAGAGCGGCGGGACAGCTTCGGAGTACTCTGCCAAGCGTGCGTACTGGCTGGAAGAGATGCAACGAGTCGCGCATCCTGTATTGAGCGCACTCAGCCAGAAGAAGCTGCGCGCGATGATGCCCGTGGAAGCATACCCCGGCATGGAGGCGAGCCGCCGCCGCACTACTTATCTGGAGGCCTTCGGGCGGCTGCTCACAGGCATTGCGCCCTGGCTGGAAGATGGAGCAACTACCGGCAAAGAGGGCGAACTCCGCGCCGAATACCTCCGCATGGCGCGTCAGGCGCTGGCTGCCGGCGTCGATCCTCAATCGCCGGATTACCTCCAATTCGGCTCGGACCGCCAAACCCTGGTGGATGCCGCGTTTCTTTCGCTGGCCATGTTGCGCGCTCCGAAGGAGCTGAACGCCAAGCTCGATGCAACTGTCCGCAAGCAGTTGGCCGATGGACTACGCGCTACGCGGCCGGTGCTGGGAAACTACAATAACTGGCTTCTCTTCGCGGCGGGCGTCGAAGCGGCTCTATTCGCTCTCGGCCAGCCTTGGGACCGTATGCGCGTTGATTACGCGTTGCGCGAACACATGCGTTGGTACACCGGAGACGGCGCTTATGGCGATGGGTCTCGCTTCCACTTCGACTACTACAATTCGTTTGTCATTCAGCCGTTTCTGCTTGCCATTCTCGACGCCGTGGGCCATGAAGAGGAGGCGTGGAAGGCGATGATTCCCGCGGTTCGCGCGCGCGCAACCCGGTATGCGCGTGTGCTGGAGCGCCTGATCGCCCCGGACGGCGCATATCCGGCTACAGGGCGATCCATTACCTACCGGTGCGGCGCGTTCCATCTCCTCGCTGACGTTGCCCTTCGCCATGCGCTACCGGAGGAGATTGCGCCGGAGCAGGCGCGATGCGCTCTTTCAGCCGTCCTGCGCCGCACGCTCGATGCATCCGGAACCTTCGACCAGGATGGATGGCTGCGCATCGGTTTGGCGGGTCATCAGCCATCCCTGGGCGAGGAGTACATCTCAACCGGCAGCCTGTATCTCTGTGCTGCCGTGTTTCTTCCGCTCGGCCTTCCGGCGGAGGACCGCTTCTGGTCGGCGCCCGATGCGCCATGGTCCGCGCAGAAGATATGGCGCGGCGACGACGCAGCCGCCGATCGCGCGATCGATGAATAGAGCGTGTTTCAAAAATGACTGAGGGCAGGAAGAACCGCCGGTGGTATATTGGCACTGGCCGGAAGACCAAAAAGGATATAGTGGTTAACCTGATCTCAAACGCGCAGTCTGCGCCGGGACGGGCCTGTTGGACGCCCGCGCGGCACATGCTGTCGTCTCGGTGAAAGGCATGCGGTGAGAAGATGTCGACGACAAACGGTAAGACCGTATCCCTGGTTCTCGGAAGCGGCGGCGCTCGAGGCTTGGCGCAGATTGGCGTTATTCATTGGCTAGAAGAAAATGATTTCAAGATCAAGTCGATAGTCGGCTGCTCCATTGGTGCAGTTATCGGGGGCATATACGCCGCCGGGAAACTGGATGTGTATGAGCAATGGGTGCGTTGCTTGACGAAAGTCGACATCGTCACGATGCTCGATCTTTCCTGGGATAAGAGCGGACTGGTGAGAGGCGAGAAAATCGTTAACACCCTGATCGGACTGGTGGGGGAGAAATTGATCGAAGACCTCCCGATTTCCTACACGGCCGTGGCCACCGACCTGAAAGGCCAGAAGGAGGTTTGGATACGGTCGGGCAGTCTCTTCGACGCCATGCGCGCCTCTTTCGCCATTCCTCTTTTCTTCACTCCATTCAAGTTGAAGGGAATCGATCTTGTCGATGGAGGGGTACTGAATCCCGTGCCCATCGCGCCGGTGTTTGGCGATGAAACCGACATGACCATCGCCGTGGATCTGAACGGGTTCTCTGACACTCCGATAGAGCCGGTTGAAGCGAGCGCGCTCCCGCAGTCCTGTTCTACACCGTTCCGCGAGAAGCTCAACCGCTTCATCAGCCGCCTGCAGCCGTCCGCGTCAAGCGGCGGCAGCCGGGATTGGGGACCATACGAAATCGCCGCTCAGGGGTTTGAAGCCATGCAGAGCACCATATCCCGCCTGAAGCTGGCCGCCTACCCACCGGACGCGGTCATTGAAATCCCCAGAAACTCGTGTAAGACGCTGGAGTTCGACCGCGCAGCCGAGATGATCGCCTTGGGATATAAAAAGGCCAGTATGTGCGACTTCACGGCTTCGTCCGGCAGGCGCTAGTACCGCGACCTCTTGATTTTGTAATTGCACCCATGAATATGGGTGCCCCAGGTCCCGTCCGCCGCGGCGGTGGGACCTGGGAAAGCACGAATCCTCCCGGACACAGCGCTAACAGGCGATGGCGGACTACGCCAAGGGAGGCGCGAACATGGACCCGTTTCTGAATGCGGCGACCAAAGAGGCTGAAGCGGCCTGACGGAGGGCGGCATTCCCATCGGCCCCGTCCTCTTGCATTCCAGTCAAGATTGCGCGCAGCAGCATCTTCGCTGACGAACGCAGCAGCATCATCGCTGACGAATCGGTGTCTTGGCCTGCAACAGCGCCAGGCGTGAGTTGAGCAGTGCGGCCAGGCGCGTATTCCCTTCCCGCGTAGCCAGATCGATCGCCTGTTGCTCCGTCTCGATAGCCTTATCGAAGTCGCCGGCTTCGGCATAGGCGGCGGCAAGCGTGCCGATCAGCTCCGGCGCGCGCCCCGAGGTGAGTTCGACGGCATGTCGGGCCAATGGAATGGCCCCGCTTCCGTTGCGCAGAGCGGCGTCCGGCGAGGTTGCCAGCAGCCAGGCGGCGTCGTTCAGCGCCTGGAGGTTGTCGGGGTCGCTCTTGAGCGCCTGCCGCCAGTGCGCGAGACCCGCGGCTCCGTGGCCCTGCATCACCAGCGCCAATCCCAGGTAGTAGTGCGCATCAGCCATGTTAGGCGCAATCTGCAATGCCCGTTCAAAGTGCGGAATGGCTTCGCTTATCTGTCCCTTCTGGGCCAGGCCGACTCCCAGGTTGTTCTGGATCTCCGCCGTCTCCGGGCCGAGCTTCAGCGCCTTTTGCAGATGCTCGATGGCATCGTCCACATTGTTCTTCTCGAGCAAGGCATGGCCCAGGTTGGCCTCCGCGTTGGAGTAGGTGGGGTCCAGTTCAGTTGCCTTGCTGAAGTTTTCAATCGCCTCGTCCAGCTTTCCCTGCATGGCCAGCGCCAGGCCCAGGTTGTTGTAGGCATGCGCGTACTTCGGATCGCTCTCGATGGCGCGCCGATAATGGCTCACAGCCTCGTCCAGGCGCCCCGCGGCGGTGAGGGCGTAGCCGAGATTGTTGTGCGCCTCGGCGTAATCCGGATTGATGCTGAGCGCTTCCTCATACTGCCCGATGGCCTCTTGGAGCCGGCCCTGCTCGGCCAGCGCGCGGCCCATATTGCTGTGCGCCTCGGCGTAGCCGGGATTCTCGTCGATGGCCAGCTTGTATTGCGCGATGGCTTCATTAGGATGGCCTGCGACAGCCAGCGCGATGGCGAGATTGTTATGCGCCTCGGGGTATTGAGGCTTAGCCGCAAGAGATTTGCGATATTCGGCGATCGCTTCCTGCGTTTTGCCGGCGCGGGCCAGGGTCTGGCCAAAGTTGTTATGGGCGCGCGCATCGCCGGGGCTCATGGCCACTGCCTTGATCCACTCCGGAATGGCCGCCGCGTACTGGCCCTTCTTGGCCAGGTCGGCCGCCACGTCGAACTGCTTGTAGAAGTCCACCGCGGGCGTGGCGATGTGCTCGATGCCACCGGGCGCCATGTTGACGAACTCGGGGATATTCACCGCGCGATTGGCGGCCGTCGAGTTTTCGATCAGAATCGCCGGAGAATCGTTGCCCTGGGCATCTATATGCGTCAGAAACATCTGCGTATAAGGCGAGCGGCTCTTTGACGAGAAGACCAGCCAGCGGCCGTTGGGCGAGAAGCTGTGCCAGGAGTTCATCAGCGGCGTGTTGCAGGTCATCAGGCGCGCCTGCCCGCCCGAGGCCGAAACAATGTAAAGCCGGCTGTCCGGGCGCATCAGCAGGCCGTTGTGCGCCTGAACGAAGACCATCCACTTGCCGTCGGGCGAAATCTTCGGAAAGCTGTTGCTCATGCCGTTTTGCGAAGCGCCGGGAATCGGCTCGGCCTTGCCGCCCCGGCCTTCATTGAAGGGGATGCGGTAAAGGTCGTACTGCATCGGAATCTCGGTGGGGTCATTGGCGTATGTGGCCATCTTGCCGTCGGCGGGGTAGGGTTCGCGAGCCTCCGCGCGAACAAAGACCAGGTACTTTCCATCGGGACTCCACACGGCGCTGGCCTGCACAAAGTGCGGATCGTCGGCGCCCGGCAGCGGTTGCAGCTTCTTTGTCACGCGGTCATACCAGACCAAAACTCCCCGCGTGGGATAAAAGACCTGCAGGAAGCGGTAATCCTTGAAGTTTGCGACGTAGTAAAACGACGAACTCTTCGTCCCCGGCGGACGGATGGTCGTGACCACGTAGCGCCCGTCGGGCGAAACCTGCGACATGAATCCCACGCGCACTGGGCTGCCCGCCTCGGTAGGGAAGGAAGACCATGAGATCATGTCCTCGTTGCGTATGGTCATCTTCTGCGCCACCGGGACCATGGTGTAGAGGCCCTTGTCGTTCTGCGGGCCGTCCATGTCCAGGCCCAGCGTCTTGCCGTTGGCCGAGAACGAATGGCAGTTGGCGCAGGTATGCAGGTCGGTCATCACCACGTGGCTGCTGGTTTCGGCCACGTTGCGCATCCGCCACGCGATCAACGGAATCGCGGCGGTCGCCAGCGGCTTGATGAATCCCTTCTCCAACTCCGAAGGCATCAGTGGCACGTCGCGGTAGAAGATAGGCGCGCCTACCGGGTCTGCGGAGACACTGATCTTCATACTTCCCAGCGAGACCGGCTGGCTATGGCTCTCCGGCGCATAACCGCGGATAGAGATCATAGCCGCGCCCGAGCCTGCCTGCTTCTTGATTGCCGCCCAGATGCCGGCCTCTGGCTTCCAGGTGTGCGCGGCGGCCTGTTCCGGCGACAGTTCAGGCGGCTTGTTGGTGTTCGACACGCAGCGCGGATCGATCTCGCCCACGCGCATCGGCTCGCCCTTGGCCTCCAAATGAATCCCGGACGAACCGTTCGCGAAGGATACGTCGATCTGCCAGGAGCCGGCATTGGGCGCAGGATCGCGCCACTGAAACGTGGGAGCGGCCATGTCGGGCGGAAAGACCGATCCATCGAGCGGATAGTCGATCAAAATGCGAGCGGGATCATTCCCGGCCCGGACGTGCGTCATGCCCAGCCACGCCGGGATAGCACCCACGAGCAGACACCCGGCCAGCGCAAAAACAAGACGCCATGATGTCGAATTGCCAGGCGCAACTGCCTCGGGCGTAGTCGAGAACTCCGATTGCAACCTTTGGCCGCTGTTTTGATTCCTATTCATCCCGTTTACTCCCGGCATCTCTTAGCCTTCATGGCTGGCCGTGAATCAATTATCGTTGCCCGGATTAGCGATCGTATACCCCGATGCCGTAAACGCGGTTTTGGACTTTATGCTCATCAACCGTTCACAATCTCCTTCCTCCGGTCGATTACGATAGGAGAAAGCTGTCTAACCGGGGCCGCAACAGCAGATGCATCCGCTTCAAGGCTACAATGTTCTCATTGCAAATGGCTTTACTTCAGTAAGGCGCATTAGGGTCTGTGCATCCGCCGGCCTCGTTTGGCATCCAATCGTTAAGGCAAGTCATTGATCCGTTTTATAGCTTTCTGCTCGATTCCGCTCCGCCTGAGTTGCGGCCTGACCCTGGCGATGGCGCTTGTTGTCTCTCTGGCAGCCGCGCAGGTGCCGAATTCGAGCACGGTCCAATCGCCTGGCGAGGCGTCCCGATCCGGCGATATCGCAACGCTCTTTCCCCATACAGACACCGGCCGTTATTGGATCTCCGGGCAGGCGAATGTCATTATGCAGTGGCATCAGGCGTTCGCGGCGCAATACACCGGACCGAACAGCCTGACACCATGGTCCCAGAGCGCAACGACGCACGTTCTGACGCTATATACCGGCTACAAGCTCACGCGTACAACGGAAATGTTCGCCGACATGGAAGATGCGACGGGCAATGGCATCGGGAACGCAAACGGCCTGGCCGGCTACGTCAACCTGGATTCCGTGCGGTTAGTGGAAGGCATGCCACTTTCAAAGGCGCCTTATCTTGCACGGCTCATGTTGCGCCAGATCATCCCGCTGACGCAGGAGCGCATCGATGCGGATCGCGACGAGCTGCATCTCGCCACATCACTGCCCGCGCGACGGATCGAACTTCGTTTCGGCAAGTTCGACCTGGTCGATTTCTTCGACCTGAACACCTGGGGCTCCGACAGCCATCTGCAGTTCATGAACTGGACTGTGGACAACAACGGCGCGTACGACTACGCCGCCAACACGCGCGGCTACACCGATGGCGCGATTCTGGAATACGACGATCATTGGTGGACGGTGCGTTTTGCCGAAGCACTGATGCCGAAGATTGCGAATGGCATCAACCTGGACGCCGATATCGCGCGCGCGCGAGCAGAGAACCTCGAACTCGAAGCCCGTGGAAAACGGATTGCGCATCAGACCGGCACGGTGCGCCTGTTGAGCTATCTCAACCATGCCAACATGGGTAACTACGAAGAATCCATTGCAGGCTTTCTCGATCATAAAGCCCCCACGCCGGATATCATCGCGACGCGGCAGCAGGGGCGCCACAAATACGGCTTCGGCTTGAACTTCGAGCAGGAAATCACTTCGCAGATTGGAGTCTTCGGCCGCCTGGGCTGGAGCGACGGCCGTAATGAATCATTCGCTTACACCGAAGACGACCGCACGCTCGAACTCGGCGGCTTTGCGACGGGCAGCTCATGGCATCGGCGCAACGATCGCGCCGGGGGCGCTTTCGTTGCCAACGGGATTGTGTCAGCGCATCAGCGGTATCTTGCTCTCGGCGGAGTCGGCTTCCTGCTTGGCGACGGCGGCCTCACTTACGGCCACGAAAAAATCTTCGAGGGTTTCTACACCGCTCATCTTTGGCGCGGCTTTTTTGCCACCTATGACTTTCAGCATATCAACGATCCGGGATATAACCAGGCCCGCGGCCCCGTCGCCGTCTCGGCTGTCCGTTTCCATTCCGATTTCTGACTCGTGTTATCCAACCCCGGTTACAACCGCGACCGGGGACCGGCCTGGGTGGGGTCGGTGCGGGCGCACATGGATTTTTAAATACAGGGGTCAGGGATCAATTTTTCTGTCGTCAGCGGTTTTGGCTTTCACCCGACGATCTGATCTCGACACAAGGCATTCGCCCGCTTACTTTGCAGTGCCGGCCGGCTGCGTCTTCGGCTTCTCGGGCAGTACAACAATTACCTCGTTGGGCTTGGCGTAGTGCAACCCTAAGCGCGCTGCAATCTCGATCGCATTGGGGTCCGACTTGAGCCGCTCGACCTGCTCGCGCAGGCGCGCGTTCTCCTGCTCCAAATCCTTGATCTCCCGCTGCAACTGCCGGTCTTCGGCGCGCTTCTGGTACCAGACCGACAGTCCGTGCTTGCCATTGAAGACATGCCAGCCGAGCAGCAACGCCAGGGCGAGAGCAACCACGCTGCCGGCCGGACGCCACACCTGCAGCGACCAATCCAGCGCCCGCCTGGGCATTGGATCAGGCGTCGAACCCGTCGCGTTGTTTCCGGCTTGCATCGGTTTCTCCACCAATCGACCTCAATCTTCTTACAATCCCACCCTAGCCGTAAAAAGTCGCCGCGGCGACACGCGGCGAGGGTGGGGCGTCCAGAACCTTACACAATCCGTAAAAATGCTTTACGACAGCACAAACTTCTCGGCCGCTGCTTTCAGGGCTTCCATATCCCGCTCGTTGCGCGCTTCGGAGTAGGCTCGCACCACCGGCTCGGTGCCCGACAACCGGTAACAGACCCAGGAGCCGTCTTCGAGAATCACTTTCAGCCCATCCGTGCGCACCACCGCGGAAACCCTGCGCCCACCCAGCTCAGCG
>Ga0326728_10009902_pt1 | contig 22608 bp, 15 predicted proteins | sample MB3enrmetagenome_FD_207602 | JGI IMG/M metagenome (GOLD analysis project Ga0326728, IMG submission 207602) | Lab enriched peat soil microbial communities from McLean, Ithaca, NY, United States - MB31MN | ecosystem: Environmental > Terrestrial > Soil > Wetlands > Peat | place: USA: New York... | reverse complement strand
CCTGAGGATCCCGCCGAGGCGGAATTCCAGAAGGAAACCCTGCACCGGGAGAATGATCTCAGACAATGGGGGCTCATGTTCCATGTCTATGCCGGCAAAGCCAACGGCAAATCACCCGACACCTGGGAGCAGGTCGCGGATCAGCTCCCTGCGGCACAACGGGACTCCTATTTGAGTTTCATGACCAATAATTTCGAGATCGTTTATCATGGGGAGTTAGGCAGCGCCGAGAACGGGGGGAAGATCCTGTTCCGGGAAAAGCAGGCAAGGCGCTCGCCCAACGGCCAATGGGTCAAGACCTACGCTTTCGCCGACGCCGACGTTGAGACCCATTCCGAGCCCGATGCAAACTTCGCGGCTTGGGAGAGCCAGCACTAGCCCGGCTGCAGGTGAAACTCAATCCTTTAATCGAAAAACCTATGTCTTTCAGAAACGTCAAACTCGCTCTGGCGGCACTGCTGGTCACCGGCGCAACCGCCGTGGTGTTGTTCAAATATCAGGCGTATGCCCGACTCCACGAGGAACACCATGCCTTGGGCCAAAAACTGGAGCAACTGGATCGACTCCTCGATGAAAACCAACGATTGCGCGGCTTGGCTGGTGATCTACGCCAAGACTCGCCCGACCGGCTCGGGGACGAGTTAGCCAGGCTCCGGCGTGAGGCGGAACGGCTGCGAGTGCACCAAGAAGAATGGCAGCAACTCTGTAAGGAGAATCGCCAGTTGCGTGCCGAGCTCGGAAACACAATTCGACCGCTGATCTCTAAAGAGGACTGGACGTATGTCGGCTATGGCGACCCGGAGTCCGCTGCCCAGTCCATTTTTTGGGCCAAGAAAAGTCGCGACCCCACCGCGATCATGGCGAGCATAACCCCCGAGACCCTGGCGACTTGTTCAGAAGAAGAAATTGCTGGCTACTGTAACAGGGTTGAACAAAGTACGAAAAAAGTGCCTGGATTTCAAATCCTCGGGCAGAAGAAGATCTCTGACGATGAGGTTGAAGTGATCATGAACATTTACCCGGATCGACCGGATATCGCGAATCTACGGCTCCCTTTGAAGCTCTGTGGTTCGGAATGGAAATTTGACCTTCATTTGCACCCACTCCGTTGAGCGTGGTGGTTTGGGGTAGACGGTCCAGATGGAGCTGGTCTCCTCGGCAGTTTTAAGGCAGCGGCGCGCCGCGAACCCGAAGTCTCGAATCTTAATGTAGTCCGTGACGGCCAAACGCTGCCAGGTAACAGAGTCCGGGCGGAAAGAGGATCTTTCGGCTACGCATTTCATGTTTGTGAAAAGCGAAGGCTTAGAGGGAGTTTGGGATGGCCAGCCGGCTGAACGCGAAACGATTCCCACGCAAAGCTGTCGAATCGCTATATGAAATACCGCACATGCCTGGCCTTAGCCGTAGCGGCAGTGGCCGCCACGGTACTATTGCGCCCGCGCACCGAGCCAGCGGTGCCCACGCCTGATCCGGCCACCTCATCCACTGACCATCCAGAAGAAGGATTACCGGGGCCGGAAATGGCCTCCAGCGTGGCCCTGCTGGAAGTGTCCCCCGAGAACACAGGGCACACAAACCTGCTCGAGCGATTGCTCAGGGGCGATGGAGTTGAATTGACGCCCGAGCAAATCAGCGCATTTCTCACCGTTAATCATCGCAACGCGGAGAGTCTGTTGGCCGCCTTTCGCACGAGCAACAACCTGACCTATCTGAGGGAGGCCAAAGAGACGTTCCCCGACGATCCGCGAGTGCAATTCGCCGCGATATTTAGGAGCGATTCAACGGAGGAACGCAGCCAGTGGTTGCACAGGCTGAGGCAGACCGCGCCGGACAATGCCCTTCCCGATTACCTTTCGGCCCTGGACGACCTGAAGGCCGGGCGCACGGCGGAGGGCGTGCAGGAGTTGAACGCGGCGGCGGCAAAGACGGGGTACCAGGATTATGTTCTCGATTCCATCCAGACTGCTGAAGAAGCCTACCGGTCGGCGGGCTACTCGGACGCGGAAGCGAAATTGATTGCCACCAGGGAAACACCCCTGCCGCAGCTCGCCCCGCTCAGGCAACTGAGCCTAAACATCGTCGATCTGGCCAATTCCTACCAGCAGGCCGGCGACACCGCCTCGGCGCAGACCGCGCTCCAAATGGCGGTCCACCTGGGCCAGCAACTGGACGCCAATGGGCCTGGGGGGCAGTTCCTCATCAACAATTTCGTGGGCATCGCGATCCAGCTAAACGCGCTTAACGCACTAGACCCGGCCAGCGCATACGGCACCTCGGGCCAGACAGTTCAGGATTACATGGACCAACTCACCCAGGAGAGAGCGGCTATGAAGCAAGTCGGCCAACAGACTAAAGGTATGTGGCAGAATATGTCGCCGGAAGACGCCATTAGTTTTTTCGACCGCGAGAAACTGTTTGGAGAACAGGCGGCGCTCCAGTGGTATGTGAACAAGATCGGGCAGGTGTCTGGAGCGGGGCCGAACTGATACAAGTGGATCCGATGTCGTTGCGAACTGAGCAGGTTTCAGGTGTCAGCCATGCACCCGGGCGGCCGGTGCAATGAAGAATGGCGGAATAGGCTGCTGAAGCTGAAGCAGAATTGGGGGATTGATGACCCCCTGACCCGCCTGCTTTGTTTGGATGTTCATGTTGATTACGGGGTTGGTTAAGCCCAGGGGTGCGACAGGTCGTCTGAGCCTTGGACCGGACGTCACTGCCCGCTTTGTCTATTCAGCAGCCACTGCGCGGCCTCCCATCCGCCGAGGAGCCGCGCCCGGTCGCAAAAGCTGATCAGGTCCGGTTCTGAGAGGTTCTGCACCAGCTCGCCCACCGGCTGCAACTGGCCGCCGTCAAAAAGCCAGGTGGCCTTCAGATTCTGGCAGCGCTGGGAAAGGGCGGCGAGTTGGTTTTGGACGGTGTGGCCGGTGTCGCCATAAGGGGTGTTGGGATCCATCGTGGCCAGGAGATTGCTCTGGATCATCGTTCCCACCATGTTCTGTACTAGCGAGAATGCCTGGGGGTCGTCCAGGCGCTGGCCCAGATCCAGGCCGATTTGCAGGGTGGCCTGCGCGGAAGCATCATCCCCAGCCTGGCGATAGGCTTGGACGAGGAAGTTCGTGCCGGGCGAGGCCTCTATGGCTGCTTCGGCTGATGGGGCCTGGGCGGGCATGGGCGGCGCCGGCAGGCGCAATTTGCGCGCCCGCCGTGGGTTTTGGATTTCGAGCTGCATTTGCGCCACTCGCTGCCGCAGCGCGTTGGCTTCGTCACGCAGTTTGGTCTGTGCCTGGTGTTCGAGCACCAGGGCCGCGCCGAGGCCGGCGACGACGACTGCACTCGCTGCAATCTTGAGTTTGGTCATAGCGATAAGTTTCAGAAGGTTAAGAGTGGAAGCGTCGCCAGTCTGGCAGCCCTGGCCGGGAGGATGACCGGTGCCGCTTCGGACTGAGTTTTCAGGCCGCATCTCAAGTTATAGACAGGGCCGAGGACGCGTCGTGTCGGTGTTTTGGCAAAGACAGGAGGCACCTGCGGGCCCTATACCGGTTTCCCCGCCAATTGAAGCGGACCACAGGTTTCTACGGCGAACTCGATGCTTCCCCGCCCATTGCAGGTTGGTTCTTATGGAGGCCCATACCTTAATCCCTTACCGCCTCCTAACCGAGAAGGCATCGATGACGACGTAATTCGTGCTGAGGTTTACGATGCGCAGGGTATGCGCCGCCTCGTCACTGTTTCAGCAGGAAGAAGGCCCCCGAGTTGGTGTTGGTGATGGTGACCGGGGAGACTGGCCCACCCTCGTAGATCATCCAGTTGCTCAGCGGCGTCTGGAGATTCGTGGTCCAGAGCAACTCGCTGGCGCTGCCGGTGAAACTGAACGTCAGCACGTCGCCCGAGCGGCTGAAGCCGCTGAAGACCGGAAGCGCCTTGGAGGGAAGAACGGTCAGCGTGGCGCTGTTGGTGACGCTCATGAAGGAGGCGCCGGCCACGCTCATCACGACACTGAACACGGAGTTGTTGTCGGCCAGGGCCAGGACAGGCGTGGTGTAGCTTGGGCCGGTGGCGCCGCTGAGGTTCACCCCGTTCTTGGCCCATTGATAGAGCACCGGCACAGTGGTCGCGGAGCCGTTGCCGGCCGAGAGGACGCCGGAGGCGGAGACGGAGAAGCTGGCGGTGCTGCCGGCAAAGGACGTGGCGTTGGTGGGCCCCGTCGCGGTGATGACGGACTGGACCGGATCCACATAGGTGGCGATATTGGTCCCCCTGATGTTGTAGGTATTGGTCACCAAGCCCGCGTAGAGGCGGTAGCTGCTGGAGATGCCGGCGTTGACGCTATCGCCGTTCCAGATAGTCGGCGCGCCCGGAATGCCCCAAGTGAATTCGATAAAACTGCCGCCGGTGCCTTGCTGAAGGAGCGCGACGATGCCATAGAGTTGGCCGCTCCTCATGGTGAGCGGCGTGGGATTGTACATCGCGCCGTTGACCAGGCCCCCGCTCACATTGGTGATGCTGTAAAGCCAACTCGTCGGGCCGGTGTAGTTCTGATTGTCCGCCGCGACCGGCTGCACCGTGGTTGGGTCGGGCAGCGCACTGTCACCGCTTACATAAATGGCGTTGCCATCGTTGCCCCGGCAATAGAACTGGTAGGTTCCGTTGGTCGGCGGGACAAAGAAGCCGCTGATTTGGGCGCCGAAATTGTAAACGTCCCCGGCGGAGGTATAAGCCGGGTGGTAAAAGTCAGACCCATTGGGGAAGCCGGAAATGGGGATCAATTGGGCAAAATCGGGCGAATTCGGATACCGATTGTTGCCAACGGCGTTCGTGTAAAGTGAACCATTGAACACCGCGGTGATGTCGTCGATGGTGATAGCAGTCCCGCTGGGATAATCCGGGCCCTGCCAGCGCTCGAATTTCAAGTAGCCGTAAGCCAACGCCCAACCCGCGACGACGCGCTGCTTGCCGCCGGGCACGGTGGTGTTGTCGATCAAGTTGCCGGCGAGGTCCTTGACGCCGGAAACACTGAGCGTGTAATCGGCTCCAGGAGAGAGCGGACTGGCCAGCGACAAGACGACGCCGACCGTGTTCTGGCTGCTGTCGACAACGGGCGTTTCACTGGTGACGCCGATCGGCGAACCACCAGCGGCCGGGGTTATCGTGTAGGTCGCCGGCGGCACCGTAACAGTGCTGCCATCCACCGAGCTGTCGAACATAATGGTAATCTGCTGGAAGGTGGCGTCGGCGTTGGCGGAGACCATAAAGGGCGGGGCGCCTTTCAAAGTCACCGTCAGGCTGGCGACGGTGCTGGTGGCGGCGTGGCCGGTGGCCACATCGCCCACGAAGGCGATGCAGCGGTATTGGGCTCCGTTGTCGGCTGCGACGGTCAGGACAGGTGTGGTGTACTGGTTGCCGTTGCCCGTGCCGTCCAGAATGTTGTTGAAGACGGTCGGGGCGGCCGGCTCCGCCCGTTGCCACTGATAGGCCAGGTCACTCGGGGACACGTTCGGGCCGCTCACGCCCGCGCCGAGAATGAAGTTCTGGCTTCCATTTTGCGCGTTGGTATAATTGGCCCGGAGGTCATTAGTGATGCTCACCACCGCGCCGGCGAACGACAGCGGGCCCCAGTTCGAGTAATCCGCTTCGCACAACCGTCCGTCGTTGTTGCAGGCGGTGGCCATTAAACCGACATACTCGGTGGGCGGGAAGGTGGTCATGTCTGGCGTAGCCTGGCCAATCAAAGTCCATTCCACACCGTCGGCCGAGGCGTAGCCGTAGAAGGTCGGTCCCACCCGGCGGAGGCGCAGCCAGTTGTTGGGCCACTGGGCAGGCGCAGCCCCATTGGCCGGCGCATTCGCCGCTGCCCAGCTCGTGCCATCATTGGCTTCGCTGAGCCGGATGGCGGTCTGGTAAGTATTGTTCCCGGCCGCGGGAAACACCTCGACGGCGATGGCCGGGCTCTGCGGATCGTTCGGGTCCACCCGTGCCATCAGGCCGCCCTTGGCATTCGGGTCGGTCGGCGTCAGGAAGGTGGCGTCGGCTACGAGGTCGAAGTTGTCCGTGCGCGGCGTGGCATAGTAGGCAAAGTTGCCTGCATCATAAAGGGTGGAGCCCACCGGCATCAGGTCGGACCCGCCGCCCAGGACTTCGATCCGGTTGGTGCCGTCCGAGAAGGCCTCCCCTGCCGCCAGGGGGTCCGCGCCCGGTGCCCCCAGGTCCACGTCCAGCATCCCCGCCACCGTGCCCGTCAAGACCGTTTGCGGGACCCGCAGGCCGGTCCGGCTGAGCACGTTGCTGGTGATGGTGACGGTGTAGCCGCTGGCCACCGTCGAGCCAAGGTTCAGCCGCGCGGTCCGGAGGTAAGACAGCGCATAATTGGCCTCGGGGTCGCCGTAATTGGCGAGGCTGGTGCGCGCGCTGGCGGAAATCACGGCAACGGCGCCGCCATTGACCAAGTAATTCGCAGGGTTGCCGGCGCTAGCGGGGTCCACATAGGTGTTAAAGAGCACCCCGATGCTATGGCCGTCCACGCTGCCCACGGAGACGGGCAGGGCCCCGGCGGTGTCCTTGATGATCGTCAGGACGGCGGCGGTGCTCAGCGTGCCGCTAAAGACGTTGCTGATGGCCACCGAGTAACGGTCGCCGTTGTTGGCGTAGAGGGTCAGCGCCGTGGTGTAGGCGGCATTGGTTGCGCCTGCGATCGCCACGGCGTTGGAAAACCACTGGTAGGTAAACGGAGGCGCGCCCGCCGCGCCCACCGTGAACGTCACATTGCTGTTTTCCGGCGCGGTGGTGTCGGCCGGCTGCGTCCTCACACGGACGGGCCCGACCGCCTGCGACTCGGTGATGGCGACGTCATCGATCCAACAGTACTCACTGACAAAGCCGACACGGCTGGCGAAGACCACCAACCCCCCGGCCTGGGCATGGAAACCGGGGATCGTGGCGTTGGTGAAGACGACATTGGTGCCGTAAGTCAGGTTGAAGGTCGCATCCTCGGCGACGCTGAAGGCCACATCCAGGGCGTTGGAGAAGGAGGTTGCCGGCGCGTCTGTCCAGGGCTGCATCGGGCTGAAGAGCACGATGTTGGCAGAGCTGTTTCCTCCCCACTTCACGAAAATGCCCTGGCCAAGGGAGCCGGGGCCCGAGTTGTCCGTGTGGAACTCCACAATCAGGCCGGTGCCGCCTCCTTGATCCCAATACGGGCCGCCCTCGGCGGGGCCGATGGCGTTGGTCGCGTCCGGCGCCCAATTCACGCTCAACCCCTCGCCCGCGCCAAACTCGCTGATTGGGGACCCCAAGACCATCTTGAACGAGACGCCCAACTGGTCGATCGGGGCGCCACCGGCCAGCTCCGGGACGGTCCAGCCGTAGTAGTGGTTCACTATGTCGGCCCCCATTTCGAGCATGTTCCCGCCCGGTTCAAAGCCTCCCGGGATGACCGCGGCCGAGTCGTCGATGGTGGTGGCGACGGCCGCGCCCAGGCTGTTTGTGCCGTAGAGCGGATGACTGGCGTTGTCAAAGTTGAACGTCGCGGTTATGTTCGGGCCGAAGGTGAAATTGGTCGTGGTCGGGTTGGGGCTGATCAAGGCGCCGGTGCTGTCCATGACGTTGTTGATGGTCAGGCCGTAGTTCTGGCCCGCTTGAAGAGACGCGCCCAGATTCAGCGTGACCGTCACATTGTCGCCGGCCAGGGCGGCGCCGGAAATGGGGACGGTGACTCCCGTGGCGTTGGTCAGACTGTAGTTGCTCGCGGTGGTTGAGCTGGCGGGGTCCACGGCGGCGGAATACACCACGTAAACCCCGTTGGGGTTGCCGAGCGGATCGGCGGACACGACCGTGGTTTGGGCTTGGGCGTTGAGGCTGCAGAGCGCGCCCGCGAGCAGGGCGGGAAGCGCAGTCTTGATAGTGAGGCTTTTCATATCGGTTTCCTTGGTATTGGAGAATGATCGGATTTCAGTTTTTTGCCGGCCAGTTCATCAAGGTCCGGAGACGCCGCTGAACCAAAGGAGCGCGTGCTCCGCGCGGCCCTTCGGACCATCGTTTTTGGGCGCCCATCGAACCAGGTTTACGTGCAGCCAGGCTAATTCTTTTGGGAGCGTGAAGTCAATCATAAAGACGGGGGCGGGGTCAGACCGTAGAAAAGCCCTTTGGTTTTCATGGCTCATCGGAAATCGAATTGGGGTTGTGAACCGCCGGCGCCAGAACGGTTCATGAATTTATGGAGCGGATGATACATCGCGCCCGGGTACTCCAGCCGAAGTTTGCGCGGCATCCTGGCAGGACCGAGGGGTCAGCACCACTCGTCAAGCCTAAAGAAGGGCTTTTCTACGGTGGCTGACCCCATCCAAGGACCACCATCAGATGCCGGACTGGCTCGGCGACCTGACCGTCTATACCGAGCTTCATCAATTCATCGGCACCCCGGCCTACATGAGTCCGGAACAGGCGGAGATGAGCGGGCTGGACATCGATACCCGCTCGGACATCTACAGCCTGGGCGTGCTTCTTTACGAACTGCTCACCGGCGGCACGCCCTTCGATGCCAAAGACCTCCTGAAGTCGGGCCTGGATGAAATGCGGAAGATGATCCGCGAATCCGATCCGCCCCGGCCCTCGACGCGGCTGAGCACCATGCTGGAAGCCGACCTGACCGCCGTCGCCCAGCGCCACAGCGCCGAATCTCCCAAATTCATCCATCTGGTCCGCGGCGATCTCGACTGGATCGTCATGAAGTCCCTCGAGAAAGATCGCACGCGCCGTTACGATACCGTCAACGGCCTGGCCAATGACATTCAGCGGCATTTGAGCAACGAACCCGTCGTCGCCCGCCCGCCCAGCAGGCTCTACCGGCTTCAGAAGATGGTCCGGCGCAACAAGCTCGCCGTCGCGGCCGCCGTCGCCGTCGCCGTGGCGCTGCTGTTGGGCTTCGGCTTCAGCTCGTGGCAGGCGATTCGCGCGACGAGGTCGGAGCGCAACGAACGCGACGCGCAACGTCTGGAAGCGAAGGCGCGCGCGCTCTCCGACGAAAACGCGCGTAAGGCAACCGAAAGCGAGCGGAGCGCCTCGCGCCTGCTTTACGCGGCGGACATGAGGCTCGCCCGGCAGGCCTGGGATGACGGCAACCTCTCCCGCATGGCCGGCCTCCTCGATGCCCATCGCCCGGGGCCGGGCGCGGTGGATCAGCGCGGCTTCGAGTACTTCTTCCTTCAAAACCTGGCCCAAGGCGAACAAGAACAGGTGATCCACGCCCACACCAACGCGGCCCTCGGCCTGGCGATTTCTCCCGACGGAAAATGGCTCGCTTCTTGCACGGCAACCGAAGTTCGGCTCTGGGACCTGGCCTCGCGAACCCTGGTCTCAGCCTTCCCCATTTCATGCACCAACCAGACCTACGATGGCTTCATCTCGAAGAATCCGCTGGGCCTCTCGTTCTCGTACGACAGCCAGGACCTTTCGATTGCCGCGGACACCGGTCTGCTGCTGTTTCACATCCCGACGCGCCAAACCCGGACCCTCTCACACGAACCGGCGAACGGGGCCGCTTTTTCTCCGGTGACCAATCTCGTTGTGTTCAATGTCGACGCAGGCCGGCCCAGTTTCCGTGGCAAGCCTCATGTCTGGGACTACGTGGCTAACAAGGAGGTCAGCGCTCCCGCGACAGACGCCGTGCTTGGCTGGTCGCCGGATGGCGCCCGCCTGCTCACCGGCCTGAGGTCCTGGGGGGGGACCTTGGGCTTCTGGGACACGGCTGCCGGGACTGCCGTGCAAACCAACACCGTCAAGGCGGATGTGTGGGCCGCGGCCTTCTCGCCCGACAACCAGGTGCTCGTCTTCAACGCGGGATTCGACTCGTATCAGGTCCTGTACGCGCCGCGCCGTGATGCCGCCGCGCCGATTCCCCTCGCTCCCAAGCCCTCGCTGGCGGACTTGCCCACGAACAGCGTCTGGCGCCTGCCCGACGGCGCGGATCGAGTGCCTCCCCGCATCGCCGCCGAGCAGGAAGTCTGCTTCACAAATCTGCTGAAGATACACGCCGCCCTCATGGCTTACCGCCAGGACCATCATCAAATGCCGGACTGGATTGGCGACCTGGCGCCGGCCTATCTCAGCGACACCAATTGTCTGATTTGTCCGGTCCAGGCGAGAACCGGGCAAAAGCCCTACCTCTGGGGGATGGACGATCCCAAGGTTACCTGTTCTTACTGGTACGACTTCGCCCCGGACAAGGACTTCAGAGATCTGGCCCGCCTCACGGCGCCGGGTGATACGCTGAAGGACTTGAAGGAGAAGGAATTGGCCCGCTACGGACCGGTCGTTCCGGTGGTGCGATGCGTCGGAATGCACTCTCACCATCTCGGTTTTCAGAATTCCGGGACCCCTTCATTATTCGCTTCACGTCATCTTAATGTCCGCGGTGCTAAGGTGACGGCATGAAAGAAATAAAGAAAGCATTCTCGGTGGCAGCGGTGATGTTGGTTCTGACGTGGACCTGGTCCTCTTGGGCACAGCCTGAGAGCCGTTCGGGGCCGGAGGCCCAGGAAGCCCGAGGCCCGGAGCAGCGCGGTGGCGGCCCTGGCGGCCCTCCAGGCGGAGGTCCTGGCATGCGCGGTATGCCAGAGCTTACTCCGCAGCAGCGGGCAGCGATCCAGGCCCTGAGGGAGGCCGGTGCGCCCTTGGCCCGGGCCGTCACCGAGGCGCGCAACGCCCTGAACACGGCCATCTACACCGACAAACCCGACACGGCGGACATCAAGGCGAAGGCTGAGAAACTGGCCGCCGCAGAGCTGGCGCTTGCCCAGGCGCGGGCGGAAGCATTCGCCAAGCTCCAGGCATCGCCGAACAAGCTGAACCTGACTCCCCAGCAGATCACCATGTTGCTCGGAGGCCCGGGCAGGGGACCTGGCGGCCCCGGCGGTTTCGGCGGGGGGCCAGGTGGGTTCGGCGGCCCACCTCCCGGTCCACCGCCCGATGGGGAGTTCGGTGGCCCGCCTCCCGGCCCACCGCCCGGTGAGGAGTTCGGTGGCCCACCCCCAGACAAGGGAAGCGGCCCGCCCGACATGCCGCCCGGCGGCGGGGGCCCCGGCGGTCCTGGCGGCGGTGCACGGGCGGCGGCCAAATTGAGCGGCGCGTTCACCATGGACGGCACGACGCAAACCGTCGCGGACAAGACTCTATCCTCGGACGGCACGGACGTGTCCGGCCTTTATGTGCTCAATGGTGGCAATCTGGTCCTGTCAAACGTGACCGTGACGACAACCGGCAACACCTCCTCGCAGGAGAACAGCAGTTTCTTTGGCCAGAACGCCGGCGTGCTCGTCACCAAGAATAGCCGCGTCGCTATTTTTGGCGGCAGCATCAGCACCACCGGCGGCGGCGCCAATGGCCTGTTCGCTTACGGCACGGGCGCGTTCGCCTCCATGAATGGCGGTTCCATAACCGCAACGGGAGAAGGCGGTCATGGCGTGATGGCCAGCGGCGGCGGCTCGCTCGGCATCACCAACGTCGACATGACCACGGAGCGCATTCACGGCGGCGTAGTCGCCACGGACCGCGGTGGCGGGACGATTTGGGTTTCCGGCGGCAAAATCACCTCCCATGGCCCCGACTCACCGGGCATTTATTCCACCGGCGACATCCGGGCGGAGAACGCCACTTTCATCGCGACCGGTTCCGAAGGCGCCGTGATCGAAGGCCGCAATTCCATCGCTTTGAAGAATTGCGAAATGTCCGGCGCACTGAAATGCGGGGTGATGATCTACCAGAGTTTTTCCGGCGACGCCGAAGGCCAGGAAGGGGCTTTTAGCATGGACGGCGGCTCGCTTTCCGCCGCGCAAGGACCGCTGTTCTTCGTGAACAACACCCGAGGCGTCATTCGTCTTCAAAACGTGAAGCTGTCCGCCGCGTCCGGCGTGCTGGTGAAGGCGGCCGCCTCGCGCTGGGGTCGCACCGGTTCCAACGGCGGCCACGTCGAATTGACGGGGGATAACCAGAAGTTGGCGGGCGACATTACGGTGGACAAAGTCAGTTCCGCTAAGGTGGACTTGAAGAATCATTCCGTGCTCGGCGGCGCGGCGCAAAATGCCGCGCTCGCCCTCGACGCCACCAGCGAGTGGAACGTCGCCGCCGATTCCGCCCTCACCAGCCTGACAGACAAGGACTGTGTTTCCGGCGATACCATTACCAACATCCACGGCAACGGCCACACCGTCCGTTACCAAGCGGATCTGGCCGCGAATCAATGGCTTGGCGGAAAAACCTGGAAACTGGCTGACGGCGGCACGCTTTCGCCGGAATGAGGAGCCATCGCCCCATACCGGGCAGGTAAGGCTCACTGGCGAATCGAGGCACTTTTGGAGGTCATTATGATCACGAACCATGCAGTCTCATTTGCGGCAATGATTTTGGCTTTGACCTGGACCTGGCCCTCTGGGGGCCAACCGGCGGATGGTCCTGGGGGTCGCAGTCCAGGGGCAGAGCAAACTCAAGGCCCGGGAGCGCGCGGCGGCCCTCCTGGCGGTGGTCAGGGTATGCCGGGCATGCCTGGCATGCCGCAGTTAACGCAGGAGCAGCAAGCCGCGATTCGCGCCCTGAACCAGGCCAACGCTCCGCTGGACCAGGCGGTCACGGAAGCCCGGAACGCCCTGAATGCAGCCATCTACACCGAGAAACCCGACGCGGGGGACGTTAAGGCGAAAGCTGAAAAACTGGCCGCCGCTGAATTGGCTCGAGCCCTGGCGCGTGCCGAGGCGTTCGCCAAACTCCAAGCCTCGCCGAACAAGCTCGACCTCCCGACTCCGGCGCTCATGGTGCTCATGAATATGGGTGGCCGAGGCGGGCCAGGCGGGTTTGGCGGCCTCGGCTTTCCCCCCGGGGGGCCCGGGGGGCCCGGCGGTCCGGGCAGTGGCCCCGGGGGTCCGGACGGCAACCGGCCGCCACCCGTCGAGGGCGGCTTTGAAACGTCGCTTGTAAGCCCGATATTCGGCGACAATATGGTTCTCCAGCGCGGAAAACCCAACACCATTTGGGGGTGGGCCAAGCCAGGGCAGGAAATCCGCGTCAGAATCGCGGAGAACACGGTAAAGACGGTGACTAAGGACGATGGCCGTTGGTCCGTCGCCATCCAGCCTCCCGCGCCGGGTGGTCCATATACTGTTGTCATTGACGGCCCCCAACACGTCGAGTTCCGCGGAGTGCTGGTGGGAGATGTGTGGTTGTGCGGCGGGCAGTCCAACATGGAGATGGGGCTGGGCCAGGCCCGAAATGGGAGCGAGGAAGTCAAAGCGGCGGACCATCCCAGAATCCGCTTGTTCGTTGTGAAGCAGCAGACTGCTCGCAAGCCGGCGGCGGTTCCGCAAGGCTCATGGAAGATCTGCTCACCACAAAATGTGGGCGAGGGATGGAGCGGTTTCTCCGCGGTGGCTTACTTCTTTGGGCGCCGTTTGCAGCAAGAGATTGATGTCCCTATCGGGCTGGTGGAAGATTGCGGCGGAGGCACGCCGGCGGAAGCATGGACGACGGCCCAGACGCTCCGCTCGCTCGGGATTAGTGACACTGGAAGCGGGCCGAACACGCCCGTCGTACTCTACAACGGCATGATTGCGCCCGTGGCGCCCTTGGCCATTAGCGGGGCTATCTGGTATCAGGGCGAATCCAACGCCGAAAGAGCCACGCAATATCGCAAGCTGTTGCCCGCGATGATTGCCGACTGGCGGAAAGCCTTCAGCCAAGGTGATTTTCCGTTCTATATCGTCAGCCTCGCCGCTCACAAGCAGCACCAGGACAGCCCCGGCGATGACTCGTGGGCGGACTTGCGCGCGGCGCAGGATTTCGTCGCGCACACCGCCACGAACTCGGGATTGGCGGTAGCCATCGATGTCGGCGACGCGAACGACGTCCATCCAAAAGACAAGAAGGAAGTTGGCGAGCGCCTCGCGCTAGTGGCCCTCGCCAGGCATTACGGCAAGAACATCCCGTATTCCGGTCCGCGCTTCGCTTCGGCGGAGAAACTGCCTGGCGCTCTGAAGCTATCGTTCAGTCACACGGATGGCGGCCTGGTGGTCAAAGGCGACAAGCTGGAAGAGTTCTCGATGTGCGGCGAAGACTGTAAATGGCATTGGGCTGGCGCCAGGATTGAAGGCGATAGCGTTGTGGTTTCGTCATCCGAGGTGCCCAACCCGGTCGCCGCGCGCTACGCCTGGCAAGCCAATCCCAAAGCTACGCTCTTCAATGCCGCGGGCCTGCCCGCCATCCCCTTCCGCACCGATGATGTCGACGGTACGAACGACAACAACACACTCGGAGGAAAAGAATGAAAAACACGTTATCCATTCGGCGTATCTCCCTCACATTTTCACCCGTATGGGACCGCGCACAAATAACTTCACCTTTTCTGGCTGGTCCTTTCGCCCGCCGGCTTCGTTGCTCGCTTCTTACAGACCCACTGGCGGGGTATGCTCGTCGCTCGCGCCTCGCCGGCGGCCAACACTCCTGCGCCATAAAAGGCGAAGTTATTTGTGCGTGGTGTCTATTGGCTTTTGCACTTCTGCTTGGCATAGGCTATGCACATTCGGAGGGGACAAACACAGTTGTGAGCCATGGGAAGAGTGTCGAATTAAAACGCACGTTCGAAGGAACTCCAACCAGTTACACACGCCGCAGCACCGACGCATTCAGCGTGGGCTACTATATCAAAGACGGCGCGATCGTCAAAGAGAACTCACTACTGGCCGATGAAGACCGCCCGGTTTCCAAGCTCGACCTCGAGGTGGTGGCCAATGGCGAAGGCTTTAACTCGGCCTTGGAATCCGTCACCGGAAAAGGCAAGCCGACGGTCATCGATGCAGTTTGGGGCTTTATGAACCATGGCAGCGCCACCGTTAACCTCCTTGACGGCACGATTGTCAACGCCGAAGAGGCTGTGTTTCTAAGCAAGGCCGGTGGCGCCAGTTTCATCGTCGACCACGCGGTCCTGAATCCAGCATCCGGCATCATCCTGCAGATGATGGACAATGACGACCGTACGGTCGGGGGAAGCATGAAGGCCTTCAACACCGAGTTCAAAGAGGCAGCAGGCTGGCCTTCTGAAAACGGCAATGCAACCAAGAAAGGCGCAGCAAGCGCAGGCGGCCCCGGTGGTCCTCCAGGAGGCGGAGGTCCTGGCAGGGGATTTGGCGGGCCGGGCGGCTTCGGCGGGGGGCCAGGTGGGTTTGGCGGGCCACCGCCCGGTCCACCGCCCGGCGGGGAGTCGGGCGGCCCACCCTCTGGTCCACCGCCCGATGGTGGGTTCGGTGGCCCGCCTCCAGACAACGGAGGTGGTCCGCCGGATTTGCCGCCCGGAGGCGGCGGCCCTGGCGGCAGCGGCGCCGTCAAGCTGTTCCTGACAAACGGCAGCTATAAAGGCAATGTGTTCAACGGCTCCGGCTATTACAACCAGCGCGGCGGTCCGCTGGAAGTCAGCTTAGGAAAAGCTGCCACGCTTGACGGCGCGATTTCTTTGACAGAGACCAGGCATATCGATGAGACCGGCAAGCAGAACACCCATTTCACAATTAATGAATATTACTATCTTGGGCACGTGGCAAACAGGAACTACGGAAACGGCACAAGTACCATAGAAGTGAACCTCAAAGACGGAGGGAAATGGACCGTTACCGGCGAGGGTCTGATCAGCAAGCTCGTGGTCGAGAACGGTACTGTCGAAGGAGCCAATGGGGCCAAGGTAGTCATGAGGATCGACGGAAAGGAAACGGCCATTAAGAAGGGTGAGACCTACAGCGGGAACATAGTTGTTCTGCCAGTAAACCAGAGCGACGATGGCCGCAAAAACGGGAACTAGCGGGAAATGCTGCCCCGCTGGCAGGGTTTGAGTGATTCACGGAGCGGCGCTAACATAAGAAGTCGCTGATTCCGGCGGACCGCCCACGTACTTCGGGTAGTTCGGGTAGGAACAAAGCGGGAGGCTGCGGCTGCCGGCGGTGACCACCAGTGTCTTTGCCGGGGCTTGGTTCTGTTCCACCCAGGCCATGATGAGTCCCTGTTTGTCGAACTGATTGGGAATCGGAGTGACGGGAACGGCCTTGCCGGAGCCGTTGACTTGGTAACTGGTGCCGCTCAAGCCGTGGCCCGCCTGCGGGATGACGTAGAACCGGGCGAAGGCATCGACGGTTTGCCGCCCCATCTTGTCAATCACGGACTGAAAGTAGTCCAACTGCGCCCCCGGGGAGGCCAGGGTATCGCCGGTTCCAATGGTCACCATCAGTTTGCCTCCCCGGCGATAGAATTCCGAGAGGTCGGGCTGGGTCGCGTCCAGCCACTCGGAAATCTGGACGCGGCGCTGGTTCAGCGGCCCGCCTTCGACGTAGTCGAGCGGATTGGCCTGAAGGTTCCGCATCAGGAACCCGGTGACGCCCAGCACCCCAAGGTGGGAGTGCAGGGGAGCATTGTCGGCGGCTCCCTCCTGCCCGCGGAAGCGCGTGTCGGCGATGAGCCCGCTGCCGGCCGGGTCGGTGTTGGGGACCCACATGCCAAACGTCTCGACGCCATTAGCCAGCGGCGTCGCAAAGCGGTACCGGGTGTACACGAATTTGAGCGTCTCGATTTGGCCCTCAGTCAACCGGGCCGACGCGGAGGTGTCGCCAGGGTCAGGGTCCACGCCATCGGGAGCGCGCAAAGCCGCCCAGGGATTGAGGTCCGGCGAACCTTCGGACATGTCAAAAAGCGCCCGCGCCGCCATGTAGTTGTTGATGATGCCGTCTTCCAGGCCGTCAAGCTTGTCCGCCTGGCGCAAGAACTCGGCCCCGATCGCGTTGACCTTGGAGCGCGGCACCCAATTGGCTTTCGGCTTCTCCTGGATGCGGATCAACTCCGGCGCGAGCATCAGACTCGAGAAGCTAACAATGGGCACGTCAGCCACGATTCCGTCGTAGTCCGCAGGGTACCGCTGCGCGACCGTCAGGCCTTCCCGGCCGCCCTGCGAGCCGCCGAAGTAATAGTTGAAGCGCGGACGCTCTGCATAGACTCGCTGGATGATGACCATGGCGGCGTCATGGGTCTTCTTCATTTGCAGGTAGCCGAGGTTGCGGATCGCTTCGTCGTTGATCGCCCAGTCGTCGCCCGCCGCCGGCCGGCCCGCCGCAAATCCCGGCCCGCCCCTCGGCCTGCCCAGGCCCGGGAAGCCGCCCATTTGATGCCCCGAGTCGCTGCCGTAAGTCGCGAAACCCTTGGCGAGCAGGTCGGTGCGATTCAGGTTGGGGATGATGCCGTTCATGCCGCCGCCGCCAAGCTGCGCGGCGCGGCGCGACCACCGGGCAGGGAGCACCACGCGGAAGTTGATCGGCGTGCCCTTGGGGTCCACCGGCAGCATCGAACCCTCCACCACCGCACAACCGGCGCCGCTGGCTCCCGCCGCCCAGCGTGGCGCAGCGAGCCTCACGCGGCTCACCGCTTCTCCGATCGAAGCAACTGGAATCGAATCCCCCACGCGCTCGGCCGTCACATCTTGTTGGGTGATGACTTTGTCAGCTCCCACCGGTGGCAGCTTCGAGCCCGGCGCCGGAATCAAGTCCGCCGCGGTTGCAGACAATCTGCCTGAAAGCGCAAACAGAAGGCACAACCGCATCAACGAGAGACGAACAGTTGTGCGGCTTGCGGACGCATCTCGCCGGATACTCTGCACCAATACCCCCGCCTTCCATTCTCTATCCAGGTCGTCAGCGTTGCGGATTTCTTCCATGAACCGGCTGCTGCGTGCCGAAAGAACCGCCTCCGTCTCGAATTTGCGAACGATCCTCGGAACTACCTCCCAGGAAGTGCCCAGGGTTGAGATGATTTCATCGACAGACTCGCCGGCTTCCCGCATCTGGCGAATCCGTGCATCCCTCTCCTGGTGCTCCTGACTCGTGTTCCTGGTTGCTGACATGGTGAAATGGAAAAGGCACAACACCCCGCTATGAGCGTTGCCCCTTTCGAAAATGGAAGACTACGCTTTCGCCTTCCTGACCGCCCTCACCTTCGCCCACCTCGCCTCGCGGGCCTTGGCCAACGCCTTTAGCTTTGCCTCGCTCACCTGCTTCTTGGCCCTGGGCTGCTTGGCGGCTCTTCCCGAGGAAACTGCTGGCGCCGCTTCAGCCTTCACGCCAGCCTTCTTCGCTGCTTTTGCCTTCGCCCGTCTTGCGGCATGAGCACGGGCCAGCGCCTTCCTCCACGCCTCGGTCATCTTCCGCTTTCTCCTCCCATCGGTGGGCGTTTCAGGGGTCTCAGAGGAGACTTGGGCAGGAGCAGACACTTCACCGCCCAGGAGTTGATTGAGTTGATCCTGCAGCCCCAGGATCTTCTCCTGGAGGTCGGCTGCTGCACGGAGTTGGGTTGCTGTCAGGTTGGTAATGTCCATACGGCAGGCTTGGGGTTACTTGGTGCCCAGGATCGCCTCCTTGGCCGCTTTGGCAATGCGGAACTTCACGACCCGCTTGGCGGGGATCTTTATGGATTCGCCTGTTGCTGGATTTCGACCCATCCGAGCCTTCCGATTCATCAGGACCAGCTTGCCCAACCCAGGGATCGTGAACTTGTTCTTTGCGTTCTTGTAGGCCAGGGCCACGAGAGCCTCCAGGGCCTCGGTGGCTTGTTTTTTGGTGACTCCGACCGTTTCAGCCAGAGATGTTGTAAGCTGAGATTTGGTTAATGGTTTTGCCATAATGCGGAGAGAAATAATCGGAAAACCCCATGGAGGCAAGGAAAAAATGGGGGTCAGGCTTCTCGGCAGCTCACGGCATGATGAGGCGGTAAAAACGCTTACGAGCATTCGTCCATTGGAAATCGTTGGAATACCCGGAGGCGACCGCGGCCGGACCAAATCACGAACGGTGTCAAGGGACTGCAACTAGACGATAGAGCCGGGTGGGCTGGCGAAACATGGTGACATCGAAGTAGAGCTGCGGCGAGTTGGTCAGAACCACGGTATCCAGCGTCACCCAGGCGTTGGTCGGGCCGAACTGATTGATGTAATCAATCTGCACCGCACTGCCAATCGCCCCGGTGAGCGGAAGCTCCGTGGCCAGCCTCATGTCTAAAACGGGCCTCGCACCCGGCACGTTGGTCTGCGAGGTGCGGTAGAATCGTTGCACAGGGGGCGGCTCGGAAAGATCAAAATAGAGCTGCGGCGTGCTCTCGATCGTCACATTCGTTAGCGAGAGCCACTGTGCGCCAGGGCCAAAGGCGCCGGCATAATCCAACTGGACAAAGCTGCCCACCTCGGCGGTTAGATTCAGGGCCGGAACGATCCTTCGCTCGACTGGAGGGATGACACTCAGCAGGGCTGGCGCGCTGGTCACAGCCCCGTAAGGGTTCGTGACGACCACCGCGTAAGCCCCCGCCTCGGCCGGTTGGACGTTGGCCAGAGCAAGGTAGGAGTTGGTGCCGCTGATCACGTTGGTGCCGTCAAAGCACCATTGGTAGGCTGCTGCGGGCGGAATGTTCGTGACTTCCACCCAGAAGCCAGCGAGTGACCCCATCTCAGCCGTCTGGGTCAGGGGCGGAGTGAGGATTCCCCAGGGCATCGTCGGCAGACCGCCAAACGTCGTGCCCCAGCCGGTGGTGCCTGGCAAATAATAAACAGCCAGATGGGTGTCTCCTGAGAAAACAGACGAATCAGCGCTGGGGGAGTTACCCTGGAAATAGACGCTGGTCAGGTTACCGCAGTTCTCGAACGCATAGGCCCCGATGCTGGTGACACCGCTGCCCATCGTGACGCTGGTCAGGCTCGTGCACGCTGCGAACGCACTACCCGCGATGGCCGTGACGCTGTTGGGAATCGTGACGCCAGTCAGGCTGGGGCACCCCAGAAACGCGCCATCCCCGATGGCCGTGACGCTGTCGGGAATCGTGACGCTGGTCAGGCTCGGGCACCCTGCGAACGCACTACCCTCGATGGCCGTGACGCTGTTGGGGATAGCGTAGCTTCCGGTTTTGCCCTCAGGGCATTCAAGGAGCGTCGTCTGGCTCTTGTTGAACAACACTCCATCCACACTGCTAAAGAAAGGGTTGAGCGCATCCACCGTTATCGCGCTCAGGTTGGTGCAACCCCAGAACGGCAACACCGCAATATTGGTGACGCCGGTGCCTATCGTAACGTTGGTCAGGCTGTAGCACTGCGTGAAGGCACCGTCCCCGATGGAGGTAACGCTGTTGGGGATGGTGACGCTGGTCACGCTCGGGCATTGAGAGAAGGCCTTCGGCCCGATACCCCTGACCGCCAGATTATCGATCGTGTTGGGGATGGTTATTGAGCCGCCAGGACCGGTGTAGCCCGTGATGGTTATCGTGCCGTTATTGGTGGTGTAGTCGAATTGGGCCTGGACCACGGCAGGCAGCGCCAACAGCAAGAGCAGCGGCAATTGTCTCGCGGCGCAGGCGGCGTTCAAACGCCCGCCCATGGTCCTCTGAAATCTCGTTGCCCCATTCAAAGGGTGCCATGCCAACGATCGATGCGCATTCATAATCCCCCTGAGAAGTGTTTAAGAAGGCCAGCATCATTGCTCATAATTCCCAATGCTGGGGAAAGCCCAAGTTGCCTTTCCCCGTGTGCCGTTATACAACTTTGGCTGGAATTGGCAAGAGAAATCTCTTGCCTGCCCCTCCCACCAAATCGCCTCTTTTCGCTGGGATAATACTCAGGTGAGGATTTAGCCCTCCAGGCAGATCCCTCCCCTCCTGCCCTCACCCTTTTTGAAGGTGCTGAGGGCGTTTTCGTTTCAACCCCTTCATCGCCAGAACTCACCTTATGGCGAGCCACTGGGTATCCATTGACACAATGGACCAGTTGCCGGGCCTTGCCATCGAGGACCACGGCCAAATGCACCACCAGTGACGGGTCCTGGTTGAGCCGCGCGCTCCATACCCGCCAGTGGTCATAGCGGACAGCCTCCGAGGCCGACGACAGTTTCTGCAGTTCGAACATCGCCACGGCGCTGCTGGTGGCTCCATTTCGGGTCGCGCCCCCCCTGAGCCACAAGCCCCAAACGCCCGTAGCGAGCAAGGCGAGGCAGGCCGCCAGTGCCAGCGCCCGCGCCGGCGTGCCTTTGCGCCTCGGCGCCTCCGGGTTGGGACAGGAAATCTTGCGCGGCTCGCTCAGGCTGATGTCGGGCATGCCCGAACCGGCAACTGCCTCCGCCGACGGAGCAAACAGGTCCGGCTCGGACGCCAGCCGGGCGTGCAGCTCGACCCGCATCACATATTCGTCCCGGGCGCTCGGATCGCCCCGCAGCAATGCATTCAACTCGCGCATCTCCGCTTCCGTCGCTGAGCCGTGGCAAATGGCAGCTACCGCGTCGTCAAACTCGGGAGACGGGAAAGAGAAGGTCATTGCCCATACTTCCGGCGAACCACGATTTTTGGACATCCCAGGAGTGTGATTAATCTTGACCGCCAGCCCTCACCCGGATTGGATGTCCAAAATTCGCGGTTTGCTGGAAGTAAAGATAGCTATGAATGAATCCTCTCGCAGCTTAGGTATGAACCGGCGTCATTTTCTTGCCGCAGCGGGGCTGGCCCTGGCCGCGCCTGCCATGATCCCTGCCCGCGCGCTCGGGCGGGAAGAAAAAGCGGCCCCCTCCGAGCGCGTTACCATGGGCGTGGTCGGCTGGGGTATGCAGGGGCCGGGCAATACGGAAGAGTTCCTCCGGCTCAAGGACTGCCAGGTCGTTGCCGCTTGCGATCTCGACAAGAACCATCTCCAGGCCGCCGTCGACACGATCAACGGGCATTACCAGAACCAGGACTGTAAGGCCTATCATGATTTCCGCGAGCTGATGGCCCGCAAGGACATCGATGCCGTGATGCTGGCTGTGCCTGACACCTGGCACGCCTTGATCGCGGTCGAGGCCGCCAACCACCAAAAAGACATTTACGGCGAAAAGCCGCTCGCGCGGACCATCGCCGAACAGCAGGCCATCGTCCGGGCCGTCCAGCAAAACGGCCGCATTTGGCAAACCGGCTCCTGGCAGCGCTCGCAGGGTCCCTTCCGGCGCGCCGCCGAAATCGTCCGCAACAACCTGATTGGCAAGGTGACGCGCGTCGAAGTCGGCCTGCCCGCCGGCCACACCGACTTTGCGGGCACCGGCGGGCCGCTGGCGGCGAAGCTCAAGCCCGGCGCGCGAGCCAACTTCCTGGCCAAAGTCGTTCCCGGCATGCCCGAGTGGGATGCGGCCGTGACCCAGCCTCCGCCCGAGTTGGACTACGAGATGTGGCTTGGCCCTTCGCAGCAGGAGCCTTACATCGGCGCCCGGGTCCACCGGAACTGGCGCTGGAACTACAACGTGGGCGCCGGCCAGTTGCTCGACTGGATCGGCCACCATTGCGACATCGCGCACTGGGGCCTGGACATGGACCAGACCGGCGGCCCCCTGGAAATCGAGAGCAGCGTCGGCCAATTCCCGCCCGCCAACGCCATCTGGAACACTTGCACCCGGTACCGCATTACCCTGAAGTACCCCAAAGACATCACCATGATCATTGCCGGCGGCCATGGCGATATCCGAGGCGGCACCAAGTGGATCGGCACCGAGGGCTGGGTCTGGGTTGACCGGGGCCGCTTTGACGCCTCCAATCTGGATTGGCGAGCCA
>Ga0326728_10009900_pt1 | contig 22614 bp, 19 predicted proteins | sample MB3enrmetagenome_FD_207602 | JGI IMG/M metagenome (GOLD analysis project Ga0326728, IMG submission 207602) | Lab enriched peat soil microbial communities from McLean, Ithaca, NY, United States - MB31MN | ecosystem: Environmental > Terrestrial > Soil > Wetlands > Peat | place: USA: New York... | reverse complement strand
AACGAATCGGGGATCCTCAAGGACGCCGCCGCGGCGCCTCCCGAATCGGGCATCCACGTGCGGCTGGCGCGCGGATCGCTGGAGGCCGTGGTCTCCGCTATTCCGGATTCTCCACCGCGATCCGGCGGCCATCGCTAAGAATCGTGATCAGGCCGTTTTCATCGGTCCGCATCGTCATGGCATGGCGCGCGGCGAGGCGCTCGATCACTTCGCGGTTAGGATGCCCGTAGCTGTTCTCGAATCCCACCGAGATCACCGCGAAGGCAAGCGCGGCGGCATCCAGGAATGCTGGGGTGCTGGACGTGCGGCTGCCGTGATGGGCCACTTTGAGCACGTCGGCGGGCCGCATTTCGCCGTCTTCCAGGATGCGCCGCTCGATGGGGCTTTCGATATCGCCGCTCAGCAGGAAGGCGTGGCGGCCGTGGAGAATCTCGAGCACGAGGGAATCGTTATTTTTGGGAACGTCCGAGGGTGTGTACCCGGTCAGCGGCGCCAGCACGGCGATCTCGTCGCCGCCGAATTTCAGGCGGCGCGGCGCCTCGAGGGGTACGATGCGCGTCCCGTTGCGCAGGGCCGCAACGCGCACGGCCTCCCAGGCGGGGCTCGCGGGCGTGACGCCGGTCCATAGCTCGCGCGGGTGAAAATCGGCAATCAGCGCGGGCAGGCCACCGGCATGATCCTCGTGAGCGTGGGAGAGCACCATGACGTCGATCGAGTGGAAGCGCCGCTCCCACAGGTAGGGCGCCACCACATCTTCGCCGATATCGAGCCGTGCCTGCGCCAGGCGCCCGAAGGCCGGGATGCCGCCGCCATCCACCAGCATGCGCTGGCCGTTCGCGAATACCAGCAGGATGCTGTCGCCCTGGCCCACGTCGATGGCGGTCATCTCCAGGCGTCCCGGGTGGATCAGGGGCGGAAACGGGCTCCATACCAGAAGCACCAGCAGCGCGGCGGCGGCCACCACGGCAGCGGCACGCCATCGCCGGCCGGGCGCCGCGGCTATCGCGATCAAGGCCGCCGGGAAGGCTACCGCCAGCCACAGCGGTGGCATGGGAACGCGCCACGCCGGCTCGATGCCCGCGTGCCAACCGACGATCGCACGCGAGAGTCCCAGCAGCCACGATCCTATCCTGGCAACCCAGCCCCAGCCGGTGGCCACCGCCACGAATCCCACCGGGACCTCCAGCCCCATGATCGGCACGGCGAAGGCGTTGGCCGAAAGGCCGGTGATTCCGACGCGATGAAAGTAGACCACCATGGGGAGCGCGATGCCCGCCTGCACCACCGCCGAAACCAGCGCCACCTCCCAAAAGAAGAACAGCAGCCGCGCTGGAATGGTGACGACCAGGCGGGCCGCGCGCTTGGGAAGCCGCAGCGCCCGCCACAACGTCTCGGCCAGGAGGCGCATCTCGATGCGGAACTGGGCCACGCGCGGTTCCAGATGCATGTCGCGGCCGGTGTCGGCGAGATCCGCTAATCCGCGGCCCAAAGGCCCGGAAGTGGCGCGGATGAGAGGCGCGGCGAACAGTCCCAAAAATGCCACTGCCAGGAAGGTGAGCTGAAAGCTGGAATCGAAGAGCTGTTCGGGGTCGAACACCAGGAACGCCAGCGCCACGCCCGCCAGCAGGTTAATGGGCCGGCGGTCGCGGTAGAAGTACCGGCACGCGGCGGCCAGCGTGAGCCCCGCCGCCGAGCGCACGCAGGGTGCGCCGCCGCCGGTCACTATCGCATAGAGCCAGGCGGCCAGAACCGTGATGGCTAGCGCGGGCATCTCCGGCACGAAGCAGATGCGCAGCAGGAACAGAAAAAAGGCCGCCAGGATGGCCACGTGCGTGCCCGAGATTACCAGCACGTGGAAGGTTCCGGTGTTGCGATACTGCTCGGTCCAGATGCGCTGGAGCTGGTAGTTCTGGCCGATGAGCAGCGCCTGGGTCATGCCGGTTTCATAATCACTGCCGGCGTAAAGGCGCCCGGTGCGGTCGAGGATCGCGGCGCGCAGGTCCATGGCCGCCTTTTGCACCAGCGACCCGCAGCGCCCCGGCAGAACGCGCAGGGTTTCGGCGGCGCCGGAAGCGGTCCAGTAGATTTCCTGGCGGGCCAAAGAGCGCCGATAGTCGAATGCGCCGGGGTTGCCGTAGTTGCGAGGCTGGCGCACGCGAGCATCCAGCTCGATTTTCTGCCCATAGCGCAGCCGGGGAAGCGGCGCGGCATCCTTGGTGTAGAGCGTCACCTGGGCGCGCGCGCCCGGCTCGAGCTCCAGGATGAAGCGCTCGCGCTCGCCAGAGATAGCGGGCGGCTCGACCACGCAGCCGCCCAGGATCGCGATCTCGCGGCCGGAGACGTTCAGCTCGGGAGGTGGGCCGGGCGCATGCGCGAGGGCCGTGAGCGCGCCGGCGGAGAAGAATCCCAGCAGGCAGCAAAGGCCCGCCAGGGATCTGGCCTGGCGCCACAGGGCGAGGCCGCCCAGGGCCAGGAACGCCGCGACGGCCGCCAGGAGCTCGGGCGCCTCAAATGTAACGAAACGCGCTGCCAGGATGCCCGCGGCAATGCCGGCCACGGGCCACACCAGAGGATCGGTGAGACAGCCGGGTCGGACGCGCATACCTGCTTAGTGCGTCCGGGGTATCAATTCACTCAGAAACTTCGCGGCTACCGCTCGTGCACGTCTTCGAGGTATGTGTACCCGTGCAAGCCTTCCTCGTAGAACCTCAGCAGTGAGCCGCACTCTTCATAACTCAAGCGGCCCTCGCGCAGGGCGGCCTCCACGTCGCGGCGCAGCTTGGTGACCAGAGCGTCGGAGCTAAACTGCACATAATTGAGCACTTCCCGGACCGTGTCGCCTTTGATGACGGAATCGAGAATCACCTCGCCCGTGGGGCCCAGCCGCACGTGTACGGCGTTGGTATCCCCGAACAGGTTGTGGAGGTCGCCCAGGATCTCCTGGTAGGCGCCCAACAGAAAGGCGCCCAGGTAGTAATCGCCGCCGGCAAAGGGATGCAGCGCCAGCGTGCGCTTCACATCGCGGCGGTCGATGAAGGCATCCACCTTGCCGTCCGAATCGCAGGTGATATCGCCCAGCACGGCATGGCGCGTGGGTTCCTCCTCCAGCCGGTGGATCGGCATGATGGGGAAGAGCTGCTTGATAGCCCAGCTATCGGGCATGCTTTGGAACAGGGAGAAATTGCAGAAATAGGTGTCCGAGAGCATGGCATCGATGCCCTCCAGCTCCTCGGGGAAGTAATCCAGCTCACGCGCCTGTTTCTGGATCTTGCGCGAGATGGCCCAATAAAGGTTCTCGGCGATGCAGCGCTGTTCGAGAGAAAGGTAGCCCAGACTGAACAGGTTGAGGGCCTGGTCCAGGGCCTGCTGCGCATCGTGGTAGCTTTCCAGAATATTCTTGGCGCTCAGCGAACGATAGGTCTCCTGCAAATCGATGAGCGGCTGCTCGGCATCCGCCGGCGGCTCGGGAACCACATCGGCATCGCCCATCCCGGAGACGCCCAGAACGTTGAAGACCAGCACGCTGTGATAGGCGGCGATGGCGCGGCCGCTTTCGGTAACGATGGTGGGGTGCGCCACGCCCACCTCGTCACACACGTTCTGCACGTGATAGATGATGTCGTTGGCGTATTCCTGAAGGGTGTAGTTGACGCTCGATTCGAAATCCGTCTGGGAGCCGTCGTAATCCACGCCCAGGCCGCCGCCCACATCCAGGAATTTCAAGCCGGCGCCCGCGCGCACCAGGTCCACGTACACGCGCGCCGCTTCGTTCACGGCGGCTTTGATCTGCCGGATGTTGGTGATCTGGCTGCCCAGGTGGAAGTGCAGCAGGTTGAGGCAGTCCGCCATCCCTGCGTCTTTCAGCTCCTGCAGGGCGCGCGTGGCTTCGGTAGCCGAGAGGCCGAATTTCGAGCGGTAGCCGCCCGAAGATTTCCACCTTCCCGAGCCGCGGCTGGCCAGCTTGACGCGCAGCCCGATGGCCGGCCGCACGCCCACCTTCTGACCGTATTTCAGAATGAGGTGCAGCTCGGTGTACTTCTCGACCACGGGGATGACATGGCGGCCCATCTTCTGCGCCAGCATGGCCATCTCGATGTACTCGTCGTCCTTGAAACCGTTGCAGACGATGGGGGTTTCGTTATCCGCCAGGGCCATGACGGCCATCAGCTCGGGCTTCGAGCCGGCTTCCAGCCCGTAGTGGAACGGTTTGCCGAACTCCAGGACCTCTTCCACTACCTGCCGCTGCTGGTTGACCTTCACGGGATAGACGCAGCAATATTCGCCCGTATAGTGGTGTTCCGCGATGGCCGTGGAAAAGGCGCTGTGCAGCTCGCCCAGCCGGTGCTTCAGGATGTCGGCGAAGCGGACCAGAATGGGCAGGTCGATGCCCCGCAGCAGCAGCGTATCGACCAGCTCCTTGAGATCGATCCACCGGGCGGGTTCCTTTTCCGGGTGTACGCGGACGTGGCCGTTATCGCCCACCGAGAAGTAGCCCTTGCCCCAACTGGCGACATCGTACAACTCGCTGGCCAACTGCGGCGTCCATCGCTCAGCGGGCTCGATCACGAGCGAGCCTTTGCGGCCGTTTCTTTCCAAATGCGCGTCTCCTTTGCAATTTCAGTGTCCTTCGAAAAGGCGGAGACTGGCAAGGAAAAATTACGGGTTGACCGCCCCGGCGCCGGCCGATATCGTGGGTTGAGATGGCTGGACTGGAAGACGCGCGTGCATGGCTGGCCGCCGCGGGATCGGTGGCGGCGCTCACCGGCGCGGGAATCTCAGCGGAGAGCGGCGTCCCCACGTATCGCGGCGCAGGCGGCCTCTGGAGGAACCACAAGGCCCAGAGCCTGGAAACCGCCGAAGTATTTGCGCGCGATCCCCGACTAGTCTGGGAATGGTACAACGAGAGGCGCCAGGCCATGGCTGCGGCCGAACCTAACGCGGCGCACCTGGCCCTTGCGGAACTCGAACGGCGCACGCCGGGTTTCAATCTGATTACACAAAACATCGATGGCCTACATGACCGCGCCGGCAGCGCCCGCATCCTCAAGCTCCACGGCGATATCTGGCGCCTGCGCTGCACGGCCTGCGGCGCCCGCTGGCCGGATCGCCGCGCCCCCCTGCCCAAGCTGCCGCCGCACTGCGCCTGCGGGAACATCGCGCGGCCGGACGTGGTGTGGTTCGGCGAGCCTCTGCCGGAGAGGATTATGCTGGAAGCCGCGCACGCCGCGGTTTCCGCCGAGGTCTTCCTGGTGATCGGCACCTCGGCGGTGGTCCACCCCGCTGCCGGCCTGGTGCCCCTGGCGGTGCGGGGCGGCGCCAAAGTGATCGAGATCAATCTCGAGCCGACGCCCTTTTCCGGCCGGGTCGATTGCAGCCTGCAAGGCCTGGCCGGTGAGCTGCTGCCCAAGCTACTGGCGGCTTGATCCCGCCGGCTTTTCGAGTGCCAGGTCCACCACCTCTTCCATGGTCTTGACGTAGTGGAGTTGCACGTCGCCGATCTGCTCGGTCTTGAGATCCTCGCGCACGTTGACTTCGTTCTCGAAGGGCAGGATCACCTCGCGGACGCCGCTGCGTTTGGCCGCCAGGACCTTCTCCTTGATGCCGCCCACCGGCAGCACCTGCCCGGTGAGCGTAATTTCGCCGGTCATCGCCAGGTTGGCGCGCACGTGGCGGTCGGTCAGCATGGAGAGCAGCGCCGCCGCCATGGTGACGCCTGCTGAGGGGCCGTCCTTGGGGATGGCGCCCGCCGGTACATGAATATGGATGTCGCTGGTCTTGAACAGGTCCGGATCGATGCCGTAGCGCGTGGCGCAACTGCGCACCCAGGTGAGCGCGGCTTGCACGGATTCCTGCATAACCGGTCCCAGCTGGCCCGTCATGATGAGGCCCTTGTTCCCGCCGGGCATGCGGCCGGCCTCGACGAAGAGCACGTCGCCGCCGACGGGCGTCCAGGCCAGCCCCACGGCCACGCCGGCGCGGCGGGTGCGCTCGGCCACTTCGGTATCGGTGCGGAAGCGCGGGGCACCCCTGTCCTTCTCCACCAGTTCGGGGGCCACCTCCACCATCTCGCGCGTGCCTTCGGCGATGCGCCGCGCCTGCTTGCGGCAGATGGCCCCGATCTCGCGTTCCAGGCTGCGCACGCCGGCTTCGCGGGTGTAGCGGCGGATGATGAAACGCACGGCCGCGTCGCTAAAGCGGATGTCCTTCCCCGGCTCGAGCCCGTTCTCCTTGATTTGCCTGGGTACCAGGTAGCGGAACGCGATGATGGTCTTCTCCTGCTCGGTATAGCCTTCGAGCGAGATGATCTCCATGCGGTCACGCAAGGCGTCCGGCACCGGATCGAGCACGTTCGCGGTGGTGATGAACAGGACCTTCGAGAGATCGAACGGCACATCCAGGTAGTTGTCGCGGAAGGTGGCGTTCTGTTCGGGGTCCAGCACCTCGAGCAGCGCCGAGGCCGGATCGCCGCGGAAATCGCGCCCCAGTTTATCCACTTCGTCGAGCATGAAAACCGGATCGTTAGTGCCCGTGCGCCGCAGCGCCTGGATGATCTGGCCGGGGAGCGCGCCGATGTAGGTGCGGCGATGGCCGCGGATCTCGGCTTCGTCGTGCATCCCGCCCATCGAGATGCGCGCGAATTTACGGCCCAGGGAGCGCGCGATCGAGCGCCCCAGCGAAGTTTTGCCCACTCCCGGCGGCCCCACGAAACAAAGGATGGGACCCTTCAGCACGGGGCGCAATTGCAGCACCGCCAGGTAATCCAGGATGCGGTCCTTGACCTTCTCGAGATCGTAGTGGTCCTCGTCGAGGATCTCAGCGGCGCGCTTCACATCCACCTGCGAACCCGACGAAACGCTCCAGGGCAGGTGCGCCATCCACTCCAGGTAGGTGCGTGCCACTCCATACTCCGGCGAGGCCGGCGACATGCGTCCCAGCCGGCCCAGCTCGCGCATCACCTCGGTTTTGACCTCCTGCGGGATGCCGGCGGCCTCCAGTTTCTGGCGGAGGTCCTCCACGTCGCGCTGGCTCTCGTCGCCTTCGCCCAGCTCCTTTTGTATGGCCTTCAGTTGTTCGCGCAGATAGAACTCGCGCTGGCTTTGTGAAAGCTGCCCCTGCACCTGCGACTGGATGCGGTTGCGCAGTTCCACCAGCTCGAGCTCGCGCGTGAGATGCCGGTGGACTTCGGCGAGCCGCGCGGCGCCATCGGTCTGCTCGAGAAGCTTCTGGCGCTCGGGATGGCCCAGGGCCGGCAGGTTGCCCGCCACGAAATCGGCCAGGCGGCCCGGCTCGGCAATTTGCGAGGCGGTGGTGGCCAGGTCGTCCGAAAGGTTGGGCGAAGCCGCCACAATCTGCTGGAACAGGCCGATCACGTTCTGCCGCAGAGCCTCCACTTCGGGCGTGACCGGCGTTTCGACTTCGGGAATGCGCTCCACGCGCGCCCTCAGGAAGGGCTCGCGCGCCGTAAACTCCCGCGTGCGGATGCGCGACAGGCCCTCGCAGAACAGCAGCAGGTTTTCCTTGGGAACGCGGATGGCCTTGTGGATGACGCAGACCGTCCCGATCTCATAGAGATCCTCCGGGCCGGGCACATCCACGCGCGGATCGAGCTGCGACACCACCGCCATGGTGCGGTTCTCGCCGAGCGAATTCACCAGCGCCACGGAGCTGGGGCGCCCCACCGTGACCGGCAGCAGGGCGCCCGGGAAAACCACGGTGTCGCGCACGGTGAGGACCGGCAACTCCTCGGGTGGAGACGCTTCGGTAGCGGCGGATTCAACCGGTTGCTCTTCTACGGCCATATGATTCTCAGTGTACTCCGAGGAGTCTGGGGATTCCGTGCGCCCGCGCCCGCCTCACCTCCGCTTCGACGGTGTGCTGGCGAACAGCGCCTCCAGGGTGAGCAGGTTGTCCTTGCGGCCCATGACGATCAGGTAGTCGCCGCCTTGGACGGGCGTCGAGGCAGGCGGGTTGAAAAGCATATTGCCATCGGCCTTGCGCACGGCCATTACGATCACTCCGACATCCCGGCCGATCTGCAACTCCTGGATGGTCTTCGAGACCACTTCGCTGGTTTCGGAGACGCGCACCTGTTCGATGGCGATATCCTGGCCGAAGTCCTGAGTCGTGAAATCCAAAAACCGCATCACGTGAGGCTGCAACAGGGATTGTGCCAGGCGGTGTCCCGTGATGGCGTAGGGAGCGTAGACCGAATCCGCGCCGGCGCGCCGCATTTTTTCTTCGGCGCCTTCCTCGGCGACCCGCGTGGCGACGTACAGGCGCGGGTTCAACGCCTTGGCGGACAACAGCACGAAGAGATTGTCGGCGTCCGTGGCGAGAGCCGCCACCAGGCCGCGGGCGCGATCCACTCCGGCGGAGCGGAGGACCTCGTCGCGCGTGGCGTCGGCGGCCAGCGCCAGCATGCCCGCCTGCATGGCGAGCTCGGCGCGCTGCTGATCGGCTTCCACCACCACGAAGGGGGCGGCGGCGCGGCGCAGCTCCGCGGCGACTCCGCGTCCCACGCGCCCGAAACCGCAGATGATGTAGTGATCCTTGAGTTTTTCGATCATGCGTTTGTTCCGCCGTTTACCCAGCAAGTCGCCGATTTCGTTTTCGACGATGCTTTGTGTCATGGCGCCCACCGCGATGAAAATGGTGGTGACGCCGAAGATAATCAGAAACGAATTGAAAATGCGGCCCGCCTGCGACAGGGGATGAACTTCGGCGTACCCCACCGTCGTCATGGTGATGAGGGTCATGTAGAAGGCGTCGAAGGGCGGGTAATGCTCGATGACCGTGAAGCCCACCGTGCCGATCGCCAAAGTGGCGCCGATGGTGGCGGCGGTGAATATCATGCGGCGTGCAAGCCGGTTCATCGGTTCTCCTAGTCCCGCAATTCCACGATGGTGGCCCCCGCGCCGCCCTCCTGCTGCGGCGCGGGGTAGAAGCGCGCCACGTGCGGATGGTTGCCGAGCAGCTCCTGGATGACCTTCTTCAGCACGCCCATGCCGTGGCCGTGCACGATGCGCACGCGGCTGGCGGTGGCCATGACCGCGCGATCCAGAAACTGGTCCACCGCATCGCGGGCCTCTTCGGCGCGCTGGCCGATCACGTTGATCTCCTGATGCACGGGCGCGAGCTCCGGAGCGGGCCGGTAGCTCACGCCTGGCGGCAGCTTGCGCCCGGCCGGAGGAGCCTCCGGCAGCACCTCGAGCACGTCGTCGATCGAGACCTGCATCTTCATGAAGCCCGCCTCCACTTCCAGGCGGTCGCCGCCCAGCTTGCGCCGCACGCGCGCCGGCTCGCGCACGTCGCGCAGCCGCACGCGCACGCCTTCCTCGATGGCCGGCGGCTTGAGACGGCCCTGGCGCGCTTCGTCCTCGGTGGAAAGCACGGTGGTCTGGAAATCTTCGCGCAATTCGCGTTTGACCTTGGCTACGCGCCGCTGCGCTTCCTGCTCGGCCTTGCGCCGGTCACCGCCCTGCGAAATCTTGACCAGCGTCTCGCGCGCCTGTTCCTCGAAGTGCGCCAGAGTTTCGTCGGTGCGGCGCTCGAGTTCGCGCAGCTTGGCGGTTTCGCGCTTCTCCCATTCGCGGGCCAGTTCCTTCTCGCGTTTCTCGAGCTCCGCCAGCTTCGCGCGCAGGCTCTGCTCGAGCGCCTCGGTTTCTTCCACGCGGCGGTGCAATTCGCCCAGGAAGCGCGTGACGTCGCGCTCGCGGTCGCTCATGGATTGGCGCGCGCGGCGCATAACGTCCTCGGGCATGCCCAGCCGGGTGGCGATCTCAAGGCCCGCGGATTTGCCCGGCAACCCCAGTTGCAGGCGATAGGTCGGCTCGAACGTGGCCTCGTCGAAACCCATGGAACCGTTGACCACGCCTTCCGTGGAGGCCCCGTAGATTTTCAGCGCCATCAGGTGCGTCGAGACCAGCGTGAAAGCGCCCGCGGCGCGGAAGTGCTCCACCACCGCCACGCCCAGCGCGCCGCCTTCTTCGGGATCGGTGGCTGCGCCCAGCTCGTCGAGCAGCACCAGCGAATCGGGGGTTACCTCCAGCGCCATCTCGCGGATGTTCGAAACGTGCGCGGAAAAGGTGCTGAGGTTTTCCTGGATGGATTGATAATCGCCGATATCCGCCAGCACCTGCTCGAACAGCGGGAACTCGGCTTCGGCCGCGGGCACCGGCAGGCCCGCCTGAGCCATCAGGCTGAGCAGCCCCACGGTCTTGAGCGTCACCGTTTTCCCGCCCGTGTTGGGCCCGCTGATCAGCAGCGTGCGCCGCTCGCGGCTCAGCTCCAGGCTCACCGGAACAGAAGTCTTGCGATGCCTGCGCAGCACGTCCTCGAGCAGCGGATGGCGCGCATCGCGCAGCAGGAGGTGTTCGCCGAAGCGGGGGATGGCGCAATCGAACTCCGTGGCGAACTTTCCCTTGGCGAAGATCAGCTCCAGCTCCGCGATGGCCGCCAGCGTCTGCCGGATCGAATCGCCGTAGCCGCGCAGCCGGTCCGTGATCTCGCGCAGCACGCGGTGGACTTCGCGCGCCTCTTCCTCGGCCAGCCGCACCAGTTCGTTATTCAGGTCGATGGTCTCGAGCGGCTCGACGAACAGCGTATGGCCGCTCGAGCTGGCGCCGTGAATCACGCCGTCCAGCTTGCGCCGCTGCCCGGCGATCACCGGCACCACGAAGCGTTCATTGCGGATGGCGACGAACTCCTCCTGGAGCACGCCCTCTTCCTTGTGAGCCCGCAGAAAGCGCTCGAGCGATTCCTGGATGGCGCGCTTCTGGCGCTCGATGTCGCGCCGCAGCCGGGCCAGCGCCACGCTGGCATGATCGGCCACGCTGCCATCCGGCAGGATCTTGCCTTCCAGGTCTTCGAGCAGGCTGCGAAAGTCACCGATGGTTTGCGCGCGCCGCCCCAGCCGCGGGAAGCGCTCGGCGGCCGCCGTGAGCAAGGATTTGGCGTCCGCGCCGCGGTCGAGCAGCGTGAGAACGCCGGAAATCTCGCGCGGCTCGAGGCTGGCGCCCTCGATGCGCAGCTTATGCACGGCCTCCTCGACATCCGGGAGGCCGCCGAAATCGATGCGGATGGCGGCGCCCCGCGCGGCCGGCTGGGGCCGCGCCGCCGCGCGCAGATACTGGGTGGCCTCGCCGGCCTCCGCCAGGTCTTCCTCGAGCCGGGCGCGATCGGTGTGCGGCTGGACTTTCTCCAGCTCGCGGCGGCCGAGCGGGCTCGCGACGTAGCGCGCCAGCAACTGGCGGAGCGGCTCGAATTCCAAAACTTCAGCGCTGGTTCTCAAAGCGGGCTACCTGTATTTTCGCCGCTCGCGAAAGGCCTTTTCAATCACCGCCAGGGTGCCTTCGGTGATGCGCAGCTTGGCCAGGTCGCGCCGGCGCACCCATTCCACCGCACAGGCATCGTCGCCCGCTCCGAGCGTCCCGCCCGTAATCCGGCACACGTAATCGATGAGCACGTAGTGATACTCGGGCAGGCCGGCGCCATCGCGCATGATGCGCTCGAAGATTTCGAGAACTCCCAGCGGCTTCACTTCCAGGCCGGTCTCTTCGCGCGTCTCGCGCCGCACCGCGAAATCCAGCGTTTCGCCGATCTCCAGCAATCCGCCCGGCAGCGACCACCAGCCTTTCAGCGGCTCCCTCCCGCGCTGGGCCATCAGGATGCGGTCGCGGCGAAGCAGAATCGCGCCCACTCCGATCAGCGGGCGCCGAGGATAGCGCCGGCTGTCGGCGGCGCGCGATTGGCCGCGCATCAATTGTCTCCCTGGTCTTCTGGCCGCACCCGCAAGAGGCCGCCTCCCGCTGTCACGAGCAGCGTCTTTCCATCCAGGTCGCCGAAGGCACAGCCCGAGGGGCGGCGCGCCATCGCGATGGCGCCCAGCGGCTGCCCCTCGGGGCTGTAGATCAGGATCGACCCGGCGGCCACGTACAAATTGCCCTTTTCATCCACCGCGATACCGCCCGGCACCTCCGCGATCGCGGCCACCAGCACGCGCTCATTGGAGGCGTCGCCATCGCGGTCCAGATCGTAGGCGCGAATATTGTGCTCGTCCGCGTTGCCCACGTAGAGCACGCGGCCGTTGGGAGAAAGGGCGATGCCGTTGGGGCGCCCGGCAGGCCGGGCCACCAGCTTCATCGGTCCTCTCGGGGGGATGTGGTAAACGCCGTAGAAATCCAGCTCGCGGTGATCGGAGCTTTCCCCGAAAGCCGGATCAGTGAAGTAGACGTGCCCGGAGCGGCTCACCGCCAGGTCGTTGGGCGCATTCAACCGCTTGCCCTCCCAGCTTTCCGCCAGCACTTCGATCTTGCCGTTCCGCTCCATCCGGATCACGCGCCGCGCCCGCGTTTCGCAGGTGTAAAGGCGGCCCTGCGCATCGAAGGCGTTGCCGGCGGGTCCGGCGGCGCCTTCGCGCAAGAGCTCCGGCGCGCGCCCCGGCTGCCATTTCAAGATGCGATCCGCGGGCGTATCGCTGAAAACCAGGTAGCCATCCTTGGACCAGGCGGGACCCTTCGCGTAGGTGCCGTCCTTGGCGATCCATTCGGTTCGGACCGCGGACGGGCTTTGCGCGAACGCAGTAAAAAGGAGAGCGGCGGCCGGGCAGGCGCGAACCGCGTAGCTCATTGAGCCGCGGTTCTCTCGATGGTAATCTGGTTCACCACCTGTTTGACGCCCTTCACCTTGTGGGCCAGCTTCTCGGCGCGCTGCTTCTGCACCTCGTGCGGCACCGCGCCGGAGAGCGTGACCACTCCGCCCTTGCAATCCACCTTCAGGGCACCGCCCTTCACCACGTAGTCGCCCGAGAGCTTGATCATGACCTCGTTGATGATCATATCGTCGCTGACGGGCTTGTCCGCGGCCAAACAGACACCGGCCACCAGGATGAGAAACGCAAAAAGTGCGCAGAGTTTAGTTATCATCGTCTTCACCGGCCATTGTACGCCAGTCGAGCGCGTTGAGAAAGGCCGGCTGCTCGCGCCAGTCCGGCTGCACACGCACGTGCAGGCCCAGGTACACTTTCACTCCAAAGAGGCGCTCCATTTCCACGCGGGCCAGCGTGCCGATCCTCTTCAGCATGGCGCCCTTGGTTCCGATCACGATGGCCTTCTGGCCGGGGCGTTCCACGCGGATGGTGGCGTAGATGCGCGTCAGCGTGGGCGTCTCCTCCCAGCGGTCCACCGACACGGCCACCGAGTGAGGCACCTCCTGGCGCGTGGCCGCGAGCACCTTCTCGCGCACCAGTTCGGCCGCCAGGAAGCGCTCCGGCTGATCGGTGATGTGATCTTCGGGAAAATAGGCCGGCCCCACGGGGAGCCGTTCCACGATGACCTTCCGCAGCTCCTCGATGCCATCGCCCCGGGACGCCGAAACCGGCACGTAATCGGCGAAATCGTAAATGGCCTTGTACTCCTCGATGAGCGGCAGCAGGCGGCTCTTGACCTTCACCAGGTCGATCTTATTCAGCACCAGCACCGCCGGGGTCTCGTTCCGGCGAACGATGTCGATGGCGCGGCGGTTCTCGATCCCCACGGGGCGGGAGGCGTCCGTCACGAACAGCAGCAGGTCGCGTTCTTCGAGCGACGCCCGCACCGTATCCATGAGGCGCTTGTTCAACTGCGAATCGGCCTTGTGAATGCCGGGCGTATCGAGGAAAACGATCTGCGCCTCGGGCCGCGTCACCACGCCCTGAATCGAGGTCAGGGTGGTCTGCGGCTTCTCCGCCACGATGGCCAGCTTGCGCCCCACCAGGGCGTTGAGCAGCGTGGATTTGCCGGCGTTCGGCAGTCCGACGAGCGACACAAAGCCGGACTTGAAACCGTCGTTCATTGCGCCACCGCCTGAGACTTGCCGATGCGCACCTGTTCCACGCGCAGCTCGTTGGCGGCCAGCACCTCGATGCGAACGCCATCGCGCTCCACCGATTCCCCGGGCTTGGGAACGCGCCCCAGCCACTCGCTGACCAGCCCTCCCACGGTGGTGGATTCGATATTCTCTTCCGGATGGAAGCTCTCGCACAAATCGGCCACGCGCGCCACCTCGAAATTCCCGGAGACGATATAGCCGCCGTGGCCGTCTTCGATCACGTCGCTCGTCGGCTCGTGCTCGTCGCGGATCTCTCCGATGATAACTTCCAGCAGGTCTTCCATGGTGGCCAGGCCGGCGGTATTTCCGTATTCGTCCACCACGATCACCATGTGGGTGTTCTCCTGCTGCATCTGGCGCATCAGGTCGTTGACGGGCTTGCTTTCCGGCACGAAGAGGATCTCGCGCACGAGCTCCCGCACCAGGCGCCGGGCGCGCGCCTCCTCGTCCACCTCGAACATGTCGCGCACGTGCACGAACCCGACGACCCGGTCGATGTTGCCCTCGTAAACCGGAATGCGCGAATACTGCTCGTTGATGACGAGCTGGCGTAGCTGTTCAAGCGTGGAATCGGCGGAGATGGCCACGATGTTGGGGCGGGGCGTCATCACCTCGCGCACCACTTTATCGCCGAACTCAACCACGGATTGGATCAGCTCGCGATCCTCCTCTTCGATCAGCCCCTCTTCGGTGCCGGCATCGATGAGCGCGTCTATGTTCTCGGCGGGCGTGGGGCTTTCCTCCTTGTCCGCCGGGTCGTCGGCCAAGTCGATCAGCGATTGGAAGAAGCCCAGCAGCGCCTCGAACGGGCGGGCGAGCCACGCCAGGCCGCGCAAAAACGGCACCAGCGGCAGGAGCCAGTGGGCGTCGGTGCGGCGATACAGCCATTGCGGCAAAGCGTAGGCGACCGCCAGCATGCCCAGCCAAACCGTCAGCGCCGCCTGCCAGAAAGCGCCGGCGTTCCACGGCTGGCCGTCCGAGAACCAGGCGAAGCACAAGATTCCGCTCAGCACCAGGAGAGTGTGCTTGATGAGCGAGAATGCCCCGGCCCCCTGTTCGGTCTCGAGGCCCAGCCGGTCTTCGAGCGTCGCCTTGAAAAATTTAAGCGCCGGCAGGTCGCGCGTGCGCAGCCGCAGGCTCTCGAGGTACAGCAACTGCACGAAGGTCACCAGGCCCAGCAGGGGGATGGCAATCAGGGTGGCCAGAGCAGCCGCGAGGATCATGCCCGCACCCGCTCGATCAGCCCGGCCGGCAGACCCAGCCGCGCCCGCCAGCGCTTCTCGGCGCGAGCCATGCGGCCGCCATCGCTTTCGTGATCCAGGCCCATCAAATGCAACAGCCCGTGCAACATGAGGATGCGGACTTCATCCGCGGTGCCGTGCCCGAACTGGCGTCCCTGGGCTCGCGCCCGCGCGAGCGAGATGGCGATATCGCCCAGGAAGTCCGTTCCCGCCGGGAAAGACAAAACATCGGTGGCTTCGTCCCGCCCGCGAAACCGGTGATTCAGGCGGCGCAGTTCGCGATCGCCGGTAATCAGGCAATCGAACGTGCGTCCCTTGGCCACCTCGCGTTCCAGCCGGTGCGCGAAATCATGGATGGTTTTGCGAAGCAGGCCGGCCGGGGCGCGCCGGAAAATCACAGTACTGCCATCTGAAGACATGAGACTCGCTCAGGCGAGCGGAGCCGCCTCGGCGGAGCTTTCGGTTCCCTGCTCGGAGAGCTTCAGCGAAAGCTGCCGGCCCGTCCCCATGAGCTCGTTGTACCGCTCGTAGGCCTTGACGATGCGCTGTACCAGGGCGTGCCGCACCACGTCCTTTTCGTCGAACAGCACCACGCTGATGCCTTCCACGCCCTTGAGGATCTCGAGCGCATCCACCAGCCCGCTGCGCCGGCCGGCGGGCAGGTCGATCTGCGTGATATCGCCGTTCACCACCATCTTGGAGTTGAAGCCCTGCCGCGTCAGCACCATCTTCATCTGCTCGGCGGTCGAGTTCTGGGCCTCGTCGAGGATGATGAAGCTGTCGTTGAGCGTGCGGCCCCGCATGAAGGCGATGGGCGCCACCTCGATGACATTGCGCTCCAGCAGCTTCTCCACGCGTTCGCTCTCGAGCATATCGTAGAGCGCGTCGTAAAGCGGGCGCAGGTAGGGATCCACCTTCTCCTGCAGCGTGCCCGGCAGGAAGCCCAGGCGCTCGCCGGCTTCCACCGCCGGCCGCGTCAGGATGATGCGCGCCACCTGTTTATTCATCAGCGCGGAGATGGCCATCGCCACGGCCAGGTACGTCTTTCCCGTGCCCGCCGGCCCCACGCCCATGACCAGGTCGTTCCGCTCGATAGCTTCCAGGTAGCGCCGCTGGTTGACGGATTTGGGAGCCAGGATCTTCTTGCCGAAGTTGCGCTGGCGGCCGCTCTGCACCAGCGCGCGGAGCGAAACTTCTCGATCCAGCATCACCACCCGCAGGTAGCTGTTCAGGTCGCCATTGTTGAAGATGTGGCCTTCCCGGACCAGCGAGTTATATTCTTCGAGCAGGGTTTCGGCGCGCGTGACGCCTTCAGCCTCCCCTTCGATCTCGAGGCTGTTATCCACCAGCTGGGTATGCACTCCCAGGCCGGATTCGATCAACCGGATGTTTTCATCCCGGGTACCAAAGAGGCTCTCGACGCCGCGGTTGATGCGCACGCTAGCTTTCATTGAAGGGGTGCTGGATACCTCCGGGCTGGCACTGTTCGAGACAAGATAAAACGTTAAATAGGGAGAGAACCGGACCTTCGACACCCCGCTTTCGCGGGAAGTGGAAAATCATCTAGATTCATTATACCAGTGCTGTAAAGACCCCCGCGAGATGGCGGAACCGTCTGGTGGCGGATCAACACCCGCACTTCTGAAGCCAGTCGAGCAGCCGCTTCCAGCCATCTTCGGCGGCCGCTTTGTTATAGCTGGGCCGGTAATCGGCGTTGAAACCGTGGCCGGCATCCGGGTAAACGACGATCTCGACGGTCTTGCCCGCCTGTTGGCAGGCCGCACGCATCTTCTCGACGCTATCGAGGGGAATCCCTGCATCACGGCCGCCATAGAGGCCCAGCACCGGGCAGTGCAATTCGGAGACCACGTCAATGGGATTACGAGGGTGCAGCGGATCGGTATCGCCTACCAGCCTGCCATACCACGGCACGGACGCCTTGAGCCGGGGGTTGTGGGCGGCATACAACCAGCAGATGCGCCCGCCCCAGGAGAAGCCGGTGACGCCCGCGCGCGCCGGATCGCCGCGGCCGCTCTTTTCGGCGTACGCGATGGCTGCGTCCAGGTCCGACATCACTTGGGAATCCGGCACCTTGGAGACGATGGGGATCAGGCCGGCGATGTCCTGGATCTTAGAGACATCGCCCTGGCGCGCGAACAGTTCCGGCGCCACGGCATAGTAGCCGAGCCTGGCGAAGCGGCGGCAGATATCCTTGATATGATCGCTGACGCCGAACACCTCCTCGACCACCAGAGCGATTGGCAGCCGCCCGGCGCCCGTGGGCACGGCGCGATAGGCCGGGATTCTGCCATCCGCTACGGGGATCTCGACGTCGCCGGCTTCGAGGTTTTCCAGGTCTTTTTCTTCCATTTCGCAGCTCCTCGTGGCGATTGTACCGCGCCAAATGCGGGCGGGACGCCAGTTGTTAAGATGAAAGCTAATGCGTCTCCATTCGGCCCTGCTTCTGGCAGTGTGCGCAGCATCCGTATGGGCCCAAAGCTCCGTCGATCCCCAGGTCGCCCGCGCCCGGGAGAATCTCGAAAGGGTGCGCGGCCTGGTCAACTCCGGAGCGGCCCCGCGCGCGCAGCTCGAGAAGGCCGAGGAGGCCATGGCCGACGCGCAGGATGCGGCTTTCGTCAACAAGACGATTTACGGTAAGGATCTCACTGAAGCGGTGGCCGACGACATGGTGGCCGCGGCCGGCCGCCGTCTCGACCGGCGCAAGAAGGCCCTCGAGGACGCCCAGAAACTGGTGGATCTCGGCGCGGCTCCACGGGCTTCGCTGGATCCCTTGCAGGAGGAAGTGAACTGGGCGCAGCGCGAATGCGGGCTGGCCGGGGAGCGCGCCGCCATCGTCCGCGAAGTGACGCAAATGGCGCGCGCCGAGGAGCTGTTCGCCGCCAGGCTGGCGGAGGAACCTTCCACCGCGCACGAAATCGCGGAGCGCCACGACGGCGATGGCGTTTTCACAAGCGCCGATTTCGCGGCTATCGAGAAGGCTTTCGAGAGCCGCTTCGGAAAGCCGCTGCCGGTGAGCGCCATGGGTGAAACGGCCGTTCACCGGGCCTTGGGATTCGATCACCGGGGCCGCGTGGATGTGGCGCTGCACCCCGACACGCCGGAAGGCGTCTGGCTGCGCGAGTATCTCGACGCCAAGCGGATTCCGTACTTCGCGTTTCGCCAGGCCGTGCCCGGCAAAGCTACCGGCGCTCATATTCACCTGGGTCCCATGAGCACGCGCCTGGAATCCGGCGGATAAGCGGCCGGCCTATCCGAGGTCCTCGTAAGCCTCGATTTCGCCCACCAGGGGTGCGATGTATTCCAGGAACTCCGGATGCGCGTCGCCAGCTTCCCGATCGAGCCACCGTTGCGGGAAGAGGCGCTCCGCTCCGGCGATGCGTTCGAGCGCGGCGAGGCCCGTGGTCACACGGTAGACGGGTCCCTGCTGGCGCACCAGCGTCACCATCTCGCCCGACACGCCGCGGGCCGCCGCGCGCACGGCGGCCCGGGCGCACATCCGCGCTTCCCTCCAATCCACCGGCGACCTCGCCGCCCGGTTGACGCGCCCCAGCAGGCCGGGTTTCTCGCCGCGGGCTTTCAGCTTGAGGTGCGCGGTGACCAGAGTCGCCAGCCGGTGGGCCAGGTTCATGGCCAGGCTGCCGCGCCAGTTGCCGCGCACATCGGCGCCGAACGGCTGGCCGTGTTCATCGAGTTGCCCCTCGCACACCGCCACTACGCAGCGGCCCAGCCGTCCGTATACGCGCTCCACGTCTCCCAGCAGCCGGTCGAGCGGCAGGGGCCGCTCCGGAAAATAGACCAAGTGCGGAGCGTCCGCCGGGCGGCGCCGCGCCAGGGCGGTCGCGGCCACAATCCAGCCGGCGTTGCGGCCCAGCACCTCGACGAATTGCACTTGCCCGGGGAGCGCGCGGTTGTCCGCCCCGATATCCCGCACCGCACCGGCGAAGAAGCGCGCCGCCGAAGCGTAGCCGGGAGTGTGATCGGTTTCCGCCAGGTCATTATCGATGGTCTTGGGAATCCCGATCACCTGGAGATCGAAGCGCGCCGCGCGCGCCAGGGCGGCGATCTGGGCGGCCGTGCCCATGGACCCGTTGCCGCCCGTGTAGAAAAGGCAGCGGATGTCGCATGCCCGGAAGACATCGAGCAGCCGCGGGGCGCCATCCGGCCCGAGCTCGCGCCGCGAAGTGCCCAGCGCCGAAGAAGGCGCTTGCGCCACGCGCAACAGGCGGGGCCGGTCGAACGCCAGCAGGTCCACAAAGTCCTGCTTGAGAATCCCTTCGAGGCCGAAGCGCGCCCCATATAAGGCCTTGAAACGGAGGCGTTTCGCGGCTTCTTCCACCAGCCCGAGCAGGCTGGCGTTAATCACGGCCGTAGGGCCGCCGCTGTGCACGACCAGCGCCGCCCCGGCGTTGTTGGAAGCGAATCGCAATCAATAGTACTGTAGCCCGGATTGATCAGCACGGTATGACAGAGCCGCTTTTATAATGCCGCGCCCGTTTGCTTTCGGATTCCTGGCAGCCACTTGACGAAGAATGCCGCAAGGCCGATACTCGGGATGGGAGGGAGGCCTTTATGTCTCGCGCCCCCGTGTACGCCTTATTGGTTTTAGCGGCAGGCGCCGCTTTCGCATTACCGGCCTATGCGCAGGCCGTAATTTCCACTCGTTCCGGTCTGGTCCATTTTTTCGAGGGAGCGGTTTTCGTGGCGGGCCAGCCGCTCGAGGCGCGTCTCGGCAGGTTTGCCATCGTGCCCGAGGGCGCCGAATTACGAACCGAGCAAGGGCGCGCAGAGGTGCTGCTCACCCCCGGCGTTTTCTTGCGGGTCAGCGAAAAGAGCGCGATTCGGATGATCTCTAGCGCTCTCGCGGATACCCGCGTGCAAGTGGTCGCGGGATCCGCCATCGTGGACTCGGTGGATCCCGGCGCGGGCACGTCGGTGACGCTGATCTATGAAGGCTGGATCGTACGCCAGCCCGGGAAGGGAGCTTACCGCATCGATTGCGATCCGGCGCGCGTGTGGGTCCAGGAGGGGGAAGCGCAGGTTTCCACCTCCGGCGGGGGCGCTCCGGTTTCGGTCGGGCGGGGGATGGATCTGCCGTTGGCGGCTGTGCTGGTGCCCGAGAAATCGGATGGCGAGCCTCGCGACGGGCTCAGCGCATGGGCCGACGGCCGCACGCAGTCGATCGCCGCGGACAATGCCATTGCGGCGAATATCGAAGATCCCGCTACGCTGTCCGGCTCGGGCTATCCCATGGACAGCTTCACGTACTTTCCGATGCTCGGCTTCCCTTCCTACGGTGCGAGTTTGTCGAACCCGTATGGCTTGGGATCTTATCAGACCGGAGTATACGGGCCGCTCGGCTTGTATCAGTCCGGATTCTATTCGATGTACCTGCCGGGCTACACGTACCCGCCAATGTTGTTGGGGCTGCCGCTCGGCAGACTGCCGGTGTACGGTGCGCCAGCCGGGCTCGGGGTTTCCAGGTTCCCGGTTACGAGTTCGCCGATCGGGCATCCGGTGACGCCACGGCCTGTGACAGTGACGCGGCCGGTGACGGCAATGCCACGCGGGGCGGCGCACATCGGCGGGCACCGCTAGCGCCCGCTACTTATCCAGGGGAGCGTAGTATCCCTGCCGCCAATGCGGTTTGAGCAGAGAGACTCCGGGCGGCTGCGAGAGCTTCACTTCGACGGTGTGATATTTGCCGTCTCTGACCTGATCCTTCGGGTAATAGCTGAGGACGTATTGATTCCGGAGCTCGATCGCGATCCTCGCCGCCACGCTGGGCAAATCGTTCGCCATCGCCGCCGCAAATGCCCGTCCCCCGGTTTGGGTGGCGATTTCGGAGAGCAAGCGCGGCCCGGAGACTTCCTCGGGCGACAGAGCAAGAGACAGTAGTGGATCAAACACTCCCATGGCATAGATTTCCACATCGGCCGCCCGAACCAGTTCCTCGATCTGGGCCGGCGTGTACGTGCTGTGGTTATCGCCGCCGTCGGAAACGATCACAATCGCTTTCCGCGCGTTCTTAGCCGTCTTCATCTCGGTCAAGGCGAACTTGATCGCATCGAGCAAGGCCGTCAGACCGCCCGGCTGAACGTTCTGGAGCGCGCTTTGAATATCCTGGGGGTGCACCGTGAAGGGCACCGCCAACTCGACCTTGTCGCTGAATTTGACCAGAAACGCCTCGTCGTCCGGGTTCAGGGTTTTCAGGAACAGCGTAGCCGCGTCGAGCGAGGTCTTCAGCTTGAAGTCCATGCTGCCGCTGATATCGAAAGCCAGGCCGATTGAAAGGGGCACATCCTCGCCTGAGAAGTGGGCGATCGGTTGTTCTACGCCATCGTCGAATACCCGGAAATCCTCTTTTCGAAGTCCCAGGACGAAGCGGTTCCGCGCATCGGTGACCGATACCGGGATGACGGCGAGGTCGGTATCGGCCCGGAAGCTCGGCTGTCCGGCGGGGGCCGGGTTCCGCGGGGCCGCGGCGGGCGGCGGAGATGGCCCTGTATTCATCTGGGCGAGAACAGGGATCAACACCGAGGCCGCGATAACTACGCAGCGGGCCCGACGGACGATGTAAGGCCAGCACCCTGCCGCAGGCACGATCCACTCCGAGCATTGTGAGTTTACCACGAGAACGGTTCCACCATGGGGCGGAATGGAACTTCCAGGGCAACTCCCCTGATCCTCGCGGACAGGGCGTTGGCGCGGTTTGACCTGCGCCTCTGCGGTTGCCTATACTGGAACGAAGAGCGATGTACATTATTTTTCTGTTGGTTCACATAATTGTTTGCATCTTCCTGATCATTGTGGTTCTGCTGCAAAGCGGGAAGGCGGCAGATCTGGCCGGTGCGTTCGGCGGCATGGGTTCCCAGACGGCGTTCGGGCCGCGCGGTTCGGCGACTCTGCTGTCCAAGGCCACCACGGTTTCAGCGGTGCTCTTCATGATCACCTCGCTTTCGCTCTCCATTCTGGCCACACGGAACGCGGGATTGGGCACGACGGTTCTGGAAGACGTCAATCAACAGCAGCAGAAGAAGGCGCCGGGGCAGACCGCGCCGGTCCAAGTGCCGGTGCAGCGACAAGAGGGCAACACGCAGACGATCCCGTTGTCGATCCCCCCGGCTCCGGGCGCACCGGCTCCGGCTAAGAATGCGCCCAGCCCGGGGCAACCGGCGCCCGTACAACCTCTACCGGCAAGGAAGTAGCGCACCCGGGCCACACCGCCATTTGCTCGCACACCGCCGCCAGACGAGAATTCGCAGGGCCGTTCGGGATCCCCTACACGACCACTACTACAATGCGCCTTCCGGATAACCGTGGTAAACTCAAAGGTGCCATACACTTGCGGAGGTGGCGGAATTGGCAGACGCACTAGCTTGAGGTGCTAGCGGGAGCAATCTCGTGGGGGTTCAAGTCCCCCTCTCCGCACCAGTTTAAGTTACGTATTTTCATTAGTTTACGGGCCCCATTTTTTCGTGTGACTGGG